>Ga0155497_121_pt1 | contig 6442 bp, 8 predicted proteins | sample RifCSPhighO2_12_FD_107155 | JGI IMG/M metagenome (GOLD analysis project Ga0155497, IMG submission 107155) | Deltaproteobacteria bacterium RIFCSPHIGHO2_12_FULL_40_32 | reverse complement strand
TTGTAAGGAGGGGTTAGGGGAGGTAGAGAGTTTAGTAAGACTCTACCCCCTCCAACTCCCCCTTACAAAGGGGGAGAGTACAGATGGATCCCTGCAGGAGTTTACCCCTGCGAAGGCAGGGGCAGGGATGACAGAGGAATGACATTCTTCAACAGACCCAAAATAGCCCCGAAGAGGCCCCTTTGGTGGGCAGGTTTGGAACCTGCCCCTACAACATAAAAACAAATCCATTGCAAACAAAAGTCTGTACATCAAAACGTACATACATATAAAACTTGCTTGTATTTACCATTCTTATCTCGCTTCCTCTCTTTTTAATTCCATTTTCAACAAGAGCATCTTTAAATAATCTGTACATGTTTTAAGGGGGTTTCCACGTGAAACTAGTGACATATAATATTTTATGTACATTTTAACGAAATCATTGAGTTTTTTTGCCATTTTTTGCATTATATGACATAAGAGGGTGGTTGAGACATTTCGGTAGGGGCGAACCTTGTGGTTGCCCTTATACGTTCATGTGTAGGGGCTGGGTTATCCAGCCCGAATTAAAACGGAAACCAAATTGGGCAGGATAACCCAGCCCCTACAATTAAAAGGGTCCGTGTAGGGCAGTTTTTAGTTGAAATTAGTGATTTTTAAAAACAAGATAGATTCAAGAGGGCGAACCCCCCGAGGAGGGGGGCAGGCACATGGGTTCGCCCCTACACAAACATTTTTTGTTTCACAAGAAACTAGAATTCTATGCCTTGATCTTTTAGTTTGCTAGTTTTTATAAAATAGAGTATCAATGAATTGTAGGGGCGGGGTGACCCCACCCCTACGTAGAAAATATGGATCTAACATCGTATAAAAACAGACTTGAATCTTTGCTTTTAGAAAATAAACTTAAAATAAGTGGAAAAAATAGAATAAAAACATATATTTTTGGAAAATCAATTTTTGAATGGAATAAAACAATTAATTTAACAGGCCACAAAAATTGGGAGGATTATCTTGAAAAAGACGTCCTTGATCACCTTTATTTAAGTATGTACATAATAACGTACATAAAAAATAGTGCGACATTAATCGATATTGGGTGTGGAGCAGGTTTTTTGGGTATTATGCTTGGACTACTCTATCCAAAACTTTTGGTTACTTTTTTAGACTCAGACCGGAAAAAAATCAACTTTGTAAAAGAAGCTTGTAGGCAATTAGAATTAACAGGACACAAGTTTGAAAACAAGAGGGTAGAGGAATTAAAAGTAACCAAGGGTTGGGATTTGGTTATTTCGAGGGCTACTTGGGATCAGGAAGAATATATTTCAAAAGCCTATCCACTAATAAAAGAAGGAGGTTACTTGGTGTCTATGCAAGGTAAAAAAAAATCAACCGTTAATATTCAAAAATATCAAGATCTTACTTTGATAGATGAACAATCATACATGATTTTACCTCAAAAATTTAAAAGAAATCTTACAATTTATCAAAAAAACCGGTTCCACGTGAAAACGTTGTAAGTCTATGAAAAATAAGTGAAATAAAAAAGTTACGCACAGGGAAAAAAGAGAAAAATTGAAAAAAATAAACAAAAAATGAATTGAAAAAACTAGGAAGCGTTTTATGATGCCTAACAAATGGGGGGAAATATGAAAATAATTTCATTTTGTAATCAAAAGGGTGGGGTTGGCAAAACAACTTCAACGGTCAATATATCTGCAGCTCTTGCCAATATGGGAAAAAGAGTGCTTCTGATCGATCTAGATCCACAGGGTAATGCGGGGAGCGGGCTAGGGCTTAATAAATACCACATCGAAAAAAGTGTTTACCACGCCTTGGTTGGAAATATGCCTTTAAGTGAAATTATCCATAAATCTAATCTTCCAAATCTTTTTATGATCCCTGCTAATAGAGATCTCATTGGAGCTGAAATTGAGCTGGTATCAAGTTTTTCAAGAGAAACAAAACTTAAAAATGCCTTGGCAGAAATTAGTGCTGAGTTTGATTACATCTTAATAGATTGCCCACCATCACTCAACTTATTAACAGTAAATGCTCTTACAGCATCGGATGCAGTAATTATTCCAGTGCAATGTGAATATTATGCTTTGGAAGGAATTTCAGAATTGGTGCATACTATTGATTTAATTAGACAAAACTTGAATCCGTCTCTTATTATTGGAGGAATTATTGCAACCATGTTTGATGCTAGAAATAATCTTTCACATCAGGTGGTAGAGGAAATTAAAAACTACTTTAAGGAAAAAGTGTTTAACACCATCATTCCTAGGTCTGTTAAGTTGTCAGAATCTCCATCACATGGTTTACCTATTCAACTTTATGACCCTAAATCTCGTGGAGCTACAACCTACGAACTTTTATCTCAAGAGTTGGTTGTTCGTTCGGAGCAAATTCAAAAGGGTGGACTTACATTAGTTAATTTATAAAGGAGATTTTATGTCGGAAAGACGTGTATTAGGCAAGGGGCTCAGCTCTCTTATTTCGGGAAGTCGTTCATCGGATGCGGCAAGTAAGGTTTACTTCGAAGCCAATATCGATGATGTGGTTCCCAACCAAAATCAACCTCGAAAACTTTTTGATAAAGCCTCCATTGATGAACTAGCGGCTTCCATCGAAGAAAAAGGTATTCTCCAACCCTTGATTGTTCGAGAAATGGGAGGAGGAAAGTACGAACTTGTAGCAGGCGAAAGACGTTATCGAGCTGCTAAACTTCTCCATTTAAAAACAGTACCCGTCATCGTTAAAGATATTGATCCTCAAGAAATTTTGGAATTAGCACTCATCGAAAATATCCAAAGACAAGATTTAAATCCTATTGAAGAAGCTTTGGCGTATAAAGAATTATTGGGGCGTTATCAATATACTCAAGATGAGCTTGCTAAAAGATTAGGAAAAGACCGTTCAAGTATTGCCAATACTCTTCGTTTATTAAAACTCCCAGAGGTTATTCGTTCTTATATTATTGCGGGCCAATTAAGTATGGGACATGCCCGTACAATTTTAGGCATCGATAATAAGGAGCTACAAGAAAAACTTGCTGATGAAATCATTAAAAATGGAATGTCTGTGAGGGAAGTAGAAGAATGGATTCGAAAATTAAAGGATGAAGGTATTAATGAAAAACCAGCAGGTGATCACAATGTAACTTTAGAGGTTGTTCGTCCTAAAAAAGAAAACAAATTTCTCTCCGTAGAAGAAAGCCTTAAAAAGTTTTTCCGCACCAAGGTACAAATTAAATCTGTCGGACAAAAAGGAAAAATTATTATTTACTTCCATAATCCCGATGAATTAAATGGCCTCCTGCAACAAATGGGATATAGTGGATAAAAGCTAAAATATTCCATGCGATTTTTTCAAATACTTTCTTTTTTGTTTATTTGTTTTTTCCTTCCTATCCAATCTTTTGCTCTCGGAGAATTAGATATCGATTTTGCAGGTGATGGAACCATCATCAATGATTTTTCTGGAGTATCTGGTTTTGATGAAGCCAATGCTGTGGCTGTTGATAGCCAGGGCAGGGTAGTGATTGCTGGGCACTTATACACTGGCACCCAGTACAATAGCTACGTAGCCCGTTACGATAGTGCTGGTAATTTAGATTCTAGTTTTGCCAGTGGCGGCATTTTTTTGGATATCGCAAATCCCTACACCAGTGGCAAAGATGATGTGGCCTATACTTTAGTTCTTGATGCCAATGATGATATTTTTGTTGGGGGTTATTATTCTGCAAGCAGCTCCAATGATGTTATTTACCTAGCCAAAATTGATGAAAACACAGGAACCCTTGATTCTACTTTTGCTAGCGGAGTAGGGGTTGCAACTCTAGACCTTGTGAGTGGTGAAGATCACTTAAACGATATTGTCATTGATAACACGGGCCGTATTGTGGGTGTAGGTTCTTCAGACGATGGCAATAAAGATATACTCATTATAGTTTGGGATTCTGCGGGTAACTTGGATACTGGTTTTTCTGGGGATGGAATTATTGATGATGCCATTTTAGGAACCTCGGATCACGATACTTGGTCTGTGGATGTTGATACGAGTGATAATATTTTAATTGCTGGTTACTACAATTTAAGCGGAGATAATTATGGCTATATCATGGCCATTCTTGCAAATGGATCGGCTGTTGTGCCAGGTTTTGGAGCCACTCTTCCAGGATTAACTGCCATTGCGACTGTAGGAGTTGATCATAGTATTTACAGCACCCATATCGATTCTCAAAATAGAATTTATTTTGCAGGCACCCACTATGATGGAACTTCTCATCTCTTGCTTGGTCGTTTGGATGAATTTGGTGCTTTTGATACCTCTTTTTCTACCGATGGTCTTGTTACCCTAGACTTAGGAAATGCGGGAACCATAGCCACTTCTTTATTGGTGGATGATCAAGATAGAGTCCTGGTGAGTGGCTACTACGAAACAAGTGACACAACTGGTATAGATGTTTTTTTAGCCCGTTTTGATGAAGCTGGTGATTTAGATCCTGATTTCGGGAGTGGAGATGGCTTTGCAACGGGTGATATTGCAAACGGAGATGAACTTACTTTTTATGCTCGCTCCTTGGGTTTTGATTCTACTCGTGAACGTTACTATGTAGGCGGGCTTCAATCAGTTGGTTTTTTAAATGCCGACGCCATCCTATATGCCTTTGATGCCACCGAGTGTGGAAATGGCATACTAGAAGCAGGCGAAACCTGTGATGATAGCAACACAACTGATGGGGATGGTTGTTCGGCTTTATGTGCTCCTGAAGCTGCTTCTCCATCAACAGGGACAGACGCTACAGATTCTGGAGATACTGAGAGTGAAGATGAAGCAAGTGGGGATGATGGGGCAGGTGGGGCTGGAGGTGGAGGTTGCACACTCAGCGCAACATCAACGCCTGTTTCTTTTGCTGGGATTTTTGTTGTATTTGCAGGTTTGTTGGTGTTGAGAGCTTTTAAAAATCTGAGAAAAAATTAATTCTGTAGAGACACGGCTTCACGGATAATATTCATCCAATTCCCATTTTAATGGGTTGTCATTAATGTATTTTCTAATCTGATTAAGATCAATTTCATTTCGAATAATATGTTCGTAATAATTGCGTTGCCAGAGACGTTTTGTGAAAGATGGCCATTGGTTGTATTTTACATTATGTGAATAACGGTTTGTTGTGAATGATTTAAATTGATGGACAATGTCGAATAATGAAAACGTAGGGGCAGGCCCCTGTGCCTGCCCGTTATTTGGGCAACCACGGGGGGTTGCCCCTACCAAACCAATAATTCCATGTATGTGGTTTGGCATAATGATAAATTCATCCAAATTTATTCCATAATATTTTGGGATTTCTTCCCAAATTTTTTTCACCATCCTTCCTGCATCATTAAACCTCATCTCTCCATTCTTAATTTCCCCAAACAAACATTCTCTATTTTGAACACATATGGTTATTATTCCCCCCTCCCTTGAGGGGAGGGGGTTGGGGGAGGGTGAAAATTCCAAATTACCCCTCACCCTGCACCCTCTCCCCCAAGGGGAGAGGGGAATTATAGAAGGGGAAAAAACTAGGAAGAGGAAGTTGTGGGGAAAAATAAAAAAAGTGAAAAAAATTTTAACGATATACTTCACGACGGTGTTTAACCCGGTAAATGTAAATTCTTTTTTCTGAATCAGAAATACGATAAAGAATTCGATAATCTCCCATTCTTATTCGATAGGAATCTTCTCCTATCATTTTTTTACATCCAACGGGTCTTGGGTTTTTTTCCAGTTTAAAAAAAGCCTGACGGCATCGCCTGTAAATTTCAGACGATAAACGTTGGCAGTCTTTTTCGGCAGAGGGAAGAATATAAAGAGTGAAAGTCATTTACGAGTGTTGTCGTAATCACGAAACGGGCGAGCTAAAAATTCCTGATTTTGAAGGCTAATAAAATCAAAAACATCTTCTTTAAGTTCTTCACGATCCATTTGTTCGCGAAGAGCTTTCTCAACAAAGGATCCTTGTTTGTATCCCTTTTCTTCACAAAAATCTTTGAGATCGCGAAGCAGAGTTCTATCTAATTTAACGGCATAATTTCCTTTTGACATACACTTAATCTAATACAAAATAAGACAAAAGTAAACTTAAATGTTATTAAAGTAAGTTTTTGTATTTTCATAATATTCATCTAATTCCCATTTTAATGGGTTGTCATTAATGTATTCTCTGATCTGATTAAAATCATTTTCATTTCGAATAATATGTTCGTAATAATTGCGTTGCCAGAGACGTTTTGTGAAAGATGGCCATTGGTTGTATTTTACATTATGTGAATAACGGTTTGTTGTGAATGATTTAAATTGATGGACAATGTCGAATAATGAAAACGTAGGGGCAGGCCCCTGTGCCTGCCCGTTATTTGGGCAACCACGGGGGGTTGCCCCTACCAAACCAATAATTCCATGTATG
>Ga0155497_102_pt1 | contig 58935 bp, 50 predicted proteins | sample RifCSPhighO2_12_FD_107155 | JGI IMG/M metagenome (GOLD analysis project Ga0155497, IMG submission 107155) | Deltaproteobacteria bacterium RIFCSPHIGHO2_12_FULL_40_32 | reverse complement strand
ATCCTCCTTGGTATGTTTTGATCCTTTATTGGATCAACTCTGGCTCATCGAAGCCCAAAATCCAGGGCGGGTCCATTCTTTTATTGCGAGGAGTCCCACAGGGACGACGAAGCAATCCAGATTAAATCTGGATCGCCACGCTCCCCCTCGCTGTGCGCTCAGGGTCGCTCGCGATGACGATTTCTATATTAGTTTTTCCACCCGTCTTATTATCCTTTGTTCTCTGGCTCGCATAGCAAGAACATGTTTTTCCAAATGAGTGCCACCAGGATTAAAATAGTCGTTTAATAGGTCTAAAATATCACTTTCTGCAAGTTCGTTGTTTTGAACAACTTCAATGACTCTTCCAAGTAATTCTGGATTATTTTCTGTTAAGAATTCAAATTCTTCTGCATCTATTAAATCTTCTGCTGCGTACTCGTGTGCTCTGAGCAAGGCTGCAAAGGCATCATAATTTTGAGCGGGATCATTTTCCCTTTCGGTTAACCTGGTTCGAATGCCTTCTGGAAAAGGAGCTAAATAAGGAGCAAAATCCACACGATCTGTTCCAAATTCAAAAATATCATCAAAGGCCGAACGCTCTATTACAGGAATCATGGGAACCCCATCATTGGCTGTGGTTGTGTAAGCCCCTGCATCCATCCGATAAAATAAAGTAGAAAGATCAAAAAGCTCTGTAGGGCGTACTGTGAGACGTCCTGCAGCTCTTTGAATAACGCCTATTCCGCGCTGGGTTGCAAGTTCAGCTAAGCTGGCCATGGTGTGCTCATCATGAATTTCGGTAAGAGCTGCTTCTGCATCGACACCCCTAAAACCAAAACGATTTAGAATCATCCACTCATAACTTCCTACTAGGATCGTATTATCTCTTGCAATGGCGTCAAGCATGCGCACTCCTGTACGATAGGCTGCCATGCTGTTTCCAAAACCATCTGTAATGAGGGTAACAGCTACTTCTTGATGGAAATAATTATAACCTAAATGGTGCAAAATATTTCTGATAATGGCTGCTGTAAACTCATGTTCCCATCTTTTTCTTTCGTCTTTGTTTGCGTAAGCCAATGCGAGAGGTTTGCCTATATCATGAAGAGCAAAAACTAATCGCATAAAACCCGGAGTTAATCCCCATGGCAGTGGGGTAGACATTCCATAACGTTCATAATTGGTAAGCGCCATGAGAGTATGTCGCTCTAAAGTAAGACCATCTTCACGTTCTCCCACAAGGGTGGGCCAGAATGTAGCTAAAAGTGGATCGCCTTTTAAGTGATCAATTAAGCCTTGGGGAGTATAATCTTTTCCATTCAAGTATTCAGATTCAGGGGTGAGTGCATAAAGATTTTGGGGGCGATACTCTCGATTTAGAAAATTAACCCAAGCAGGCAAATCAGTGGGAAGTGGCAATGGATGTACAAAGGCTTTTTCCCAGGGATGACCGCTTGAGTGTCTGACTCTTTGAAGAACAACCCAAAGTCTGTGATGACTTTGTGAAGTGACTAATCCCAAGAGAGCCACTGCTCGTTGATAAATTCTTTGTTCTAAGCTGGGATCTTGAGGCTCACTTAAAATGTGTTCATAACTTGCAAATACTCTCACTAAGATGCGATTAAATTGTTCTACACTTAAAAGTGCATCCCAACCATGAGCATCTTCTCCTTCAGGGAGAGGAGGCATGAGGTTAAAAAATTCAGCGCCAAGCAAGACCACTTCTTCTCTTTCTGGGAGAGGATCTGTTTCTCCTAAACGGTACGCAATAGCTAGAAGGCGAGGTCTGTGAGTTTGAAAAATGGCAGGATCTGTAGCACGAGGTGCAAGAGCTATTTCTAAGGCATGCATGTCTCTTCCTGCTCTTGCAAAATATCCTCTCCAAGAATCCCCAAAAAAACGTGCCCAGCGTCTTAAACCATCATAATCTTCTCCAAGACCAACGGTAAGAGTTCTCGCAAAATAATCTCTTGCTGCTGTACGTGTAGCAGGAGGAATTTCTCCAAGTCCTGCAGCAAGAAATTGTACCTCAAAAGTTGCAACACTGGCATCAAGCACCTCTAAAAAACGGGGATCATCTGTTGATGTAATGGGATCTATGTTGGCCATAAAATAATGTAGCTGGTCTTACCCGCAAAATTGTAGGGGCGGGGTTATCCCGCCCGAAATGGTTTATGTTATTTTTCAATGGCTTGCAAGCGTGCCCGGCACCGATTGAAAAACCGTTAATCTTGCCCCATTGGTAGTTCTTACCATTCCTGTTTTTGGAATGGTATGTCCCTCTGATGCAGCATCCCCATAGGCTGTAAACCAATCATCAATGTGGTTTAAAATTTCTTCTGCTTCATCTTGATTTTGAGTTTGAATGGCTGCAACTAATTCTGCAAAAAGAGGATCTTCTTTGATCGTGTCAAAACTTTCTTCATCCCAATAATCCAATTGATCTGTAAACCCACGTTTTACAAGCAAGGTTCTAAAATCTTCAAAAGTTTGAGGTAACTCAGGTGGTGGCGTTGCGGCTTGTGCAATGGGAGGAGGCAACAGTTTTTCCTTTAAAGCAAGAGCTCCAGAAGTTATCTCATGTAGGGGCGGCCATCTGTGGCCGCCCTCTTGCATTAGGTCGGCTCCTCCCCAAACTATTCCATCCACCACAGAACCTCGTGGAGAACCATCATCAGGACTTGGAGCTGGAGTTTCTTCAACGTCTGGGGGAGTAGCAACTGCTACCACAGGACCATGTGGTGTTACTGTCGGTGGAGGTAAAGTTGAAAGGTGGCTCACAGAAACCGAAGGAGCCAAACCTAATTTATCTCGCAAGGCCAGTTCTACATCATGAAATTTTTGTGCGTTTTTAATAAAACGTTTGGCTAACTCTGTTGTGTTTTTAATGCGTTCAGTAAATAAATCAACCCAGTCTTGAGTGGCTTCTTGAAAAGCTTTAGCAGCCAGCATTAAATTTCTTGGAGGGATGCTTGGCGCATTTAAAAGTACATCCAAATTGTTGGCAATGTTGCGAATGGCTATGAGTCTTTGTGTAATTTCTGGAAAACGCCCAATATCTTCTTGAAGAGGCTCCAAAAGTTTGATGAATTCTTGCAGACTTTGCCTCATAAATTGGGCATCAGGCCGCATGGCAAGCGCAGTTCTCAAATTAAATTCCAAGGCCATTTGTTGAATGGTGAGATTGGTATAAGTAACCCATGGTTTGGGAAGTCCCCAAACAGGATCAACTTGTCTCTCAAGGCTAAGCGAGTTATAATTATTTGGCAAAACCTCAATTTTTTGTTTGCGTTGTTCTGCACGGAAATAAATTTCTACTGCACGAGGAATATGCCATCTTCTGTTAAGAAGATTTCTTGTTGGTGGGGTATAGGAAATTTTACGTTCTTCTGGAGCAGTAAAGTGAGCATGATAGGGAGCTGTGTGATCGTATTCTGCTTCGGCACTGTAAACCATTTTGGGAAGCACAATGGCATGTGCTCTTGCAAAAGCTAAAAGACCCTTAATTCCTTTTTCACCTTCTTGTACCCATTCTCTTGGATAAAAATCAGCATAAAAAGCTTCGAAGTTGGCATAGGGTGCAATACCAGCAGGATAGTAAGCCGGGCTCTCCCTACTAGCCCAAGCTTGGTAGGCATAACTGATAATTTCGGCAATATAGCCCGCTCGGGCATTTCTGGTTCCTTCTGCTACGGGCCCTCTGCGGGAGTCATTGAGAGATTCCTTATCTTTGATGCGTCGAATTAAGTTTCTTAAACCTTCTCTATCTTGAGCTCTAATAACATCAGCCAGGGTACCTCTGATGATAAACAAACCTTCCAAGCTGTTGGGTAAACAATTGCGATAATCATCCACCAAACCATCAGGAGTTTTTAAGTGATAAGTGCTCATCCCATAATGGTTTGCTACTCTTGCTGTAATTTCTTCCCCAATTTCCACGTTTTGTCTTTTCTCATTTTCAAGAACAGTATAAACCGCGGCTCGTTCGGGATCTTCTAATCTTCTACCAGGTTTTAAAATATCACGCATGATGAGGCGAGACGATCGATAGGTAAGAAAATTTTTATTAGCACCGCCTGCCATCAAAAAAGCAGCCATTTCCAAACTGGGGATTAATTCCAAGCCCAACAAACGTTGTTTTTCAACAGTACCATGATCAAGCTTATCAATCATCCAATTAGCTTGGCGGTGCCGCTCATCCATGGGCTCCATGGTCATGCCACGTGCTAAAATGCCGAGTGGACGAAAAGTAGGTGCTGCTACAGTCATGTTGACTTCTTCACCTTTTAAAATTTTAGGAGCTTCAAAAAATCCAGCCATCACACCCAAATTATTGGCCAAGGTGACATCTCTTCCTAAAAGTCTAAAGTACATGTCTAAGTAAGGAATAAGCCACTCGTAAGAATAAGCTTCTTCTTCATCAAGGGGTCCACGAGGAGTTGACATTGCTGGGCCCGTTCGATCAGCATAGGCTTTAGCGGGTGTAGCAATAACAGGATGAAAACCCCTGGCTGTTTGAATGAGGGCATCATCTAAGGCGGGCATTAAAGCACCGGCAGGAACATTTAATAAAACGGCATCGGGCCTAAACCGCCTCATCACTTCATCACGCTGGCGGCTATTGTAAACATAGATTTTTTTTCGCCCCATGGGATTAACTGGTGTTTGTTTCAAGGCATATTCATTGGTTCCTTTTTCATTAATTTCCCAGATGAGAGCTTTGGCTGGTTTGTAAAGATCGGTGGCAATCAGCCGATAATCGAGAGGTAGTTTTCCCAAATCCATGAGCTTTCTCGAAAGCTCCAAAGTGGCAATCATTTGTCCTGCACCTAAAGAGAGTCTAGCATTTCCCGAAGATGTATTGGCTGAGTGCGCTCGCAGAATGGTATCCACTGGATCCCAATAAAAAGCACCCGCAGGAACTTCTAAGGTGTGCTCTGAAGCTGCAATTTGAGCTGTTATGCGCAAGGTGGCTTTTAAATCTTCTAAAAGGGATAAAACTTGAGTGCGTCTATCCAGTGGAATACTTTGGGCTCTTGTAATCCCGGGAGCTATTGTGTTGTGTTCGTTAAAAACAGCTTCTAAAAAAACTCCCAGATTATCTTGCCCATGAGCATGGTCTCTGCCAACTCTTTGAATGGCTTGATAAAGAGCAAAGAGAGTTGGTGTTGTTTGTAATTCGGCTGCTAGGGCACCAGTAATTTCATTTTGTTCCCAAAAGGCCATGGCTTGTATGTTTGTTTCAGTTAAAGAAGAATGAATATCTTGTTTATCGATGGTGTAAACAGTGGCAGGATCTAGAGGATCACCTTGAACCACAAGAGAAAAAGCTTGGTTAGGAAATTGGTAAGTCATTCTTTGGGCAAGCTCCCAAAGCATATCGTGTGGAGGTTCCAGGGATTCAAAATTATATTGTTCTACAACTAATTCTACCGACCGCCCCTCTGCATTTTCTAAAGCTATTTCAGCAAACCGCTTTAAATCGTTCCAAGTATGAATGCCTTCTTGATGCAGTTGTCTTTTAACTCCACTGGGAGTTTCTACACGTTTAAAATCATCTCCAATTTTTTCATAACGCACCCAATTGGCGGTAGCCTTATCTGCCTTGTCTAACAAAGCTCTTAAGGGTGTATCTTCAATTTCCGCTACTCTTCCTTGGGGAAGAACAGTGCGCACCCCCTGTGCTCTTTCTTGAAAGGCATAAATACTCTGAGCTAAATCTTCAAGACCTCGTCCTGATGTAGAGTATTGCAAAGGATACCCTTGCATGGTTGTGCCAGAAGGTTGCAGTTGAAAATAACCTTCATGATTTATTCCATGCACGTCTAATTTTTGGCCCCAGACAAAACGGTATGTATAAACTTTTTGGCCTGCTATTTCTTTTTTTGCACCCCTCTCTAAAGTGACTGAAGGATATCCTGGAAGAGAAAGAGCAATAGTTTCATTTCCAATTTTGAGTTGAGCGGTTCGAGGATTGAAGTGATGGCGATCAAGAAGAGAGTTGGCCCAACTTTCAAAATCATCTCCTTGAGTTCGATGGCTTTCTCGCAAAATTTGAGCAAAGCGGGCTAAGCCCTCAAATCGCAAGGGATTGCCATTAAGCATTTCTCCTCGTGTTTGGGTGGTAACCTCACCTGTTGTGGTATTTACGGTAATATCGAGTTGTTCTCCCCATAAAATAGAAAGTCTTCGTGTGGGGTAGGTGGTACTTTGTGCTTGCTCTCTACGGCCAATAGTTCTTTGGCGTTCTTCATTGGTTACTTCAACAGAAGTGGGTTTTCTGCCTTGAAGAGATAAATCAACGCTTACAGGACGATAGGAATCAGATTCAAAAACAAGCCTGGCCGTTTCGGAATTGTAAACAGTAGGTAGTTGGTCGAAAAAAAATTCTAGATTGGGAATTTCAGCAATGTGATGAAGAGCTAAACGTCCTCTGTTATCAGAATACCAAGTTTGTCCTCCCAAAGATAAACTTTCTGGTGGATTAAACATTTCATCAGAAGAGCGGTAAAGAACAAGGGCATCGCCACCGCGGACACGAGATTGTTGATTGAAAATTTTATATCGACCCCAATCATCAGGGCGTGTACTTACCAAGTAATCATTGCCCAAGGGAGAATGAATGGTTTGAAAGTCACTCGTGCGCTTGAAAAATCCATGGTTCCATAAGCCTACAAGATGTGTCCCATCTCGATTAAATACCAGAGCATCTTCCCAAAACACTCTTTCACGACTTTCACCAGATGGAGTTACCCAAAATTGATGTGTACCAAACCTGGCAGGCAAACTTTCACCCGCTCCACGCAAAAGGTAGTGAGAACCTTCCACAAGAAAACCCGAGCCTCCTGTTTCAAGTACACGCAGAATTTCTGCACTGCCTGCATTTGGAAGTGTTACTCCTGCCTGTGCTACAGATGACGGACCTTCACCTTCGTCTGGTGGAATAACCACAGGCCCCGAAAGGGCAGGCCCAAGGCCAATTGGTGGTATAGGTGTATCTCCCATGGGATTTCCTTATCGAGGGGGAACTTGAAAAGTTGCCTTAAAATTCAGGACTTACTTGATGAGTTTGTATCCCCTGCGAAAGAGGATGAAACACCATAAATACACCCCTATGGCCAGCAAAAAAAGGAGGGAAAGGGAAAATACGGGGGAGGCATCAGAATGCCCTAAAAAGCCATAACGTATGAGATCTACACTATAAAAAATGGGATTGATGAGTGAAACTTTGTGCCAAAAAGGAGGAAGCATTTCCAGGGAATAAAAAACCCCACCAAGGTAAGTTAAGGGAGTGAGAACAAAATTGGTATACAGGGCAATTTTATCCCAACTTTCAGACCACAAACCACACACAATTCCCAAACCTCCAAAAAAGAGAGAAGAAAAAACAAGACTGGCCAGGATTAAAAAAGGATGAGCTACAGGAATAGAAACAAATGGCAGTGAGGCCACATAAATTGCTATTGCTACAACCAAGCCGCGCAGAAGGGCCCCCATCATGTAAGAAGTAACCAGCTGAAAAGGAGTTAAAGGCGCCACCAACATATTTTCGATGGAACGCTCAAAGCGTGACATAAAAAGGGAAGTGGAACTATTAGCGTAGGCATTGTTAATGACACCCATTTGCAAAAGGCCTGGGAAAATATAGAGGATGTAGGAAAAGCCATGAATCTCATGAATTTTAGTTCCTAAGGAATAACCAAAAATTAAAATAAATAAAACGGTGGTAATTAAAGGTGGAAAAATCGTTTGGCGGGAAAGACGCATGAAACGGTAAAATTCGCGATCAATTAAAGTGAGAAATCCAGTCCAATTTGTGTTCATAATTTTCCCCAGCATTTACAATTTTCTCCCTGTTACTTTTAAAAACACTTTCTCCAAATCGCCGCGCTGGGCTGTTAGTTTTTGGTCACAGTATTTTGCAATTAATTCCTGAGGGCTGCCCGTTTCTTTTAGTTCACCCTCATTGATAATACTAATGCGTTTGCAAAGTTCTTGGGCTTCATCGATGTAATGCGTAGTGAGAATAATGGTTGTACCTGCTGCATTCAGTTTTCGAAGATAATCCCAGAGGGCATGTCTTTGTTCTACGTCTACTCCTGCTGTAGGTTCATCTAAAATTAAAATTTTGGGTTCTGTGATCACAGCTTTGGCAACAAGGAGTCTTTTTTGCATTCCACCTGAGAGCTTGTAATATTGCGTATCGGCTTTATCAGTAAGACCAAAAAGTTCCAACATGTGGTCAGCTTTTTTTATACTTTCTTTACGGGGAGTACCAAAAAATCCAGCTTGGTAGGTCAGAATTTTTTTAATGGTAAAAAAACGATCGAGGTTAATATCCTGGGGTGAAAAACCAATCAGGGCATGAGCCTTTATGGCTTCTTTTTGGGAATCAAAATCAAAAATTTGAATAGAACCTTCAGTAAGACGGCAAAGCCCTACCATGCTGTGGATTAAAGTGGTTTTGCCCGCCCCATTGGGGCCTAACAAGCCAAAAAATTCTCCTTGACCCACTTCCATGTTAATGCCTTTTAAGGCCCAAAGGTTTTGAAATCTTTTTTTGGCATTGACGATACGAATGGCAACCATTAAAGCCTACTATCAGAAAGGGTAACTGTGGCAAGAAAAGACATAAACTCTACCATCCATCGCTTGAGATCCTTCGTCACCCTTCGATCTCTCTCCGGGTTCCTCAGGATGACATTCAAAATTCCACTCGCACCGAAGGGGAGAGGGTGCAGGGTGAGGGGTAATTCAAAATTGTCACCCTCCCCCAACCCCCTCCCCTCAAGGGAGGGGGGAATATCTGTCATCCCCGCGAAGGCGGGGATCCATCTTTGTTTTCTTTTTCTTTTTTCTTTTTTTTCATCCACTACGTTTGCAATTCAACCTGCTGTTGTTTCGGCTCATCCCGAAGCCAGTCAAGTTGGTCTTGAGATTTTAAAAAAAGGTGGATCTGCAGCCGATGCTGCTGTTGCTATGGCTTTTGCTCTTTCTGTTGTCGAGCCGCATCATTCAGGTTTAGGGGGTGGTGGCTTTTTACTTTACTATGTGGCCAAAGAAGATCGGTTTTATTTTATCGATTATCGCGAAGCAGCCCCACAAATTTTACAACCCAAGGTTTCTAAAAAAGCAATAAAACCCAATGCAGATTTTGAAAAAGGAGTGGCTTCTGTTGGTGTTCCTGGTTTTATTTTAGGTATGGAAACCATTCATAAAAAATGGCGCAAAGTTTCTTGGCCAGCTGTTATTGATCCATCTATCGAATTAGCCAAGAAAGGTTTTTTGACAGACTCTGAAATGAAACGCCTTCTTGGAGATGCTAGTGCCAGCCTTCCTCCCAAGCTTGATTTTACAGATTTAGCACGTACTCTCGAAAATATTAAAACAGGCGGGTCCTGGGTTTTTTATCAGGGAGAATTAGGAACACAACTTGTTTCGTTTTTAAAAGAGCAAGGTGGTTTGATTACCAGTTCTGATCTTAAAAATTATAAAGTTTATTTTCGTAAACCCTACACTTTTGATCATGGAGCTTATCAGGTGGTAAGTGCCGGTGCTCCTAGTTCGGGCGGGACCGGCATGGATATTTTATTTAAAAGAGCTGTGATTTATGAGCTTAAAAAACAAGCCCCCAATACAACACGTTTTTTTGAACTTCTCATTAAATCTTTTCACGATTATTTTGATTTTCGCGATATTGCCTTGGGAGATACTCCAAACAATATTATTTCTCACACAACCCATTTGTGCGCAGTTGATAGTGAAGGAAACATTGCTTCGATGACCAATACCCTTAATTCGCCTTTTGGTTCTGGCCTTATTCTTCCCCATACAGGAATTATTTTAAACAATGAGTTGGCCGATTTTAGTGCTCAAACAAATTCAGCTAATCGTTTGCGTGGAGGTTTTAGGCCGCTCTCGAGTATGGCTCCCACCCTTGTGTTTAAAGACAAAAAACCTTTTTTAGCTTTGGGAACCCCAGGTGGGCTCACCATTCCTCAAAATCTTTTTCAAGTTCTTTATCTTTTTTTGGATGAGCATATCCCTCTTAATCGAAGTGTGGCTTATCCCAAGATTTATTTTTCTCCCAAAACCAGGGAAGTTGTTTTAGAAAAAGGATTCCCCAAAAAAATGCTTTCTTGGTTCAAGGAAAATTATGAGATTAGAGAAGAAAATACTATTGGTAATGTAGAAGCCCTGGTATTTAGAGGGGATAAGACCACTGTGGTTACTGATCCTAGAGGCCAAGGGCGTGGACTCATTTTGAACTAGCGAATCAATTTTGAATCAATTATACAAGTTACAATAGGGAGGTAGAACAATATGAAAAACTTCATTTTCCTTCTTGTTTTTATTTTATCTTTTGGTTTTATATCTCAAATTCATGCCAATGAAAAAACCAAGTGTGAACTTAACTTTGATTTAAGTTCCTGGTCTGTTTTTTACAAATCAGGCAAGGGATCTGGAAAAATCTTTTGTGATAATGGTCAAGAGGCTGATGTAGCTATTCGTGCTCATGGAGGTGGCATTACTTTTGGAAAAAGTAAAATTGTGAATGGCCATGGTAATTTTTCTAAAGTGAAAGATATTCGGCAATTGATGGGTTCTTATGCAACCAGTGAAGCTCATGCAGGAATTAAGGGATCGGTTGGCGCCGAAGCGATGACAAAGGGCAAAGTTTCTTTAGCTATGAGTGGTCGTGGCCGCGGGTATAACCTAGGGATAGCCTTTGGGAAATTCAAAATTGCAGCCCTTAAAATTCATGAGCCTCTAGCCCCAGACGAAGATTCTAAAGAAGATAAACCCTCCAAGGTTACAGAATAAAAGCAACCTCAATAGGTTTAGAGCCGATGAAGGAGAGGTTATGACAGATGCAGCCAAATTTAATGTTGTGGTGGCTGGTATTCCCCAGGCTCATATTGATGCTTTTTGGTCATGGTGATTTTAACAAAGATGGTTGGGATGATTTTGGATTTCAATTGATTGATGGAAGTTTTACCATGGCCTATCAAGTTCCTTCTTGAGGTTTATAAGCCCGCTTTCGCTTGGTCTTCAGCGGGCTTGCCCGCCGAAGCCAAAGCTTCAGCGCGGCGAAGGCGGGAGTAGCTCAGTTGGTAGAGCATCAGCTTCCCAAGCTGAGGGTCGCGGGTTCGAACCCCGTCTCCCGCTCATTTTTTCTTATTTTCTCAATCTAATAGTCCAAACAGTCAAAAATTTGACGTATCTAGTGTGGGTCATTCTAGCATATTAAAATTAAATAATAATTTCATATAGTTACATATTATTATGGGGTGTCAAAATGGCATACATATTGCTGTAACACACAGATACAATGAGGAAAATACTGACATTTCTGGTTTTTGTTATCCTCCAGCTTGGGCTTGTTTGGCACACCCAAGTTGTAGCTATCAGTACTAGTTTTGATGCAGTAGGTGCTGTTGGTTCTTGTGCTAGTAATGACTTAAGTGGGGGCAATGTTGGTACTAACCAAGCTAGCGTTGATGATGACGGAGGAGCACTTTCAGATACTCCTCTTGATATTCCCGTAGGCATTGCCAAACTTACTCCTGCAGATGCCGCCTCTTTTGAAGCAGAAAAGGTGGGTTTAGTAGGTTCTGATTTAAGTGAGGAAAGTTTGGTTGCTGCTCTTGATAATGTAGAAATTCGTGGTCGATTATTAGAAGATGCTCCCGAACTTGAAGGGGTTAATATCGGAGTAATCTATGATGGTGTTGTTGTTAAAATTCTGCAAACAGATTCAGAAGGTGCTTTTGAATTTCAAACAACCGATCTTGGTATTACAGATCCCCATTTAGCTTTTATTGCCGTTGTTGTTTTAGAAAGTATTGAAGCAAAAAAAGGAAGTCCGCCTATTATTTTACGTTTAGTAAATGAAGATCCTCTCGATTTAGACATCACGTGGAATGTCCAAGTTACCAATACCACAGGTATTAGTAGCAGGGCCTATCCTATTATTGGTCCCGATGACCAAGTGTTTTTCACGGGAGAATTTACCAATGGGGAATCCACAGCAGCGCCTTACAAGGTGAATGTTAATTTTTATGGTGGTGAAACAGAAAATGTAGTGAAAACCCCTGCCCTTCTTGTTGATTTTCAGGTATCCAATGATGGTTCTTTTTTGGTTGGAGAAGGAGTCGATAGCCATATTTACAAAGTAGAAGGCAATGAAAGTACACAATTAACCAATATACCTGTAGCCAATAGGAGGTTTAGATTATCTCCCAATGATACCTGGCTGGCTTCTGCAGATAGCGTCAATGGAACTCTCTTTAACTTAGTTGTTATTCCAGTTGATGGAAGTAAAGAAGCCACAGTGATTAATCCTCATTTAAAAGAAAAATATATTGAAGTCGCCTGGAATGAAAACAACCAGCTTATAGTTTTAGTAAAAAGGCCGGATAATGTTTGGGAAGCAAGAATGTATGATATAACCCCCATTGTATCTGGTAATTTTTCGGATGATACAATTTCTATTGACCCAACTATTTTGTTTAAAATGCCTTCTTTGTCGCCTGAAGTGTCCAAAGGAAAGCCTAGAATGCGTAATCCACAAGTATCTCCCACTAAACCATTGTTTATCTTTGAATGCATGAGTCCCCAGGGAGTCTACGAAATTTGTGACCATGGTTTGACAGGAACCGGAGGATTTCTTAATTTCAATGCAGCTCGTTTAACAAATGCAAATCTGCTGGGCCATGTACTTATTGCTTCATCACGTTTTATGGCGAATGGTAATTTTATTTTAGCTGATATTTTTTTTCAAAGTTCAGAAGATGATGTTGAGAGTTATATTTTATTTTTCAATCGTAAAACAGGTATCCCCTTAGTGATTACCAAAGGCTTTCATCCGGCACCACATCGTGAGGAAGGTAATTTTTTCAGCTATTTAAGTTTTAGTGCTAAGGGTCAAGTGCAAGTAACAATCGGTAATATTAATAAATATTTAAAGTTTATCAATTAATCTTTCCAAAAAAAAGTTTTTAAGTATGATGCCCATTGCGAGGAGGTCCTTTGACCAACTCCGTCATCCCTGCGGCCACCTTCGTGAGGGTAAACTCCGGCGGGGATCTCCAGTTCTGTCATTCCCGTGCAAACGGGGATCCATCTTTTTCCCCTCCTTTGTAAGGAGGGGTTAGGGGAGGTAGAGAGTTTAGTAAGACTCTACCCCCTCCAACTCCCCCTTACAAAGGGGGAGAGTACAGATGGATCCCTGCCTCCGCAGGGATGACAGAGGGGGGGCAGAGATGACAGAGGGGGGGCAGAGATGACAGAGGGAGATATATGCGTTGGATCTTTTTTTGTTATTTTATTTGCACGTGGTTTTCTTCTGGTTATGCCAGCGAAGGTTTTACCTATACTTTAGCGGGTGATGTCATGCTGGGTCGCCATGTTGCCGAAGGGTTTCACCCTTTAAAAAAAGTAGAATCTCATTTAGCCCAAGGCGATCTTACCCTTGTTAATCAAGAATTTGTTTTTACAAATTCTACCCATCATATTGGGAAAAAGGCTTTTTATTTCAAGGCCCCCCCTTCCCATGTGTCTATTCTTTCAAATGCAGGCATTGATTTTGTTTCTTTAGCTAATAATCATTCTTTGGATTATGGAAAAATAGGTCTCAAACAAACCCTTGCAGTATTGCAAAAGAAAAAAATAACTTTTGCTGGAGCTGGCTTTTCTTTTCCCCAAGCGAGTGAGGCAGCCCTTTTTTCTAAAAAGGGAAAACGCATTGCCGTGATTGCAGCTACCGACAATATGCCAGAGTGGGAAACTTGTGAAAAAGCCTGTGTAAATTTTTGTGCCATGGATTCAACTTGTCTCAAACGGCTTACTACACAGATAAGTGATCTCAAAAAAAACGGAATTGATTTTGTGATTATTTCATTTCATTGGGGAGGTAATTGGGTGGATAAACCTTCTCCCGTTTATCGGTACTATGCTCATACTCTTTTAGATGCGGGAGCCGATCTCATTTTTGGTCATAGTGCACATACTCTTCAAGGAATTGAAGTTTACAAGGGGAAACCCATTTTTTATAGTTTGGGAAATGTGATTGATGATTATGAGCTAGATCCCAAATGGAGAAATGATTTATCCATTTTAGCCCATGTAGATTACAATAACTTAGGTCAGCTTAAAAAAATTAGAATAACCCCAATCCAAATCAATGCCCTTAAAACCCAGATTGCAGATCAAAAAAACAGGGATATCATTTTTAATCGAATTAAAAAATTATCTGCCCTATTAGGAAGCCAAATTTTTTCTTACCTGGAGATTTTTTAGATGTTTTTATTTCGCTTTTTGATCTTTTTGTTTTTTTTGTTTCCTTCTTTTTCTTTGGCTTCCAATCAGGTATGTCGTCCCTTTTTTAGTTTTCCTAAAAATAAAGTAAGTGCAGTGTATGCCATGAAAGCCATGCAAAATAATCTTGTGATTGTAGGTAGTGAGGGGAAGCAAAATTTAAAAAACACTTTTTTAATGCAACTTAATTCAAAGGGAGAAATTGATTCTCGCTTTGGGAAAGAAGGCTTACATTTTTCTTTTGGAAGTGATGAAGAAATTCATGGTTTAGGGTTAGATCACACAGGTTTTGTGATGGCTGGTTTTTTTAAAAATCACACCAGAGATTTTCTTTTTGTTAAAATAAATTCAGATGGGAATCTCAATTCTACTTTTGGAAAAAATATTTTTTCTGGTCAAAATAAAAAAGGGGAACTTCATTACATCGATCAAAACGATTCTGGATGGCTTGCAGCAGGATTTTCTCACAAGTTAGGAAAATCTGATTTCTCTCTTGTTCGTATCAATGCTGAAGGTGGGCCCGATCTTAATTTTGGTTATCAAGGTGTGGTTACTTTAAAGCATGGATCCAAAGATCATTTGTATGGAGTTACCACTCTTTCCGATGGCACAATTGCCGCTACAGGTTCTGCTTTAAATAAGGGAAAAGAAAATTGTGTTGTGGTTCGTTTATCAAAAAAAGGGGAACTTCTTTCCTCTTTTGGCGTGGGAGGTTTTGTTTTTCTTCCTTCTCAAGGTCAGGGAATGTGTGCTGCTGTTAAAGAAGATAACCAACACAGATTAATTGTGGTTGGATTTTCTGAAACTGCTAAACGCAACACAGATTTTTTTATTGCGCGTCTTGGATTAAACGGAGAACTCGATTCAAGTTTTGGTCATGGTGGAATTGTTTTGGAAAATATTGCCGGGATTGATTCAGCTCATGATTTTTTTATCCATCCTGATGGTAGCTTAGATGTTGCTGGTGAATATCAAGATGCGCGTCTTAAAAAATATGGTTTTGTTCTTCTACGCCTTGATTCAGAAGGTAAACCCCAATCCTCTTTTGGCAAGAATTTCATTATCACTTGCCCGCTGGCGGGCCCTTCTTTTGTGAATACCCTAGTTGAAACAGAAAATGGTATTTACTTAGGGGGTGTAAGCCAAAACCTGGGAGTTGTTTATTCTATTTCCCCCTAAAATAAGTTGCCTTCTTTACTCAGTCTGGTAATTGATGCCTTTAATCGAAAGGAGACTTATGTCACTCATAGAAGAATTTACAAATGCACAAGAAAGAGTAAAAGTTCTTGTGGAGAGGCCTGATAACCTTGCTTTGCTTCAGCTCTACAGCCTTTTTAAGCAGGCAACTGCGGGAGATGCGTCAACGGGTAAAAAGCCCGGGATGCTCGATTTTGTAGCAAAGGCCAAGTATGAGGCTTGGGAAGCCCATCAAGGAAAAACAAAAGATCAAGCGATGACAGAATACATTGCTCTTGTTGGTGAATTGGAAGGGAAAAATCTGAAGTGACGAAAGGTGCAGAAACAAAAAAAATGAAGGGCCGAGACATTATTATCCAGTCGCTTGAGCGGGAAGGTGTAGAGGTTATTTTTGGTTATCCGGGTGGTGCTTCCATGGAAATTCATCAAGCCTTGGCCCTTTCTAAAAAAATTCGTTTGATTCTCCCTCGTCACGAACAAGGAGGGGCTTTTGCAGCTGCTGGTTATGCCAGGGCTACGGGGAAACCAGGGGTTTGTTTGGCTACCTCTGGTCCTGGGGCTACTAATCTCATCACCGGAATTATGGATTCCAAAATGGATTCCATCCCCATGATTGCCTTAACTGGCCAGGTGCCCACTTCTGTGATGGGGGGAGATGCTTTTCAGGAGTGTGATATTGTAGGTGCTACCCTCCCTTGCGTTAAACATAGCTACATGGTGAAGGATATTGATGATATTCCAGCTGTTATTCATGAGGCTTTTGAAATTGCTATCACTGGCAGGCCAGGACCTGTGCTGATTGATTTTCCAAAAGATATTCAACAAGCAGAAACAGTCCCTGATTTTAAAAAACGTATTGATCGTCCAGGGTATAATTCTAAAATTGGTCTGGAGCCCTCTCAAATTCAATTAGATAAGGCAATTAAGCTTCTTTTAAAGGCTAAACGACCTCTTATTTATGCGGGAGGAGGCATTTTATCTTCTCATGCTACCGAAGAACTCCATGCTTTTATTAACAAAACGGGTATTCCCATTACAACAACCGTGATGGGTTTAGGGATTTATCCCGAAGAAGATCCTTTAAGTCTTCGGATGCTGGGAATGCATGGAGCTGTTTATGCCAATATTGCTATTAATAAAGCTGATGTTGTGTTGGCCATTGGGGTACGTTTTGATGATCGGGTTACTGGTAAATTATCTGAGTTTTGCAAAGAAGCTCAATTTATTCATGTGGATATTGATGCTAGCGAAATTAATAAAAATATCACTGTAGAAGTACCTATTCAGGGGGATGCCAAGCTTGTTTTGCAGGCATTATGTCAGGGCTTAAAAAAGCTTTCTATTGAGGATTGGGTGCATCAAATTCAAGAGTGGAAAAAGGAATTTCCACTGAATTATGAGCTTAATAACGAAAATATTGTGCCTCAACACGTTATTTGTGAGCTTTCTCGTTTAGCTCCTCGGGATGCCATTATCAGTGTGGGGGTGGGTCAGCATCAAATGTGGGCCGCTCAATTTTATAATTTTCATACTCCTAGAACCTGGCTTTGTTCTTCTGGTCTTGGTTCCATGGGTTTTGGTCTCCCTGCTGCCATGGGAGCTGCGGTTGCTTTTCCCAATAGAACGGTCATTGATATTGATGGGGATGGGAGTTTTTTGATGAATATCCAAGAGCTTCAAACCCTTGGAGAAGAGAAAATTCCTGTAAAGTGTGTTATTTTGAATAATCAATACTTGGGCATGGTGGCTCAATGGGAGGACCGTTTTTATGAGTCTGTCAGGGGGCATACCTTTATAGGAAAAACCAACTTTGCTGATATTGCCAAGGCCTTTGGTTTAGCCGGGGCCACTATTACAAAACCTTCTGAGGTTGAAGATGGTATTAAAGAAATGCTCAAATCAAAGGGAGCCTATGTACTGGATGTTAAGTACCCCTATGATGAAAGTGCTAAAGGGCATGTGATTCCCATGATACCAGGGGGTAAAACCTATCTTGATTCTATTATTCATCAAGGAGTGAGCTTAAGAGATTACTGGAAGAATAAAGGCTCATAAGGGTAAAAAATCTCAATTTAATCAATAAGATCCTTCGTCACCCTTATCAGGGTTCCTCAGGATGACATTTCAATGAAATTTAATTTTGTACTTTACTGTGTACATTTTATTGTACACTTTAATGTACATTTATGAATGAAATAGCATAGTTTTTAAAAACTTCGTATAATAAAATCTTAAATCATATAACTATCTAAAATTTAAATAGATCATGAAAGTCTAAAAATAAAAATAAACCTCATTTCAAAAACTAAAATATCTAAAAATATAAATACCATATTATTTAAATATTTAGATTTAATAAGTCGTATAATAGTATAAAATAGAACAAGCATAAAAATTAACTTCGTATAATTTTATAGAAATTTATCAAAGAAAAGAGACGGGTATGTTTCATGCAGATAAGCAAACAGGCTGTTAAGAGAGTGAAAGGATACCCTTTGCAAGTATTTTGAAGCAAAAATAATAAATCCTGCATTTTTTAAAAATCAGGTATTAACTATATAAATTATCTAATAATATTAAATAATTAAATGATTATATCTATTTTAAAATATAAAAATTTAAAAATCGATAAAGCAAGTCATCGCTTGAATGATTGAGGAAAAAAGAGTCAATTTTTATATTAAAAAAATGACGGTAGTGTCAAAAATATAACATTCCTCCCATCTTATTATATTATACGTCATAAAATAAATTAAGTGAGATGGTATATTGATAATATATTGAATTTATTTATTTTTTTATTCATATAAACAATTGCCTGATGTCTGGAGACCCTCATTTAATTTGTGACGTATAATCTCATCAAAAAACTATCTCCTTATTTAGCTTCCATAATGAAGAGTCGTATAAAGAATAAGAGGAGAACTCTACAACTATACTTGTATTGTAGCGTAGTGTTATTTTAAAGATAAAAAAAGGTTCTAAAGTATTAATTTTAAAAGAAAGATCATAAATTTAATTTATTAATAAATATAAAAATTTGTAAATCGATTAAAAAATGAGATTTTTATGGCTTTAAAAGAGGAGTTAAAATAAATGTTTAGAAAGTGGAAATATTGATTTTACTCACTTATTTGTCTATTTTTAAATATTATACGAAACTATGAAATATAGTCAATTTGTTTTTTATTGAGATGTCATCCTGAGGAACCCTGATAAGGGTGACGAAGGATCTCATTGATCAAATTGAGATTCTTCCCCTTTGGCTCTCAGGGTCAGAATGACAGAAGTTTAAATGTACCAACTAAAAGTTAAAAGACTATATTTCAAAACTGGTAAATTTATTACAATATTGATAATCTCTATGAATGGATCAGGAATTTCAAACAAGCTTCCAAACCATCCTTTCTCATTTTTTAAAGCGCTTAAGAAAAGAAAAGGGTTTTACCCAGTCTCAAATGTCTCAAGTACTAGGTATTTCCCAATCCCGTCTTTCTGAAATTGAACAAGGAAAAGGATCTATTGCCGCTGAACAACTTCTTTTTCTATTAAAGGAATTTAACTTAAGACTTGATGATTTCTGGAGCAAACCCCCTCAAAATATCTCAGCTCAATTAGAAAACTCCCTGCATCGGCTTGGGGCCTATTATCTTGTCCCCAATCCTAGTCTTGTGCCTTCTGACCGTCTTTCAGAAGTACATGATGTTCTTCGAGAAACCTTAATCGGAGTTCCTTCTAAAAACCATATTTTAGCCCTGGCCCCTGTTATTGTTCGTCAAATCAAATTAATTAACTTTGATACTCTCTGTATGAAACTCTATGATTTAGGTATTGATGCCAGGGTATGGTGGATTGTGGAGGGTACCCTTTGGGCTGTACGGCAAAGGCTTAAATGGGTATTACCCTTGGACATTCAAGATTTCTATCAATTAGCAGTGGAAATTCTGTCGCGTAAAACCAAGCCCGCTAATTATTTTTTCAATGTAAGAAAAGGCTATCCGCAAGATGTATTTGATTCAGATATTCTCTCGGCTAAAGATTTTGAAGAAGTAAGAAACAAACGGGATGAATTAGCCACTCGATGGAGGCTGATTACACGCATTCGAGTCGAAAATCTGGCAGGGGCTCTAGAAAAAAATGAAAAGACGTAAAGATAGGGACTGTTGAAAAATGTAGTTTTCCACCAATTCTGTCATTCCTGCCCCTGCCTTCGCAGGGGTAAACTCCGGCAGGGATCCATCTGTACTCTCCCCCTTTGTAAGGGGGAGTTGGAGGGGGTAGAGTCTTACTAAACTCTCTACCTCCCCTAACCCCTCCTTACAAAGGAGGGGAACCAAGATGAATCCCCGCTTTCGCGGGGATGACAGAACCCACCCTCTCCCTAACCCTCCCCCCTCAAGGGGGAGGGGACAAGAACCCCTCAGCGTCACCCGCGATGCTGTTCTCTATATTTTTCATCTTTTATCGATAAAAAAATCCTTCAAAAGCTGGGCACATTCGGCTTCCATTACTCCTCCTTGGATTAGAAGCTTATGGTTATTGCCAGTGATGGACGAAATATTTTTAAGGCTTGGAAAAATAAAATCCCCTCGCTGATTTTTTTCTATTACTTGAGCTCGTTTAGGGTCAGCACATCCAAAAACAAGCTGGTCAAGACGTGCTTGTAAAAGAGCTCCCAAACACATAGGGCAGGGTTCCGTTGTTACATAAAGGGTAGTGCCTTCAAGGCGCCAATCTTTCAATTGATGTGCCGCGATTTCTAAGGCCAGAATTTCTGCATGATGCAAGGGATTACGGCTTTGTTCTCTTGTGTTATGAGCCTCTGAAATAAGTGTATCCCCCTTCATCAGCACGGCTCCAATAGGAATTTCACCTAATTGATAGGCTTTCCCCGCTTGAAAAAGGGCTCGTTTCATTCCTAATTGCATTGTTATTTCTTCCATACCCCCTCCCTCAATTCGAGAATGTTATCAATTTGAAATAGGAAAACAAGTCCTATTATTCTAGGCTACCCTAATTTATCAAGTTATTTCAATAGTTTATATTGTATTTCCCTTGGCATGAATCATGCATTATTTCAGTTTGGGGTAGGGTAGGTACAACATGAGGGAAGAACATCAAGTTTTAGAGGGTATCACCCCCACAGAAGAAAAGCCAAGACCTTACGTAGAATCCCCTGCGCTATCTTATTATTTCCAGCCACAGGGGCTCTATGATGGCAAGGTTTTTTTTACACGTGTCAAGGTTACCTACACTTTTGTTTTTGAAAAAGAATTAGTTGTACTCCACTTTGATCGATCCAAAAAATCACTCTTTTTCAAAGGCCATAACTTGGAAAACATGCCTTTTGAAGCTTCTTTAGAGGAACATTTTTTAAGGTTTCAAAAAGTGATGGAATCTAAGCCCGAAACAAAAAAAATGCTCTCTGCTTTTAATGAAGCCTTGCACATCTATCAAGCCAAGAAAGTATAATCTCATTGAAACCTTCATGAATCCCTCTTAAAAAGGAGGCGTGTATACTTTAAGAGATTTATTTTCTCGTCCTCTTTTTTTCCCGCTCTTGATTATCATTTTAGGAAGTTTTATCTGGGATTTAAAAGAACCCAATGCAGATTTTTCTTTGCCTGATCAAATTTGTGAGGGGGTTCTTCTTAAGAAATCACGCACAACAGAAGGCATGCCTGTTCTGGACGTTTGGCTTACAAAATCTAAAGCCCTCATTAAGGTTTTTTTAAAAGAAGAATGGGAATCCACGCAGTGGTTAAGCAACAACTTTGCTACCATCCGTTTTCCATGCCGACTTAAAAAGCCGCAAGGATATCGTAATCCAGGAGTTTTTGATTATAGAAAATTTTTAGCACGCCAAAACTTTGTAGCCATAGCCTTTGTTGATAATCCCAATCAAATTGAAACTACAGGGCAAGATTCTCGGTTTATTTTTAAATTTAAAAATGTCATTCGCTCAAAAATAGATTCTCTCTTTGCAACTTTAGAAAATAAAGAAGTGGTTGGGTTACAAAAAGCACTTTTATGGGGAGATGAATCTAATCTTTTTCCTCGTATTGAGAAATTATTTCGTAAATATGGCCTTAGCCATCTTTTAGTAATCTCCGGGCTTAATTTTGGAATTTTAGGTTGGTTTATTTATAAAAGTTTTTTGGGATTAGGAAAAATAAAGCCTAGGTTTTTTCTTTATCGTTTTTTTTATCCTACTTGTGCCTTTGTTTCGGCTGTTCTTCTTTTTCTGTATTTTTTACTTTGTGAGTTTAATGCTCCAATTGCCAGAGCTGTTGTTTCTGCCTTGGGAGTTTTTTTAGCCATGGCTCTTTTACGAAGCAGGGATTATTTAAACCTCACTTTTCTTGCAGCTTTTGTTTTACTTTTGATAAATCCCACCGATCTGTTTCATCCTTCCTTTCAATTTTCTTTTTTAGCTCTTTTAGCTCTTATTCTTGTTTATCCGGCTTTAATAAAACCAACTCATGGATTTTTAATGCGTTTTTTCATGGCAAACCTGGCCATTTTAATTACCATGATGCCCGTTCTTGCTTTTTATTTTCATGAAGTTCAGCTTTTAGCCTTGGTTGGGAATTTTTTAATTACACCTCTTGTTGAACTGATAGTGATCCCACTAGGATTTATAGCAGCACTGGTATCTTTAATTTCCAATACAATTGGGATTTTTGTTTTTAAAATAAATCTTTTTCTTTTAAAATTAATTATCGGCATTCTTGATTTTTTTCAAAAAGATTTTCCAAATCCCGTCCCATTTTATCCACCCCATCCCTGGGAATTGGTCATTTTTTACTTATTGCTTTTAGTTTGCGTTTTACATTTTTCGAAAAAAATTAAACGAGGTTTTATTTTTATTTTATTTTTTATTCTTATGGTTGATGTTTTTGTATGGATTATAGCTCCCTGGAAAACCAATCAATTGCAATTAACTCATATTGATGTGGGGCAAGGAGATGCTCTTTTAGTAGAACTTCCAGGACGCAAAACGATGCTTATTGATGGCGGTGGTTCTACCTTTGTAGATATAGGCCAGAGGGTGCTTAATCCTTTTCTTAAATACAAACGAATTTCAAAATTGGATGTTGTGTGTATTACCCATGATGATGTTGATCATTTTTTAGGGCTTAAAAATTTAGATATCCCCATAGGAGAAATTTGGTGGCATCCTATTTCAAAACCATCACCAAATCTAAATGAAATTTTAGTTGCTAGAGAAATGCAAGGAGTAAAATTAGTGCCTGTGTCAAAAGGTGATGAAAAAATACTGGGAGAAGTTCAAATCAAAATTTTAAATCCTTCCTCTGATGGAAAAAATTTGTCAGATAATAATCAATCTCTTGTTTTACAAATCATTCATCCCAAGGGCAGGCTTTTATTTACAGGGGATATTGAAAAAGCAGCCGAACTTAATTTAATAGAATCTGAAGGTAAAAATTTATTTTCTCATTATTTAAAAGTAGCTCATCATGGGAGTAAATACTCTAGCCTCCCTGATTTTGTGAACTTGGTTCATCCTACTTTAGCTACTGTGGGTTCTAGAAAAAGTCGTTTTCATCATCCCCATCCTCAAACTGTGCACACCTTCGAGGAATTAGGGATTCCTTTTTTACAAACAGATCAACTTGGTGCCATTGAGGTTGAATTTACAGGAGATGTTATTCGTGTTAAAGGTGCCCCTAACGAATTTCTAAAACTTCCCATGATGTAATTGTCCATCCAAAAGGAGGGGAATTTTTAATGGTAAGAAGCACTCTGGCTACTTCTCCCTGCCTTAAATTTAAAAAAGCATCAATTTGAGCATAATGACGCGATTGTCTTTGTACCCGATTAATGGCTACAGAAGTAACTGGGTTTTGAGCCACAAAAGATTGCTTATATTTTTTAGAATACCGCTTAAAAAAACTTGTTGTAGAAGAATGAGCCGATTTAGGTGATGGCAGCCCCGGGGCACAGGCTACAAGAGCTAGCAAGAGTAAAAAAAATGCACAATTTGTTTTCACTCTTTTTGTCATAAAATTAACCCTTAGCAAAGTCAACTCCGATCCCAGTTTCCACACTTAAAAAATCTCTCATAATCCGTCCAGTGGCTCCCCAGATTTTGTAATCCTTGTAGATGTAAGTAGGATCATCGTAGGTAATGCCAAAATAAATTTTCTTCTCTAAGGAAAAGTTTTTTGCATCTAAAAGGTGATTCATAGGAACCCAAAACACTTCAGCAATTTCGATGGGGCTAGGATTTAAATCATGTAAATTTGTAATAGAACCTACAAACGGGGTAACACGAAAACCCGTAGGTGTAGTGATCACAGAAAGTTCTCTCCTAAAACTTACATGTTCTTTGGGCAAACCAATTTCTTCCCAGGTTTCTCTCAAAGCTGTGTCCCATAAAGTAGGATCATTTTTATCTTTTACTCCTCCTGGAAAACAAATTTGTCCCTTATGGTGAGCTACATTTTCTGATCTTTTAGTAAGCAGCAGGTAATTTTCCCCATTTTTTTTATGACATAAAACAAGAACAGCCGCATCTATAGGGTTAGAAATAAATTTTGGATCCATCATAGGCTTGAATCGTTTACTGGACTAAAGGCTATTCCTTCTTCACGTGGGATGTTCACAACGGTTCCTTCTGCTAATGTTTGCGTAGGTAAAAAGGCATTAGCACTTTCTAAAACCTTAAGAGGCATTGTATGTTTTTGTGCAATGAGCTCCAAGGTTTCCCCTTCTTGTGCAATATACCAACGTTCACGCCCTTTTTCTTCTTCATGTCTTTGTACAGCTGTTGCAAAAAGAGTAGACATTTCTTTGGGAACTCGCACTAAGTAGCCAGGAGGAAGCTCTTTTTTGCCTTCAAGAATTTCATCCTTTAAGGCGGGATTTAAAGCATGCATAACTTCTGGAGCTATATCTACCTCAACAGAAATTTGGGCCAGATTGATTTTATTTTTTGGTAAAAATAAATCATAGGTGAGTGGTGACATCTTTTCAATTTTACCAAAATATTTTTCTTGCTGATTATAAACTTCAAGAGCTGCCAAGAATTCTGGATAATAATTTCTTGAATAAAACTGGTAACCAGCATCTCCAAAATTTTTGATAATGGTGGCGATATCGGTTGTATTGTAAGCCTTCATGGCTTTTAACATGCGGCCAGGGCCTGTATTGTATGCATTAATGGTTAATGGCCATAAACCTAACATTTCATATTCTTTTGCCAAATGCTGAGTAGCAGCATAGGTAGAAAGAATAGGATCCCTTCGTTCATCAGCAATCTCATCAATTTTAAGATAACGTTTTCCTGTTTCAGGTATGAATTGCCAAAGCCCAACCGCTTGTGCCGATGACACCGCTTCGATATTAAAGGCCGATTCAACCAAGGGAATACGAGTTAATTCGATAGGAAGATTTTTAAGAGAGAAAATTTTTTCCATTTCATCCATGTATTGTCCCGAAAGTACAATGGCTTGTTTAAATCGATGAGCAAAACCACCTTGAATACGAATTTGAGAAGGTTTGTCTGCATCAGATAAATCAATGAGCTTGCTTTCAGATAAAAGTTTAGCAATGCGTTTTTCGTCTGGAGTTAAAGGTTCTTTATTTCCAGATCGGGTTCCCAAGATATGGCTAATTTTTTTCTTTATCCGAGTTTTTTCTTCAGCCAAGTATTGATTGATCAAAGCATCAACTTCTTCCTTGGAAAGCCCTGATACACTTGGATCTAAGGAAGAAAGATCAATGGATGCATACACAATACTTACATCATCTGCATTGTGGAAAATGTACTGATATTTTCCATAAACACCAAAAACAAAGGTCCAAAAATCAACCATGGGTTTTAATGCGAGAGGTACTTCAAAAGGTTGATGTACTTTAGGTTCATAGTTCCAAGGGTCATCGTAAGAATTCCCAAAACGTCTTTCAAATTCTTCTTTTACAGAAAGGTAATTATTAATAACCTCTGGGGGTGGTGACACTTCTTCACCACTGGCTTTAAATTGAATAACCCCTGAAGAAAAAGGAATAGGTTCTAGGGATTCTTCTTTAAGCGCTGAAGGTTTTTCTAATATGGAGTAAAGCACCTGATTGCTTGGTAAGTGGCGGGGAATCTCCCAAAAAATGAGGTAGATAGAAAAAATAGCACTTAAAATAAGCGAAATATTTTGCCACTTTTGCCGCGTATTGAGAGCCATTGTTCTATTTTAATGAGAAAGGGACCAACTGTCCATGAAATTGGGTTTATTTAAACAGCTGATATTACTTGATTTTATTCATGGATCTTTTTAACTTGAGGAGTGAGAAAATTTTTTTTTGTTTGTTTTTTATTTTTGTTTTTTTCTTGTCAGTCTTTTCATCATGATTCCTCCACTTTAATTGTTGGAGTAGAAAGTTTTCCAGAAAATTTAGATCCACGTTTGGCAACTGATGCTCTTTCTGCAAAAATTTCTGCACTCGTGTATCCGGGTTTGTTTGTCATGGGAACAAACATGCGCCCTATGCCATCTGTAGCCGAATCTTACAAATTTATTTCAGATACTGTACTTTCTGTTCATATCAAAAAAAATTTGGTGTTCCATAACGGAAAACATTTAACAGTTCAGGATGTTTTAAAAACATATCAGTCGGTTATTGATCCGCACTTGCATTCTCCATTAGCAGGTACTTTGGAAGTTATCGATCGTATCGAAAGTGTTTCTGAAGATGAAATTAAAATCATTCTTAAAAGACCTTTTGCCCCTATTCTCACAGTATTAACTCTTGGTATTCTGCCAGAATCTGTTGCTGCCCAAGGGTTTCTACCCATTGGGTGTGGCCCGTATCAAATTGAAGAAGTCATTGATCGACAAAAAATTGTGTTGAAACGTTTTGAAAATTATCGTTTGGGAGAAAAACCAAAAACTAATCGTCTTGTTTTTAAAACTTTTTGGGATGATACCGTGCGTGTTTTAGAATTTTTAAAAGGCAGAATCGATCTTATGCAAAATGCAGCTCCTCTTACTTTAATTCCTGCTATTGAAAAAGGAACAAAAAATAATAAGCCCAATGTTTTAGAAGAAGCTGGAATTAATTTTTCATATCTTGGTTTTAATTTGAAGGATCCTATTTTGAGTCATTCTCTTGTTCGCAAAGCCATAGCTCATGCCATTAATCGAGATGACATCATTCGGTATAAATTAATGGGCAAAGCGAGTCCTGCTACTTCACTTCTTTTTCCAGGCCATTGGGCCTTTAATGCCAGCTTAGAGCCTTTTGATTATAATCCAGAAAAAGCCAAAAAACTTTTAGATGAAGCCGGATATCCTGATCCAGAAGGGGAGGTCCCTCGATTTAAATTGGTGTATAAAACTTCTGCTAAAAAAGATCGTGTTGAGTTGGCTTTACTGATTGCTGATTATTTAAGGGCTGTAGGTATTGAGGTAGAGGTTTCTTCTTATGAATGGGGAACTTTTTTTAGAGATATCAAAAATGGAAACTTTCAAATGTTTTCTTTAACGTGGGTGGGAGTAACAGAGCCCGATATTTATTATTACGCTTTTCATTCAAGTCAAATTCCTCCAATAGGAGCCAATCGTATTTTTTATTACAATCCAACCCTTGATCTTTTTTTAGAACAGGGAAGAACAACCCTTGATGAAAATAAAAGACGTGAAATTTATGGGCAGGTTCAAAAAATAATTTATGATGATTTTGTTTATGTACCGCTTTGGTATGAAAACAATGTAGTAGCTGTTCAAGAAAATGTAGTGGGATACACTCTAAGGCCCGATGCGGGGTTTCAAAATTTGGTGAATACTTTTGTAGCCGAATAATCAGTAAAGTCTAAACTGAACTGAAAACCCCGAGCAACTTTTTAAATTACCAAGCGATACCAAGGCCCTATGGCCGATCGCATTCAACCTAGAAGGCTTGGGGAAGCCCCTCCGGCAGTTGCTCCCGCAAGGGATGAACCATTTTCCACAATTCGTGTTGATGGTGATGCAAACATTTCACTTGATGACTTGGTTCGCGTTTTACGCGACAGAGGACTTTTAGATGCGAGTGGATCACGTCGTCCCGTGGCTGTTTCCTTTGCGCACGAATCTCCTCTAGCTCCAGCCTCTGCGAGAGTAGCCGATACAGGTTTTTTCCCATGGTATGATCCAGAGGTGATTGTCTTGGTGGAGCAATTACCCCTACCCGTTCAACATGCCCTCATACGCTACGTTCTTAACAGTATTATTCCCATTATTGGCCAGGCTATGAGAGAAGGGGGAGCTTTTTGGAGCGAGTATTTGCGGAGCATCGACCCTTTTTATCAAGCTGTTTTGCATTGGAGGAGCGAGCTAGCTTACAACAGAATTAATACTTCCCAGGTGACTGCGGAATTGATCCGAGCTTTTCCTAGCTTAAGAGCCCACGATGAATTCTTAGCACAAAGACTTCAAACTCAAAGCCCCAAGTCTCCCAAACCCGTGGATTCTAATCATTCCTTATTTCGTGTTAGCTCTGATACCTCCCAAGCCTCCTCGGGAGTGGCCGTGAGTTTTGGTAGGGGTTCCCCCCGTATTTGGGGTGCCAAGATCGAATTTCTAAAAACTTTTTTAAAAACTCAACCCGCCATGACAGCAGTTGTGGCTGTGGATGCACTTCATATTCAGGAATTTTTAGAAATTCTCAATGTGGAATTTGATTCCCGGGAGCGCGAGCGCATCCGTTTGGTTCTTCTAAAACCCACAGCTTATTCTGAATACGATAAGGTTGAATGGCTGGCGGATCAGGTTCGTTTTGGTTTTGTTAATGGGCGGGAGCTGGCCATGATGGTGGCTGCAGGGTCAATAGCGTTACACCCAATTTTAGGTATGGGCCTTCTGGACTTTACATCTGCACGTCCCTTTGTTGTGGACGAGGCAAATTTTCCGGAAGGAGGGCAAGTTTTGGTGGGGGATGAAACAGCCTTAGTGGGTCTTAATTTTCCTTCTCAACATTCTTCGGGAGAGAAGCAAAGGATCGCGAATGCCCTGGGGCGAAGAGTATTTTTTGTGGGAGATGAAGTCCGCGGGCTTCCCGTGTACCACATTGATTTGTTTTTAATGCCCCTTCCCGGGCGTGAGGTAGCTGCCGCTAATTTTGCGGAAGGCTACCGTCTCCTCAAATCCATGACGGGGGAAGAGCTTGCCAGAGTAAGGTTGCAATATATGGCTTCTCTTGAAAAATATTCCAGTTATCTGGGGAATCCCGTCGGGGAAGAAGCGCATTTGCTTCTTTTTTTATTGGATGCCGTTGCCAATAAGGATGCGGGCAACCCTTTGATTCTTCTCCTGGACCGGTGGGTTTCTCAGCTCCAAAGGAATATTGATCGCGAAACAGCCAAATTAAAGGCAACGGGGCATCGCATTGTTTCAGTTCCAGCGATTCCCTTCATCGTTTCTTCAGGAGGTTTTTCCCCGCTGAATGGACTTCAAGTGCAAGCGACAAAAGGGGCCAAAACAATTTACTTGCCCAGCTTCGATGGAGGAGGGCGTTTTGATCAGGCGGTGACACAGGCTTTTCGAGGTTCCCGTTATTCGGGTTCCCTTCATTTTTTATCCGCCCAACAGGGGCTCATGTTTTACGAAACCGGTGGTCCCCACTGTTATGTGGCTACCATTCCCCAGGTACGCTTGAATTCTTCCAGCCGTTTTTTAACCAATCCACGTGAGTTACAAGAAATAGCCGCGCATGCACGTGACCTACCCGTTGATTTTTTAGATGTTTCCGTTTCAGATACCTTGTTGGTGGATGATGTTGGCTTACAGGCAGTTGATCAAGCTTTTATTGATTTGGCTAGGCTCTTACAGGGTCGAACAGGTAGGGATGTTACAGTTGATACGTCCCAACAGCAAGTGGCGTATTGGATCCATTCTTGGGCCATGGAGCTTTTTGAAGTTTCCGGGGAAACCACTCTTATCCGTGATTCCCAATACTGGGCTCCACTCGTATTAATGATTATGGCTTACCATTCTCGGTTGGAAGATCGTGAATTTCTCGCTTATGGTTTGTTTGCAGCTTTAAAAAACATGGAGGCTCTTTATCCTAATGAAATCACGGTTAGGCTTAAACCTTTGCCCGAAGGGAATCCACCTGGAACCCCAGCGTCACAAGGGAATCCAGATGGATCTGTAGGGGCGCACGGCCGTGCGCCCAATCATACGGGCGTGATGAATCACGCCCCTGCAACAGATTTGCGTAGCTTACTTCTTCAACATGGTTTTGACCCCGATGACTACGCCGATCTTTTAGATCTGGCTGATGAATCCGGTAGGGGTAACCCTCAGTGGTTACCCGTTAATGGGCAGGCACAGGGGCCTGCCCCTACGCTTGTTGAACAAGCCATTGCCTTACTCAGCCGTACCGACATTGATCCCGACCAAATGCAAATGGATTTACAAGATTTGATGAATGAATCTGTAGGGGCGGGTTCTAAACCCGCCCAATGGGGCGCAGTTTGTTCCGCCCCTACAAACCGCATGGCACGACAACCCATGGCTGCAAGATTGATGAGAGAAATTTAAGAGTTAGACTAATACCACAAAAGATTAAAAAAACGATTAGCTGAAACCAGCCACGATTTCTCACCAAGTTTTTTATAAACCCCTTCCTTTTCAGTGACACAAATGGATGGAATAGGGCCAAGTTGTTTTGAAAAATGTTCTAGGGTACGGTTATCTGTGTTAGAACCAGCTTTAGCTTCAACCAGTAAAACCGGCTTGAAGTTATGCGTTAATAAAAAATCCACCTCATTTTTTTGTTTATCCCGTAGATAAAATAAGTCCATTTGGGCCCAACCACCATCTGTTACAAAATCGCAGTAAGCTTTGAGCTGCATGGCCAAAAAATTTTCAAACCGCGCTCCAGTATCTGGTACATGGGTCCAGTCGTAGAAATATAATTTTGGCTCCTTGGACAAGCTATTCTTAATTTTTTTACTGAAAGGACGAACTAAAAAAATAACGGATAACTTTTCGAAGGCTTGAATTATGGTTTTTACGGCATCATAGGAACACAGCATATCCTCCCGTAAGGAATTAAATGATAGGGGAGAGCCAATTTTGGTTGGCAGTAAGTCAAAAAAGGCTTCTCCGCGTGTGAGATCGGCAATCCGGGTTAAGTCGCGTAAATCTTCGCGGATAACCCTTTGCGTGTATTCGCGATGCCAGAGATTCAGACTGCGGTGCGTGGCTTTTTGAACCATGTCGGGGAATCCGGAAAATTCTAAAAGAACCTCAATGCTATTTTGTGATAGGGGGGGTTTTTCCAGTTGAGATAGATCGGTTGGAGAAGTATACGCACGGATTGTTTTTTTCTCAAGCTCGTGTGGGATAAGCGGAGCCAGATGTAGCAGATGGTAGCGCCCTAGCATGCTGTCACCAGATCGTTGAAACAAATCCAGACGGGCACTTCCTGTCACGAAAAAACGAAAATCTTTTTTGAATGTATCGTAATATCCTTTGAGAATAGTTTTCCATCGCGGGATTTTGTGAATTTCGTCAAAAACAATTTTAGCGTGGGGGCCGCTTTGCCGTGCCTGTGATTCAAAAAAATGAGGGTCGTGCCTAAATTCCCTTCTTACTTTTTCATCATCCCAATTGTAATAAAGATTAACAGCTTTTTCTCCCAGCCATTTTTGGGCCAAGGTGGTTTTGCCCACTTGCCTAGGGCCGGCAAGCAGGATCATTTTTTGGGTTATTTCAGGGTCAAAAACAAGCTGTTCCAAGGCACGGGAGTACATATAACTATTTTAGTTAAATACCAAAAAAAGTAAACACTTTTTTATGTATATGCCAAAAAAAGACAGATTGGGCGTGACAAGCAGCGCCCCTAAGACTCCATTTTGATTTTAATACCTACTGCTTTGCAGAGTTTCATGAGGTTAGAAAGTTTAATATCTTTTCCTGATTTAAAATTATTTAAAGTCATGGGAGTGAGGCCTGTAAGTTCAGCAAGCTGGCGCATGGTTAAGGTTTTGTGTTTTGCTTTTTCAAAAATTTTCCGAGAAGCTTGATCTATTTTTTGAATTTCTTCTGATGAACGACTGTGTTGTTTTCCAAAAATTTGATCCACATAGGGTTGGTACCGAGAATCAAGTTCAGCAAGTTTAAGCATGTTATCTGCCTTAAGGCGGGTCAACAACAGGAATTGGGTTATGAGTTCAAAATCAAAATTAATTGAGATGCCTGACATGGAATAGGCATCTTGTTTTTCATTCCAATGGCCGGGAATTAATTTTTCGAATATCTCAAGCCCGGTATCATCTTTTACTTCCGAGTCAAAAGTAATAACAGCATCATTATCATTACCTGCTTGGGTGATTGAACTGATTTCACTTTTGATACAAAGTTGAAGTGCGTTGATGAATTGATCAAGGTCGCTCATAATTATCCCCTGTATAAATCGATAATGTCTTGAATACACCGTGCTTCACTAGTTTGTTCCAGTCGTCTTTTAAGAGCTATTTTCTCATTGTGTTCTTTTAGAGGCACAAGTTTGTTTAGTTTTTCCTCGGTTAAGCCTTTCAAGGTTTTGTGAAGGAGAGTAGTGATGGGTTTGGCCAATTCTTTGGAAAAACCAATTTCAAAATATTTGAGATAATCGGGAATACTACCGCTGTATTTTAAAAAAGAATGGGCCGAGTCTACGAGAATCACTTTGCGATCAACATAATTGTAAAGATAGTTGGCATCATGACGGTCAATTTGGCCGGTGAGCCAATCAAATAAAGCACAATTATAAACATTATCGGCTTGTAGTTCCATTTTCCCCTGGCTGGTGGCAAAGGTTCGTGCATCGGGATAATCGAGCCAAACTTGGACCGTGGTGAATTGATCAGCAAGCCAAAGTCTGGGCACGTTAAGTCCTATTTTTTGAGCAAGCATGTAAGCCCAGTATTCACGTTCAGCCAATGTTCCGTTTTTTGGATTTATTTGACAGTGTTGATGATTTTGAATGGATGATTTTTTACGGAAAAATTTTCCTTTTGAAGTTTGGTAAAGTTCCTGAACAGCCGTTTGTCCCCGTGATGGATAATTTTTTGTGGCCAAAGGAAGTTTAATGCCCGACTGAATGGCCTTCAAGATCGAGGAAGGAATGTTTTGAGAAAGAGGCATGTATAAAGTATACTTTATAAACTATACTTTATCAAGTTTTCTTTATACTTCTTCCCTACACAAAATAAAAAACCCAACGCGTTTGCCGTTTTTGGTAGCCTCGCCGATGAAAACATCACTGGATACACGACGCATGTAATCTTTTAAATTTCCATAAATAAGTTTTGATATGCCTTTATCATTGGATTTAAGTTTGGGCCAATCAGCTCCTTTTTCATGCGGTAATTGTGTGTAATCAATTTGCATCTCACCAGGTCGTGCCGTGTGATTTGAAATCATAAAGTAACCAGGACCTGTAATAGGGGAGAGGGTTTGATGGTTATAACCTAAAATGGTTTTTCCATCGCTTGATCTGGCCATTCTTTTTTGAAATCCACTAAAAGCAGGTAAAGAATTATGGCCATGAAAAATGACTGTTTTTTTGGGTTCTACACTTGATGGTAAAAAATCATCAAGGGTGACTCCTGTTTTTGCGATAGTAAAAAGTTTTTCCTGCAATCCCGCTCCTAAAGTTTTTACTTCGTTGAGGCGTTGGGGGAGGGGGAGGGAATCCAAGTGGGATGCAATGGCCTCAATGGGGGCGTTGGATTCAATGAGTTGGATGAGAGTTTGCATAGTAAATTTATAACATTTTTAACGGGCTCGGGGGAGTATTTCTTTCGTCCCTGCGGAACTCCTCGCCCGAAGGCTCGTCAGACAGTCCTCGCTCCTCAAGAAACACTCCCCCGAGCCTGCAACAAAGTTTTTTTGGTTTTACCCTTGAGATGCCCCTCTAGATAGACTAAAACTTTAAAAATTCGGGATGTAGCTCAGCCTGGTAGAGCGTTCGGTTCGGGATCGAAAGGTCGCTGGTTCGAATCCAGTCATCCCGACCAAATTAGCGGAAAAATAAGGTATGTATAACTTTTTTACATTGTTCTTGACAAGAAATTCTACATCACTTACAGTGGAAATGTAACTTATTCCTTTGGAGTACACATTTGGGAAATAATGAAATAATTATGTTTGGTAAATTTATCCAACAGCAACGTGCCAAGCGCAATATGACGCAGGCATATCTTGCGTCAAAGCTTGGTATTTCCCGTCCGACCTATATGCAAATCGAGCGCGGGGAACGGGAACCTAAAATATCTGAAGCCAAGAAGCTTGCGGCTCTTTTTGATATGTCGCTAGAGAGCTTTCTGACCATAAAAGAACCGAAGCGCAGTGTAACTCTTGAAAAAGAATTGGTAAAAAAATCAGATGATTTACAAATTCGGGTTACAAAAAAAAATCTTGATAAATTTAAGCAGGTTTTGCTTTATGTTTTAGGTAAAGTGGGTAGCAAGCCAAATGTAGGCGAGACCGTGCTCCATAAATTGCTCTATTTTATTGATTTTGATTACTACGAAAAATTTGAAGAAAACTTGATGGGCGCGACATTTATTAAAAACCATCATGGCCCCACTTCAGTTGAGTTTGGTACGATTGTTAAGGACATGCAGGAACAAGGAGAACTCGAAGCCGTAAAGAGTCAGTATTTTAAATACTCGCAAAAGAAGTGTCTGCCGCTAAAGCGCCCAAATCTCGAAATACTTTCGGCACGAGAGATTGGGCACATTGATGATGTTCTGGCACGTCTTTCCGATAAAAACGCTGCAGAGATAGAAAAATACTCGCACGAAGATATACCATGGAAATCCGCACAGGATGGCAAACCGCTTTCTTACGAAAGCGTCTTTTACCGTGATGAAAGATATTCCGTAAGAAACTATGACGATGAACTTTGATAAGCTGCCAGAATTTCAAAAGGAACTCAAACGGCTTGCCAAGAAATACAAATCACTTCCTGACGATTTGCGAGAATTTTGCAACGTAGTTTCTGCTGTCCCTCTTGGTAATAGCAAACATTTTAATGTCATCACGAAAACCGAAGTTTTGCATATTGTGAAAGCTCGGTTATTTTGCAAATATTTGAAAGGAGCGTCACTGCGGATCATTTACGCATATTTTGAACAAAACCAACGGATAGAATTTATTGAGCTATATTACAAAGGAGACAAGGAAAACGAAGCTTGTGATAGAATCAAAGAGTATCTAAGCCATTATCCAACTGCAATCTAATAGTACTACTGAAAAAATTAATTCCCTTAACGCCTTGAACCAATTGATTTTTTATAGAAATTTTGTCTTATGGGTGAAGTTGTACCCGTTGCGTAAATGAAAGTGGCGTGGTCAAATACCACCTATAAAAAAGGGGGAACATTAGTTGTGAGCTGTCGATACTGAGGTCAGTCGCTTTTTAAGCCCAAACGGTATGACAGAAAACATTTATTACTGGTCAGATGAAAGTGACCTGGTTTCCCAGGTTCTATCTCTTATTGATCAAGAGCCAAATATTCCCGAATGTAGCGAGAATTTATTTTCTCAGAACAATACCAATATTGGGCTCATTGACTTCGATTCTTTTTATGGAGCCGATAGTTGCAGCGATACAACTATTTCATCACAGGGGAATGAAATTCTTTTTTATAATTCTTTTTTGGAACTTTCCGAAAAATATACAAGCACTTCTCCTGCCACAGCTCTTGATTTGTTTTGGTCGATTGTTGATGAAAATTTATTACCGTCACTGCCTTTTGCTATTTTGCCCCCTCGTATCCAAGAGCTTATTTTAACAGATCCAGATGGTTATGCCAGGCATGATGATTTTTTTGAAACGGGTGCCACTCTTTGGCAAGATTGGAATCCTTCCATGGATTTTTCCAAGACTGATCTTCGTTTAGCAAGTTTTCCAGCGCATTTTTTAAGTTCTCTTCCAAGTGTTCAAAGTCTTTTTTTTCAATTAGAGGGCCTATCTTTGGAAGCTCGCACCAGAATTGAAAATCCAAGTGATAATGATCCACCAACCTTTAAACTTTTAGCTCAAATTTTAAATGAGTATCTAATAAAAAACGAATTTTCATTTGCACTCACTTGGTTTGATTGGAGCACTCAAGTAAGTCTTTGGAATAAAACTGCAGGTTCAGGAGAACAAATTAATTCTTATGAAAGTTGGATTGTTCTCCAAAAAATTTGGAGCGAGAATTCTTGGTTTTTTGAATGGGGAATTAATACAGAATTAGGCATTGCAGGCTGGATTATGAAGTGGACAGGGCCCAAAGCAGCACTGCCCTGGATGGCTACTCGTATCGATTTGGCCAAGGACGATCGTGTGATTACTTCGCAGTCTCTTGCAAAATATTTAAAAGATCCAACTTCTTTTGAAACTCCAGCTTTAGCTGATGCTGATAACGGTGAATGTTTAGATGAACCCAGCAATTTTCAATTAAGAAATTTTTTACAGTCTACCCGTCTTGTGGCTAACCAAGGTTATCAAGTTTCCTTGATTCCAGCTCTTTTATCCATCGAAGTAAAACAAGGAGCCACAGTTAATATGGGAACCTCTATGCAAGATGGAATTGTCTCCATTGATTCTGGAAACCCACTTTTAACCAGCCAAGGAATTTTTTTAAAATTTGGATTGCCAGGCATTTCAGCAGATATGGAATTAAAAGAAATATCGAGAAGGCAAGGCCGTTTAGTTGGTACCATCCATGTGCATGCTGCAGATCAAAGTGTAATGAGAATTAGACAAAAGGGCGTGCTTGATGGGTTTGAATGGATTTTTTACGATAGTCCCTGGTACGATTATGTAGGTCTTGATTTTACAGACCTTGCTTATGAAAAAACAAAAAAGGCAGACTCACAATTAGCTGCCTTGTTTTTTGAGAAGAGAGAAGGTCGTGTTTATGTAAAGCCATCGGTTTCAGATTCAGATTTAAATGAGCTTGTCACTTTAGTTTTAAATTTACCAGCCAGAGAGCCCGAACTGCTTACAAAAACTGCTCAGTTTGTATCTAAAAAATTCAAACAACAAGTTTCTCCAAGCCAATACACCAATGTTGATTTTCAAACTTCTGTTGATCGTATTGATTTAAGAATTCCTTATCTGGAAAAAACCAATGCCTATTTTCGTATTGATGATTTGCATATTAAAGAAGGAATGATAGAAACTCATGGAACTTTTCCAAAAATAAGTGCCCGAGGAATTTTGCCCCTTCATCTTGTGGGTGCTGTGATTGGCTTGGATGGGGCTCTGCATCCACTTGATTCAAATTTGGAAGTAAGATTTTATGCCGATTATGAAAGTAAAAGAATTCGTTTTGTACTTTCCGGGCCTCTGCCCATTGCCTTTTTTGGTGTAGAAGGAGAAAGTCAAACGGAGTTTATTTTAGATTCCCAATTTCCTGATCAGGGTCTTGAAAATTTTGATTTTAAAAGTTTGCTTCAAGCTCTTCCCATTCAACTTGAGGCTAGTCTTGCACAACAATCTGATGAATGGGCTCAAATTTATTTAAATGGAACTGTAGGCTATCAAGATCAAATTTCTGGAAACCTTTCTTCTCGCTTGCATGTATCAACACCAAATTTAAACGTCGATTTTGAAAACCTTTCCTTGGCAGCTACAGCAAATGGTGTGGTGAGCTCTATAGAAGATCTTAAAGGTCAAATTGATCTTTTAAAATTAGCATCCAGAGACGGCGCTCTTTCTATAGTTGAAGACGAGGATGGCAATTTTCATGTTAAAGCCAGGAAAATTTTTTCGGGCAAAACTTCTTTAAGCGGCAACCATTATCAAGTGCAGGCTGATTTTTTATCCGGCGAAATAATCATTCAACCCGATTTTACCCATCATAAAGCCAGAGTTACTTTTGATAATTTTGCAGTGGATATTAATCGCACTCAAATTAAATTCCCCGACGGAAGTGTGCGGGCTGTTTCTGGATTCATCCTTCATGGATCATGGGAGGTAAATGGAGTTGATTCTTTTGGAGAAATTTTTAAGAAAAAAAAATGGGAAGGAGAGGGTGAACTTACAGTTCAATTTGATCCAACAACTGTAAATTATCATAATACTGCTGGTACACAGGTTGTGGAAGCTAACCTAGGAGAAATTTCTGTTCAATTAGGAAATCTTAATTTTGATGAAGCTAAAAATTTAGAAACTACAGCTCAAATTGATATCGCTCGTTCCAGCTTTGTACTCAAAATAAACGGAGTAAGTTTGCAATCGAGTATCGAAGGATATTCTCTTTTTGAGGGTCCCATGGTAGTTGGCCAGCCCGAGAGTAACCCACCAGAGGTTGATGTAGAAAAAGTTGGTCTTGCCGATATTGGAAATGCCATTATCCCCTATGAGCCAGAACCATTGCACGATGCAAACCCAAATTTATCTCCTCCTAAAAAACCTGAGGGAGCATTTAATTTTTCTTGGATGCTAACCCATTATCTTGATGATGCTTTATTTCTTTCCGAACAAGTGCAAGATTTAAGCGGAAGCTTTCAGGGGCTTTTTTTAGGTGCTGGGGAAACAGCTGTGCCTGTTGTTAAACGAGACAGAGCTTATTTAAAATCAAAATTGAATGATTTTTTTAATATCTATTTAGAACCAGGTACTCGTATCGATGAAGGTTCAACCATTGAAGTAGAGGATGGCAAAATTAATACACTGCATTTGCTTTTAAATCGCAGTGTGTATGTGGGGCCTATTCGTATTGATGGTTTGGAGTTAGTAACGAGAAATTGTCTTAAACAAAGAGTGCGCAGGGAAACCCTTCAAGTACCATTTTCGGAAATTGTTGATGTGAGTTGGAGTGGTGGTAAAAAAGCCTTAGTTGAAATTAGGTATGCCAACCTAGAAAATATGGGAAATGAAGCAAGACAAATTTATCTCAAAGATTTATTTTCACAAAAAAATTGGGTGAATAATCCTCATCTGAAAATTCTGGAAATTGATGGCACTTCTGTTGATCAAGTTCGTCCAGAAATGGCTTTTGAAAATGTGAGATTAGCCCTCTTTACGAGTGACATTCAGGATGTGTCAGTTGGTTTGTATCCTGGTGGCAGTCCCTATGATGAAGTGGTGTCTTTAACTCTTGCTGATGGGGACATCGTGAAAATTTTACTTTCTGGATATGGGCTTATATCTAGAAGTCCAGAGGAGCAGATTGAAATTGTAAAAGTTGTGGTCAGTGGAGAAGGAAGTAGAGAAACTAATGCCTATCGTATTCTTGAAATTAATGGTGTTGAAGCCAAGGATATTGATTCGGACTTTGTGATGGATCAATTTATTCAAGATGTGTCACATCAAGAGCTTGTTGACACAGCTTTAATGCCCACAGCAGAAAAAGTTTTTGTAGATTTAAAAATTCCAAATGATCAAGAAAATGGTTTCGAACAAAGGAGAGCTGTTTTACTGGTTGAAAACCATAACCTGGCCCATATTAAAAACGTCTCTCAAAGACAGAAAATTCTTGATCAATTAATTGTCCAAGAAAAATTTGTGATTATTAGTTTTGATGGTGCTGCATTTCAATATCCACCTTCGGATGAAGGGAAAAAGATCATTGAAAAGATTAAAAATTCAAAAATAGTTCGACATACACTGGATACTGAAAATATTTATTTAAAGGGAAGACATGATTTGGTGGTTAAAACTTGTCTTGGCGATTTTAATGTTTTGAGATTGTTAAGCGGGTTTAATTCTTGTGAATTCTATGAATATTTAGAAAAAGAACACCATTTGAAACTTCCCAGAAATTCTGTTCCACTTGAAGTGGATCAGTTTGTTTTATTTATTGGAGAGCTTGCCAAATGGCTTGGTCAAAGAAAAGAAAATGAAAATGATCTTCCCATCAGCCTTCTTGTTTCTTCAGAAACCAGGTTTCATGTGGATGGCCAAGCTGAGCTTAAAGCAGGGAGCGCGCGGTATGGCGATTTTGAACTTTATGTAGATCAAGATGATGACAGGAGAAATTTTGGGTTTTCATTAGATGTTATTCCTTATGCAATGGAAGGGAGTTCTGAGTTTCATCCTGAAATTCATGGATCTTTTGCAGCCAATCCTCAAGAACACATAGAGTCCGTTAGGCTTAAGATGCAATCACCTGTTGATACATCTCTTACGATTAACCAAGTTGCTCAAGTTCATTTTGATTGGGCACAAGACAATTGGAATGTATCTTTTATCCATAGTGATATCGAGTTTGATGAATTTTTAAACAAAGATGCAGATGGACATGACATTTTTCATATTCGTTCTAATGGACAAATTAAGGGAGATGCCCATTTTAATGGATATGTTGATAGTACAGGGCGTCATGTTCATTCTTATTTCAATTTACATCCTTTACGTCCCGATCAAAATCCAGATGAAGTAGCTGCTACCATGGGGCCTGGTTTTATGGAATTTACAAGTGGTGAAGCAGATGCCACCAGAACCGGCCAAGCTCAGTGGACAGATATGACTGTAGAAGGTGGAGTGATCGATGTGACCACAAGATATTTTCCAGATGGAGAAGGAAAGGGTGAAATTGAAACCATGGATGTTAAACTTGCTCTTTCACATCAATCTCATCCAGAAACCGGAGCTGCTCTTGCCTTAAATATGGGATCATCGGCTCAACTTGTTTTTAATGTTTTAGATGGCACAAATGTAACCGTTGAGGCAGTTCAAAACGCGGGAGAAGATTATCCACGCATTGATTATAAGGGCATGGTTGTAGCCGAAATGAGATGGCCCTTTGATTCGAGGCTTGTGGAATTTATGGAAACAGGAGTCAACATTAAGGGGTTTGATTTGGGTTTGCAAATTGGAAGAGATTCCAAAATTAGACTAGAAGGGCCTGCCAATATTTTCCTCCATGGTCCAGAGGGTGGAATTAAAAAATGGACACTCAATGATTTTAATAATCCTCAACTCAATGTGATTATCAGTGGACCCATTGTTGTTCCTGTTACCAATGCAGAAGGTCAGAGGGCTTATTTTAAAATGGATCAAATGAAAGTTTCACTGAAGGATTTTGCTGTTTTAATGATGGGAGAAAAAGAAAACGGGGAAAAAGAAACACCACGTTTGGAAACCCTTGCCTTGGAACATGCAATGGCTTCTGGAATGGTTTATGGAAGCCTTCCTTATCAACTTCATGAAGTAGCTCCTCTTCCCGAGGAAGGAGCCCCTTGGCAAATGCATATGGGAGAAATAACTGTAGTTGGAGATCCCAGGCATAGCTTGGAGTTAACCGAAATGAGTGGCAAGTATGAGGACTTTGTTTTGGTTGTTAAAAACCCGGATGGCACAGATATGTTTCATTTGAATGCCTCTGGAAGTTTAGCCAAGGGTGGTACCATTACAGGCCAATGGCAGATTGATTATCAAATTTTTAATATATTGGGAGGCTTGCTGATGGGACGTTATGGAGGTGAACTTTCTACGTCAAGCTCTGACGAATAGTTTTTACAAGTTCTATGAGTTGCTCCAAATTTAGATCCTCGGCTCTTTTTTTTGACCATTCCTGATCCCTAAAATTTTTCCTTAAAATATTTTTGAGAGAAGCACCCAAGGTTTTTCTTCTTTGTTGAAAAAGGCGTGGAATGATATTCCAAAAAAAATCACTTAAATCATCCGGAATGGAACTTTTTTCCTTGATGGTAAAATGCACGAAACTTGATTGTACCCTTGGCCTTGGCTTAAAAGCCGTTGCTGGTAAATGGAAAATAATTTTTGGAATGGTATAACTTTCTGCCCACAGTCTTAAAAGACCATAATCTTTGGTTCCAGGCTTTGCCATAAAACGAAGAGCTACTTCTTTTTGAAACATGAGAAATAAATGATCAAATAAACATCTTTGTTCCAGAAGTTGGATAAAAATCCTTGCGCCAACATTGTAAGGCAGGTTTCCCACCACAGTAACGGGACTAAAATCTTTTAAAAAATTTAGATCGAGTTTTAAAAAATTTTCATGCATCACATGAATAAAATTTGTTTCTTTGAATCTTTCTTTAAGACTGGCAGCTAGCCCGTTATCTTTTTCTACCAACCATAACTGAGAGCAAAACTGAGACAAATAAGAAGTAATGGCCCCCAATCCAGGGCCAATCTCTAATATTTTTTTATTTTTTATTTTTTCTACGCTCGCAATAATTTTTCTTTGATAGTTTCCATCTATCAAAAAATTTTGACCCAAACTTTTTTTAGGAGTGTGGTTTTGTGTATTCACAGGTGTGATTTTATTTTTGAAGAGATCTGTTCTTGTTTCTTTTTAAGAACAGGATAAACTTTTAAAGTAACCAGGTAACTGATGATGGCAATAGGAACCCCAATGATAAGCGAACCCCACCAAAGCGGAATTAAAATATGTTTACCAAGATGAAAAAGATGATTGAGATTGCTGGTATTAATTTCAATAGCTGGTTTTGCACCAGTTACTAAAAGGCCTGCCTTGTAAGTCAAGTAATAGAAGGGAACAATGGTAATGGGGTTAACAACCCAAGCACCCAAAAGAGCTGCAATTTTACTTTTGTTAAGGATAAGTGCTAAAAAACAAGCAATGAGACTATGAAAACCAAGGGTAGGGGTGAACGAAACAAAAACACCAAGTGCCATACCAAAGGCGATCTCGCTGGGGTTGGTATGAGATTGCAGAAGAGTTTTGTAGAGTTCCTTGATTTTTTTCATAGTTTACCAAAGAGGAGATGTAGCAAAAGCATTTGCATTTTCTTTTCCAAAAAAACCTCTCTCTAATTGTTTAGCTCCTACATAAGCTACCATGGCCCCATTGTCGGTACAAAAACTGGGAGCAGAAATCAAAACAGGCATCCTTTTGTTTTTAGAAAAATTTTCGGCCTCTTGTCTTAACCTCGAATTCATAGCTACTCCTCCACTGATAAGCACTGCCTGAGCTGGATATTGCATGAGAGCTTTTTCTATTTTTTCCATCAAACTACCAACAACTTCTTCTTGAAAAGAGGCGGCCAGGTTAGCAATAAAATCATCACGCAACTTACTTTCTAAATCTTTTTCATGAGCCTTTACTTCACGAAGCACTGCTGTTTTAAGCCCACTAAAACTTAAGTAGAGAGGCCCTTTTTTTACCTTGGCCCGCGAAAAAGAAAAAAAATGGGGATCACCCTTTACTGCTAAGCGATCGAGAATGGGCCCCCCTGGATACCCTAGTTTTAATAGTTTAGCCACTTTATCGTAAGCCTCGCCCGCAGCATCATCAACGGTGTGGCCAACACAGGTAATGTCTTCAAAAGATTTTACGAAATATAAAGCTGTATGACCTCCCGATACCACCAAACCTAGAAAAGGATAAACCTCCGTGTGATCTACAAAAGGGCTAAACAAATGAGCTTTGAGATGATGGACGGGAGTATAAGGAATTTGTAGGGAATAAGAGAGAGCTTTTGCAAAACTAAGGCCTACTAAAAGACAACCAATCAGTCCTGGTGATGTTGTAACTGCAAGGCCAGTTAATTGATCAAATGACACCTGTGCTTCCTTCAGAGTTTTATTAGTAATAAAAACTAGATTTTCCATGTGAGCCCTAGAGGCCAACTCGGGAACTACACCACCATATTTTTCGTGAAGGCAAATTTGGGAAGAAATATGATGCGCAAGTATGGTTTTTCCATCTTGCATGAGTGCCAAAGAGGTTTCATCGCATGAGGTATCAATCCCCATAACGAGAGATGTAGGCTTTTGCTTCATTGAAGAGCTTTTTGTACTACTGCTTCTTTAGCTTTGAGTTCTAAGAGATGATTGATTTTTTCAATCACAGTTTGGGCATTAATGGCTTCGGTAGTGTTTGGATAAAGAGAAATAAGTTTTGTTAAAAAAGCTTTGGCTTCTACAAAAGATTGCATGTTAAAAAAAGAAAGCCCTTGTTTTAAAAAGGCTGCAGCAGCTTTAGTGGTTTTAGGGAATTTTTGAACCACTTTTTGAAATTCTACAACTGCTGCGGGATAATCTTGCATGGCATAAAGACTTTCAGCAATCCAATATTGAGCATGAGCTACATAATTACTTTTAGGATTTTGAGTCATGAAATCTTTGAAAGATTGAATGGCCACTTTAAACTGATTAGCATTAAAGAAAGTTAAACCGCGGCTATAACTTTGAAATTCTTTCCATTGAGAAGTTTGCCCAGGCGTAACAAGTCCTGCATTTTTAATTTCTTCAAATTGAGTTACCATCAATCCCACTTTGTCTTCTAAAACTTCGAGTCGTCTTTGACTATCAGTTAAAACACGAGATTGCTCCCCACTTTGATAAGAACTTTGATCTACCTGACCATGCATTCTTTGAAATTCATTTAAAATTTCCTGCATTTGATTCATGGCCGTAGCTAAATTTCTGGATTGAGCGTCTAAGGTTCTTTGGATGGTATCAACCTCTAGCTCTAAATCTTTTTGGGTTTTGGCCCAGGCAGGAAGAGTAAAAAGAACACTTGATAAAAAAATAATTTGAAGGAAAAACTTCATATTACTGCTTTAAAAACTCAGCACGTCGATTGCGCCACCAACACGATTCGTCACTTTGGGTGCATACAGATCTTTCTTCACCATAGCTCACAGCATTAATGCGACTAGGATCAACACTTAAATTAATAAGGTAATCTTTGGATGCCCTTGCTCTTCTGTCTCCTAAGGCCATATTGTATTCGTTGGTGCCTCTTTCATCACAATGTCCTTCAATGATAATTTGCAAAGAATTATTTTTTGCAACTGTAGCATTGTTTTCTAAAACAGCAACTTGGTCTGTACGAATAACAGATTCGTCAAAATCGTAGTAGACAGTTTTCATTCCTTCGATGGGAGCCGGAGTAAAAGAACCCCCAGAAGCTTCGGGAGCTTTTTTATTTTGGCAGGAAGAAAAGACACCAATGCCAATCATACAAACCAGAATTGTTATTATTTTTTTCATATGACGCTCTTTTTAAGTTAACTTTATTGTCGCTCAAACTCAGCCCTACGATTCATGTACCAGCTTGCTTCGTCGTGCCCGTTATCCAGTGGTTTTTCTTCACCATAACTCACCGTTCTTAAATGGGTAGAACTTACTCCTTTTCGAAGGAGGTATTCTTTTGTAGAATAAGCTCTACGGTCACCCAAGGCTAAGTTATATTCGTTAGTGCCTCTTTCATCACAATGACCCTCAACAACAACCTCTGTGTCTTTGTGTTTTTTAAGATAACCTGCATTGTTGTCTAAAATTTGAGCCATCTCTGGTTCAATGGATGAACTGTTAAATTCAAAATGGATTTTTTTCAGTCCTGATGCCGATGAATCAGCAGAACGTTTTCCCTGACAGGAAATAAGCCCCAGAGTTAAAAATAAAGCCACTGTTGCGTTGATAAAAATATAAGAATATTTCATTGATTTTCCTCCAAAAATTCTGAACAATCTATTAAGTTTTAAAATAAATAACGGAGAAACTCTATTACGAGACTTACGGCAAAGTCAAGTCAATCATTGAAAAGCGGGAGCAAACCTTCCTTAAAGCCTCGCCTTGCTCTGCTTCAATATTCACTAGGGAAAGATCCGATTAAAAATTGGCAAAAAATGTTGCCTCATTTGCAGGCCATTCTTAAATCGAAACCACATGTTGTTGTTTTTCCTGAGATGTTTTTAGGGACTGTCACAAAATTGTCACAAAGAAGGATCTTGGCTAAATTTTATCATCACTGTGAACAGCAATTAGCTATTCTTGCTGTGAAGCATGGATGTTGTTTTTTTTATTCCTTGCTGGAAGCCCAGAGAGGTAAATTTTACAACACAGCTCATTGGATGGATACTACAGGAGCTGTGAGTTGGAGTTATCGAAAAATGCACCTTTTTAGTTATGGTGGAGAAACAAAAATATATTCTCGGGGTCATTCTCTTCGCCCTTTTTCTACTCCCTTTGGCATTTGTGGTGGTGTGATTTGTTATGATTTAAGGTTTCCTGAGATGATGCGCTATCTAGCTGCACAGGGAGTTCATTTGCTTTTTGTTTCAGCCCAGTGGCCTCAAAGTCGCATGAGCCACTGGATTACCTTAATTCGTGCTCGTGCCATTGAAAATCAAATGTTTGTGGTGGCTGCCAATAGGTTTGGCACCTCTCTTATCGTAGATCCCTGGGGAGATATTATTTTAGAGCTTCCTTCTACGAAAAAGTATGGGTATGCTGTTCTTGATCTTAAATACTTGAAATCTTTAAGGAGAAAATATCCCTTTTTGAAGGAGAAAAGATTTTTCTTATGAAAAGAGTTATTTTTGTTTCTAAATCGCGCTTGTCATGGAACTTGCTTTGCACTGTTGTTGGGTTAGTTCCATCTCGAGTAGAACTTTTTTATGCTGAAGATCCAGAAACCTTAGCTTCTATGCCCAAGGGTGTTAAACCATTTCATCTTTTGTTAGTTGATTGGAATATTTTTGAAGGAGCCACTTCTTATGCAGCACGTTTTTGGAATCATCCCTCTTTTTCCAATGCCCATAAAATTCTTTTATATGCTCATAAAAAAAATCCTGATGAAAATAAACTGAGAGAAGTTGGTTTTATTTCTTTTCATGAAAAACCTCTTTTGGTTGATGAGTTAAAAGCTTTAATTATGCAAGAAACCAAACATCCCTTAAAAAGTACATGAAACTCAGACAAAAAAAAATTGACCAGCGTATTTCTCCTAGAAAACCTTTAAAGACTCGAATTATTTTTGAGGATGAGTTTGGAGAGGAATTTCTTTATTTTTTATCAACCAATATTAGTCTTTCGGGATTATTTATTGAATCAAACATAAAATTTGTTCCTGGTACTAAAATGTTTCTTAAGTTTTCTCTTCATGAAAATGAAGCTCCTATTCAAGTTACAGGCGAAATTACTCGCATGACAGATCCCAAGCGTACGAGAGGAAGACCAAACAAAAATCGTAAAATGGGCATTGGCATTCGATTTTTAGGACTTTCTACCTCTGATATTAAAAGAATTGAACATTTTGTCCGTGCCTAATTAAGAATTTTAATTTGGCTTACCGCATAACCAAAATAATCCTGGAAACGTTCAAAATAGGGCGCAAAAAGAGAAGGAATATCTTTTGCCAAGAAAGTGATTTGAAGGACGAGCGGATTTTGAGGGCTGGCAAGTACAGTATATTGCACATATTTATTACCCATAACTAATGTAGATATTTTTTCGGGTTTACCATTTACTACAACTAAAAAGAGTTTTTTGTGGGTTAAAATTTCAACTTGGGTAAAGGTTTGCAAAAAATTATTTAACTTGGCGCGTTCGGAATTTGAAATTTTAAGTTCAGTATTTTCGCTTGTATTTTGAAGGAGATTTGCCAGGGTTTTAAATTGATCTACAACTTCAAAAATATCTTTGGAGAGTTTAGTAAAATAAGACGAAGCCGGGCTTAAAAATCCAGGTTCAAAGGTTTTGGTTTCTGATGGAAGCCAAATCAAACTATTTTCTTTCAAGGAAAAAAAACCAGGTGACCACAGGTGAGGATGCAACATACTGCTGGCTTTTATATCATTTGTTTTTAAAATTCCTTTTTGAGTCATAATTTTATATTCGGGCCAGGGCTCCTCTCTTGTTAAAAGACGAATTTGAGAATACCACCTTAGAATCATTTCTTCTGATGATTTTCTGATTTCTACATTTTTAATAGAGGCTGATGAACCTTCTTCTTCTTTTTCAGGAACAATGCGCAAACTAAAGTGGGTTGCATTGCCAAGTGTTTGAGTAAGGTCACCGGCATAGGCGTGGGGGCTAAAAAATAAAAAAAGTCCCAAGAGGGTAATGGTTTGATAGAAGAACATTTTAAACATTAAACTTGAAAAGCATGATGTCGCCATCTTTAACCACGTATTCTTTTCCTTCGAGACGAATGAGGCCCTTTTCTTTTGCTTTGGCTTCCGTGCCACAGGAGAGAAGATCTTCATACGCATAAACGTCGGCTGCAATAAATCCCCGTTCGAAATCAGAATGAATTTTTCCTGCAGCTTGTGGAGCTTTGGTTCCTTTTTCAATTGTCCAAGCTTTTACTTCTTTAGGGCCGGCAGTAAAATAAGTAATAAACCCTAAAAGTTCATAACTGGCATGACTCAAACGATCAAGCCCCGATTCTTTTAGGCCGTAATCAGCCAAAAAAGCTTGTTTGTCTTCGCCATTCATTTGGGCAATTTCGGATTCAATGGCTCCAGAAATAACCACCATACCTGCATGTTCTGTATGGGCATGAGTTTTTACTTTTTGAACCATCTCCGATTTTCCATTAACGTCTTTTTCATCTACATTGCAAAGATAGAGAAGTGGTTTTGAAGTCATCAGAAAAAGAGGTTGGAGTAATTTTTTTTCATCTGGAGTTAAAGCCAAAAGGCGGGCTGGTTTTCCAGAATTGAGATGGGGAATTATTTTTTCAATCACAGCTAATTCTACTGCTGCTTCTTTATTTGCTACTTTAACCAAACGTTCGATGCGGGTCTTACGTGCTTCAACCGTTTGCATGTCTGCCAAAATGAGTTCGGTGGTAATAACTTCAATATCCCGAATAGGATCAACCCCTCCATGTACATGGACAATTTCTGAATTTTCAAAACAACGCACCACATGCACAATGGCATCAACACTTTTAATATGACCCAAAAACTGGTTTCCTAATCCTTCGCCTTTTGAAGCCCCTTGCACTAGGCCAGCAATATCAACAAACTCAACGGTTGTAGGAGTAGTTTTTTCAGGTTTAAAAATCTCAGCAATTTTTTTAAGACGCACATCATTTAAAGGAACAATTCCAACATTGGGATCGATAGTGCAAAAAGGATAATTAGCAGCCTGTGCCCCTGCATTGGTTAATGCATTAAACAGGGTAGATTTACCAACGTTGGGAAGACCAACAATACCGCAATTAAGGCTCATAATTTTTAATGACAGCGGGTCCTGTCACTGGGGAGACCCTTTCTGATGCTCGCCCACGTGACGGCTGCGCGTCATAAAGGGTCTCCCCGTGCCACCCGCTATCTCACTTTTCCCCATGATGAGGGGGTTCATACTTCCTGTATGATCGGTATCACCACGGGTTTGCGGTCTAAATTTTTTCTAAAAAAGCGACGCAACGAAACCCTTACTTCTTCCTGAATTTGAATGAGATCTGTTTTTGTTTCCAAGCCTAATTCATTGATATGAGCAAGAACAGCTTCTTTTGCTTTATCAAACAAAATTTTGTTTCCTTGCTCTTCAAGAAAACCCTTGGGAATTAATTCTGGGTCTTTTACCAAGGAACCTGTTGCATGATCAATCATGATAATACAGATAACTATTCCTGTTTGGGCTAAGTGTTTACGGTCGCGCACCAATACATCACTTACATCTCCAATGCCATCGCTATCAACAAAATCACGTCCTACAGATACAGTTTTTCCAAGAGATATTTTGCCTTTTTCTAGGTGGATGTTTTGTCCGTTTTCAATTACAAAAATATTTTTCTTTTTAATTCCGCATTTTTCGGCAAATTCTGCATGTTTAACCAAAAAACGATACTCTCCATGAATGGGAATAAAATGTTTTGGTTTTGTGAGTTTAAAAATATGTTTAATTTCTTTTTGATGGGCATGACCCGAGGCATGGATGTCGTGAAAAGATTCGTTAACAACTGTTGCTCCGCGTCGGCATAAATTATTAACCACATGTCCTGTATTAATTTCGTTTCCTGGAATAACTTTGGATGAAAAAAGAACCAAATCTCCTGGTCCAACCTGAAAGGGCCTAAATTCTCCAGCAGCCATACGGCTTAAAACAGAGCGAGGTTCCCCTTGAGTGCCTGTTGCCAAAACCATCACCTTGTGAGGCGGGAGATTGTTTGTATTTTCAATGTCCACCACATTGATGCCATCAAAACTGAGCTCCCCAAGTTGACGTGCAATGATTGTATTTTCGCGCATGCTTCGTCCCACAAGGGCTAGGGTGCGTCCTAATTTTTTTGCAATATGGGCCAAACCTTGCACACGTCTGATGTTGGAAGAAAACAAGGCAATGATAATGCGTCCTTCATGATGAGAACAAATTTTAAGGATCTTTTTATTAACCTCGGTTTCGGAAAGAGTGGCTCCCTCGTGAGAAGCATTGGTGGAATCTCCTAAAAGGAGCACTACGCCTTTTTCCCCGAGACGTTCAAATTTTTTAAAATCAATAATTTTATCGTTTAAGGGAGTTTTATCGATTTTCCAGTCAGTTAAATGTAAAACATATCCGCTTTGTGTGGCGATAGCCAAGCCCACCGCATCGATAATGCTATGGTTTACAAAAATAGTTTCAATTTCAAAATTTCCAATGGTGATTTTTTCTCCTGCTTTAAATGTTTTTAAACTGGGTTTAGAAGCAGGTGGAATTTCCCCTAATTTTTCTTTGATGAGTGCCATGGTAAAAGGGGTGGTATAAACAGGCATGTCAAATTTTTGAAGTAAAAAGGGAGTAGCTCCAATGTGATCTTCGTGCCCATGGGTTAAAACCAGGGCTTTTAATTTGTGACGAATAGATGCGAGGTAGGAAAAATCGGGAATGATGAGATCAAAACCCAAAATTTCCTGATCGGGAAACATGGTGCCGCAGTCTACCACAATGGCTTCCTTCTCACTTTCGTACACCATGCAGTTTAAGGCCCCGGTTTCTCCTACGCCCCCCAGGGGAGTAATTTTTAATTCATTAATCATAAACTCTTTTTTCACCATAAATGGAATGAAGATGCAAGGAGAGTCAGGAATTAAATCCATTTGGCCAGAAGCTTTATGGCAGGGTGGCAAGAAAGCTATCGGCACTGATAATTTTTATGGGGCCATTTTGCTGGCTGATTCCTTTTTTAGCTACCACTTGAATAGCTGGTACGGATAGTTTTTGGGAATAGTAATACAGTGGTTCTGAAACCTGGGTTTCGGCCAGTTTTGTTTCTACAATCAGCCAGGGTTTTTTGTTTTTGCAAACGCAGAAATCAACCTCACGGCGGTCGCGATCCCTTAAAAAGAAAAGTTCAAAATCACCATGGCCCAGATCACGCCATACATGGGTTGCTTTTAACAAATGGGAAGCTACCAAATTTTCGAACCGAGCCCCTTCGTTCTCAATTTGAGACCAGTCCCACAGATAAACCTTAGATGATTTATGAAGACTCCTCCTCATTTTTGTTGAATAAGGTTTTAATGGGAAGCAAATGTAGAGCCGTTCTAATGTTTGAAGCCATTGTCCCACCGTGTTGTAAGCAACCTGCAAGTTTTCCTTGATGGAATGGAGACTTAAAACTGATCCCACATGGTTGGGAAGAAGGAGCATCAAATGCTCCACAAGCCCCAGCATATGAATTTGTGTGAGATCACGAATATCCTGCCTGACGAGTAATTCACGTCGTTGAAGGGACCATCTTTCATGTTCTTTTTCGGTGGCTGTATAAAAGGGTTCAGGGAATCCGCCAAATTTTAGTAATTGTTGAAATACCTCGTTGTTTTCTTTGTGAGGTGTTTCCATGGACCATGAATTTTCAGGAGGTAAAATTTGTTTTGGGTTTAATACTTCTCCCACGCTTAAAGGATGGAGCCTAAAATGATAGTGACGGCCAAACAAACTATCCCCACCCCTGCGGTAAACATCCATGCGGGCGGAGCCCGTGACCATCATTTTAAGATTTTGGTGGTATTTATCGTAGAGGCCTTTGAGAAAACCCTTCCATCGTTCGTATTTGTGGAGTTCATCCAAAACAACAAATTGATCGTGAAGGAACCCTTTTTTTAAAATATGTTCGCGGTCGCCAGCATCGTCCCAGTTATAGTAATGGCCCAATAATTTTTTAGTGAGGTGCAAAGCCAGATGTGTTTTGCCCACTTGGCGTGGGCCCCCCAGGAGGACTATTTTTTTGCCCAGGTCTTGCTCAATAAAGGGCTGTAGGGAACGCATAGTTAACAATTACCATATAACTAAAAATTTGGATAGCCAATTTTTCAGTGTAGTGGAAATTAAATCCATTCTGCTAAAAGCTTGATGGGGGCAAATATGTTGTTCCCATGAAAAAATAAGTCGTGAAATTCTTGAGGGAATGTATTATTATGAATGGTATGTTTACCTCCCAAGAAAAAAAGTACTGGAAAGGAATTGCCAGGGCCCAAAATCAAATGCCACTCCCAGGGGGAAACATTCAGGAACGTCTTTCGTTCCTTGATGAAGCCTTTAATTTTACCTGCAAGATCAAGGGGGAAGTGGCCACTGCTCCTACAACGGCCATTGAACTTTACAAAAAATGGAGAAGCATTAAAAACCGCAATGGGCCCTCTGTCTAAACCCCTCTAGAGAATTCACTTAGGTTTTTATTGAACCAACTCCCCAATTTATGCTAGCGTGACCTACGGGAGTAGGTTTGAAAATCCTCAAAAAATTAATTTCTTGTGTTATTTTTGTTATTTCTATTTCTGTCATTCCCGCGAAGGCGGGAATCCATCTTATTTCCAATGTTCATGCTGCTGATTTTTCAGCTCATGGATACTATCGCATTCGTTTCGAATACACCCACGATTTAGACCTGCAGCGCCCCAATGCGGGTATTGTTCCTGGAGATCCCGAAAACGATTCCAATGATCGCTTTGGCACCATTGCCTTTGGTCAACAACGTTTTCGTTTTCTTCCTAACCTCAAAGTAAATGACCATATCTCCTTTCATGGTGGCATCGATCTTTTAGATAATATTCTTTTTGGCCAAAGTAAGGTGAATACTCTGGCCATTAGTAATCCCATCACGGGCACAGTAGCTTTGCCAGAAGCTAACGGTCCCTTAGGAGTTATTGGAACTAACGGCGGAGATGTAGTGGGTGGGGGTGGTGGAAATATCAATGTGCGGCAAGTGTATGTGGATCTCATTACTTCGGGTGGCAAATTTCGTTTAGGACGCCAACCTTCTCATTGGGGTTTAGGTATTTTAACCAATGATGGTATGGCAAAAGAAGGTGATTTTGGTGATACCTACGATCGTGTTTTGTATGCAGCAGGGGTTGATTTAAAAAATGGAGATCGTCTTAACTTTGCCTTGGCCTATGATTTTGCCTTTGAAGCCACTCGTGATCCTTCTATTGCAGGGCTTGATACAGGGGTTGAGTCCAACTGGCAGGATGTTTCTCAAGGAGGCTTGGCCCTTCTCTACCAAGGACATAATTATCAAATTGGTTTGATGGGAGCCCTTCGTTTTCGGGATGGAAATGATGGAGGTACTACAACCACAGCTACTTTTATTGATACCCTCGATGCCGATGGAGATGGGGACACCAGTGATGGGATTGAACTTCCCGCAGGAGTGGATGGTGACACTCTTTTGTATGTTTTTGATCTCTATGCAGAAGCAAATTTTAAAAAGAATTATCGTTTAGCTTTTGAAGGAGTTTATATTGGCGGCAAAATTGCCCCTGGAGTTGCCATTGATGCCATTATTTTAGATGATCCAGCTCAATCAGGGATTACAAATCCACTTGATTCCCCCATTCAGCTGCCATTGGATGGAGTTCAAAACGATGTACAAATTTTCTTGGCTGCTGCCGAATTTGATGCCGAATGGGATTTTGGTGGTGAGGTGCATATGCAAGCTGGTTATGCCTCAGGTGATGGAGCACCGCTTTCATCCAAAATTACCCAAGTTGGTTTTAGACCCGATTATGATGTTGCCTTGATGATGTTTGATGTTCCCCTGGGCACTTCGCCGGCTGTGCGCGTGGGAGGCATTACTGAACAAGGCCGCAAACCCATGAGCCCCAATTACATCAACAATGCTATTTATGGATCTTTAGAATACAAGCATGAGTTTGATATCACAAGCGGTGTACCCTGGGCGGATGATTTTAAAATGGGCATCAAGGGAATTACAGCCTATGCGCCTGCCAACAATATTGATATCGATTTTACTGAAATTACGGGAGTGTCTAATTTGCCGCGGATTCTTAATGCCAGCAAATGGTATGGTTTTGAAATTGATCTATCAGCCGAGGCTACTTTTTTTGAATTTCTTCACTGGAAAACCGTGGCAGGAGCGTTTTTCCCTGGCGGGCTCTACGATATTAAAAACGATGAACTCACTCGTTCTACTGCTGGTATTATCGATCCCATTCTTTTTGATAATGCCGACATTGCTTTTGCCTTTAAAACCACCCTGTTTTTTGAGTTTTAGCGCAGGGGCAATAACTTCGATTCATTCTCAGCAATCAAGACTTTAAATTCCTCAGAAATTTGTGGATGATGGTGCACTTGAGACCAAAAAACTTGAGCAGCAATCAAGGCATCGTTCCAGACAGAGATCTCAGAAAATTTTTTAGGTTCAGGATTAAAAAGTCTGGGGACCAATTGGTTTTGTTGGGGAGCGTACATCATGGGAAGCATGTCATAAACAGGAGCTAGTCCTTTAATTTTTTCTCCATCGCAAAAAAAAGAAATATTGCCGTGATTTCTATCGGTGTTGCCAATCAGCCTGCCGAACGTTTCGAGCCAAACGATTTTTTTATAAGTGATCTCATCAATTTTTTTTTGGCGAAATAAAGATTCAGATGTATCGGCCCAAGATTTGAGTTGCCCAACAAACTCTAGGTCGAGAGCGCGTAGCGATATAATCCCAAGGCGTCCGCCAGACTTATTTCGGTCAAAGCGTTCTATCTCTAAAAAAAGGCGACCTTCACCCCTGATAAGGCAGGACTGGGGGGCAGCATGTCCGTGTTTCTGTAAAATTTTATGAGCGATGTGTTCGCAAATTAGAAGGTCCGCGATGCGTTGACTGATTGCATCGCTAACAGGGGGAGAAAATTTTACAAGAACGGGAATGAGTTCGCCTTTTTTTTCACAAATTGAAAGAAATTTTGGGTGTTCCCCTGCGGCAGATGAACCTTCTTGGCCATGAGAGAGCACGAGATTTGCAACCTTAGGATAATGTTTGTTACGATGGTTGGCTAATATCAAGAAATTCACACAGGTGAGAGGCCTTCAAAGGTCCCGATTCAGACAGATGTTTGAGAAGCTTTTCAAGGACAAGTTGTTGGTTTAAAACTGATCTTTTTGGCATTTATTTAGAATAGATTATAGAATAAAAAATATCAATAAATATTAGTAAGTTAACTACAATAAAGATAATTTTTAGAATAGAATTATTGCTTAATTTACCAGGGGATTTTCCACTTTTAATCCTTCCATCCGGCTAAAATCTCGATCTGATGACCAAAGAAGGGAAACATTGTTTTGCAGGCACAGGGCGGCAATGCGGGCATCATGAATGCGGGGGCCAATAATTTTACCCTGGCGGGCCAGTGCTTTGAGAATGGGCCAGTAATCACCCAGCTCCCCAATCAAATGTAGCGTTGGGGATTCGAGCCAGGCTTCAATTTGTGTGAGGGCAGCATCAAGCGGGGTTGGTGTTTTGTAAATGCGAGGATGAGTCACAATGGCTAAAAATTCATGGATACAAGGCCAGGGAAGACCCCAAGCATTTACATTTTCTGCAAGCTCGGTTAGTTTTTGGTTTGCAACGCTATGAAAAGCAGAATCAAGCCTATGAGCATAGACCAAAATATTTGTATCAACGGCAATCACCCACCCCGCCCTTCGTAGGCGCGTTTACGGATAGAGCTCCAATCTCCTTCCTCAAGTCCCTCGGCTAATCCATTTCCCTTAAAGGAATTATTTTTCAGTTTAAAGTTCTTTGTCGTTTTTTTTTGCAGGCTTAAAAAAAGACGGAGTGAAGTTTCTACGATTTCCCGAAATGTGGTGTCTTTTTTCTGGGCCACGGTTTTAATTTCCTTAAAAAGAGAATTAGAAATATCGATGGTTGTCTTCATATGGATATAAATATACTATAACCCATAGATATTGTCAATAGGAGGGGTTTTGAGTTTTAAAAAATTATTTGGTCCATTGGTACGAATAGTAGGTTGATTTTTCTGCTGTTATCATCTTAAAATCAAGTTGATTGGAAGTGGCTTGCAGCCAACCAAAACCAAAAAAAGTTCCTGTCGATAACACTCTTGTATCATTCGAAAAATCTCCCAAATGCAAGTTGCCGCCGCCTGTTCCAATAATTACTTGCTCGATAGCGCAACTATCAAGAGTTTGTCTTAAGTGGGAAAAAATATGGTCATGTCCCGCAAGAACCACATCAATTTGATTACAAATGATGGGTAAAAGCTGGGAGTTAATCTGGGCGGCATCATCGCCATGAGCTCCATTGCTGATAATGGGAGTATGAACAACCAAAATTTTCCAATTGGCTTGGCTTGCAGCCAGGGCGGTTGTTAACCAAGTGGTTTGGGTATCTGTAAAATCGTAGGGGTTGATTATAAAAAATTGGATGACAGGAGCCTCACTGTTTTCAGGGAAATTAACTGAATAATATGTCCCAGGCATGTGCCAGGTTTCATCAATTTGTGAATAATCAATCTGAGCCTGGATATTGCCATCCAGATCATGGTTTCCTAGAGAGGCATAAAAAGGAAGTCCCACGCTGCTATAAATACAAGTATAGTTATCATACCATTGAGTGTCGGTAATGCTGCTAACCCCTGTTTCATAAAAATTATCCCCAAGAGTTACAACAAAATCACAATCCTGGGTCAAACAAAAATCATGCATAGCCCTGGCTACCTCACGCTGATTTCCACTGTTTTGTCCCCAATCGCCAAAGGTGATAAAAGACACTGTATCTTTCGCACTATCCACAATTGAATCGGTAAAATTAAGACAAACCAGTGATGGACCGCACGCAAATTGCAAGAGACTGAGAGTAAAAAATAATGGAGCCATGAGTTTCATATAAAATAAATTTTCTGTACTGTTTTTAAAAGATGTCAACAAGTGATTTTTTGGGGTTGCTGGTTTTTGGCTAGATTGTTATGTCCTGACTGATGAATCCCATTAAATTTGGTACAGATGGTTGGCGGGCGATCATTGGCGAGGATTTTATTCCCTCCAATGTAGAAAAAGTGATTCAGGCTTTTTGTGATTGGCAAACCCTTGTTGATCCCACCCACAAACAAGTTATTTTAGGATACGATTGTCGTAAGCAATCCCCTGAAACTGCAAAATTAGTAGCAGAAGTTTTAGCTGGAAATGGTTTTGAAGTTTTTTTATCAAGCCAATTTTGTCCCACCCCTTGTGTATCGTGGATGGTTAAAAATTCAAAAGCTTTTGCAGGAGTGATGGTGACAGCCTCTCATAATCCCTGGGAATGGAATGGAATTAAATTTAAAGAAGAATATGGCGGATCTGCTTCTCCAGAATACACGTCCTTTATTGAGAAAAAAATAATTGAAAACGAAAAAAATAAAACTCAAATCAAAAAGATTTCTTTTGAAGCAGGTAAAGCAAAAAAACTTATTCAGTTTTTTGATCCTCATATTGATTATATTGCTCAATTAAAAAGCCTCATTGATTTTAATGCCATTAAAAAAGCTAATTATCATGTTTTGTATGATGCTATTCATGGTGCCGGCAGCGGATTTTTAGAAAAAATTCTGGGAGAACAGGTTACCAGCTTTCGTGGCACACATGATATCCGTTTTGGGGGAGTAAATCCGGAGCCCATTGATAAAAATTTGAAAACTTTTTTGAACGAAATGAAAACAGGAAAATATGGTTTGGGTTTGGCTACCGATGGTGATGCCGATCGTATTGGGGCTGCAAGTGATGATGGCAGTTTTGTGAATTCTCACCAAATTTTTGCCCTTTTGCTCCAACACTATGTGGAAGACAAGGATTTAAAAGGTGTGGTTGTCAAATCTGTTTCTACCACCCAAATGATTCCTAAATTGTGTAAAAAATATGGCCTTACTTGTTTAGAAACTCCCATTGGATTTAAACATATTTGCGAGGAATTGGTAGCTCGTAATGCCTTGATGGGAGGAGAAGAATCTGGGGGCATTAGTTTTTTTAAACATGTACACGAACGCGATGGTTTGCTTAATGGACTCATGCTTTTAGAAATGATGAGCCAAAGAAAAAAATCCCTCAGACAACTCATTAAGGATTTGTATACAGAGATCGGGGAATTTTATTTCGACCGTATTGATTGTCATGTAAAATCAGATCAAATTGTACGTCTTAAAGAAAAACTTTCTACAGAAGCTATTTCAACTATTGCAGGACAAAAAGTTACTGCTGTAAATACATTGGATGGATTTAAATATCTTTTAGCAGATGAAAGTTGGCTTTTAATTCGTGCTTCCGGTACCGAACCACTGGTGCGTATTTATGCGGAGGCGGGGTCGATACAGAAGGTAAAAGATTTATTAAATTTTGGGAATAAATTCTTGATGTGAATTGCCCCCTCCCCCTGCACCCCCTCCCTCAAGGGAGGGGGGATATTTTAAAGTTTTCTTCCCTTCTCCCTGGGGAGAAGGTGCAGGATGAGGGGGTTAAATTCTTATTTTTTTACCCACTCCAAAATCATCTTAAAATGATCATCTGCCGCATCGCTGTGGGTGAGTAAAGAAACATGGTTATAATCATGTTTATTTCCAAATTTTTTCCCGATGATTTTAAATTCTGCTTTTTGGTTTCCACTTTCTTTCATAAATAATTCAACGTCCGTGGGATGACCTAAAGCGAAATCCCTGGTGCCCGTTATATGAAGAGCAGGGGGAAGTTTTACTTTCATAATGGCTTCTCGGTAATTAAAGCCATCTATTGGATCAATCCAATCGTTTGATTTAACCCAGATTACACCGTGTTCTAAGGAATAAATGGTTTCACTATCAGAACCCAAACCAAGTTTACCACTAGGAAGGTAACCACACAGGCGAGCTATAAGCCTTGCTGTGGTATTCCAGTAAAGATCAATGAGCACTAGTTTAGAAAAATTAAAAACAGTAATTTTTCTTTTTGTTCCAAAGAAAACCATATGAGAAACAAGAGGAATGTATTGGGGATGCCGAGCAAGACACGAAAGAGCTAAAACTCCACCCCAAGAATGTCCCATCCAAATTTGAGGAACATCACCTTTAATTTTTTTAATTTCGTTTATAAAGGCAGGAATGTCTTCGGTAATACTTTCGGTTTGACCATGAATGGCACCTTTTTTAATTGCAGGCTCACTCAATCCACGCCCTCTTAAATCTGCAACAAAAACATCAAAACCATGATGAGCTAAATAAGAAGCCAATCCCTTATTTTTTTCACTATAAAAAATTTTTCCATTTTCAACAGCACCATGAAGCATAAAAACAGGAGGTCCTGATTCGTTCTTAAAAATTCTTCGGAGATGTAGTTTGTGTTTTTTTGGTAAGGAGATAAAAAGCGATTGTTGTACAACGTCAAACATTATTCTCACCCCACTGTCATTCCCACGAAGGTGGGAATCCATCTTAAATTCAAAGATGGATCCCCTAAATTCACAAACGAAGTGCAACACTTTTTAGGTAAAGTGATGCAATGGGATCCAAATACAATCAAATATCAATGGAAGAACGA
>Ga0155497_106_pt1 | contig 95682 bp, 87 predicted proteins | sample RifCSPhighO2_12_FD_107155 | JGI IMG/M metagenome (GOLD analysis project Ga0155497, IMG submission 107155) | Deltaproteobacteria bacterium RIFCSPHIGHO2_12_FULL_40_32 | reverse complement strand
TTATAATCATACACCTCGTAAGTGCCTCGGTTATTTAACACCTGCCGAGGTCTTTATTAACCAGGTGTTGCACTTCAAATGTGAATCCACCTAGTGATGAATTTGGGGATGATGAGGCTTCTGTCCGTGTGGTTTTTTTAGTGAGGGAAGCCATTATCTTTTGTGTTAATCGTATGCTGCATGTTTTAGATGAAGTGGAAGGTATGACAGATGGAACGAGAGAAATAGAAGAGGTAGAAGCTGCAATTGCCGAACAAAGAGAAACTCTTATGACCGAAAGAAGTGGGCTGGAAACCCAAAATAGCATAGTTTCTGGTGTACTTACTATTTCCGATCTAGAGATGCTTCGCAGTTTAGATGGTATAACCTTGTTAGCCGAAGCCAGTCGGCAAACCCTTTCTGATTTGGCCAATGCCAGAGCCTGGTTTGGAGAAATCTTAGAGAGCGCTTATTTGTCAGGTGAACAAAGGGAGTTTTTAACAAGACGAGTAGCAGAAACAACAGAGAGTTATCAAGCAAGGCGAAGGGTTGATTTAGGATTGGAGCCAGGTGATGAGCTTCCCCCAGAGGAGATCCCCGAATTTCAAGAGTATGAATATCCCTATGATGACGCCGATAAATTACGCACGCGTTTTCAATTATCTATTGATCCAGATACCCTGATGATTGTTCTCACCACTCAACCGCCCATACCTCAGTATTCTCCAGATGGTTTTCCACTTCCTTTCCCAGATTCTTTGTTTGGTATTAATCCGGAAGTTTTAGGACGCATTGGAAACAGTTTAACTCAGGCAGAACAAATGCAAAAAGGGAAAAACCCCTATCGGGCTGCGCTTACTCTGTTTAATGCTGCAGAAGGTTTTTTAAATTTAGGGAAAGGATTTGTATCTCAAAGAGTTCATCCTCACTCTGCTGCCATGGCCTATGCAGGGGCTGATCTTTTGGCACACAAAATGACATTACTTTGGTGGAGCAACGTAGCTTTGGTTTTAGAAAAAGCACAGGCTGAAGATGCTGAATATACACAAACTCACCATGCGACTCAAGGTGCTATATTTGATTCTTATCGTGTAGACAACAGAGATATTGCCGTTGTGCAAAGATTTAATTATCCCTTTGGAACCGATGACTATGATCGCCTTGTAAGGTGGGGAGAGAGAGGTGTTGTAAGTGCCCTTTTAATTCATTCAGGGTATTCTAATTTAGGCCGAGGGATGATGTATCGAGAGAGGGATCCTGGCCTTGCGATGGCGGCTCTAGGGCAATCTGCCTTTGATTTTGCCATGGCTATTGCTGGTTTACAGGATCTTTTACAAGGAAAAAATATTACCAATGATTGGGAAAGACACCTCATTGCGTACACAATAACCCGTTTAATTTCCAGGATACAACAAGCCAACATGGCTTTTGGGGAAATAAGAAAAATGTTGAAACACCCTCCTGCAGGATGGAGTGATTTAGTGCTTGAAAAAGCCCATAGACAAGTTGGGCTTACGCAAGGTGCTTTGAGTCAATTAAACCACTTTTTTGATTTTGTAGGGATTACAGCAGAGTTACAGAGGCGCTATGGCAACGCTATAACCGCCCAAGCCCTTTTGGAAGAAGATGAAGCCGAAACGCGTGCCAGTAGTTTTTGGATTTTGGATTCTTTAGCCACTTTAGAACAAAATCTTGGTGGTTTTCTTGAAGTGAATATTGATTGGGATGAACCAGGAGAACCCCCTTATCTTATTCGATTGCCACAAACCCTTGGTATCAGTGTCCTTGGTGTTGAATTTTTTCATGATGATGAAATTGGGTTTAGTCTCCCTGAAAATTTAGGCCCCACTTTTCCTAGTGCCACGGTAGATGCTCTTGTTGTGAGATTAAATGGAGTGCGTGATTTACCCCCCTTAATGGGCATGAATACCATCACCGTTCGTTATGGAGAGATGCTGAGACCTTATACACGTAACGCTACAGGAGAATTTGTTCCCATGCTGCAAAAAAGGGGAGGACGTGGAGGTTCTACTCCTTCGCGTAATGGCCCACCTCCTAGAGGGCCACAAAGAACTAGTGATCCAGTAGGTACTACCGATATCATGCAAGTTTTAGAGTCTGATGGTTATGACGTGGAAACCATTGGGCTACTTGTTGATGCAGGATATGATTTTGACGAGCTTGCTCAAATTATCAAACACGGTGAACCCGAAGCAGTAGAGGAAGCGCTTGCACATTTAAGAGAGTTTGCTGAAGTTGATACACTTTCTTCTGATACATCTTTTTCATTTGCAAAAAGAAGTCCAGCCGCTGGAGCTACCCTGGTGCGCTCTGTAAGACCCATTGAGGTTTTAGCGCGTTTAGTGTAAGTTCTCGCACTCTCAGTGATGGACTTCATAAGATAGACGTTTTATGTTGATAAAATTTAAAACGTCTGTTACTATGGGTTTGTGCCCCATTCACGAAAACGTTTTTTGGAACCCGTGATTCGGTCCGCCCTTTCCTGGTCGCCGGTCGTGGGTTTGTTCGGGTTGCGTCAGGTTGGTAAGACAACGCTTGTTAAGGAATTAACTGACACTTTAAAAGGAGAATTCGAAACCTTTGACAGAGAGATCATCCTCCAAAGAGCCGAGGAAACGCCGGTCCAATTTCTCGAACGTGACTCTCTTTTAACGATCGATGAAGCTCAAAAAGCTCCCCGCATTTTTCCGATTATCAAGGATCTGATTGGGGTAAAAAGGAGGCCGGGACGATTTTTGCTGACAGGCTCAATCCGGTTTACTCTTAAGAAGGAAATCCGGGAATCTCTCACCGGTCGCATTGTCATGAGAGAACTTCTTCCTTTTTCTTTGGCTGAAGCTGCCCAGATTGAAAAATCGGTTTTTTTAAAGGAAGCCTTTCAAGCTATCGGCAAAATACATCATAAGAACTCAGAACATTCTTTATTTGATCGTTTTAAAAAGAAACTAAGAAACACAGACGTTCACCGCCTATCCCGAACCTTAGTTTCCGGGGGGCTTCCCATTCCTTGTTTTGCCAAGGATGATCAAAAGAAAGGAATGTGGTTTGAGGCCTACTTTGAAACTCTTTTAACTCGTGACGTCATTTTAGTTGAACCAACCCTCTCCTCCCTATCTTTTAGACAAGGATTAGCGTTCCTAAAAGAATTGGCTTTAGTTCAAGGGAATGAGATCAACCTTTCCGATATAGCGGTAAAGTCTTCCCTGTCTCCTCTTATGGCTAAACGCTTGATACGATCTCTGGAGATTTTGGCCCTTGTGGACATGATTCCACCGGTAATTCGCGCTCAAAAAGCAGTTCGAAAATTTCAGGTGGAGTGGAAAGATTCAGGATTGTGGGGATACCTGACAGGACAGACAAAAAGCCGATGTCTATTTGATATCAAAGCTGTTCATTTGCTGTTGACTCAGGAGTTTCGTTCTCAAACAAGTGATTTTGATGACGCTGTTTTTTGGAATTTTTATCGGAACCGTGATGGAGCTGATATTCCATGGATTTTCAAAAGGGGAAGCCGGTCCGTGGCCCTTAAATTCCATCCTTCAGAGGTACCTCCTTCTTATGACTGGCGGATCTTAAAAAAATTTGTGAATGAAAATAAGGAAAGTCTAGCCATTGTTCTAGGACCTGAAAAATCGACTCCCACTGTTTTGGATGAAAAAATTTGGTTTTTACCACTAACCTTGGTTTTCTGATGGATGACAAAGGAAACATTTTTCAACAGACCCCAATTGTTTATTTGGCAAGACCCATTGAGGTTTTAGCGCGTTTAGTGTAGCTTTTTTGCATGAGCCACGATGAGATTAAAAGCAGCACACAGTTTAAAATTCATGAAATCAAGCGGCATCTATTTTTATGCTGTGATCAAACCAAACCTAAATGTTGTAGTAAGGAATTATCTCTTCAGTCGTGGGATTATCTTAAAAATCGTTTAGATGAATTAGGTTTAACGGGTACAGGTGGAATTTTTCGCACCAAAGCCAATTGCTTGCGCATTTGTGTTAATGGTCCCATTGCGGTGGTGTATCCCGATGGAATTTGGTATCACTCATGTACGCCGGAAGTTTTAGAACAAATTATTCAGAGGCATTTGATTCGAGGGGAAGTGGTAGAGGAAAATAAAATCGACCCATCACCCACGATCCCTCTCCCCCTTGGGGGAGAGGGTGTAGGGTGAGGGGGTTTATTCCCATGAGTGAAAAAGTTCTTTGTGAAAATCGAAAGGCCCGCTTTCACTACGAAATTATAGAAACCCTCGAGGCGGGGATGATATTAACGGGTAGTGAAGTTAAATCGCTTCGTGCGGGTGGTGGTAATTTAAATGATGCCTATGCCATTGTACGTGGGGGCAGTGCCGAGCTTCTTAATTCCCATATTGCTCCTTATGCCCAAGCTAGCTACAATAACCACGAACCCTTACGTACCCGAAAACTTCTTTTACATCGTTCTGAAATTGACAAATTGATTGGAGTTACCCAACAAAAGGGAATTGCCCTCATTCCCTTGAAGATGTATTTCAAGAAGGGGGTTGCCAAGGTTTTATTAGGATTGGGAAAAGGGAAAAAAACGATTGATAAAAGGCAAACCATTAAGAAAAGAGAAGCTGATAGAGCTATCTCACGAACTTTAAAAAATGCTCGAAGGTAATATGAAAGTTGTTGAAGCACCCAAAGATGCAAAAAAAGGACACATCGAAAGGTTATTAAGTCTTGGAATGGTGATGGTATTTATTGATACCCGCATTTCTGGAGTGTTAGTGCCCGAGCCTTTTCGTAATAATCCACAACTTCCTCTTAATTTTGATTATGCTTTTGGTATTCCTGATTTTAAAATAAAAGAAGAACACATCGAGGCCACCCTGGAGTTTTTTCACACAACCCAGTTTTTTTGTATGATTCCCATGGATGCTATTTATGCAGCTCGTTCTGAAAAAGAAATTGTAGTTTTTCCTGAGAGTATTCCCAAAGAACTTATTACTAGCATGCCGGTTGCAACACCGAAAGTGGAACCAGAAATATTATCACCCAGTAAAAAGAAGCCCAAGCTTATTTCCTTAGAGACAGTGCTAGAAGAAGCTAGCGAACCTAACGCTAAGCTTAAGAAAAAACGCAAAGCTCCCGCCAAAAAAACCACAAAACCTCATTTAAAATTGGTGAAGTAGGGTTTGGTGGACCTGTTGAGTGAAAGTTGGAACCAGTTTCATGACACGGTTTTTACCTGGGCGCAAGAGCTTGAAAGCATGGCGGCTTAGGAAATCTTTGTGTCGGTTTTAATGGCACCAAAATAAAATCAGCCTCCATATGTTTAAAGAATCCAGCCAAGCCGATAACTCCCTTTATTTTCAGAGTTTTCTCAATTGAGAATCCGCTCAAAGACTGGTACAAGTATCACCGTGTGTGAGTAGAACCTTATTTGTATGTGGCGGATGGAAACAAGAACAGACTCTAATGAAGTATAAAATATGACATCGAATAAAAATAATTTACCAACTGCAAATGAAAAACATTTGGTCGTCTTCAACAAAAAAGAAATCCGCCGGATTTTACACAACAATGAGTGGTGGTTTTCCATCATCGACGTGGTTGAAGTGCTATCTGGAAGTAATCGTCCTCGCAAGTATTGGGCGGATCTCAAGAAAAAACTTATTGAAAACGAAGGTTTTAGTGAACTGTCCGAAAAAATCGGACAGTTGAAACTGTCTGCCCCAGACGGTAAATTACGTGAAACCAATTGTGCCAATACTGAAACTCTTTTTCGTATCATTCAGTCCATTCCCTCACCAAGGGCCGAACCTTTCAAACGATGGTTAGCCAAGGTAGGTTACGAGCGCGTGCAAGAAATTGAAGATCCTGAATTGGCTTCAAAACGAGCAAAAGCTCTGTATCGAGCCAAAGGTTATCCCGATAGTTGGATTGAAAAACGAGTGCGTGGCATAGCCATTCGTGAAGAACTGACGGACGAGTGGAAAAATCGCAATGTTGGTGGCGACCAAGAATATGCCATCCTGACCGCTGAAATTTCAAAAGCCACGTTTGGTGTCACGCCGTCTGAGTATAAAAATCTCAAAGGTCTTAAGCGCGAAAATCTGCGCGACCACATGACCGATTTGGAATTGATTTTCACCATGCTTGGCGAAGCATCCACCACTGAGATTGCCCGCAAAGATGACGCCCAAGGTTTCGATCAAAACAAGTCCGCCGCTGTCCGTGGCGGGCGGGTTGCTGGCAATGCCAGGAAAGAACTCGAAGGACAGACAAAGCAGAGTGTTGTGACGAGACAGAATTATTTGGGGCTTGCCGAGAAGAAAAAACAATTGCGTGCCAAATAGAAATCATATCTTTTTTTTGAAACTGATTTGTATCCCTGTTTGGGCAAATGCTTTCCAAGAAATGGCATATCTGATTGCGATGCCCTTTTCATATCTACATGCGAATGTTTACGATAATAAGAAGCTCTCAAAAAAACTTCTTTGGTTTGTGTATCTCCAAAAAACATATGCACACCATGAACATTGGCTAATGTGGTATAACCACCACTGCCAATTAAATTTCCACTCGTGCCGACAACCAGACACATTGAAACTCTAAACCCAAAAAGGTCAAATATCAATACCTCAAAAACATTTTTTTTGGAGCACGTGAGAGACTAAATATCCTCTTGACTATATGGCATAAATGCCATATTATCTTTTATGTCGTGGACGGTTAAATATCGGAACGTCAAGAAAATTGAAAAGGCCGTTTCCAGGATGAGGCCATCGGTTCAGCGAGGCTTTGCCCAAGCCGTGATTGATTTAAAAACAGAAGGGCCAAGACCTCAGGCCTGGCATGTGAAAGAGCTTGTGGGTGATTACAAAGGTTTTATGAGTCTTAGGCTCGATTACCGGCATCGCATGATCTATTCGGTTTTCAGGGAAATTTTGACCCTGGAGATCATTGAGGTTAGTACCCGAGAAGGAGCCTATCAATAGGGAGGAATTATGACCATCAACGTTACTACAGAAAAGGGACGAATTAAGGTGATTCCTGCCTTCCCCGTTACTCGTTATGTACGGAGAAAGATCGAGAAGTCCCTTCGGGAGGCAATGCAGGATGTAAGGCCGATTGAGGAGCTTTTGGCTAAGATGAAGAAAAACGATCCCGTAATCGGAACTCCTCGGGGAGCTCTTATTGCCTATATGACAAGCCAGTCCTGGACCCAGAAGAGGCTTGCCAAGGTAACAGGCATTTTCCAAGCCGATATCTCAAAGATGGTCAACGGCAAGCGGGTAATCGGTCCTTCAATAGCCAAGAAATTCGGTAAGGCCTTTGGGGTCGATTACCGAAAGTTTCTTTGATATTTTTTGCAGCTAGGATTGCTTCTGAAAAGCTGGAACTCTACTAGCCTATCGCTTCTATTTTTAGGGCTGTGAGGGACAGAGATGAGTAAGATCAGGGATAAATCCTTAGAAACCTGGCTTCAGAAGTTCAAAAATCTGGACGAATCCAAATTCAAAAAAATACGAAGCGAGATCTCACAACTTTCACGTAAGGATCAACTCCTCGCCTGGAAGTATATTATTGCCTTGCTTAATGATCGGCTGTCACCTGATCCTCAAACTTATCCCGAGCTAACCCCGCTTGAATCCTTCCGTTTACACTTTCCAAAAATTAATGTCCCAAATAAGATCAGTCGGAATAAACTTGATCGGGAATTCGAGCGTCAAAAGAAAATCTTCACTGCATTGTATCGCGTGGCCAAAATCAAAGGCCGCCATATTTGCCTCAGGGCTGAACTTTACACGCTGTTAGAAAATAATTTTCCGTTAGGTAGCCTTTGGGTGGAGGCGCCGGGAATCGAACCCGGGTCCGAGAATGCGCGCTAGAAGCATCTACAGGTTTATCCGTGGAATGTTGTTTCGCTCTCTTGTTCACCCCATGGCGGGTACCAGAAAACTAAGCCTGCTAGGTTTTAACCAAATTTTTCAACAGACACGAAAAATTGGCGAGCCCACTGTTTTGCATTTGCACCGCGTCGCGGGCATAAACGGCACAAACGGGCCGCCTTTATTAGGCAGCCAATGCTACCGCCACCTGATTGGTGTTGATAGCAGCCAAGTTTGTATTGGCAGTTATAAGTGTGAAGTCGTTTAACGAGTGCCTTCAACTCGACCTGCAACTTACTAGTTTGTCAATCCCCGTCGAAACCTTGTCGCCCCCGTTCTTGGCTTTGATAAGCCAACAGCGGAAACCCCGGTTATGGGATCACCTCCAACACACTAATATAGCACCTTTTCGGGGGAAATCCACCCCCGATTCTAATAACCCAATTGACAAGGACCTACCAGACGATGCATGTTGGTTCTCATGAAAACCCTTAAAGAATTTACTCCCATCATCACAGATCGTCTTTTTTCTAACGATGTTTCTTTTCAGAAAACTTTAGATTATCGTCTAGGAAAAGAAAAATCGGCTTCACTTCATGAAGTTTTTGAAAAATGGGAAAAAAATCTGTCTCACTGGGAAAATTTGGCTGATGAGGCAGCCCGTCCTGAAAAACTTCCCCGGATCCAAAAATTTGATCGAGTAGGGAATCGAACTGAAAAAATTATTATTTCTCTGGAAACCAAAACTATTCGTCGCGAAGTTGTGGAGCAGGGAATTTTTATGGGCTGCTCCACACTTGAAAAAATGGCCAAAATTTATCTCTTGGGACAGATTGGAGAATCGGGGGGAGTCACCTGTCCTTTGGCGTGTACCGATGGGACTATTAAGGTAATCTCTGCCAAAGGCTCTACTTTTCTCAAAGAAAACTTTCTTCCGCTTTTATCGTCGGTTGATTATCCGCTCTCTGGAGCTCAGTTTATTACAGAGCAAGCGGGTGGTTCGGATGTGGGTGCTACGGAAGGCAGGGCTGTTAAAACAAAAGAGGGTTATCAGATTTATGCCGAGAAATGGTACTGTTCTGCCTATGACGAATTTTTTGTGGTGACTGCTCGTCCCGAGGGTGCGGCTGCAGGAACCGAAGGTTTGGCCCTTTTCTTTGTTCCCCGTTTGATTGATGGAAAAGTAAACTCCCTTTCTATTCGAAGATTAAAAGACAAACTGGGGACGCAAGCTCTACCCACAGCTGAGGTCGATTTTGAAGGCGCTACCGGTTATCTGATTGGCAAGGAGGAAGATGGATTTTACAATCTGATGAATTATGTCATCAATACATCGCGCATTCATAATGCAGCCAATGCCTTGGCCTTCTTGAGGAGGGCGTTTGTTGAGGCAAGAAATTATGCGGAGCAACGGGTTGCATTTGGAAGTGAGATCATCCATTATCCGCTTGTTCAAGAATATCTAACGCACTTGTTGTCTCTTTTGATTCCCAGGAGAAATTTTTATTTTGGAATGTTGGCCTTGCTGGATCAGGTGGGCTTGGTGCCTGAAAACAGGGATGAACGCCTGTGGCTTCGTTTTTTGATCAATCTGATGAAATATCGTACGGCTGTTTGTACTACAGAAGGGATAAAGGAGGCCGTTATGGTTTTTGGGGCTAATGGAATTATCAACGATTTTTCCATTTTACCCCGTTTAGTGCGGGATGGTTTAATCCTTGAAACATGGGAGGGCACACACAATACTCTTGGTCTCCAGATTTTGCGTGATGCGGCGCGGTTTGATTTTTTAGGGCGTTTTGTTGGTGAGGTGCAAAAAATTTTGGCGGCTTGGCCTACCACCGTTTTTCCAGAAAGCCGCAAGCTGTATGACACATTTTTTAAGGAAGGTTTATCAGTGATAACGCCAGATCATTTATCAAACCCAACCTGGGGCACTACCCATGCCCGAAGGATTGTAGACTGGGCTGGGGAACTTTTGGAAATTGGGAGCCTGGTGCAAGAAGGCATTAAAACCAACCAGCAAAATCTGCTTTTATTGGCTACTTATCGGGTTCATTTAATTTGCGGAGGCCTGCTTCACAATTTTAACAATCCCCTTTTAAATTCCCCCTCTGGTGCCCTTCTTTCTCTGATTCGAGAAGAATAAATTTGCAGGTTTATGGCCACATTTCAAAGAAGTTGCGGCCTTCTCTGTACACCTTTTTGCGCGTGTGCCAGGCACCGATGTATGATAACAGGAGGGGGTATGCTTTCTTTAAAACAAATTTTTATTTTTTGCTTTGTAGGACTTCTATTTTTGGTTACCTCTGAAATTTTGGCACAACCTCATCATCGAGGAGACCCTCCTCCGTGGAAACGTTTTAATTCTGAAAGATCACAACAAACCACACCCACAGGTATGCAGGCAGGGATGCAGCAACAAGTAGTAAGTCCAAGTGCCATTGGTTATATTGAAACTCATATGCATTTAAACGGTATTTACGGTATTTATGGAAGCGGTTCAAGTAAGCAAAGAGATTTTGATGCTGCTGCTCAAAACGCAATGGTACGGATGAAACAACTGAATATGACAAGAATGTTGATTATGCCTCCGCCAACTCAGTATCAGAAGGAGGCCTCTACTCAGTATGATTATGAAGTTTTAAAAGGTATAGCTCAAAAATACCCAGACAGTTTTAGTTTTGTAGGTGGTGGAGGCAGTCTTAACCCAATGATTCAAGAGGCCCTTCATGTGGGAGGGGTTAGTGATTCACTCAAAAAAAGGTTTGAAGAAAAAGCCCATGAAATAGCCCGGTCAGGTGCTATTGGTTTTGGTGAAATGACAGCAAGCCATCTTTCCTTTCGGGCTGGGCATCCCTATATCGATGCTTCTCCGGATCATCCTCTTTTCTTGGCTTTAGCGGATATTGCAGCCCAATATAGTATACCCATTGATCTCCACATGGAGGCTCTTGAAAAGGAGATGTCTCTCCCTCAAGGTTTTCAAAGCCCTCCTAACCCCTCTGTTCTCAAGGCCAATATTCCGGCTCTTGAAAGACTGTTGTCCCACAATCGTGATGCTAAAATTATTTGGGTTCATATCGGTTGGGATAATACAGGGCAGATGAGCCTTTCTCTTTTAAGACGATTGCTGCAAGCTCATCCCAATCTTTATATGAGTCTTAAATATTTGGATGGTGGACTTTCCAGTGGTCAAAATCGTCCGGTGGAAAACAACCAGTTAAAACCAGCTTGGTTGGCTTTTTTGCAGGAATTTCCAGATCGTTTTGTTTTGGGTGCTGATCAATTTTATGGGATTCCAGGAAAAACAAAACCTTTTCCACAGAGTGATCATGGTTCAGTTTATATTTTAAAGGGTTTACCTTCCGATCTGGCCAAAAAAATCGCTTTTGAAAATGCTGAAAAACTTTTTAATTTTTAAAGGCCAAAGTGAATTTTAAGATAGGTTTTAATTTCGTCCATAGTTTGCTTGTCAAGTACACCAATTTTTTTAATAAATCGTGCTTTATCAAATGAGGCAATACTGTGGACTTTGATAATTGAGTCAGCGAATAAACAGTTTGAATGGTTTTTTTTGACCAAAATATCTTCTGGCCATTTTTTTCTAATTTGTGAGGTTAATGGCATAATAGTTACAAGGCTTGTCCTTTTCAGTTGATCGTCTGATTGAATCACTATAGCGGGACGCATTTTTTGATATTCGTGGCCTGTGCTTGGGTCGAAATTTACGAGATAAACTTCACCATATTTGGGATGAGTATCTATAGAATTCATAGATTTTTATAATATTTTGCTTCTTCTTCCGAAATGGGACCTAATTCTTTCAGAATATCATTGGACGTAGCTTCTTCTTGCAAAACTTGATGATCAAAACGTGAATAGGGGAGTTCCCTTAAAAATGCGAGATTATAATCAATTATTTTATTTTCTGGAGTTTGTTTCCATGGGATATCACCATGGACATAATGTGTTATTTCCGCTGCTCCCATATCAGAAAGTTGTAGAAGATTACGGTTAATAATTTCTTCTTCAACTTTCGAAAAAATTTTCCGATCAGGTTCACTTAAGTTAATATAACGCTTCTGTCGCAACCCATGGTATTCGTGAAAAATGATTTTAAGTTGATTATTTTTAATCATCTGTTGAAGGACCTTCTCGTATTCTTTTTTTTTTGGAACCGGTCCATATTGAAGACGTACATAAGGCATTCCTGTGATGGGATGCCCAAAAAATTCGGTAGCTTCAAAATCAATAAAATAAAGTAGTTTGTAGAGAACCGTTTCTCCAACATTTGGTTTTCCTCCACATTTCTCTAAAATATACAGAAGAAGATTTTGTAGTTTTTCAGCATCAAATTTAATTTCTGATATTTTATGAGAATGCTGAGGATCATTGAGTTGCTTTTTGTTGGAACTCAAAAGATCTTCCACCGAGATGGACAAAAAAGAGGCTAATTTTATAATCTCAAGGCTATTAACTTTTCTATCTCCTTTTTCAATCTGACCTATAGCTTGTCGAGTAATTCCAAGATGTTTCGCAAGAGCTTCTTGGGACAACCCAAAACTTTCTCTAAGCGCTTGAATTCTTTTACCTAAATCAATTTCTGTGAATTCAATTTTTTTGATCATACAATAATCATGACATATGCAATAAAAAAATGCAATCAAATGTATTATTTTATTGCATAAATATTCAAATTAATCTTCACACTCCATCTCATACTCAATTTTTAAATCATCCCGATGGACGGTAACAGTTGAGGTGAATATTGAAGCCGAAGAAACAGGAATTAATTTTTTTCTTAACCTTAAAAAATCTGCGGTGTAGGTTGGCTTGCCTGTGCTTTTAATTTTTTAAACTTCGATGAAACCATTTCTAATTTCTGGGTCCATTCAGGGTTGGGAGTTAAACCTTCGGTTGCTTTTAGATAAGTTAAAATCATACTTGATAAAGTCCACGGATCTAAAAAGGCTGTTTTTAAAACAAAGCTAAATAAAATAGCTGCTAAGATGGCTCCTACTTGAAGAAGCGGAAAGGCATGTCCTATGGCTAATGCAGGAACTAAAAGCACAACAAATAAAATTGGGAAAACAAGAATACTCACTAGTCCTACAATAAAAGCTGTTTTTAAAATTTCCTTCCAAGCTTGTGCATATAAGATTAATCCTGTTTCTGCACTTTTCCACATGGATTCATTTTGATGTAAAAAATTACGCGCTAAAATGGATTCGTCCACATAAGTTAAACTAAAATATAAAACTGTGTTGGCTAGTTTAATTAAACCCGAGAGCCCAGGAATACCCCCAAAAACATTTCCCATTCCCCGCATCATTCCATTGATGGCTCCAATAACTCCGTTTACCAAGCGATCCATCAAAAAAAGAACTGAAGCCTGGCCAAAACGTTTTTGAACTTGTTCTCTTCCCCAAGAAATTTGAGATCTTCCTGGTGGAAGTTCTCCTTTGGTTGCCAGCTCTGCAAGTACGGCAACATGTGCTGCTTTAACCATGTAGAGTAAATATTCTTTAACAAGACGATTGAGAGGAAATGAAACGAGGATACCCAAAATCCATACAGCAATCCGTACATTTTCATGAATACCAACAACTGTTTGGCCTAACAGATAAACCAAACCAAAATAAATGAGGGTTAAAATTGCAAAGACCGAATAAACAAAAAAACGAAGAAAAATAAAGGGGATGGTTTTCATCACCAAAGAAAAAGCACTGGGTTGATTCATAGGATACCTAACCTTTCTTGAATTTCTTTTTTAACATAACCATTTGTTACATACCAATCTACTGCTTTTTTAAGAGCAATTTTAACAGGAGTTTGAGGAAGGCCTAATTCTCGAATGGCTTTTTGAGGATTAAAAAACATCATTTTCTTACCCAACTTCACAGCTTCAATTTCAATTAAGGGTGGTTGTTTTGTAAAACGGGCCCAGGCTTCACTTAAGTAAGCTGAACCCAAGGCTAAAGAGTAGGGAACTTTAATTTTGGGAGCAGATAAACCTGTTAGTTCTGAAAGAAGTTGTAAAATTTCTTGTAAACTTAAATTTTGATTTCCTAAAATATAACGCTCTCCAGGTTTTCCTTTTTCGGAAGCCAGGAGATGCCCTGTTGCTACATCTTCTACATCAACTAAGTTTAAACCTGTATCCATGTAAGCAGGCATTTTGCGATTGAGAAAATCTAAAATCATTTTTCCTGTAGGGGTGGGTTTAATATCACGAACACCAATGGGGGCGCTGGGATTAACAATCACCACAGGTAATCCTTTTTTAAAAAAATTTAAAGCCTCTTGCTCAGCTAAAAATTTTGAACGCTTGTAATGACCTCTACAATCGGCAATTGTGATCTGTGTATTTTCATCCCCAGGTTTTTGATTATGGGGAATGCCAATAGCACCTACTGTTGAAGTATAAACAACACGACTGACGCAGTGAGTCAGAGCTGCCGAAAGAATATTGTGTGTGCCTTGCACATTGCTGGAATAAATTTCATCGGGTTTAGGATTAAAAAAAGTATATTGGGCAGCTACATGATACAGTTCAGCACAGCCTCGGATTGTTTCATTTAAACTTTCAGGATAACGCAAATCACCCTCAAAAATTTCTACATCTAAATCATTTAAGAGAGTTCGATCAGAATTTTTACGAATGAGTACACGAACAGTACGTTCTGATTTTAAAAGGGTACGGGCTACAGCATTACCAATAAAGCCAGTTGCACCTGTAACTAAAGCAAGAGGTTTCAAGATATCAGCATGACAAAGGGTTTTAAATTTTGCAATTGGTTTGATAGAATGCTCAGCGTATAATTTCTTTATGTCTTTCAGAAAGAAAATGCAGGTTCTTCTTATTTTTGATTCGCCGTTTGAGCCTCCCGAAGATTTTTGTTTTGAAGAAGAATTTAAAAAACCAGATTGGAAAGCTGAAAAAGCAGTAAGAGAAGCTTTACTTGAATTAGGGCATGAGGTTATTTGTCTTGGCTTGTATCATGATATTCTTCCCTTGGTTTCCCTTATTAAAAATAATCCACCCGATGTTGTTTTTAATTTAACAGAAATTTTTTCCAATAATCCTGTATTGGATATGAATGTGGTGGCTCTTTTAGAACTTATTGGTATTCCGTATACAGGGTGTTCTTCGGCTGGAATGTTGATTTGTAAAAATAAAGCCTTGGCTAAAGAGTTGCTTTCTTTTCATCACATTCGTACTCCCCAGTTTGCAGTTATCAAACAAGGAAAACGAATTTTACTTCCCGAAAAAATTCAATTTCCTGTTTTAGTAAAACCCTTAAAGGAAGAAGCTTCTTATGGTATTTCGCTTAATTCACTTGTGGATCATGAAAAAGATTATATCTCTCGTGTACGCTATGTACACGATACTTTTCATACCGATGCTTTGGTAGAAGAATACATGGTAGGGCGCGAGTTGTATGTAAGCCTTATTGGTAATTTGCAGCTTGAAGTTTTTCCCTGCCGAGAAATGGTTTTTGAAGGGGTGCCACAACATGAACCCAAGTTTGCTACCTTTAAAGCCAAGTGGGATGAAAAATATCGGCAGAAGTGGGGAATTAAAAATCGTTTTGCTCATCCTTTTTCAGAAGGAGTGATGGAGCAAATCAATACAATTTGCAAACAAGCCTATGATCTTTTGCAAATCACAGGTTATGGCCGCATGGATTTACGACTTACTCCCGATAATCAAATTATGCTTATTGAAGCTAATCCAAACCCCTATATTGCACCCGATGAAGATTTTGCTCTTTCTGCCCTTAAAAGAGGCCTAAGTTATCCAGAGCTTATCCAAAAGATTTTAAAACTAGCCTGCAAAAAGCCCCTATCGTCAAATTTTTGACTATTCATTCTCATTATCTTTGTTCATTTTGTATATAAGTATATGAAAATATTATATATTTTTATATTTCAATTGGCCATTAATGGCATCCAAATTGCATTTTAAGGGCATGAAGGAGGGGATATGCGATCGTTCACACTGTTTGGAACGCTTACTCTTTGTGTACTTTATTTCGTTTCTTGTGCTGATGGTCAAAAAGCCGTGAAGAGTTCTGATGATTATGAGCCAACTTATGTAGCAGAGGCAGATCCTCGTATTCAAATCAATGTTGCAGCAAGAGAACTCACTTTGTTTGAGGGAGATCGCGTTGTGTATCGCTTTCCCGTAGCTGTAGGAGCCGCTTCTTTTAAAACTCCCACAGGAAAAAGACAATTAGATCAAATTGTATGGAACCCCTGGTGGATGCCGCCAAAAAGTGAATGGGCTAAAAATGAAAAACCAACTCCTCCAGGCCCTGGCAACCCTTTAGGTCCGGTTAAAATGCGTTTGGGAGAAGCTATTCTTGTTCATGGTACCAGTAGAGAAACCAGTGTAGGCACACCCGCTTCACATGGATGCATGCGCATGTTTAATCGTGATGCTAAAACTCTCGCCTGGTGGATTCAATCCAAACATACCGATCAAAATGATCCCGCACTTCTTGTTCAATATCAGCAAAATACCACTTCATCCTATTATGTAGAGATTCCAAACCCGATTCCTGTTGATATCATTTATGATCTTTTTGAAGTAAAGGATGGGATGTTTCGCGCGCATCCCGATATTTATGGTCATAGACGTGATCGTAAGGGGGAAGCTGTAGCAGAAATTGAATCTTTTGGAATCAATAGTGAAAAAATCGATGTTGCAACGCTAACCCGTGTGCTCGATTTATCTCAAGTTAAATCAGTTGAAATTCCTATTGATGATCTAGCACCTGCAAAGCTTGTTGAACGTAAACACAAGGTAAAAGATCCCATCGAAGTTTCCTGGGAAGTGAAACAACAAATCAAAAAGGGTAAGTACCAGGCTTCTCTTAATCGCTTGAACCAAAACAAAGGAAAATTTTCTTTCCTTTTTTAGAGCGATATCGTTTACTCGCACATCAAATTTTTAATAATTTATGTGCGGTATTATTGGTTACATTGGAAAACGTGAGGCAGCGCCCCTTCTTTTAGAAGGGCTGAAAAGGTTAGAATACCGTGGATACGATTCTGCGGGTATGGCCTTGGTTCATCAAGGCAAGCTTACTGCTTTTCGCTCCGAAGGAAAGCTCTCCAAATTAGAAAATAAAATTGGAGCCAAAACTCCCCAGGGTACAATTGGTATTGGACATACTCGTTGGGCTACCCATGGAAAACCATCCGAAAAAAATGCACATCCCCATATTTCAAAAAGAGTGGCCATTGTTCATAATGGAATTATCGAAAATTACCTCGAATTAAAAAAACTTCTTCCCCACAAAGGACGCGAACTCAAATCCGAAACTGACTCCGAAATTGTTTGTCATTTAATGGATGCTTATGTGGCCAAAGAAGAAAATTTTCTTTTAGCTCTAGATCAAGTTTTAAAATGTTTAGAAGGAACCTACGCCTTGGTTATTATGGATTTAAAAGATCCAAAACATTTGTATGTAGCCAAAAAAGCATCTCCCATTGTTATTGGATTTGGGAAGCATGAATGTTTTGTAGCTTCAGACATTCCCGCTTTTTTAGCGCATACCAATCAAATTACCTTTCTTGAAAATGATGAAATTGCTGTTTTATCAGAAGAGAGTGTGGATTTTTATTCCAAAGAATTGAAAAAAATTGAAAAACCAATCAAGGAAATTGCATGGACAGCAGATATGGCAGAAAAAGGTGGTTACAAACATTTCATGTTGAAAGAAATCATGGAGCAGCCAACTGCTATTCGCGATACTCTTTTGGGAAGAATTAATAAAAACAAAAATCAGATTCATTTTCCAGAAATCGAAAAAATTTTTAAGGGTAGATTTCCAAATTTTAATCGTTTTTATATGGTGGCCTGTGGCACCAGTTGGCATGCAGCTTTGGCCGGGCGTTATTACATGGAAGCAATTGCTAAAATCCCCGTGAGTGTGGATACCGCCAGCGAGTTTCGATACCGTGAACCCTTCATTGATAAAAAAACCCTACTCTTGGTCATTTCACAATCAGGTGAAACAGCAGATACTTTGGCCTGTGTGGCTATGGCACGTGAGCATGGAGCTAAAGTAATTTCAATTTGTAATGTGATCGATTCTTCCATCCCCAGGCTTTCTCATGCAACGCTGTATACAAATGCAGGTCCAGAAATTGGAGTGGCCTCTACCAAAGCCTTTACCACGCAATTAGCCGTTTTACTTATGCTGGCTCTTTCTTTTGGGGCACGAAAAAAATCCATCGATCAGAGGTATTTAAAAAAGGCAATCGATGGATTATCCAAACTTCCTCGTGTGATGGAAAATCTTCTCAAAGAAAAAGAAAAAATTTTAAAAATAGCTCAAAAATTTGTGAACTCACGTGATTTTTACTTTATTGCGCGGGGGATTCATTTCCCTATTGCCTTGGAAGGGGCTTTAAAGCTTAAAGAAATATCTTATGTACATGCCGAAGGTTATGCCGCAGGTGAAATGAAACATGGCCCCATTGCTCTTTTAGAACACAATACTCCTGTGGTGGCTTTGGCGCCTAAAGATCGCGTGTGTGAAAAAATGATTTCCAATATTCAAGAAGTAAAAGCCAGAGGTGCTTCTGTATTTATTGTAGCTAGTGAGGGAGATAAACGTTTTGAAAAACAAAATGATGAAGTTTTTTATGTTCCAGATAGTTTGTGGTACTTAACCCCACTTTTAATTTCACTTCCGCTTCAACTCTTGGCTTACTTTGTTGCAGACCTTCGTGGGGCCGAAGTGGATCAACCCCGTAATTTGGCAAAAAGTGTAACGGTGGAATAGGAATAATGCCCCTCACCCCTGACCCCTCTCCCAAAGGGAGAGGGGAGAAAAAATAAATATACATACTCCCCCCTCCCTTGAGGGAGGGGGTGCAGGGGGAGGGGGAAAATTGAATGGTAGATCTCAACCAAAAACAATCCGAAGCTGTTTTACATACGGATGGACCTCTTCTCATTTTAGCAGGGGCTGGTTCTGGTAAAACACGGGTTTTAACTTGTCGCATTTCTCATTTGATTCACGAAAAAAACATAAGCCCCTGGGATATTCTTGCAGTTACTTTCACCAATAAAGCTGCAGGAGAAATGAAAGAACGTATCTCTAAAATGGGAAAATATCTTCCGAGAGATATGTGGGTTTCTACTTTTCATTCTCTCTGTCTTCGCCTGCTTCGTAAACACGCTTCTTTAGTTGGTTATGAAAACGCTTTTACTATTTATGACGATCAAGATCAGTTGCATTTAATTAATCAATGCCTCGAAGAATTAAAAATGAATCCCAAGGTTTTTGCGCCTCGTGCTGTAGCTTATCGAATTAATCAATCTAAAAACCAGGGTAAGGGAGTAAAAGATTTTTCGAAAGCAGGTCTCGATTATTTTGAAGAAAAAGTTTTGGAAGTTTATTATCTCTATCAAAAAAAATTAGTGCAGTCCCAGGCCATGGATTTTGGGGATTTGATTTTAAATACAGTAAATCTTTTTAAAAATCATCCAGAGATTTTAGAATTTTATCAAAATCAGTTTCGATACCTGCATGTTGATGAATATCAAGATACCAATCGATGCCAGTATCTTTTTATTTCGATGCTGGCAGCTAAACACAGAAATATTTGTGTTGTAGGGGATGATGATCAATCCATTTATAAATTTCGTGGAGCTGAAATTCGTAATATTCTCGATTTTCAAAAAGATTATCCCGAAACTCTTGTTGTTAAACTAGAGCAGAATTATCGTTCTACTCAAAATATTTTAACGGCTGCTTCTGCTGTGGTTTCAAAAAATTCTGAACGTATGGGTAAAACCCTTTGGACTCAAAATAACCAGGGTGACCCCATTACTTTGTTTCAAGGCTTAACAGAAAAAGATGAGGCAAGTTTTGTGGTAGGAGAAATCCTTCAATGGAAGGAAAAGAAAAAATTAACGGAGATGGCTATTTTTTATAGAACACATGCACAATCCAGACCCCTAGAAGACGAACTAAGACGTAATCGTATTCCCTACCTCATCGTTGGTGGAATGAAATTTTATGACCGCATGGAAGTAAAAGACATGTTTTCTTATCTCAAAGTTTTAGTCAATCCCGCTGATGCCATTGCATTGAAGCGTATTATCAATGTTCCCACACGTGGCATAGGCAAAACCACCCTAGAAAAATTAAAGGGTCTTGCAGCAGAACAGGGTGTATCGTTGTGGGATATTTTAGTGAGAGTAGTGGGCCTAACCAAAGCGAACGAAGTGAGCGAGTGGCTAGGCCCTCTTTTCAATTCTGGCACTCTTACCAAATTGATTCAGTTTGTTGATCTCATCGAAGATTTAAATTCCAGACGCAAAGAAACTGATTTGGTTGGTTTTATGACCCAACTTTTTGAGAGAAGTGGCTATTGGAAATTTTTAGAAGACGAACACAGCATCGAAGCAGAATCACGCATGGAAAATTTGGAAGAATTAGTTAACGTGGTGGCTGATTATGTTAAAAATTCCATGAATCCAAGCTTAGAGGAATTTTTAGATCAAGTGGCCTTAGTTTCTGAGGTAGATCGTTTTGATGAAAATGCTGATTATCTTCCACTGATGACACTTCACTTAGCCAAGGGCTTGGAATTTCCTGTGGTGTTTTTGGTTGGGATGGAAGAAGGTTTGTTTCCTCATAGTCGATCTTTGGATAAAGATGATGATGTTGAAGAAGAAAGACGGCTTTGTTATGTGGGGATGACACGAGCCATGGAAAAACTTTATCTTTCTCATGTACGCGAAAGACAACTTTTTGGATCGGCACAATATAATCTTCCTTCTCGTTTTTTAGAAGAAATCCCTAAAGAGTTAATTAATTTTGTAGGGGCGGTCCCTTGTGGCCGCCCTGTATTTGGGCAACCACGGAGGGGTGCCCCTACGGATTTTGATGAACATGATCAGCGCGGGTATGAAGACGATTTTGATCAAAGCCAAAAACAACACCCTTTTAAAAGGGGCACTCGTGTACGTCATCCTCAATTTGGTGTGGGAACTATTCGTGCCAGTGAAGGGATGGATGATGCTCTTAAATTAACTGTTGCTTTTAGCAGTGGGCAAATCAAAAAACTTCTTTTGAAGTACGCAAATTTGGAAATTTTGGGATAATTTATTTCAGCTGGTCAAACGGGTCCTGCCGCTCCTCACCCCCAATTTCGGCATCGGCCTTTGGCCTGCTGGCGCAAATTGGGGGTCCCCCGAGTCGCGTCACCCGTTTGACCCATTGGTTTTGAAGTGAATTAAAGGTCCCAGACGAACACGCCTTGTTGTTCGTTTTTTTCTACATCCTCTAAAATGCTTTGTTGTTCTAAAAAAATGAGGAGCAGTTCTCTTAAATTGTCGAGGTTTTTGTAGGGCTTTTTGATAACATGCACAAAAGGTGCTATTCCCTGAAACTGTTTTTCATTACGGGTGTGGGTTGTTGTGGCAATTGTTTTCATGCTGGCATTAAAAGATTGAACATTTGAAATTAATTCTAAACCATCCATTTCAGGCATAATCACATCAGTTAAAAGAATGTCTGGTTTAATATGGCCCCCTTGAATGGCTAAGAGGGCAGTTTGTGAAGAATTAAAAATATGAAATTGGTGTTTTGGAAAATCTTTGGAGAGACGAATCCAAAGTTTTAAAAGGATGGGATCATCTTCTACAATTAAAATACATGTTTCCCTAGAGTTTGGGCTGATAGCCTCAGTCATGACGACCCCCCTCATCCCCCCGCATGACATCTGGTTAAAAGTGCAATTGATATGCCATAACCCCTGTTTATGATGCATATAAGTTATTGAAATAAATATGTTTTTAAACAAAAGAAAAGAAATTATTTTGAAAGAGGGGCGATATTTCCAAGGTAGGCAAAAAGGCTGGATCATTTTTGCCTAGGTCTAGCGTATCACAAGAGGTAAAATCAGAGACGCTAAAATTCCCAAAAAGGCACAAATAAACATAATACGCAAAAGTTTCTTTTCATTCAGATTATTTTCGTCATGATGGATTTTACTTGGACGCATAGAATAAAGGCTAAGATGAAGTCTTAAGAGCTGCAAGGAGATTTTTTTTCATGGTAGCAAGAGGTGATTTTTTATTTGTCCAATAAGTGAAACTTAAGGCCCCTTGATAGAGTAACATTCCCCAACCTGGATGGATTTTCAAACCATAAGTTTTTGCTTTTTTTAAGAGAGATGTTTGAAGGGGATGGTACACAATATCTGAAACGATGCAATGGGGATGCAGTGTTTCTAAGGGAAGGGGAACCAAGGGAATATTTTTCATTCCCATGGATGTTGCATTAACAAGAAGATGGGTTTTGCTCCAAAAAGAAGAAGGGATATTTTTTAAAAAACAAGTTTCCCATTGTGTTCGAGGAAAGTTTTTTTTCATTTGCTGTGCTAAAAGCGGTGCCCGATTTTTGTTTCGATTAGCAATGAGAACTTTTTTGCAGGAAGCATTTCCAAGAGCTGTTGCAATGGCCTTTGCGGCCCCGCCCGCACCTAGAAGTACTACAAGTTTCCCTTTTGGATTAAAGTGACATTCTTTTTTAAGTGATTCTAGATAACCAAGCCCATCTGTATTATGGCCTATGAGTTTTCCATTTTTTTCAATTTTAACCGTGTTAACAGCACCCATTTTTTTAGCCATGGGGGTTAATAAATCCAGGTATTTTATGATATGTTCTTTATGGGGAATGGTGACATTAAAACCCAAATACTTTTTTTGAAAAGCAAGCCTAACAAAGTTGCCAAGAGCTTGAGGTTTTACTTTTATAGCCTTGTAACTCAAAGGGAGCCCTAATTTTTTAATGGCTGCATTTTGAAATACAGGAGAAAGCGAATGAGAAATGGGATAACCAATAACTCCCAGAAGTTTTTGTGTTTTTTTCTTAGCCGGCATGTTTTTCTCGATAATGACTTAAAATTTGTTTTGCCTTGTTAATATCGGAGCGAATTTGGCGAATTAAAAATTGTTCAGAATCAAATTTCTTTTCATCCCTTATTTTTTTAATAAAGAAAACTCGAACTTTTTTTCCGTAAATATTTTTCTTTAAACCAAAAACGTGGGTTTCGATAGCAAGTTCTCCTTTGCCAAAGGTGGGTCTATGTCCAACGTTAGTGGCGCTTAAATAATTTTTATGATTCAAACAAAAAAGAGTAGCATATACTCCTACAGCTGGGGAAATTTCATTTTTTGTTTTTAAATTAGCTGTAGGGAAACCAAGCATGGTGCCTCTTTGTTCGCCGCGGATAATTTCACCATCCATAAAATAAGGGCGGTTTAACAATTCGCGTGCTTTATCCACCTTGCCTTGTTCGAGCAGTTTACGAATAAGGCTCGAGCTGGCTAGTTTTTGTCCTACCATTTTGGGATCTACAATTTTCACATCAATTTGATTTTCAAAACAAAGTCTCTCTAATGTTTCAATATTTCCCATTCTTTTGGAACCAAAAGTAAAATCGTATCCAACAGTAATAAAATGGGGATGTAAGTGATGCATCAAGTGGGTTTTAAAAAAAACTTCAGGAGATGTTTTAGCAAAGCGAGGTGTAAATTTTTCAAGAACCAAAATATCAATTTTCATTTTTTGTAAAAGTTCTATTTTTTGATCCAAAGTATTAATGAGGGGAGGAGCAATTTCTGGAGCAAGAATTTTTACAGGATGGGGATCAAAGGTATAAACAAGTGAGGGGAGCTTTCTTTTAAAAGATTGAGATTTTAAGAGGCTTAAAATGGTTTGATGCCCCAGGTGAAAGCCATCGTAATTTCCCATGGTGAGTACACAGCCTTTTTTAAGAAAAGGCATGGCTTCCCTGGAGGATTTGAAAATCTTCATAATTTCCCCACTTTAACAAAATTTGGTGCCGAGGGCGGGACTTGAACCCGCACGGGAACCCCACTGGATTCTAAGTCCAGCGCGTCTGCCAATTCCGCCACCTCGGCCTTCTTTTATTTCTTGCACAATCGCAATTAAGTTACAAGAAAACAACATTGATTGTTCTCATCGTTTTTTTGTGTTACAAATGATTTAATGTTCAAGCTGGATTCGAGTCGGCATAAAAAATTGCCACCCAATGTTAAAAAACTAGGGTGGCTTAGTTTTTTTACAGACATTTCTGGGGAAATGATTTTTCCCCTGCTTCCTGTTTATATTACTATCATCTTGGGTGGAAATCCGCTCATTCTAGGGTTTATTGAGGGTATCAGCGAAACCACATCAAGCCTTTTAAAATTATTTTCAGGAGTTTTATCAGATCATATTCGAAAAAGAAAAATGCTCGTGCTTATTGGGTATGCACTTTCATCTATTCTCAGGTCTTGTATGGGTTTTGCCACTCATTGGAATGAAGTTTTATTTTTTCGTTTTGGTGATCGAGTAGGAAAGGGCATTAGAACCGCTCCACGTGATGCCTTAATTGCAGCAAGTGTAGACCACACAAACAGAGGGCATGCTTATGGTTTTCATCGCATGATGGATCATTGTGGAGCTGTGGCTGGTGCTTTATCAAGTGCTTTTCTTTTGTGGATGTTTCCAGGGCAATTTAGAATGATTTTCTTTTTAGCCATTATTCCAGCTCTTTTCAGCTTGATTGTTTTATTTCGTGTAGAGGAAGTAGTGGAGGGTTCCATTGAAAAGAAAAAGTTTTCTTTTGCTGCGGCCAAAAAAATTCCCGCACGTCTTTGGTTTTTTTTGGGTTTGGTTTTTATATTTAATCTGGCCAACTCAACCGATGCCTTTTTACTTTTAAGATTAAAAGAAGGGGGGCTTCCAGATTTTGCTCTTCCTCTTTTTTGGGCAGCCTTTAGTGGCATGAAAGCCTTAAGCAATAGTCGCTTAGGCATTATATCCGATAGGGTAGGGCATGGCTTTTTGGTAGGCTTGGGTTGGTTGTTTTATGCCTTCATTTATTTTGTATTTTCTTTTGAAATTCCTTTTCCACTTTTGGTAACTAACTTTTTAGTGTTTGGCATGTTTTATGGTTTAACTGAAGCTCCTGAAAAAGTTGTGGTTTTAAAACATGCTACCCACGAGCACTATGGTACTTTTTTTGGTCTTTATCACTTTACTCAAAGCATCAGTCTTCTTCCTGCAAGTGTTATTTTTGGTTCACTTTGGAAATTTGGTGGTTTCGATTTAGCCTTTAGAGTTTCGGCACTTCTAGCCCTTTTTGCTGCTTTTGGAATGTGGCTTTGGCGTACTTCTCCCCAACCAAAATGAAAAAAATATTTTTTATTTCCATTCTCATGCTTTTTACAGGAAGCAAAACCATGGCTGGTGAAAATATTTTAACTCTCCATCAAGCTTATCAATATGCTTTGGTTCAAAGTGAATCTTTGGCCATCCAAAACGAAACAATTAAAGTTGCCGAAGCCCATTATCTTCAAGCTCTGGGAGAAGTATTGCCTCGCCTAGATGCCAATGCCTCAGAATTTGTTCAAGATACAAGTGGCAACTCTGCAAGTGGTTCCTCGGTAACCAGCACTTTGACTAGACGGAGCAAACCCGAAGTGGCTCTTACTATGACTCAACCTCTTTTTCAGGGATTTCGAGAATTTCGTGCTGTAAAAATAGCTCATGTAGAAAAGCAAAAAAACCGTCTTGCAACTGAGAGAGCTAAACAACTCCTTTTTGCTGATGTGGCGAAAGCTTATTACATTGTTTTAGAACTAGAAGCCGAAATGCGCATTCAAAAATCTATTCTTTCCACCCTTGCCAAAAGATGGATTGAACTCAAAGAAAGAGTTGCTTTGGGGCAATCTCGGGAAAGTGAATTTTTAAGTACTGAATCTGAAGTAGCATCCACGAAGGCCAAACAAGAAAAACTAAAGGGTCAAATTGAAGCAGCCAGAGATATGTTGGGTTTTTTAGTTGGTAAAAAACTAACAGAAAAATTGATTGATGAATTTTCTACTCCCCAAAGTGTTCCTTCCTTAGCAACTTATCAAACCATGTTGGTTAATCGAGCTGATCTTAAAGCAGCTGTGGCAGAAACAAAATTAGCTAGGGGGCAGTTGAATTATAACAAGGGAGAACTTTTTCCTGACCTGGATGTTACTGGCAATTATTACCCGTATCGTACGGGGTATCAAGAAGACATTAAATGGGATGTTAATTTTACAATGAGTGTTCCTCTTTTTTCAGCAAGTACCTATGGAAACATCAAAGAAGCTAGTGCCGAATTAAAACAAACGAAATTGAAAGAACAAGAAAGCAATAGAACAGCAATTTTAGAACTAACCCAAGCCTATCATCATTTTTTTGCCTCACAGGCCGAATCAAAGGCATTAAAAATTGCAGAAAAAAAAGCTGAGGCGCATTACATTTCTTTAGAAAAAGAATATCGCTTGAATGGAGTGAACAACCTGGATGTTTTGCAAGGTTTACAAGAATGGCAAGAAAGACGCATTCAATTTAATTTAGCTTTCTTTCAGACTAAACTTTACTACTTAGACCTTCTGATTGCTTCAGGACAGGAGTTGCCCTTATGACTTTATCTGATCTTGCCATCAAACGGCCTGTTTTTGCCTGGATGCTCATGATGGGTTTAATTGTGATTGGCTGGCTTTGCTTTAACGGCATGGGGATTAGCCAGTTGCCAGATGTGGATTTCCCGGTGGTGAATGTGAGTGTTGATCTGGAGGGTGCTGCCCCCGAGGTGATGGAAACCCAGGTAACCGATGTGATCGAAGATGCCTTGATGACGGTTCAAAGTATCAAAGAAATTTCATCAGTGTCTCGTCAGGGACGGGCCAATATTACCATCGAATTTGAATTAAACCGAGATATCGATTTGGCTCTTCAAGAAGTACAAACTAAAATTGCCCAGGCACAAAAAAATCTTCCCAATGAAATTGATCCACCGGTGGTCACTAAAACTAACCCAGAAGATCAGCCCATTATGTGGGTGGGTTTATCAGGCAATGTGTCTTTAAGAGAATTAATGAGCTACACGCACGATGTTTTAAAAGATAAAATCACCACGGTGCCAGGCGTTGGGGATGTAATGCTTGGGGGATATATTGATCCCAATCTTCGAGTTTGGTTGGATGGTAACAAAATGGATCAATTCCAGATTACCGTTGGTGATGTTTCGCAAGCCATTCGAGATGAACATCAGGAAAAGCCTGCTGGATATATGGAAGCAGGTCCAAAAGAAATGAATGTACGTGTGATGGGTGAAGCAGGAAGTGCCCACGAATTTCAAAATATCATTATTCCCCGTCGTGGAGGAACCCCCATTTGGAATACTCTTCGTGTGGGGGACGTTGCCTTTGTTGAAGATGGGCTTAATGATATTCGTCGTATTTCACGCCATATGGGTGTCCCTGCCGTTGGGTTAGGAATTAAAAAACAAAGAGGTTCTAATGCGGTGGCTGTGGCTAGGGCTGTAAAAGAAAAAGTAGCAGAAATTCAAAAAACACTTCCAGCTCAATACAGTTTGCGAGTTGTTTTTGATACCACCAAGTTTATCGAAGACTCTACTCACGAACTTAATTTTACTCTTATTTTGTCAGCCATTTTAACTGGAATTGTGTGTTGGTTTTTTTTGGGATCGTGGAGTTCTACTGTAAATGTTTTGCTGGCTATTCCTACCTCCATTGTTGGTTCCTTTATTTTTCTCTACTTCATGGGTTTTACTTTAAACACATTTACCCTTTTAGGCTTGGCTCTGGCCATTGGTATTGTTGTGGATGACGCTATTATGGTTTTAGAAAATATTGTGCGTTATTGTGAAATGGGTTTTTCGCGCGTAAAAGCTGCCATTGTAGGTGCACGTGAAATTACTTTTGCAGCCATGGCGGCCTCTGTTTCTATTTTAGCTATTTTTCTTCCCGTGGTTTTTATGAAGGGCATCGTGGGAAAATTCTTTTTTCAATTTGGTATTACCATGTCGGTTGCAGTTTTGCTTTCTTTGCTGGAGGCCCTAACGTTAGCTCCCATGCGGTGTTCTCAATACTTGCAAATAGCTCATACTTCAAAAATGGCTCAAAAAGTAGATCACCTGATGCGCTTATTAACTGCATTATATCGCAAGGGGTTGGGCTGGTCTTTGGATAATCGCTTACGAGTGATTATTGCTGCTTTTTCTTTTTTTCTTTTCTCCTTAGTTTTGGTTGTTTTTATTCCCAAGGAATTTGTGCCTTCTCAAGATCAGGGGCGTCTTTTAATTCGTTTAAAAACACCTCTGGGTTCTTCTTTATCTTTTACTGATGGGGTAGCTCAAAAAGCAGAAAGTATTGTGAGTGGTTTAGGTTCTGTTGCTCAATACTATGTGGCGGTTGGTGGATTTGGTGGAAGCGAAGTAAATACAGCCATGATGTTTGTAACTTTAAAACCCAGGGATGAGCGCCCTAAAAAAGGTTGGCATCATGAAACCGGACAGGATGTGATGCAAACTTTACGATCTCAAATAAACAAAATTCCGGGTGTTTCTCAGGCTGTTGTTCAAGATCCTTCTCTTTCTGGTTTTTCAGCACAAAGAGGATTTCCTGTCGAATTTTCTATTCGTGGTCCTGATTGGAATCAACTGGGCACTTTAAGTGCCACGGTAATGGAAAAAATGAAAACAACGGGTTTGATGGAGGATATTGATAGTGATTACGACTTAGGTATGCCCGAGTTACGTATTACTCCCGATAGGGCTCAGGCTGCCAAAAGGGGAGTGAGTATCACTTCTATTGCTGAGACCATTAATGCCACTATTGGTGGGGAACGTGTAGGTAAGTTTACAAAGAACGGCAAGCGTTATGATATTCGTGTGCGTTTGCAAGGGGAAAATAGAAAAACAGCTGAAGACATTAGTGCTATTTGGGTTCGTAATATGCATGGAGAGTTGGTTAGTTTGGCTGATGTAGTAAAGATAAAAGAAGAATCCACTTTGATTAATATTTCGAGAAGAAATCGGGAAAGGGCCATTAGTGTTTTTGCTAATGTTAAACAGGGTTCTTCTCAGGCTAAGGCTTTGGGAATGGTAGAAAAAATTGCTAGGCAAAGCCTGCCAGAAAACTACCATGTTGTTTTTTCAGGAAGCTCACAAACTTTTGCCGAATCTTTTCAAAGTTTAATCATCGCCCTGGTTTTAGGAATTTTTGTAGCTTACATGGTTTTGGGTTCGCAGTTTAATAGTTTTATTCATCCCGTAACCGTTTTGATGGCCTTGCCTTTTAGCATGACGGGTGCTTTTTTAGCCTTACTGGTAGGGCAGCAATCGCTTAATATTTACAGCATGATTGGAATTATTTTGTTGATGGGGATTGTGAAGAAAAATTCAATTTTGTTGGTAGATTTTACCAACGAGAGACGCAAAAAAGGGTTGAAGTTACACGAGGCCTTGATGGAAGCTTGTCCCGTTCGTTTACGCCCCATTTTAATGACTTCCTTTGCAACCATTGCTGGAGCCATTCCACCAGCCATCGGTTTAGGGCCTGGGGCCGAAACGCGTGTTCCCATGGCACTGGTGGTTATTGGAGGTGTGATGGTTTCTACATTCCTTACTTTGTTTGTAGTGCCTTGTGTATATAGTGTGCTCTCGCGCTTTGAAAGTCACAAGCATGATAAAAATCTCCGGGAAGCCTTGGTGGAATTGGGGGAAAATAATTAAGTATTGACTAATTAGTCTAATTAAGTAATACTTAATTAATGGAAACAAGATCTTTGTTAAAAGTTGGCAGACCTTTAAAGGGATTAAAAAAAAGGGTTCGTACTTCTTTTACCATGGATCCCGCCTTTTTATTTCAGCTTGAGATGGCTGCAAAAAGGAGAAAAAAAACCAAAAGTGAAATGCTTGATCTTATTATTCAAGAGTCATACCTTTTAAAAGAAAACCCAACAGATCACCATTTACAATCTAAAATTCATATTCCACTTCCCCACCAAAAAATTGAAGAATTTTGCAAAAAAAACCATATTCAAAAACTTTCTTTTTTTGGATCTGTTCTCACAGATCAATTTAATGAGGAGAGCGATGTGGATGTGATGGTAGAATTTGGCTCTCATTTTAAGCCCAGTTTATTTGACATGGTTAAAATGGAAAACGAATTAAGTTTGATTTTAAACAACAAAAAAATTGATTTCAAAACATCCAAGGAATTAAGCCGTTATTTCCGAAACGATATTTTTCAAAATGCAGAAGTAGTTTATGTCCATTAAAGGCAAAGAAGCAGATTTAAATCGACTTAGACATTGTGTGGGAAACCGCCACGAAAGATTTGCCAGAATTAGAACAGATGATGAAATTGGTATTGGATAAGAAGAAATAACCGTTTACTTTCCCTTATTGCATTTGTTTACTTCCTGTTTTATGCATCACCGCCTTGGGTGATTAGCTCAGTTGGTAGAGCAGCTGACTCTTAATCAGCGGGTCGCCGGTTCGATCCCGGCATCACCCACATTTGTTTTCGTTATAATAAAATTTCTTTCAAATAAGGGGTGGGTGAGAAATTAAATCAGACAATGAGTTTTTTCGAGAGAAAGATCTGGTTTTGAAAAATTTTGGAAATGAACGAGCACGGTTTCTTTTTTCCCAGCAGGAGAAACAACAGTACAAAGAAAATTTTGAGAACCATCGGCATTAAAGGAATGAGGTGTAATTTTCAAGCAACGCTTGCCTTGAAGACGTAAATATTCGCGAATTTCTGCGTTGGTTCCTTTTTCTGAATCCAAGATATCCCTCTTAGAAATGATTATAGGGAATTAAAACCTAAAATCCAGTAAAAAGAGTCAAAACACATTAAAAAAGTCTTGGCCCCGTCAAAAAAAGTGTTTAAGATAACTTTCTATTTTTTACTTTTAAACAAAGGAGACTTTAATATGGCTAAAAAAGGTGGAAAAGAAGTCCTTGTGGTTGCAAGCAAGGTACGTTCTTACATTAAATCTAAAAAATGCATGACCTCATCAGATGCAATTGATGCCATCAGCAAAAAAGTTTATGCATTGCTTGATTGCGCAGTGGAAAGAACCAAGGCCAATCGTCGCTCTACGGTTAAACCACAGGATTTGTAGGCAAAACTAAGGAATTGGGGTGTCATCCTGAGGAGTCCCAAAGACGACGAAGGATGACATCTTACCCCAATGATGTTGAATTTTATTTTGCCTGATTTTCGAAAGTCTCTTTTAACGTGGTATTCTAAACATAAACGCAATCTCCCGTGGCGGCACACCTCTAATCCTTACAAAATTTGGCTTTCCGAAATTATGCTTCAACAAACAACAGTTGAAGTTGTTATCCCCTATTACAACCGTTTTTTAAAAACACTCCCATCACTTGAAGATGTAGCCAAAGTTTCAGAAGCTGAGCTTTTAAAATTATGGGCAGGTCTTGGTTACTATAATCGCATTCGAAATTTTCAAAAAGCAGCCCGCCTCGTTATTGCTGAACAAGCTGGAGAAATTCCAAAAACAAAAACTCAATTGATGGAATTACCAGGGTTGGGTAGCTATACTGCTGCAGCTATTGCCAGCATTGCCTTTGGCGAGCCTGTGGCCGTTGTTGATGGAAACGTGATGCGTGTTGTTACACGCCTGAAAGCATATGGTGGAGATATTGGAGAGGCTTCTACTAAACAATTTGTTCAAGAGGTGGCCAATCAACTTTTAGATCAAAAAAATCCAGGGGATTTTAACCAGGCCATGATGGAGTTGGGAGCAACTGTTTGCACACCTAAAAATCCCAGTTGTTTCATTTGCCCTGTTTTATCTCACTGCAAGGTGGGGCACCTTGGTACAAGTGAAAACTATCCAATTAAAAAAACAAAAACCAGGTATGTAGATCAATGGTTGGCTTGCTTAATTTTAACAAAAGATTCAAAATTTCTTTTAAGGAAAAGAAAGTTGGGAGAGGTTTTGGGAAATCAGTGGGAGTTTCCTCTTTTAGAAGTAGAGCAGGAAGTTGCAAAAGATTTTTCTCTTTTGAAAAAAGAACTTCAAAAAACTGGTCTTAGAAATATTAAGGTTAAAGAAAACCTCCCCTTGCTTAAACATTCTATTATGAATCGCAGGATGAAGGTTTATCCCTACCTCGTTCATTCAAAATCCAAAACATTATTCCAAGGTGAAGGCAAAATGGTTTCAAAGGCACAATTGATCAATTACCCCTTAACCAGCGTTACGAGGAAAATAATTGATATCATAAAAATGTATTACTAGTCGGCATTTTTCCGGTATAATTGCCATATATATTATCATCCAAAGACATGGGTTGACACCTAAACAAATATTGTCTTACGATAAACTTATTCCCCATGGCTTTGTTTCCTAAAAATTCGAACAAAAAAGACAAGCCAGATTCTATGGCTTTTAAGGGTCTTGTTCGGTTTAAAAAAGACACTTTTGTTTTAGATCTGCTTAGAAAACATGAACAACTAACCGAACCCATGGCGAGGCTTATTGCTGATGAAATTGAAAAAGAGCTGAATAAAAAAGAGCTAGAGTGGGTGAGCCCAGCCTTTTTAGATGATGCTGTTTTTACAAAACTAAAAGAATTGGGTTTGATGGGTTTGCCAAAAGTTTTCCCCTTAGAGCAAACAAAGCCAATGATTCCCCCGGCGCAAGATAGCCTTTCAGAGGATATTCTTGCCATTTTGGCCCGCCCCCAAAAACAGGAAACCAAACAAGAATTGGTTACTCCTGCTCCACAAATGCCTAAATCCAGGTTTTCGTCTACACTTCTGCCTGCTATCGGTTTAAAAATTTTAGAAGAAAATTATTGCCTCCGCAATGCCAAGGGAAATTTATTAGAAGATGCCAGAGGATTTTTATCTCGGATTGCAAAAGATATGGCCCGTATTGACCAACGGTATGAACCTTTAGCTAAAATTGAAAGTACGATGAAAATTTTTGAAAAAATTTTACATGAGGGATTGTTTTTTCCCCATCCTCATTCTTTGAAAAACTTTGGAAGGGGCCCTTTGTATCCTACAATGGCTCTCTTTTTGGGCCAGCATTTAGAAGAAATGCTAGATAATCTTAAAAAGGCAGGAAGGCTTTGGAAACAGGGAATTTCCTGTCTGATTAATTTGGTAAAAATTCCTCAAGCTGATGCCAACTTGCCCGAGGCCGGGGATTTAATAAAATTAATTTTATCTGCACGTATGATGTGTAAAGAAAACAAAGAGCCCACAGCAAGTGTGATTCATATTAATCCTGATGATTCCCGTTTTTTTGATCTCTTGTTTGAAAACCTGAAAGGAGACTCAAACTTATCTTGGGTTTTATGTCTAGCAGATCGGCACCTCACAAAATTTGGTCTTATTCCTTCTGTTGAAAAAACCATCACTGAGGCTTTAAAACTGGCTTCTTTAAAACCTCATTCTGATTTGGTAAATATTATTTTTTCTGACCAACTCGAAAAATACAATCCCACTCCCAGATTGGGATTTATTGAAGGATATTCTCCCCGTCAGGCTATTTCTCTTCATCAATCCGAAGCTTGTTTTGGAGGTTTTATCAACTTGGCCAACCATGGGTACCAAGGTCAAATCGAATGGGAAAAATTAGCCTTTACCTTGAAAGCCTCTCTTCATTTTTTGGATAACTTGGCCGAAATTATGGAAACCAAAGGAGACAAGGTTCATAGTCAAGATCGAAAACTAGGGATTGGTGTTACTGGCTTTTCTGATTTACTCACGCAACTCAAAATAAATTACCAATCGAACGAGGCTTTAAGTTTGATTGAAACTCTCATGTCTTTTATTCAAAGACAGCTTAATGAAGCCAGTCATAGGTTAGCAGATCGTCGTGGAGTATTTTTTAATTTTGCTGAGAGCAAATTAGCCAAGTCTCAAAGAAGAAGACATGCAACAGTTACTGCCTTGGGAGATGCCCGAGAGGTAAGTTCTATTTTTTGCGTAACCCCTGGCATTGAACCACCTAGCACCCTGTGGAATTATGATATTCATCTGGCTATCCAAAAAGCTTTTCAAAAATTTACAGAAGAAGGGGTTTTTAAACTCATTCCTATTCATTCTGGCCTTACATCCAAGGAATGCAGTACTTTAGTTTTACGTGCTTATGAAATGGGATTAAAATCTCTTTCCTTTTCTCCTCCCCTAGTGGCTTTGATTTCCCAGCAAAAGGGGAAACCCCAGTATTTCGAATTGGATGATTGGAATTTTGTTTTAAATCAACTGGGCCTATGGTGTTCTGGCTTTTGGGGGCAACTTGTTTTCTTACCTGATAGAGGAGCCCCGCACTTTTTTTGGAGTTCTGCCTTGTTTTTATGGACAGGCAAACCCATTGGAGCCAAGTTTTATCTCGATCAGTCAGAAAACGCATTGGGTTCTTATTTTACTCCGTCAGATGGAAGTTTTTTGTAAATATTTTTCTAAAACAAGACCCAATCGAATCTGACATAAACTTAATAATTTTCTGTAAGGCAAGAGTTCAAAAATCATTTTTGGTTTCTTAACCAAGGTTCCCAATGTTTTGGTGGTACTTATATTCCCCATTTCATCCATCATGCCCGCATCATCCAAATTGGAAAGATCTACGCAAAGCGTATCAAAAATAACTCTTAAGGCAGCATATGGAATATTTTTTGTGGTAAAAATTTGAAGCACCGGATGGGTTTCCATATCTACAATAAAAGCTTTGGTTTTTTGATGAGCTTCTTTTTTTTCTTGTTCTGTTTTAAGAACAAAAGGGCTGGTTAACAGGTCTCCTTCTATTACTTTTAATTGAGCTTCTAAGGTGGCTTCTTTTAGTTTTTGCCTAAGAGCTAAATGACACTCCAAGGATTGTTGGGTATGAAAAAAAACATGAGAGGGAATAACAACATCTCCGGATTCAAGATCTGGGACAAGGCTTCCTGAAACTCCAAAATGAATAATTTCATCGGGGGGAGGAATGATAGAGAGAAGCGAGAGAATACTTTTTTTGGCCTGTGCTATCCCAATGCCAATTTGCACTAATGTAATGCTTATATGCTTGGTTTTGGCATGAAAAAAGGGAAGAGGCCCTTCTTGCTTTTTAAAATCCAAAAATTTTTTTAGTGATGCCCATTCTGGTTTGGCAGCACACAGGAGAAGAATTTGTTTCATGGTTGATTTTTCATTGATTTGTGTCTTTTTTTCAACTAGTTCTTATAGCCCACCTCATGAATTTAAAAGTTTTTTTATTTCCCCTGATAGGTTTTAGTTTAAGTTTTCTTGATACCTGTGCTCTCGAAACCAAGCAAAAAGTTGCAGGCCCTAGTGATCTTGTCTTTGAGGTACAAACCATCAAACCACGTTTGCAAGAAATGCCCCGCGAGATTTTTGCCGAAGGTATTTTTGAAGCCTCTGAAAAAGTCACTGTTATTGCTGAGGTAGGAGGTTTAGTTGAAAAAATGATGGTCAATGAAGGAGACATGGTGAATTTTGGTGATCCCCTTTGTCAATTAAAAACCGAAGATTTAAAAAGTTTTTACGATCAAAAAGTACAAGAAGCCAAAGAAACCGAAGAAGCCATTGATCGCCTGCGCTTTATAGCGCAAGCACCAGGACCCTATGTCCCAGAAGCTGATCAGCCCAAAGCAGAAAATCAAGAGCCTCTTTTTTTAGATGAAGAAGCGAGGGATAAACCCATTCCTAAACCAACAGGAGACCCTGATTTAGAAGAAAAACCAGTAGCAGAAGCCACCCCCAAGCCCGATCAGGCTGATATCCGAGTTTTAGAGGCAAGAAAAGAAAGGCTCGATCGCGAACTTGATGATATTCAAAAACGTTTAGAATTGCTTACTGTAAAAGCTCCTATTGCAGGGATGGTGCGTAAAAGTTATATCAATGAAGGAGCCCAAGCTGCTTCAAAAAATCCAGTTTTTGACTTGGTGAATTTAAATCCTGTCACCCTTGTTTTTCATATTCCAAAAGAAATAAGTTCTTATGTTGATAAAATGGTTGGCGTGAAGGTACACCCTATTTCTGCTCCTGATATCATCACCGAGGCGAGCGTTTTTTTTATTAGTCCTTCCATCGATCCTGTTAAAAAAGCTCTCGAAATGCGTGTTCATATTCCTAACGATCGTGGTTTGATTAAAGAAGGCTTAGAGGGACGTGCTGTGATTACCACACGCAAGGTGGATAAACTTTTGGTGGTCCCTAAACATGCTGTGGTAGATGGACCTTCTGGCCAAGTGGTGTATGCCTTGGCAGGGCCGCGTGCAAAACTTGTTCCTGTTCAAGTAAAAAAAGAAATGGGGGACGAGCTCGTGATTGATGGAAATTTAAGGGTAGATGATGAAATTATTACAACCTTAAATCCTCAATTGGCGGATGGGAGCTTTGTCAAAAAAAAACAAAGTAATGAAATGAAAAAAGAATCTCCACCCGAGACTAAACCAGTTATCCCTCCTCCTTTAAGCCCTCCCCCTAAAAAGACCCAGCCATCTAAATCTTGACAAGTTTTTTCTGACAACATATAAGAGCAGGCTTCTGAAATTAAAAGGTTTTTTGGAGATTTTATGACAGTTGTGATTGAAACAAGTGGCAAACAATACCAGGTTTCTAAGGGTGATGAGATTTTAGTGAATAAAGTCGAAGGTAATCCTGGGGATGCTGTTATTTTTGATCGAGTGATTTTGGTGTATGGAGATAAAACATCCATTGGAACTCCCTATATTGCTGGAGCTAAGGTTGTAGGCAAAATTGTAAGCCAGGGTCGTGGCAAGAAAATAATTGTTGGCAAGTTTAAAAGACGCAAAGGGTATCATAAAAAACAGGGGCATAGACAGTATTTAACCCGTGTTACCATTGAGGATATCCAAGCTTAGAGGTTACTATGGCACACAAGAAGGCAGGCGGTTCATCTAGAAACGGACGTGATTCCCATGGGCAAAGATTAGGCGTTAAACGTTTTGGTGGACAGCTTGTAAATGCTGGTGAAATTTTAGTTCGTCAACGAGGGACCAGTGTTCATCCAGGTCTTCATGTTGGAGTTGGTTCTGATTACACCTTGTTTGCCAAGGTTACAGGAAAAGTGCAATTTTCTCATGCCGCAGGTGGCCGGCAAAAAGTAAGCATTATTCCCACTTCTTAAGGCCACATTCTTATCGCAACAGAATGAACATCAGAACCCGTATCGGTTCCACCAACGGTAATGATGCGTTTATCTGAATCCAGCATGATGCCTCTTGGTTTATCATCTGCATTTATATCAATGTTTGCAATACCATCTACACCAAAATCGGTATCTCTTGTACCATCTGCTTTTAATCGTATAACGGCCCAATCTAGTTCTGAGCCCGAACTCATAGCTCCTGTAATGAAAAGCCCATTGTCTGTATACAAAATATCTCCATCTCCATCAGTTCCATCGGCATCAATCAGGGTAACTAGGCCATCGCTATCAAATGAGGTATCTAGGTTTCCATCTGAAAAACCGGCTAGTACAGCAATATCTGTTGTACCATAAGCAGTGGTAGTGCCTGCCATAAAGATTTTGTCTTTAGGAGCAGCTGCACGAAAAAACATTTTACCACCCACATCATCTCCTCCAAAATCAGTAGTTGTGATGCCGTCTGTACTAAAAGAAGTATCAAGCACGCCGCTTGCATTAAGCTTGGCCATTGCAAAATCAGAATTGCTCGAGCCATCTGGAGTATAACTTCCTCCCGCATAAATTTGATTGGTGTTACTGATAACGATATCGGAGAGTATGGCATCTCCAGTGCCAAAACTAATTTTAGTGGAGCCGCTTGTTCCATAAGAGCTGTCTAAATTTCCAGAGGTATCGAGTTTGGAAACTACAAAGACACTAGAACTCTCTGATATATCACCACCAACATAAATAGAGCCATCGGTACCAATGTTCATGCCATGGCAAGCATCATCAACGCTAGCGGAGTAAGCTAATTTATTAAGACCGCCTGTTGCGAAAGTACTATCCAAAGCCCCTGCTGCTGTAAGTCGCATGACATAGGCATCTTTATTGGGGGTGGCATTAGTCAGGAGACCGCAAATCAAGATACGTCCTTGTAAATCAATGATGATAGCTTGTGCTCTATCAGCCCCATCGGCCACATTAAAAGTAGCTACTCCATCGGTGTCAAAGGTAGTATCTAAACTGCCATCAGCTTTATAGCGAACGACCAAGGTGTTTTGTTGCCCCGATTGGGTAACCACTCCTGCTGCTATAATTTTACCATTGCTATTGATAGTAACGGTTCTTAAACCATCATTGGTACCTAGATCGTTAGTTGCAATTCCATTTTCAGCAAAAGATGGGTCAAGTCCTCCGTGGGCTATGGTTGTAACGGTTGCTGCAGCTTGGCTTCCAGCATCATCCTTTACCTTGATAGTAGCAGCTCCTACGCCCGTGCCTTTAAAAAGACCCAAGCTTGTATCCAGGATTCCAGTTCCAGAAACAAGGTTAAAAGTGTAGGGAGGAATTCCGCCTACGCCTGAAAGTGAAGTAATATAATCAAGTCCTTTGTAAATGGAAGTAGGGGTGATGGACAGATCTGTTTGAGTAAGTTTGGGAATATTTCCTAAATTGGTAAGAGCTACCTGAATTTCTTCTGTTTTTAATTTTCCAATATAAGCTATCAAGTTGGGTTTGCCAGCAACTCTAGTTGCAAATTGTCCCATGGCTACAGGTGTGACGGTTTCTGTCTCTAAAGAATAAACACCAAGCACTGGTGCGGGATTTTCATCTCGAATGGCCTCAAACATCAAATAGCTATAAGGAGAAGCCAAAACAGGATTGTCAGCTTTATAGAGATTACTGCTTACAATCACTTCGACTTCTTTGGTGTCTTGATTGATCTTGCAAATTTCGCCATCATTACATTCAAAGAAAGCATTTCCCAGGGCACCATCATCGGTAGTTATGTGTCCAATGTTTGTTAACACTCCTGTATAATTGAATTCTATGTTAGGGCTAGTGGCTGCACCAATTAAGTAAGGTCCAACATTCCATATTTGCAGTGCGGTAGTCCCATCCGCAAATTTTTTCCCAACAATAATTTTACTTTCGTCAAACCAGGTAACATGCATTTTTGTAACCACTTGTTCTGCGGGGTCTAGGGGAGGGATAAAATCTACTCCAGTGTCTATGTCTTTAAAGGCCATAGAAGAAGTAGTTGGGCCAGAATTATGGCTTACTCTAATAATAAAAGTCATAAAATTCCCTCTGATATCAAAATCTCTTCCAGGGATATTACCACTAAAATCTACAAGTGTAATTTCATCTAAGCTATCTGGATCTATTTTGAAGATATCACTTTCTTCATCAAGAAAATAAACGGTCTCGGAGTCTGGACTTTTGAGAGCATGAGGTTCGTTATCAACTTGTGTATAAACTGAGTTTACATTTTCTTTGTAATTAATTTGAGTAAGTAAAATTCCTGAATCATTTGTAGCGGTAGCAATAATATCCCCGGTATCAATGGAAGTGGGAAAGGTTTCTTTAATCTCTGCTTGAACATCGGTATCTTGAACAGTGATGGCAGTTGCAGTAATAAGAACCGTAAGCACATACGTATCTAAACTTTGTGTTACACGTATGGTCACCGGGAAGCTCACATCCCCAGTACTTGCCCCCGATACAACTTTTGATCCCGATCCAGGCACAACCAAGAAAATATCGTTATCCAAATCGCTTGTAGCAATCCAGAGGGTGTAGATGTAAGCATCGCCATCAAAATCAGGAGTGAGAGTTTGTACAATCACTCCATCTTTAACAACAAATACATCGCCATTATCTCCATTTTTTTTCTTGAAGGTTACTTTTCCTACATAACTTGTTTCAACATATTCAGTTGAGATAAGAAATTCAGTTGAGATATTAGAAGAAACCCCTTCATGAAAGGTTACGGAGCTGCCATCAATACCATCAATGCTTTTAGCTAAGGGGGCTGGGATATCAACAGGGTAACCCGCTTCTAGTGCCCCGCTACTTTCGCTGCTATCAAAATTTCCACCTAAATTATTGGGGGAACAAGAACCAAAATTTTGCATGAGGCTAGGGTCGGTTTCGTTGCAATTAACGACAGTGGTAGCCAATACACCACAAAGCAATAGAATTCGAAGTACATTTCCCCCTCGCATAGCCTCCTTACACAGCAAGGTTTGTGCCAGAAAGAATAGAATATTTATTGATAAATACATGAAATAATTATAATTTTATGAGTATACTTTTAACCTTTTCTTGTTTTTAAAAAAGAAGTAAAAAGGTTCTCTCAAATTGACACGAACGTCAATTTATTGACAGTATGTGTTTTTTTGCAACAGCAGTAGAAGTGAATTATGAAGTTTATCGATGAGGCACTTATTACAGTAACGGCCGGTCATGGTGGGAAGGGATGTGTTTCTTTTCGACGTGAAAAATTTGTTCCATTGGGTGGTCCTAATGGAGGAAATGGAGGCAGGGGTGGGCATGTGATTTTTCAATCGGATGAAGGAATGTCTACCTTAATTGATTTCCAATACCTGAGGCATTTTGAGGCGGAGCGTGGCGAGCATGGCATGGGAAGTATGAAGGATGGAAAAGATGGTCAAGATATTATTATTAAAGTGCCCGTTGGTACTTTGATTTATAACAACGATACAGGGGAGCTTTTGAAAGATTTTAAAGAAGGAGAAGAACATTTTTTAGCTGTAAAAGGAGGATTAGGTGGAAGAGGGAACACTTTTTTTAAAAGCTCAATCAATCAAGCTCCAGATCATGCCCAGCCTGGACTTCCAGGCGAAGAAAAAAACTTAAGATTAGAGCTTAAACTTTTAGCCGATGTAGGTTTAATTGGTTTTCCTAATGCAGGAAAATCTACCCTTCTCTCGGTTACAACTCATGCAAAACCAAAAATTGCAGATTATCCTTTTACCACTCTTACTCCTCATCTTGGTGTGGTGATGGGATATCATCCTTTTACCATGGCCGATATTCCAGGCCTTATTGAGGGGGCCCACGAAGGGGTTGGTTTGGGAGATCGTTTTTTAAAACATATCGAGCGCACAGGCATTTTTGTACACTTAATTAGCCTGTCTCCTGATGAGGTGTTGCCAGTAGAAAAGCGCTATGAAATGATCCGAAAAGAACTGCTGCATTTCAACCCAGAATTTGAAAAAAAAAACGAAGTCATTGCTTTGACTAAAAAAGATCTGATAAGCAATGAGGACGAGTTAAAAAAGATGGTTGAGCCCTTTAAAAAAATGGGTCGGAAGGTTTTTGTGATCTCAGCTGTCACTAGGGCTGGATTGGATGAATTTCTTGATTACTTAAGAGAAACTTTGGGGGATAAACAGGATCAATAAAATGCGAACAGAAAAAATTTTAAAAATTAAAACACTCGTTGTTAAAATTGGTAGTGGGTTGATAACAAAAAATTCTGGAATTAATACAGCTTTTTTTCGAAACTTAAGCAAACAAGTTTTTTTACTTAAGCAAAGAAAGATACATTTGGTTTTAGTTTCATCGGGAGCTATTGCTTGTGGCATGCATGCCTTAGGCTTGCACAAAAGGCCAGAGAGATTAGAACACAAACAAGCCGTAGCGGCTTTGGGTCAACCTGTATTAATGCAACACTTTGTTCATATTTTTGCCAAAAATAAAATGAAAGTGGCACAAATTCTTTTAACCAGGGACGATTTTAAAAGTAAAAAACGCTATCGTAATGCACAGCATGCCATTATGGAACTATTACGTGAAGGAATTGTTCCCATTGTAAACGAAAATGATACCGTGTCGGTTGATGAAATTCAGTTTGGCGATAACGATCAACTCTCAGCCTTTGTGGCAAGGCTTGTTAAAGCTGATTTGCTTGTGATGCTTAGTGATATCAATGGTTTTTATGATAAAGATCCTAAAACCCATCCTCATGCAAAGCGAGTATCGGTTGTAACCAAGATCGATAAAAGCCATGTTTCTGTTGCAGGTGGAAGCCAAAGTGAAAAAAGTATAGGAGGGATGGTTACCAAACTGCTTGCCGCTAAACATGTTACTCAAAATGGTATTCCTGCATTGGTGGCTCATGGAGGCTCACAAAAAATTTTATCTCAAATTATAAACCACGAAGATGTAGGAACGCTTTTTCTTCCTTCAAATAAAAAAAGATGAATAAAATTCAGCTCGAAAAATTAATCATCCAAAGTAAAAAATCTGCCCCACTTATTGCCCATCTTCCTACAAAAACTAAAAATAAAGTTTTGGTTGAAATGGCCAAGACGTTAAGAAAAAATTTCAAAAAAATTCTTTTAGCCAACTCTTACGATATCAAATTCGCAGAAAAAAAAGGTTTGTCTTGTGCTTTTATCGATCGCTTGCTTCTCAATAAAAAAAGAATTGAAGAAATGGCCAAAGCTCTGGAGAATGTTGCTCGCCTGCCCGATCCTGTGGGTGTTCTTGTTTCTTCATGGAAACGGCCTAATGGTCTTAAAATTTCAAAAATGAGAATTCCTTTGGGAGTGATTGGGATAGTTTATGAGGCCAGACCAAATGTTACAGTTGATGCAGCTGGACTTTGTTTTAAATCTGGAAATGTTGTTGTGTTGCGTGGGGGGTCTGAAGCTTTTCATTCAAATCAAACCTTAGTTGCTCTGCTTCAAAAAGTTTTAATCAAAAATAAACTACCAGTTTCCGCTATTACTTTTATTCCCACTCCAGAAAGAAAAATTTTGATTGATATGCTTCAACTTTCTCATTTGATTGATCTGATCATCCCGCGTGGTGGGGAAGGATTGATGCGTTTTATGGAAAAACATTCCAAAATCCCAGTGATTAAGCATGATAAAGGAGTGTGCACTATTTTTGTAGATGAATCAGCTCTTATATCAAAAGCCATTCGTATCATCGAAAATGCTAAAGTTCAAAGACCTGGTGTCTGTAATGCCGTAGAAAATATTTTGGTTCATCAAAAAATTGCTAAAAAATTTCTTCCACTTTTAAAATCAATTTTTGCTAAACAAAAAGTTGAATTGCGTGGCGATTCTCTTGCTTGCAAAATAATTCCTGGGATTAAAAAAGCTACCGAAAAAGATTGGTCAACTGAATATCTCGATTTAATTCTTTCTGTTCATGTTGTAAAAAATATTGCAGAGGCTATTTCTTTTATCCGCAAGTATGGCTCACTTCATACCGAGGCTATTTTAACATCGAGCAAAAAAAATGCTGACCTTTTTATCACGGGATTGGATTCATCTTGTATCCTTGTTAATGCTTCCACACGATTTAATGATGGTGGGCAGCTTGGTTTGGGAGCCGAAGTAGGCATTTCTACCACGAAGCTCCATGCCTTTGGCCCCATGGGTTTAAACGAATTAACAACAACAAAGTTTGTGGTCCGTGGAAACGGACAGGTTAGAAAATGAAACAAACAAAAAAGAAAAAACAAGTAAAGAAAAAGCAGGTAAAGAAAAAAAAGGTAACACCCTCAGCTCCACCTGCATATCTTTTAGAAATTCATCGTGTTTTATTGGATATGAAATCAGAAGGTATTGTGGTTCTTGATTTAAGAGGCAAATCAAGTTTTACTGATTACATGGTGATAGCCTCGGCTAGTAATACACGCCAGGCTATCGCTATTGCCGAAAGAATAGAGGAAAAAGTGTTGAAGAAATTTAAAAGAAAACCCTTGGGATGGGAAGGTTTTGAGACAGCCCAGTGGATTCTTTTGGATTATGGTGATTGTGTTTGTCATCTTTTTTTAAATGAAACGCGCCAGTTTTATCGTCTCGAAGAATTATGGCATGATGCCATTCCCTTGGTTGTTAAAGCTAGAAAATATGCCACTCGTCATGACTAATGTAGTACAACCTATTGCTTTGATCATTCTTGATGGATGGGGTTTGCGTTGTGGTACAAACCACAATGGAATTGCCCTTGCTCAAAAACCCAATTTTGATTTTTACTGGAAAAATTATCCTCATACTGAACTTAATGCCTCCGGTCCTGCTGTGGGGCTGCCCCAAGGTATTATGGGTAATTCAGAAGTGGGCCATATGAATATAGGTGCCGGCAGAATTATTTATTCAGGTCTCTCACAAATTTATCAGGCGATCGAGAACGGTTCTTTTTTTAGAAACGAAATTTTTTTGCAAGCCATAAAAACTGCAAAAGAAAAAAATGTTGGGCTTCATTTAATGGGTTTAGTTTCAGACGGGGCTGTTCATAGTCATCAGGATCATCTTTATGCGTTGCTCGAATTAGCAAAAAAGAAAGGGCTTACCAAAGTTTATGTGCATTGTTTTTTGGATGGTAGAGATACGGCTCCAAATGATGGTGAAAAATGTATCAGACAATTAGAAGAAAAAATAAAACAAATTGGTGTGGGCACTATTGCCAGTGTGATGGGACGTTTTTATGCCATGGATCGGGATAAACGATGGGAGAGAATTGAAAAAGCCTATGAGGTGTTAGTTGGTTTGAATAAAATTGGCAAAACCAATGCTTTGAGCATTGTTCACGAATCTTATCAAAAAGGAATTTATGATGAATTTATTGTACCCCAGGCAGTAGTTGATGGTGATGGTTTTCCTGTTGGTGCTATTTCTGATCAGGATGTTGTTATTTTTTTTAATTTTCGTGCCGATCGGGCCCGTGAAATAACACGTATTTTAACCGACTCTCATTTTCAAGAAATACCACGCAAATTTTTCCCAGAGCTTTCGTGTTTTGTTTGCATGACTCTTTATGATGCCAGTTTTTCGCTTCCTGTTGCTTTTGTATCCAGTCATCCGACTCAAACTCTTGGAGAAATTGTGAGTGAAAATGGATTAAAACAGCTGCGCATTGCAGAAACAGAAAAATATGCACATGTTACTTTCTTTTTTAATGGAGGATGTGAAACGGTTTTTGAAGGTGAAGATCATGTCTTAATTCCTTCTCCACGAGAGGTACCCACTTACGATTTAAAACCTGAAATGAGTGCTTATCAAGTAAAAGATGAACTGATTAAGCTTATTGCAAAAAATAAATATCAATTTATCGTTCTTAATTTTGCAAATAGCGACATGGTTGGACATACAGCAAAACCCGATGCACTCATTAAAGCGGTGCAGGTGGTTGATGAATGTTTGGGAGAAATTATTCCTTCTATTCTGAATCAAGATGGTATTGTACTCATTACCGCAGACCATGGAAATGCCGAACAAATGGTGGACAATCGTGGGGCACCTCACACCAGTCATACTTTAAATCCCGTGCCTTTTATTCTGATTGATTCCAAAAAATCTGGGATTACTCTCAAATCTTCTGGGCGTTTGTGTGATATTGCTCCAACCATTTTAGATCTCTGGGATTTTTCTAAGCCTAAAGTGATGCAAGGAGTAAGCCTTATTGAATCATGATTTTAGATTTACTTTTAGAGACCATCCTACCTCGCCTTTGTGTGGTGTGTGAAAAGAAAGGTGTTTATCCCCAATGGTTTTGTGCTTCTTGCAGAAAAGACATTTTATTTGTGCCCCATCCTCAATGTGAACGTTGTGGTTACCCATTAAGTGAACAACTTTGTAGTGTGTGTTTAACCCATCCAAAAAAAAACACTTTTGATTTTCATCGCTCTCTTTTTCTCTACGAGGGGGTTGCTTCTGATCTGATTGCTCGTTATAAATTTGGAAAGAAGAGGGAACTTGCCTTATGTTTTGGAAATCTTTTTTGTGAATATCATCCTTACATAGAAGGAAATTTTATTCTTCCCATCCCCCTTTTTAAAAGCCGCTTGCGAAAAAGAGGTTTTAATCAAAGCTTAGAAATGGCTCGCGTGATATCAAAAATAAAAAAAACTCCTCTCCTAGATGGACTGATCAAATTAAAATCCACACAACCTCAAACCGAGCTTTCAAGGCAGGAGCGACTTCATAATTTAAGAAATATTTTTGTTTGGAAAGGAAAATCCTTGGTTGGGGAAAAAATTATTTTAATTGATGATGTTTTAAGTACAGGTGCCACGATGGCAGAAGCTGCTAGAACACTGAAAACAGCGGGAGCCAAACAGGTGATGGCTTATACAGTGTGTTTGAATGTGTTGACCCCCTCACCCCAACCCCTCTCCCTCAGGGAGAGGGGAGGGTGAGGGCATCTTTAAGTTTTTTTATAGTTTCCGGTGTGGTTCCACAACATCCTCCAACCAATTTTGCTCCAAACTTTATTAGTTTTTCAACATATAAAACCCACTCTTTATCACTGATGGGATAAACTAGTTCTCCTTTTTCATTTTTTTGAGGAATTCCCCTGGATGGTTTTACGATGATTGGTTTTGTTGATTTGAATTGTTCCAAAAGATTTAAAAATATTTGGGGATGGTTACCACAATTAAATCCTAAACTAAGTATCCACGATTCTGGAATGATCGAAAGAATTTGGATAGCTGTAGTCCTTGCATTTGCCATCATGATCAGCTGTGACGAATCTGTTTTGAGTTTTTCATAAGCTTTTAGAAAAGCCTCCACCTCTTTTTGAGTTTGCATTGTTTCTACAATGATTAAAAAAAGCTCTTCTTCATAAAAACTTTCAAGTTGTTGTGCATAAATATCAGAAGCCTTTTGCAAATTTGTGTTGCATGGGCCAATATTTCCAGCGAAAAAAACTCCTTTTATTTTTTTAAGGATATTTGCAGCCAGATGAATCTCTTTTGAAATTTGCTGAGTAGTCCAATTGTGGTTGATAGCCCAAGAAGATAAGGCAAAAGTGTTAGACTGCATGATTTGAGCCCCTGCTTTTTTATATTGGGCATGCATGGTAGAAACAAGTTCTGGATCAAGTGTATTCCATTCAAAAGAAGGACGCACTTCCCCCCCTTTTTTGAGATGTAAAAGACTCCCAAAAGCCCCATCCATCAGGATGGGAGGGGAGGCAGCTAGATAATCTTTTAGGTTCATTTAAGTTCAAAGTATGGTATCCTATTTGGGATGGGGTTTGGTAGAAACTTTTTAATAGTGTTGATTTTACTAGGGATTTCTCTATTTGCTCCTGCTTGTTCAGGTGGGGGTGATGATGATGATTCCGATGATTCTACTTCTACTTCAACTTCTAGTTCTACTCTTTCTCTCGATGAAGAATGTTTTTCTTGTACTCAACAAACAACCACTGGAGATGAATGTGGGTCTACCATGATTACGGGAGGTTCTAGCGAATTTGATTTTGATCAGGTGGGTTCTTCAGCCTCAGTTGATATCAATGGAGAAATCCAATTAACTGGAACTTATATCGAAAATAGATTGAGTCTTCTCAATGACAACACCACCTACATAGGTCCTGGGTGTCAATTAAGTTTTAACAATATTGTTTTAACTGCCACCATCAATTCTTATTCTCAACTCACAACAGGCTGGGTGGGAACCATGAGTTACGATGTTGTGATTAACACATCAGATGCAGATTGTGACTGGTATCCTTTTTCCGAATGTCATGCTGTGCATCAACTTTCGTGTTCGCCAGGCTGTTAGGTTTTTGGTGCTTCTATCCTAGGAAATAAAGCCGCTCCTTTAGTTACATTGATTTCTTTCATGTCATTCCAATCATTTTCGAATCCATAGAGAGAGCGAATTTTTTCTACTGTTTCAGGAATAAAAGCTTGTAAAAGAGGGCAGAGATAAAAAAGACATTGAGAGATGGTGATTAAAACTTCATTTAATCTTTTTTGATTATTTTGTTTAGCTAAAGTCCACGGAGCTTCATTATCAATGTAGCGATCGATTTCAGAAATCCAAACCCAAATAGATTCAAGAGACCGATGAAATAAAATATCTCCAGATTTTTTGGGATTTAAAAGTTTTTCTACTTGTAAAAAAACTTCCGAATGACGTTTGGTTAAAGATAAATCTTTTTCACTTAAAGTGATGATGGGAAGTTTACCTGCAAAATAACGCGTGATCATTCCTGAAGTGCGGCTAACCAAATTACCCAATCCGTTTGCTAAATCGCTATTGTAGCGGTTGATAAAATCATCCCAGGTAAAATTGCTATCATCCCCAAAACTGGCGGTGCGCATCAAGTAGTAACGCAAGGCATCGGCACCATATTGGTTAACTACATCAAGTGGAGTAACAACGTTGCCTAGAGATTTGCTCATTTTTTCACCCTTTAAATACACAAAGCCGTGACCAAAAACGGTTTCTGGAAGTTGTAAACCCGCAGAGAGCAGCATGGCAGGCCAAATTACACAATGAAAGCGGGTGATGTCTTTCCCAACAACATGAAGACTTGCAGGCCACATTTTTGAAAATTTTTCAGCATCATCTGCAAAGCCAATCCAGGTAATGTAATTAATGAGGGCATCAAACCAAACATACACAACATGTTTTTGATTAGTTGGAAGTTTAATTCCCCAATCAAACCCAGAGCGGGAAACACTTACATCTTTTAGCCCTCCCTTAATCACATTTATAATTTCGTTTTTTCTCATTTCTGGGAGAATAAAGTTTGGATTTTTAGAAATATATTCCAAGAGAGGTTTTTCGTATTTTGAAAGTTTGAAAAAATAATTTTTTTCCTTAATTGTAGATGGTTTTGTTTTATGATTTGGACAAAGTCCGTCTGTTAAATCTTTTTCGGTATAAAAAGCTTCGCATGATTCGCAATAGAGGCCTTCGTAATCCCCCTCATAAATATCTCCATTTTTGTTAATGAGATCAAAAAATTTTTGAACCGCTTGATGATGTTTGGGATTACTTGTTTGAATAAATTGATCATAGGAGATATTTAATTTTTTCCATACATCCTCAAATTTGGGTCGCATTTGATCACAATATTCTTGTGGACTTAATCCCTCTTTTTCTGCGGCGTTTTTTACATTGATGGAATGTTCATCGTTTCCCATTTGAAAATAAACTTGCTCTCCCTTTAAACGGTGGAAGCGGGCGATAATATCGGCTCCAATTTTTTCGTAGGCAGTTCCTAGATGGGGGATGCTATTAACGTAGTCGATAGCTGTAGTGATAAAAAATTTTTCCATTTTGGTGCCCTATCGAAGAATGGGTAAAAGGTCCATGAAAAGATTTTCCAGGGTAATTTGTGGCCCAACATTTCGATGAAGAGCTATTTCTGCCGCCCGAATGAGATTTAAGGCGGTTAAAAATTTAAAATCTTTTTTTTGGATCATCAAAGAAAATATTTTTTCTTTTAGATTTTCTAAAAAGAGAGGCAGTTCATTTGAGTTTTCTTTCCATTTTTGTGCCAGCGTGCTTTGTGCAACAAAGCTTTCTTTTTTCCTGATGAGTTCGTTTAAATCTTTTGCGAATTCTTCCATTTGTAGATGATTTTGTTTGAGAGGAGTTTCCGGGAAGAAAAGTTTTTGGCAGCGAGAACGAATGGTAGGAAGCATTAATGAAAGATTGGGAGCTATCAGAAAAAAAAGAGTTTGTTTGGGAGGTTCTTCTAAGGTTTTTAGCAAACTATTGGCAGCGCCCATTGTTAATTGATGAGCCTGGTTAATGATAACAACTTTAAATGAAGCTTCCAAGGGACTAAAAGCAAGCATGGGAAGGAGTTCACGAATTGTTTCGATTTTGATATTTTCATCTTCTGGATCAATTAAAAATAAATCAGGATGATTATGATTTAAAATTTTTTTACACGAAGGGCATGCTAAACAAGCTTGGTTTTGTTTTTGGGAGGCGCTACAAAAAAGCCAAGACACAAAATCTAAGGCCATCTTTTTTTTTCCAATACCTTTTAATCCATAAAAAAGAAAGGCATGGGGCAGAGTGTTTTTATGAGCTAAATCTAGGAGAAGTGGCCAATTAAAATTCATAATATATTTTCAAGACGTTTGATAATTTGTTGATGAATATGCTGCTCACTTAAAGTGGCATCAAGTACACAAAAACGGCTTGCTTCTTTTTTTGCTAAATCAAGATATCCTTCTCGGACTTTCGTATGAAAAACTTCTGGTTCATATTCAAATCTGGCTTCTCTATTGGAAGTAAGACAAACCGCGTTTCTACCCAGGGCTCTAAATAATCCTTGCTCTGCTTTTAAATCCAAAAGAAAAGTTAAATGAGGTTTAATGTTTTCGGAAACAAGAGAATTGAGTTCATGAATTGTTTTTAAAGGGAATCCCCGTGCATATCCTTGATAAGCCAGGGTTGCATCCATAAAGCGATCGCAAAGAACAGTTTTGTGACGAAGGAGGGCAGGTTTAATAACCGTGGCTATGTGTTCTGCTCTTGAGGCTGTATAGAGAAGAAGTTCGCATAGAGGAGTGATGTGTTTATGTTCTGGTGTTAAAAGAATTTCACGAATTTTATCAGCCAAAGGGGTTCCGCCGGGTTCGCGTGTGAGGACAGTTTTAATTTTTTTTTGGGTAAGCCAATCATTGAGGAGGCGAATTTGCGTTGTTTTGCCACTCCCTTCAATACCTTCAAATGTAATGAATAAAGATTTTGCCATTATAGTAGGGGTAAATGATCATTCACCCCTACATTGAAATGACAGATTTAAGAAGTCTAGGCAATAAAAAACCCCTCTAGCTTTCACTAGAGGGGTTTTTTTAATTCAAGCCTTTGTAAGACTTAGAACGTATAGGCAAATTCAGCTAACACAGAGTGGTAGTCTGAATTAAGGGCAGCACCAGCGGTTTTAGCATAGTCGAAGCGATATTCTAGCTTCATCTTTGCACCGTCTGTAATCACATACCCTGCGCCAACAGTTCCGCTCCAGAGCTGTCCTTCAAATCCACCGTTCCAGAAGGAACCAGTGGTTGAAGCGCCTGTACCAGTAACGGGATTGATTTCCCACTGATAATCAAAGCGGAAGGTAACATCCCAAACGTCGGAAGCAGCATAATTTAAAGCTGCAAAACCGGCGATGGCCTTTTGGTTTCTTCCGGCTGTGACGGAATCGGTCTGGCGCCATACGCCTTCACCAGCTAAGGTGATGGAGTCGGACAGAGCGATTACTGCGTCTAAGTCGCCGAAGAAATCCCAATGAGCATTATGGGAAACACCCAAAGCGTTGGAGTTTTCAGGACCAGCTCCACCAGAAATGCCTACTGTGGATTCGCGACCTTCTTCACCCCAGTTAAAGCCTAAGCGAAACAAGGTTGAAGGCATTGCAGAATCAGCGGCAAAGCCGTTGGAGTTGAGGTCGTTAACAACGGCCCAGTGGAAATCCACCAAGTCGTTGAATGCGTAGTACAACTTTGCACCGGTGACCTGAGTAGGGGTCATCCAACGGAAAGCAGAGTTGTAGGAGATCAGCCAGTTTTCATGGCGATCAACCACATCGACACCAACAGGGGCATTGAATTTACCAATCAGGAATTCAATACCATTGCCAGCAGCCAAATTGGCTGTGACATAGGCCTGCTCGAGATCAAAGACATCAGCAGCACGCCAGTTGGTGTTAGCTGCATCTCTGAAATCAAGGTCGGCACGCAAGCGGATGTTTTCTCCAAAGCTTTTTTGGAGATCTAATTCAACCTCATCAACGATGAAGCGGAAATGATCCGCATCAGCGACAGTGGCAGCGAGAATTGCATCTCCCATACCACCAAGGTTGATTCCACCAGCAACGGCGGCATCTTTGTCGTCATGCTGATAGCCGGTCACAACAGTAACGTGTCCAGAAATTTCGACGCCTTCGGCGGCGGCTTCTGGAGCCGGTGTACCATTAGCCATAACGGTTGCACTCACAGCTACCATACTGATAACTGCGAACAACCCGGTTAACAGGTGTTTTTTCATTTTAGTTCCTCTCCTTTTTAATGGTTCTTCGTCGGCTAAGACCTTCCCCTGGAAACGACGGACGTCCCGATCGTTTCCAAGTTATTGAAATCACTAACGAAGATCTAAATCCCCCCTTATGGGGGCCTTAGATGAACAAAGAAGTTGGGGCGATAATATTGATTTTATTGAACCTTGTCAAGTAACCAAATTCTTTTGCTTTTTTGAAAAAGCAAGGAAGGTTTATAACGCAATGCATTATTTTAAAATGAGGAGATTTTTGGTTTAATCCACTTGTAGAACATAGCGGGGGAGACGTTGAGAAGACGAGAAGCGGGGTGAGGCTTAAGCTGGGAAAGGGTGAGGGCTGCTTTGAATACTTCTTTTTTACAATTTTTGAGATGGTTGAGAGGTGGGGAGGGAATTTTTTGGAATTCTTCGATTCTGTCTTTTAATTTTTCTTGTCTGATGCGGTTGTAAAGAGTTGCTATCCCCATGTTTAAAGTTTTTGCAGCCAGGGCTGTATTCCAATGAGCATCAATGAGAGCCTTGGCCATGATCAAAGTTTCAATTTCATGCCACGTTTTGCCTTCTTGAATTAACTTTTCCCATGAAGTGTCAGAAATGTTTTCTATTTTTTGCGTGGTGTTGATTGAAATAAATGGGCCATCATTTTTACTTTGTGTGAGTTTTTCTTTTTCTTCTGGTGGAAGATCATGAATGCTTAGAATTTTACCATTGCACAAGGCTAAGGCAATGCGTACTTTGCTTTCAAACTCGCGAATATTTCCTGGCCAAGAATAACCCAGAAAAAATTTTACCAAGCGTTTGTCAATTTGTGGAACTTTATTAAGCCCCATGGCTTTGGCGTGTTTTTTAACAAAGTAAGGAAGAAGAATAGGAATGTCTTCTTTTCGTTCTCTTAAAGGAGGCAAAACTATTTCCATTTCTGCCACACGGTAATAGAGATCTTCACGAAAGGTTGTTTTTTTTATTTCTTCTTTCAGATTTTTAAGGGTAGCACAAAGCAAACGAATATTAACGGGCATGGGTTTAGTGTCTCCCAGCTTAAGGATTTCTCGTTCTTGAATCGTTCTCAAAAGTTTAGCTTGAAGGGCAACATCAAGCTCACCAATTTCATCTAAAAACAAAGTGCCCCCATCAGCCATTTCAATTAAGCCTTTTTTGTCACGCACAGCTCCTGTAAAGGCCCCGGTTCTATAGCCAAAAAGTTCTGCTTCAATTAATGAGGCTGGAAGCGCCGAACAATTGATGGTTATAAAAGGTCCTTTGCTCCGCGTACTTTTTTGATGGATAAATCTTGCTAATAATTCTTTTCCTGTGCCAGATTCTCCACGAATAAGAAGAGAAATATCGGTGACAGAAACTTTTCCTGCTAATTTTAAAAGAGATTTAATTTGAGAAGAAGAGGTAACAATATCTCCCTGGTTTTGATTGTATTCTTGATTTTCTTCCATCAATTCTAATTTTTCTTCTGTTTCTGAAAGTGTATTTTTAAGTTTTTGATTTTGATTCTCAATTTCTGAAAGAAGTCTGGCATTTTCTAAAGCTAATCCTGCTTGATCAGCAAAAGCCTGGAGGATTTCTTCTGTTTCTGGTTGGAAAAGATTTTTTTGAAAGCGATGGGTCAAATAAAGAACCCCCAAAATTTTAGATTGAGCTCGAATAGGGAGACAGGAGATTGATTTTAATCCTAAAAGAAGGACGGATTGATAATTTTTAAAGGCCTCATCTTCTGCGGCATTATTGGTTTTAAGAGCTTGACCTGTTTCTAAAACCCTACGTGCTGTCTGACAACTCACTTGAGTAAGATTGTCATCTACCTCGATGTTAAGGCTGGTTTCTACCTGAAGTTCATTCTTATTTTTTTCTGTTAGAATTAAACCACTTTCTGCACCTGAAAGATCTAAGGCATAACGCAAAATAATGCGTAGTAATGCTTGAGGGTCGTGTTCGGAGTTTAAAAAACGATTGATATGAAGGATGGCTTTTAATTTTTCATTCATAAAATTTGGTTTTTCCTTTTTAAGAGAAGTTTTTTCTAAATGAGTTAATTCAATTGAATTACGGGTAGAAAGTTCCTTGATGTAAGGAAGGTTTGTATCCAGTTGTTTTAATAAATTTTCGGAGCGTATCAGGTATTCCTTGGCCTTTAAGGCATTTCCTTGCTCTGCATAAACAGCTCCTGCATTTTGAGATAAGATAGCCCCAGAAAGGGTGTCTTTGAGATAGAGAGATAAACGGTATCCTTTTTCATAACTTTCTAAACAAGGAGAAACATGACCTTCTTCCCTTTCGATATTTCCCATAGCGTTATAGCAACGTAAAAGAAGAGACCAAAGTTTCTCTGATCGTGAAATATCAGAACAGATTAAAAGATGTTGGCTGGCTTCTCTTAATTTTTTTTGTTTTTGATGACATTCGGCCAATGCATAATGAATTCTTGCAATGAGCAGGGCTTCGGGAAGATGCTCTTCCAAAAAATGAAGCATTTCTTGGTGGATTAAAATGGCATTTTCAAAATCATTTTCAGCAACCAAAAGAAGAGCCAAATCATTATTAATGACTCTTTGTTTTTGATGGAGAGGAAGTTTTTTCCAGAGTTTATAATTTTTTTCTAATAGATCTTTAGCTTTTTTAAGCTCTCCTTGATGAAGATAAATATGTCCTTTGAAGTTAGAGAGTTTAAGTGAGAGTAAGGGATCCTTATTTTTTGATTTTTGTAAAAAAGCTTGTGCTGTTTTTAAAAGTTCTGCTCCCTTATTAAATTTATTTTTTAAAAGCAAGAACCATACTTTCTTTTCAATTAACTGAGCCTGTCTATAAAGGCTTTCATTTTTTTCTGGGAGAGTATTTATTTGTTTTTCTATTTCATCAAAAAGCAGGGTGATGTCATGAGTTTGTTCTGTTCTTAATTTGTTTTCGGCGAGACGAAGGAAAAGTTCAATTTTTTCATTTTTATTTTTGCTTTGTAGTATTTTTTCATACAGTAAATCACTTTTGGTCAGATGTTTTTCTAAAGTTAGTTTTTTTTCAGCCAGTGGAGCTAAATTCCAGTTCCCATGCGAATCAACAAGATGTTCTGTTTCTGCAATTGATCGAAGTAAATCGTTAGCTAGGGCTGGGTTGCCTTGTGAAGATTCAAAAATGAAATCAACAAGAGAAGCAGGGGGATTTTTATCCCCAGAATTTAATACAATGAGATGAATTATTTCTTTTCGATCAAGGGGACGAAGCTGGATTGTTGTAGTAGCAAAGGAGTATTTTTTAAGAAAATTAAAAAGATCATTTTGATCTGGCGTAATTAAAATCAAGAGAGGTGGAGGAGTTTTATTAAAAGACAAAAATTTTTCTAAATCTTTTGGTAAAATATTTCTTTTGTTGTTAAAAATAACAAACTGAGTTTCTTTTTCTGAAATATTTTCTAAATAAGGGGTAACCTTCAGTCCTTTCTTGGCCATTTCGAGACGAATTTCTTCTGCAAGGTTTGATTTTCCAAGACCTTTTTTACCCATGATAACAAGGGCAGATCCTTGTTTTGCATGAAAAGCCCAGGTGATGGCTTCGTTTTTTTCTTTTTCTCTTCCAATCCAAGAATTTTTAATATGAATGAGCGCATTTTTTGTGAAGTCTGCTGAAAAAGCCGATAAGCCAAGGGCTTCTTGAATAAAAGCGAGAGAGGGTGGGCGATCTACTGGATTTTTTCTCAAACATTCAGTGATCACCTTGGCCAGTTGAGGTGGAATTTTTGGATTTAATTCTATGCATGGTTTTGGTTCCACTGACACTTGGCTTGCGAGAGTTTCTGAAAGACTTTTTTTAAGAAAGGGGTTATTTTTTGTTAGTGCTTCATAAAAGCAAACACCCAAAGAATAAAGATCAGATCTAAAATCAACACCATCACCTGTGATTTTTTCTGGGGCTATGTATTCGGGAGTACCGCCTTGTTGACTTAAATGAGGATGGCTCATGCCAAGATCAATAATTTTTACTAAAGGTCCATCTGATTGGTTGATGATACGTATATGGGCAGGGGATAGATCACCATGCAAAAAACCAGTACGATGAATAGCATGTAAGGCATTAAGACATTCTCCAAAAAGAGCGATAGATTTGTTTTCTTTATTTTCTTTAAAAAATTCACAAAGAGAGTCTCCTTTTATTTCTTCTTCTACAATAAAAAATTGGTTTGTGGTGGGATGAAGGCCAAAATCTACAACAGAAACTAAATTTGGATGTGATACTTCGCGAAGGAGAGTAAATTCAAAAAAAAGAAAACTTTTGAGTTCATCTGAAATTTCGGAATTAAAAAGTTTTAAGACTAATTTTTGATTATCTTTTGTAGCCCGATAAATAGTTGAAGTAAGCCCGCAACCAATTTCGTTTTCGATAATGTATTCACCTATTTTCATTCTTTTTATTTTATATAAAAAAGATATTAATTACAAAAAATAAAAAATATAATAAAAACAAATATTTATAATAAAAAATTAGTTATATATTATATGCATTTTTTATATAAATTAATAATTAAAAATTATAATAAATTAATAGATGTACCCTATAATTTTAAAAAAAATAATTAAAAACATATAGTTATATAAGTTGGCATTGATCTTGCTTATTCTTTGCTTGGGTTTGGGATAATTATGTCCCAACTCAAAAAGAGGAGTAAAGTATGAAAAAGATCCTGGGACAATGGGTAATCATTTTAGGAATTATTTTAAGCTTTGTAGCTTGTGGCAGTTCTGGTGAGAGCACAGATTCAGATTCTGAAGCGAGTAGTGCACTGGCTTTAGAAGATGTGGATCCAGAAATTGTCAGCTTTACTCAAACTTTTTTAACAGCACTGGTTACAGGAAGTGTTTCTAGTTCTGAATCAGCCCCGCCTCCATCGGTTCGTGCTATTGAAACAGCTACTGGATTTGATGTAACCCTCGCAACACCTGATTGTGGAGAAGAGAGCGATTCTGGTGAAAGTATTTTCTACTCTGGTTGTATTATTAACTACACGATGACTGATTATCTTGCGGCTAATTGTCTGATCACGGATACAGATGAAGATTATGTTGTGATGAATGGCGGGATGACTGGTACCCAAAGTGGGACTTATGATACAAGTTCTGGTTCCTGGACAAGTCTTGTTGCAGGTTTAAGTAGCGATGTTCTTTATTTAACTCTCGTACAAGAAAATTATGATACCGTTTCTGGAAACCTGATTTCATCAGCCAGCACAGATTATTCCCTGATTTTTGATATCTCTGTATTTGGATACTCAGGTGCTGATTCTACTGCGAGTGTTATTGCTGCCATGAGCGGCAATGTTGTCATTAACGAAATCAACTCGGGTAATTCGGTTAGTTTAACCACTGACGAATTGATGGCAACCTTTAGTGGCGAAGCTTGCGACTATTTGCCATGACATTTTCAAGGCGACATTTTATGGAACCAAGTTTGTCCCAGGTAGGGAACGGTTCTAAGAGGACCCAAAGAACCTATCCCTTAAACGTTGGGGCTGTAAGTGTCGCCTTGAAAATGAAAAAATAAAAGGGGTGAAAAAAAGGAATTATGGTATAAAAGGGAAATGAGAAAGGGTCCAGATGAATTATCCGCTCAAGATCGTTAGAAAAAAAAGCCCTTTTTTAAAGGGAGGTGGATCCCTTTTTCTTTTTTTAGCTTTATTTTTGCTTTGTTCTTGTGGAAGTGCAACTCCATCCACTTCTATCCCAGTTCCTGTGGCAGGACTCATTGCAGTGATTGATCGTGGAGATGGAACCTTGGCTGTCTCTGGTTCGGAAGGAGCTGTTGAAGGGAGTGCAAGTGTTGTAGCCCTTAATCTTTCTGTAGCCTCTGGGCCCAGTTGTACTGTCATAGCTGCTAGTGATGGATCTTTTGGTGCTGACGATTCTTGTGTGATAACAGGCAGTGCCGGGAATTCAATTCAAATTACCCAAACAAATGCCGATGGAGAATCAACAAGTACAACAGTAACAGCCGCTAGTGGAACCCTGGCCCTATCTGGAGATGTTGTTGCTGTTTCTGTTTTGCCTGGCACAGATCGTGGTTTTACAGCGACAACAGATGGAACTGATTCCAGCCTTTCTGTTTTTAATTTATCAACCTTAGCTCAAACAGGCACTTTTTCACTTACGAGTTTTGTTGTGCAGGATTTCGATTTAGATCAGGGTTCTGGAGAAACTGTTTTGGTGGATGCAAGCAATGGGGTGTTTTCTTTGATGGATACTTCGGGCTCTATTACGGGATCGGTTTCAGTAAGTTCTCCACGCATGGTATCTGCCAGTGCTGGGAATAGTTTTGCTCTTGTAGCACATGAAACAGCAAGTACATCAGTAAGTTTAATTGATTATTCAGCAGGTGTAAGTCCTAGCGTAGGAGATACCCTGGTAGTTACTCATCCCACCTCTGCATTAGCCTCTCATGAATCTTCCTTTGCATTATCTCTTGATGAAACATCTGGTGGAGAGATACGAGCTGCGATTTTAAGTGAATTTGATAATGGAGATACGGTTTTTTCTATTGTTGTAGCGGAAGGGCCGTCTACCAATACCCTCACTCTTTCCAGTCAGGTTAATTTGGGAAGCGGCGAATGGGGTGGTGTAGAATTATTTAATAGTGCTACTGAAGCTTTAGTTACTGATCGAACTAATGGAAGCGTGATCAGGCTTTCAGGATCAGATTTCTCTACACAAACAGCCATTACAGTTGGAGAGCGGCCCACGCGCATTGCTATCAACGAAAGTACAAATGAAGCTTTTGTGGCCAATAAAAATGATAATTCAATCAGCTTGATTAGTTTGGATACAAATACCGTTACAGACACCATGGTAACCTCCGATGGAGTTGGTTTAAGACCAACAGATTTGGCATTAGATACAAACCCCTTTGTTGTGATTGTTGGGAACGAATTAAACGATTCGGTTTCCCTTTTAAGTATTCCTTAATCCCCCCTTGTCTTTTTTTTAAAAAATAGGATAGACTTTTGGTATGGCGAACCAAAAGAAAATTCTTATTGTGGATGATGATCCCCAGGTTCATAAAATGCTGGGAACGGTTTTAATACCCAAGAATTATGAGATTGATTCGGCCCTAGATCCCAAGAGAGCCTGGGAGAAGATCAAAAGTAGCCCCCCTGATCTTGTTATTTTGGATATTATGATGCCTGGAATGAGTGGCATTGAACTGTGTCAAAAAATTCGTTCGGAAAAAACCACCAAAAAACCTTTAGTGCTGATGCTGTCAGCAAAAGATTCTCAACATGATCGTTTAACAGGTTTAAAATACGGTGCAGATGATTATGTAACCAAACCCTTTCATGTAGCTACCCTCGTTCATAAAATCGATCACATGCTGAGTAAGTAGTGGCGCCCCTCATTGGCGCGCCCAGTTGAAAAAGCCCAAAAAAAACCCAGCTCCTTGTGAGAGCGGGGTTTTTGTGTTTCGCTTGTGGCGAAAATCTTTTACATCATGCCATCCATGCCGCCGGGCATTCCACCACCACCGGGCATCATAGATTTTTTCTCCTCGGGCTTCTCGGCAATCAAAGCCTCGGTTGTGAGCATCAAGGAAGCGATAGAAGCTGCATTTTGAAGAGCAGTTCTGGCTACCTTGGTAGGATCAATAACCCCAGCTTTGATGAGGTCTTCGTATTTTTCAATCAAGGCGTTAAATCCAAAGGCTCCTTCGCCCTTGCGTACTTCTTCCACCACAATGGCGCCTTCGAGGCCTGCATTGCCGGCGATTTGTCGTAAAGGTTCTTCAAGAGCACGCTTAATCAAAGTAACACCAGATTGTTCATCGGTTGATACCTTAAGTTTATCAACAACAGGAAAGCAACGAATGTAGGCTACTCCACCACCAGGAATAATGCCTTCTTCCACGGCAGCTCTTGTTGCATGAAGGGCGTCTTCGACGCGGGCTTTCTTTTCCTTCATTTCAACTTCTGTTGCAGCGCCTACATTGATAACAGCAACTCCGCCAACCAATTTGGCAAGGCGTTCTTGCAATTTTTCACGATCGTAATCGGAAGTGGTGTCTTCGATTTGCTTGCGAATTAAGCCAACACGGCCTTCTAAATCAGCCTTCTTGCCGGCTCCACCAATGATGGTGGTGTTTTCTTTGTCGATGGTTACTCTTTTGGCACGCCCTAAATCCTTGAGATCCAGGTTTTCGAGCTTAATGCCCAGTTCTTCGGCTACCAATTTTCCACCTGTTAAAATGGCAATGTCTTCCAACATGGATTTTCTGCGATCGCCAAAGCCAGGAGCTTTAACGGCTGCAACATGAAGTGTACCACGCAGTTTATTAACCACGAGGGTGGCCAAAGCTTCACCTTCAACTTCTTCAGCAATAATGATTAAAGGGCGTCCTAGTTTGGCTACTTGTTCCAAAACAGGAAGCAATTCTTTCATGCTGGAGATTTTCTTTTCGTTGATGAGAATTAAAGGATCATCCAAAACGCATTCCATTCTTTCGGGATCGGTAACAAAGTAGGGAGAAAGATAGCCGCGATCAAATTGCATGCCTTCTACCACATCTAAGGTTGTTTCCATTCCCTTGGCTTCTTCCACTGTAATAACACCTTCTTTACCTACCTTATCCATGGCTTCGGCAATGATGTTTCCAATGGTGGAATCGTTATTAGCTGAAATGGTTCCTACTTGGGCAATTTCTTTGCGATCCTTGGTAGGTTTGGAGAGTTTTTGCAATTCAGCTACAACCACTTCAACGGCTTTATCAATTCCTCGCTTAAGAGCCATGGGATTGTGGCCTGCGGCAACTAGCTTTGAACCTTCGCGGTAAATAGCTTGGGCCAATACAGTTGCTGTTGTGGTTCCATCTCCTGCGGCATCAGAGGTTTTGGAGGCCACTTCTTTTACCATTTGAGCTCCCATGTTTTCAAACTTGTCTTCAAGCTCAATTTCTTTGGCAACACTAACACCATCTTTAGTGATGGTTGGTGCACCAAATGATTTTTCGATAACCACGTTTCGTCCCTTGGGACCCAAGGTTACCCTAACTGCATTAGCCAAGGTGTTCACGCCGATTAGAATTTTTTGTCTCGCCTTTTCGTCAAAAATAATTTCTTTTGCTGCCATATTAAACTCCTTTTGATTTATTTAAATTAACCAACAATGGCTTGAATATCCTCCTCACGCATAATGAGGTATTCTTCGCCTTCAAATTTGATTTCAGTTCCAGAATATTTGGAAAACAAAACCTTGTCTCCCACCTTCACATCAAGTGGAACTTTTTTGCCATCTTCCAACACTTTTCCATTTCCAACTGCAATCACTTCTGCTTCTTGAGGTTTTTCTTTTGCAGTATCGGGAATGATAATACCACCCTTGGTTTTTTCTTCCTCTGAAAGTCTTTTCACAATCAAGCGATCATGTAGAGGACGAATGTTTAATTTTTTTGTTGCCATGATTTCTCTCCTTATTCAGTTTTATTTAAGTAAAGATATCGGCGACCCTTAAATACAACGATCGCGCGAGATCGGGGAGGAATATAGGGTTTAGCTAGGGATTGTCAAGGGGGTGATGTTTAAAAGAAGGATAAAAATAGACACTGAAGTTCATAAAATACGGTAACCAGTTGTACTTAAAAGCCTTTTTTACGCATTTCTTCTTCATAATACTTACGATGAAGGATAAGCCATTCGCTTCCACCCTGGGCTACTCCTCTTTTGAGAGAGGCTACTTTTTGGCTGGCGATATGATCGCAAGCTTCATCAATGGCTACAAATTCTACAAAAGCTTTTTTGATGATGGCCAATGCTTCGTCTTCGTCTGTGTAATCTACAAAATCATCCATGTAGAGACCATCGTGGATGAGGTGGGATAAATGGGATATTCTTTCTTCAGTGAATCGCATATTTATAAAACGAATTTTTTTTCTTTTGCTAATTGTTTTTTAATCATTTGAAAGGCCCGGTGTTCGTCTAAATCGCCGCTTTTAATTTGCGAACGGGCTTGATCCATTTTTTTTTGGGCCTCTTCATCCAGCTTGGATTCCTCAAACATGTTTTTTGTAATCACACCCACAATTTTTTCAAAAATTTTTTCTTCTGAAACTTTAAAGGTTACATACCCACTTCCCTTGATTTTTTTTAAGACCATCTTGGAAATTTTTTGAATTTGCTCGGGATGAAGACGCATAGATCCTTTTTACTCTTTTACGGTTTGCTTTCAAGCGCTACTTTTCCAGTGCCTTTGCAAGTGGGGCATTTTTGAGTAAGGCCAAAGGTTTTAAAAATGGTGCCCGTGTATTCTTCGTGTTCGTAGTTGTGATCGGGATGTCTTAAATGAGCCAACTCATGAGCCAGGGTATCTAAAATTTCGGAGCGGGGAATTGAAATAATGCGTTTAACCCTGGTTTTTCCAGACTTGGTTTCAAAAAGTTGCTGAGTATGTGTTGCTAAAACAATAATTTTGGTCTCAAAGTAAACATTTCCTAAAATACGCATGATGCGTGTTTTTGTAGGTTTAAACGAACGAACTTGGGTAGGCAAGGTAAGCGAGGGCATTTTAGCCTTGGCCTTTTTAAGATAGGGAACCACCCATAACAAACGTGGAGAAACCTTTACCCTCATTCTCACCTCGTTTATGGGTTTTTTCTTTCCTTTTTTGGTTACTTTTTTTCTTGAAACCATATGCCCCTCATAAAGGTGGGCTCCTTAATACATTCCTTAAAAAGGGCAACCTAATTCTTTTCTCCAAAAACCAGGGCTTCAAAGATCATAATGGTGGTATTTTCTTTTTTCCATTCATCAGGATGAAGTCCGGCCTTTACACAAGTATGAGATAAAAATTTCTCACGGTCCCAGTTTTGTTCGTTTGCAACCTGTGGAAGCAGCACTCCCTTATGAAAACCTTTTTCAATCCATAAACCATGCTTTCCTACCTCAATTTCTTCAATAGAATTAATTTTTTTTCGAGGTGTTAAAACTGAAATTTCAATATCAATTTCCCCCAACTCATTTTCAGAAACAGAAACAAAGCGGGGATCCTTTGTTGAAGCTGCTTTTGTCATTTGAATGATGGTTTCAAAGAGGGGAGAGTGCGATTCCATCATCCCAATACAGCCCCGAAGTTCTCCTTGATTATGAAGGGTCACAAAAGCCCCCACCTTTTGGTGAAAAACAGGGTCTGGATTAGAAAAGGGAGCCAAGGGTTTCCCTAAAATATGGGAGGAAAGGGTAGTTTTGGCCAAAGCTAAAAGCTCTTCTTTTTGCTTTTCAGATAGCATAAAATGGAGAATAACATAAAAGAAAGAAATGATGAAAACGAAAAACTCAAAAACAGTGTTGAAAGGAAAACGAATTATCGTTGGAGTGACTGGCGGTATTGCTTGTTACAAATCCTGCGAGCTGGTGCGTCTGCTAATCCAAGAGGGAGTAGATGTGCATGTGGTGATGACCTCATCTGCCAAGCAATTTGTAACTCCCATGACTTTTCAAGCGCTTTCCTGCAATCAAGTTCATGATGATTTATTTAACTTAACCCAAGAATCTGAGATGGGGCATATTACCTTGGCTGACTCCGCAGATTTAATGGTTATTGCCCCAGCCACAGCCAATTTTTTAGCAAAAGCAGCCCATGGTTTATGTGATGATTTACTTTCCACCATTGTGTGTGTAACTCGGGCCCCCATTTTGCTTGCTCCTGCCATGAATGTACACATGTTTGAAAATAAAATTGTGCAGGAAAATTTGAATAAACTCATTGGGCTTGGATGGCAAGTGGTAGGACCTGACTCAGGTTCGCTAGCTTGTGGGTATGAGGGGCATGGAAGAATGTCGGAACCTTTTCTCATTGTATCGGCGGTAGAAGAGTTGCTTACACGTTCGAAAAAGAAAAAATAATGCGCATAGTGAAGTCGGGAGGGGTGTTCCTTTTGGGACTGTATGTTGTTTTTTTATCATCGTGGGGACACGTAGGGGCAACCCCCCGTGGTTGCCCTTCTCATGGGCGGCCACAGGGGGCCGCCCCTACCAGAGGGCTCCGGGCTTTAGCCCGTAGGGATCCATCAATGCAATGACATTTTCTTGTTTGGCCTTCTCGTGATGACAATTTTTTTATTTTGGGATTCACAAATTTTATGTCTAAAAAACTCAACATTCTCATTACCGCCGGTCCTACACAAGAACCCCTCGATCCGGTGCGCTACCTAACTAACGCTTCATCAGGTAAAATGGGATATGCTTTGGCACATGCTGCCATCACTTTAGGGCATAGAGTTACGCTAGTGAGTGGACCCGTTAGTTTAAAACCTCCCAATAAGGCCAAATTCATTCCAGTACAAACAGCTCTTCAAATGCGCACTCAAGTAATGCGACATTTTGCAAAACAAGATGTTGTGATGATGGTAGCAGCGGTTGCGGATTATCGTCCCAAGCATTTCTCAAAGCAAAAAATTAAAAAAACCAGATCAAGTTTTACTCTTAAGTTAGTTCGCAACCCCGATATTTTAAAAGAAATTTGTTCCAAAAAAAGAAAAAATCAAATCATTGTAGGTTTTGCAGCAGAAACTGAAAAATTTTTACAGAATGCCAAGCAAAAATTGCATTCTAAAAAGTGTGATTGGATTATTTTAAATGATGTTTCTCAAAAAGGAATTGGATTTAATTCTGATAAGAACAAAATAACTTTGTTAAATCAAAAAGGTGTTTTTTTGCACTTAGGACCATCTGCTAAAAAAAACCTGGCTTCCATTATCCTTCAAAAAATCATTCGCTCCTGTTAATTTTTTCGCAACTCTCTTGTTTTCTAACCGATAACTACTATGAGCCCAAAAAAACAAACTCTAAGGATACTAGGCTAAATACCTAAAATCCTTAACTTTTTAAGATTTTGTTGAAAGACATTTCTACATGGGGTCCTTATCGGACGGGGTGGAATTTCAACAAGTCGGGATATATGGGGACATGGACGAAGGCATTCCTACTGGTATGCCTTGTTGGGGTGATTTCTTGCGGTGAAGCAGAGGGAATTTCAGAATCTGGCGCAAGTGGTTTATCTGAACAAGGTGCGGCAACGGTGAGTCCGTTTGAAGGATTAACAACTGGAGATAATTTTGAGTGGGGCACATTTATCCACGACGATTATCAAACTACTCAAGTTAATTCGGTACCCGTTCCAGTTTATTTAGCTTGTTTTGATGAGGACGAAAAAGAAGAAGTGACAGCGGGTATTGACATGGCCAATGGTTTTATTGGTTTTCAGGCTTTTTATGTAACGTCCACTTGGAGTGATGATGTTCGTCCCATCTATAAGGTTTCAGAAGTTTATTTTGATGAAGATTCCGAAGATTTGGGTATTGCCACAAATAATAATATTGTTGGCTACACTTACAGCCGCAATGTGTATGTAGATGGCAAGTATGATGCCGGACGTGTTGTAACCGATTTTGCCATGGAAGTAAAAGAAGGGCATGTGGATGCCTGGGTTGTAGCCCACGAATTAGGTCATGCCATGGGGATTCAACAACATGCTTTAATTAATTATGAAGAAGATAGTTTGGAAATTTTGGAACCTAGTTCCTTAATGGCCAGTGTAATTAGTTTAAATCCTACCTTGGAAGATTATTCCTACATGATGGAAATGCAGGGGCAGATTTTGCTCGAATACATCGAAGATAACGAATAAAAATAAAAAAAGTGCCAGGGGGGAGTATTTCTTTCGTCCCTGCGGAACTCCTCGCCCGAAGGCTCGTCAGACAGTCCTCGCTCCTCAAGAAACACTCCCCCCTGTCCCTATGATTTTTTCAACTGATTCATGGCTCTCCGTTTGGCTTTAGGTAAGCGTTTGGCGGGGCCTTTTTTCATGGTGATCCAACGTTTGTGGAGTGGTTTTTCAATTTCTGCATCATCTGCTTTGAGAGAACTTTCAAAAACTAATTTCATTTCCATTTGATTTAAAAATTCAGGCGAAGATAAAAAAGCAGCACCTTCTTTTCTGGCAGCAGCTAAAATTTCACGATCAGAACTTACCACCAAGCAACCACTTCCTAATTCTCTGGTTTTTTTTATCATTAATTCATCTGCTTTTTGATTTTGTTCTGAAAAAACTACACCAATATTCCCTATTTTTATTTCTTCGGTGGACAAATTATCTGTTTTGGCTGCATCAAAAAAAACCAAAATGCGATGAGAACTTGTTTTTTGAAAAGCAGAAAGCTTGCGTAGGAGAGCCATGCGGCCTTTTTCCAAGCTTTGAGCCTCAAAAGTTTTGAGTTGGGCAGATTGCCGAATTAAATTGTAACCATCGATGAGAATAATAGCCATAACAATAGCGGGTCCTGTTGTAGGGGCGGGTTCCAAACCCGCCTAAATAAAACAAAATAGGTCAGGTTTAGAACCTGACCCTACGTAGTTTTGTCATCCCCGCGTAGGCGGGGATCCATCTTAAATCCAAAGATGGATTCCCATCTTCATGGGAATGACAGAGTAGATGGTTTTTGCCATTGCAGAGTTTTTTGCCACTTTTTTAATCATCTGCCTCACTTTGCATCATTTTTTATTTTGATTCAATACTAGAAATCCATATAAATAGGTAACTTACAAAATTTATTTCTTGGTATAAATCTTGCTAATAAAACACAGGTGCATTTTAATTAAATTTTTAATATGGAGATATATGAAAAAAATTGAAGCTATTATTAAACCTCATAAGCTTGATGAAGTCAAGGATACCATTACAGAACTAGGCGTCCAAGGCATGACCATTACAGAAGTAAAAGGTTTTGGAAGACAGAAAGGGCACACAGAACTTTATCGTGGTGCCGAGTATGTTGTGGATTTTATCCCCAAAGTTAAAATCGAAGTTGTGGTCAAAGACGAGGACGTTTCTCGCCTGATGGCAGCCATTCAAAAGGTTGCTGCTACAGGTAAAATTGGTGATGGAAAAATTTTTGTTTCATCCATTGAAGCGGCTATTCGTATTCGTACAGGAGAAACAGGGGAATCAGCTCTGTAGTTTTCTCAAGATAGCTATAACCAACATCATCATGAACAGAAAAAAATGACAAGGGCTACCATTTTTTGTTTTGCAATTTAAATTAAATGGGGCTAAGAGCCCTAGATCTTCTTTATAAGGAGAATAAAAAAATAAGGAGAAAAAATATGAAAACGGGAAAAGACGTTATTGCTTATGCAAAAGATAAACAGTGCAAAGTGGTCGATTTAAAATTTGTTGATCTCTTGGGCACCTGGCAACATTTTACAATTTCGATGGATCTGCTTGATGATGATCTTTTTGAAGAAGGTAACGGTTTTGATGGTTCTTCTATTCGAGGATGGAAAGCCATCAACGAATCAGACATGCTTATTTTACCTGATCCATCTTCTGCACGTATTGATCCTTTTTGTGCTGAAACCACACTTTCCTTGGTTGGAAACGTAATCGATCCTATCACACGTCAGCCTTACAACCGGGATCCCCGTGGGATTGCAGGTCGATCCGAACAATATTTAAAATCAACTGGTATTGGCGATACCGCCTATATTGGGCCCGAAGCCGAATTTTTCATTTTTGATAATGTGCAATTTGATCAAAAAGAAAACCAAGGCTACTACCTTATCGATTCTGACGAGGCCATTTGGAACTCTGGTTCTGATGAAGGTCCTAATTTAGGTCATAAGCCACGTTTTAAAGGTGGATATTTCCCTTGTGCTCCTGTTGATAGCCAACAAGACATCCGTACTGAGATGATTTTGGAAATGGAAAAAATAGGAATTGCTGTTGAAAAACAACATCACGAAGTAGCCACAGCAGGGCAGGCTGAAATTGATGTGAAGTTTGATAGCCTATTAAAAATGGCTGATACCATGATGTGGTACAAGTACATCGTTAAAAATGTGGCCAAGCGTCACAATAAAACGGTGACTTTTATGCCCAAGCCTATGTTTAATGACAATGGTTCGGGGATGCATACTCATCAATCCATTTGGAAGGCAGGCAAGCCCTTGTTTGCTGGTGATAAATATGCTGGCATGAGTCAAGAAGCCATGTGGTATATTGGAGGTATTTTAAAACATGCTCCAGCCCTTGTAGCCATTACAAATCCAACCCTTAACTCTTACAAGAGATTGGTGCCTGGGTTTGAGGCTCCAGTTAAACTAGCTTATTCTTCACGTAACCGTTCAGCTGCTGTTCGTATTCCCATGTATTCTCCATCCCCTAAGGCTAAAAGACTGGAGTTTAGAACACCTGATCCATCTTGTAATCCTTACTTAGCTTTTGCTGCCATGTTGATGGCAGGTTTAGATGGAATTGAAAATCGCATTGATCCGGGCCAACCCTTAGATAAAAATATCTATGGATTAAGCCCAGAAGAAGCTAAGGCTATTCCAGCTATTCCTCATAATTTGGTGAAAGCTCTTTCTGCCTTGGATAAAGACCGCGCCTTTCTTTTGAAGGGTGATGTTTTTACAAATGATGTGATTGATACATGGATTGAATACAAGTTGGAGAATGAGGTTGCACCGAGTCGGTTGAGGCCAACTCCGTATGAGTTTCATCTCTACTATGACTGTTAATTGGCCTTTACAAAGGCCTCTGTTAAAGAGTGCTTAGATCTTGTCATCATTTTTTGAAAAAGCCCCTGGTATTTCTGGGGGCTTTTTGTTTTTTACTATTTGTTAGTTTTATTGATTGTGGAGATGAAAGTAGTGTTACTGATTCGGGAAGCGATACGAAGGTAATTATCATTACCAGTGGTGGCACTCTAGCTACTTCTAATCTAACTGCGGGAGCGGGTGAAACTCTTAGTATTTTAAACCACGATTATTCTCCTCACACCATTACTAGCCAAACAACAACCGATGCCTTTGATGATTCGGGAACTTTTGATGTAGAAGTGCCTTCTGATGGAGTAGGGATTTTAACCATCCCAGCCGATGCCGTTGTTGGGACGATTTATTATTTTTATTGCCGGTATTTTGAAGAGGCACTGAGTCCTCCAACTGGAACAATTACGATAGAATAAATGGGGTGCTACAAGTTAGCTAGTATTTTTTCTACGCTATGAGCTTTGTTAAGCATGTAGAAGTGAATGCCAGGAGCACCTTTTTTGATAAGCTCTTGGCACTGAGTGGTGGCATGTTCAATACCAATTTCACGCATGGCTAAAATATCTTCGCCACATTGAAGAAGTTTTTGATGAAGGTTTGCCTGGATTTTGGCGCCACACAAGCCTGCCAAGCGTTCTACCTGTTTGACATTAAGAATTGGCAAAATTCCAGGAATGATGGGAATAGAAATTCCTATTTTTCGGGCTCGATTTACAAAATCAAAATAATCTTTGTTATCAAAAAAAAGTTGAGTGATCACACTATCTGCACCTGCATCCACCTTGCGTTTTAAATTTTCAAGATCTACATTTTTATTGGGAGCTTCAATATGTCCTTCAGGATAACCCGCTACTGCAATGCTAAAGCCATTGATCTGTTTTAAATAATCTACCAATTCATTGGCATAAGAAAAACCATGCAGGGGAGGAGTAAACTTGTTAGTTTTTTGAGGAGCATCTCCCCTTAAGGCTACCACTAAATTGAGTCCTTCTTTTTTCAAGTGCTCTACGTACTCTTTGATGGATTTGCGTGTGCTGCCAACACAAGTAAAATGAAAAGCAGTGGTTAAACCCAACTCTTTTTTAATTTTAATGGCTAAATCTCTGGTTAAATCCCTGGTAGAGCCCATGGCTCCATAGGTTACCGAGATAAAGGCTGGGTTTAGATTTTGAATTTGATTGAGTTCGGAAAAAAGAGATCGAACACCTTCTTCAGTTTTTGGTGGAAAGACCTCAAATGAAAATTTGACTTTTTGATCTTGATAGAAATCCTTAAAATTCATGGGTGTTAGAGGTAATATGGAAGATGGCTCTTGTCAATTTTTCTTGAGTGATAATGGGAGACACGCTAGACTTTTTACATGATGCAAAAATCGTTCTATCCGGTTTTAAGCCGTTTTTGGGGATGGGTTTTTGTTGTGGTGGGCTTGACCTTTGTTGTGGCTCCCAATCATGTTTCCCTGTGGTTGGTGAAGATTTCCTACTTTTTAGGCGTGCCGATTGTGATCCAAGGGCCTGCTACAAATCTTTGGTATGTTCTGGCTCTATCTTTGATGGCAGCGGTATCAGCCTGTGCCTTCCTGAGTGCCCGTTATCCAGAAGAGAGGGGGGTCTATGTTGTTTTGATTTTGGCGAAGTTAACCAGTACCTTGGGCTTTTTTTATTTTGCTGTATGGTATGGCCCTCTATGGCTTTTGTGCGCCTTTGCTGATGGTTTTGTGGCCTTAACTTTGGTTGCAGCAAGGAGAAATTTTCGTTTTGCACTTCTAGCTCCCCATCCTCTCAAGTTGGTTTTTCGAGGACAAAAGCCGTTTTATGAAGTTTATTTTGGGCGAGTTTTGTTAGAATCTGGTTCTGTTTTTTGGTTTCGACACACCTTAAGGCAGGGGATCACCAATGAAGTGGCCTTCTGGTCTGTGCACTTTGATCCGAAAAATAACATCATTGAGAGCGATAAAAGAATTTTACCAGCAGCTTGCTTGGATGAAAATCTTCTCAAACAATGGGGCTTTCCAATTTTAGCCCATGGGAGGTTTTTGGGGACCACCATAAAGGCCCATTGGGATCTCCAAAGTAAAATTTCAGAACATTTTTTTTCACCAGTTCCTTTGTCTTTGAGGCTCTTGGGTTTAGCTCGTTCTGTTTATTGGAGTGCAGCTGTTGATGGACGTGTGTCAGGGATCATCCAGAGAGATGACACATCTTTTTCAGTAAATGATGCAAAGGGAATGTGGGGGCATTTTTCAGGCAAAGGCCATGCCCATGATTGGTTTTGGGTGCATGCCAATCAGTTTGAAGATTCTTCGTTGGCTTTTGAGGGCTTGGCTGTGAGAACACCATTTTTAGGAAAAGTGCGTGGCCCAATCTCTTGGTTTGTGTTGAAGATAGAAGAAAGATTTTACGAATTTCATTCTCTTAATCTTTTTCAAAAAATAACCCAACAAGAAATCCCCGGAGGTTGGAGTTTTCAAATCAAATCCAGGCGTTTTGTGATTGAGGGTCAAGCCATTTTTGGCTCTGATAACATGGTGGCAACCCTTTCCTATGAGGATCCTGATGGCTCAAAATTAACCTGTCGTAATTCAGGGGTAGCTACGCTGGAACTCCACATCCACGATCAAAAAACAAAAAAAGAATATCATAGCAAGGCTGTAAGAACTGCCATGCTTGAAAGGGTTACCCCATCCACATGAAGAAATTTTTAGCCCGCTGGTTTCAAACGAATGGAGTTTTGGTAGATGAAATTCCTCAAAAGGTGCACAATGCTATTTTAAGGATCAAAAGGCTGCCTTGGCCGGTTAGGTGGGTGTATCCTGTGGTTGTTGCATTGGTTGAGTGGGTTTTTCCACTTTTCTTGTTTGGAAAATTGTCAAGGGCGAGCTGTCTTTCTTCTTCTGATTTTGAGGGTTTTCAATCCCTTCTTCATCATCATCGGATTTTCTGGGTGCGCCTTTCTTTTCTTTTGGTGCGGATGCCACTCTGGGATCAGGTGTGGGGTGATCAAAAACCATCCTTAAAAAAAGCACATCCCTTGCAGGGTCGTTTAACTTACACCGTTGGGCAAAACGAATGGGATGTAATTGTGATTGGCTCGGGTGCGGGCGGGGCCCCCGTTGCCAGCCGTTTGGCCCAAAAAGGTTACAGGGTTGTTGTTGTGGAAGCTGGAGATTTAGTTGAACCTCAAACTACCTCTTATACCATCGAACATTATTTTTATAAGCAGGGATGTACGATTTCAACAAGCAAGGGGATTGTTTTGTCCCTTGCTGGATCTACGGTGGGTGGAACTACCCCGGTAAATTCGGGGACCTGTTTTCGCCCAACAAGTCTTGCCCTTCAAGAATGGGATCAACTGTTAAATACTTGTTTTGCAACAAGCGGGGAATTGGATCCCTACTTTGAGGAAGTGGAAAAAATTTTGGGTGTTTATATTCCTGATCGGTCTCTTTTAGGAAATTCAGCCTATCTGTTTGAGAAGGGGTTGGAACGGATGGGTAGGAAGGGGGCCTATGTTCTTGCTCGTAATGCGCCGGGCTGTGAAGGATCGGGACGATGTTGTTTTGTTTGTCCCACAGGATCGAAAAATGGGACGGATCGGAGTTTTTTGCCTTTGGCGATTTCTGCAGGGGCTCAAATTTTGGCGCGCAGCTATGTAACGAAGGTTACAGAAAATAAAGACGGTGTAACGGTTTGTGGCCTCGCATCCGGGAGTCCCTTCTTTTTGAAGGCCAAGAAGCTAGTGATTGCAGGGGGAGCCTTTGAAAGTCCTAAGCTGTTACGTACTAATCATTTAGGAAAATATTGGAGGAGAGCGGGAGATTGTTTTAAAACCCATCCAGCAAGCAAGGTTTTTGCACTTTTTGATGAACCTGTTTATGGTGGCCATGGGATACCGCAAAGTTTGGGATACCGGGCTCCAGAACTTCCCCGAGTTGTTTTTGAGGGGATTTTTACGCCTCCATCAGCAGCTGCTCCTTTAATTCAGGCTGTTGGAGCGCGTCATCGTTTTTGGATGGAACGGTATGATTATGTAGCTTCCTTTGCTTTCTTGTTAGCTGAAAGGGCTAGTGGAAAAGTTTCCTTTTTACATGACTGGCCATTGATTCGCCATCCACTGATGAAGGAGGATGTCCACGATATCGTATGTGTTGTTAAATTGATTGGAGAGGCCTTTTTTCATGCTGGGGCCAAAAAAGTTCTCCTTCCCCTTGCTGGCATAATCAACGAGTTTGATTCTTTAGAACAGTTGCAAGGGTTTGATCCGAGAGTGGTCAAAACAACTCAGGTGATGACGAGTGGTTTTCATCCCCAAGGGACGGCAGGCATGGGGCGGGTGGTAGATACTAATTTAAAATTGATGGGCACAAACCATGTTTATCTATGTGATGCCTCAGTGTTACCTCTATCCCCCAGGGTTAATCCTCAAATTACAATCATGGGCTTATCGCTTCGCTTAGCTGATCATATGTTAATTTCTTAATCAAATACCGTGTTGGTTTGTTTAACTTAAGTTTCGAAGCTTTTTTTATTTCAATCCAAACATATTTTTCGGCTTCGTCATTTAAAATTATTTTAGTTTTGGTTGTGGTGGCAGTGTAATTAAGCAGTAAAAAATGCATGCTTGGTTTGTAAAATTCTTGAGAGTGAATGCAATCCTGAACCAAAACAAACTTAATATTTTTTATTTGTAAACCGGTTTCTTCTTTAATTTCTCTTTTTAAGGCCTTGCTGGCTTCTTCGCCATATTTAATTTTTCCACCTGGAATTCCCCAAGTGTTTTTCCATTTATGTGTTTTAACGAGAAGGATTTTTTTGCCTCTAAAAATAAGAGCCCCAACTGTAGCAATGGGATGTTGATTTTTGGAGTGATTAGTTGGGATAGTCGACATAAAGATTGGGGGTTTCGTAAACACGAACTTTTGTGAGTTTGCAATTTTTTGGCAGTTTGTTTTTTAATTTTTTAAAAATAAAAACAGCAATCCATTCTGCTGTTGGGAGATGAGTTTTAAAAAAAGGATCAGCCTCGTTTAAATGATGATGATCAAGGTATTCTAGAATATGTTTTTTAACAAGAGCATCTAAATCGTAACCATTAATCAACATTCCCGATTCAGAATTTATTTTTCCAGCTACTGTTACGATAGCACGGTATTGGTGGCCATGAAGACGGGCGCAATGACCAAAAACTTTTTTATTTTTTTGAGCATTCCATTTTGGATTTTTTAAAATATGCGAGGCGTAAATATCGTAGGAAGCGCTAAGTTGTATGTGATGGATTTTCATTATTAGCATTGCGGGTGACACCAGGAGGAGGGCTTCCGATGGCGCGCAGCCCGAATTCATTGAGGGCGAGCACCAGCGGGAAACCTCCTGGTGGCAGGACCCGCTTTCCTTAATTAGTTATGTCTTACAAATGACATAAATTCTTCGCGTGTGGCAGGGCGATCACGAAACGCTCCTAACATGGCCGAAGTAATCATCACCGAACCTCTTTTTTGAACTCCTCGCATTTGCATGCAAAGATGCTCGGCTTCTACAATCACACCAACTCCTAACGGGTTAAGAGCTTTGTGAAGAGTATCCGCAATTTCCTGAGTAAGTCTTTCTTGTACCTGAAGCCTTCTGGCAAAAATATCAACCAAACGGGCAATTTTGGAAAGACCAATAATTTTATCCTTGGGGAGATAGGCCACGTGGGCCCTACCAATAAAGGGAAGCATGTGATGCTCGCAAAGACTGTAGAGAACAATATCTTTCACCACAATCATTTCATCATGGCGTTCATGAAAAACAGCATCGTTAATGACTTCATCGGGATTTTCTGAATATCCCCTGGTTAAAAAACGAAGAGATTCCACCACACGTTCTGGAGTTTTTAGGAGACCCTCACGATTTGGATTTTCACCAATATTTTCAATAAGTTGTCTAATAAGTTTTGCTGTTTTTTCTTTTTCTTTGGGATCGAGTACCAGTGAGCGATTTCCTTGCAAGACAAGGGTGTTATCCATTATTTTTTTCTGGGAGCTGTATGTCATTGCTTACGTCCTAATCAATTTGGTAGGCACTGTCAATCATGCGTGATTATCTTCATTTACGTTTTGAGTACGATGAAACTCTTGGTTTTTATCAGTGGGAAAAAAATATTAAACAAAAGCTTTTAATTGAAATTGAAATCCCTATCGATGCAAAAAAAGCAGCCAAGTCTGATCATTTAAAAGATACCATCGATTACGATGCGGTAGATTCTATTATTCGTGGGGTTTTATCTCTCAAGCATTATCATCTCATTGAAAGTATTGCCCATGCCGTGGCGGACACTCTTCTTCAATCTTTTCCTATTCAAGAAATTAAAGTGATGGTGGATAAGCCTCTGGCTATTCGCCATGCTAAGAAAATATCGGTTTCCATTCATCGAAAAAAACGGCACACTAAGCGTTAATAGAGATGTAAACGTAAGACCTTTTTTGTAAGGGGAAATCTAAGGCGTAATACGAAAGCAGGGATAAGACCTAAGAGGATAAGCCAAACAATATTTTGAGAATGATTGTTTTGTTTAGAAGTAAGGTTGCAACCCACTCCCAACATTTCAAGTGTTGTTTCACTTTCTCCCAAACATTCCACCATAAATGTGCCTGTGTAATTTCCATTTGCCATCACAGGTTCTAAAGTAACACTGACTCCAGTTGCAGTTTCTACAATGACCTCATCTCCGGCCTCAAAATTTTGTGCTTCAGCTACTCCTAATGCTGGAATATCTGACATGGCAAGGCCTACATTAGCACAACTAGCTTGAATTTCTCCTTCTCCACCTGTTTCAACAGATCCTTCTGTTTGTTCAGCAGGTACTGCTGCTGGTGGTGGAGTGCATAAATCTTCGGTAGCACTACAAGCTGTAAGGGTGCCATTGGCACACGTTTGAATACCTGGCTGGGCGCAGGAGTTTTCGCAAGCAACTGAAATATCTTCGTCGATACTCCCATCACAATCGTTATCAACACCATCGCAGGTTTCTGTTGTAGGTTGTGTGACCGAACATTCGCTCCAATTTCCATTGGTGCAGGTTTGACTTGATTGACCACATTCATTTCCACAGGCTTGCACTAAATCTTCATCAATATTGCCATCGCAATCGTTATCAATTCCATCGCAGGTTTCTGTCCCATCACCGCTCACATAATCATATTTTTCATTCCATTTTCCATCCGAGCTGCAAGTTTGTCTGCAAACTCTTGCTGTGGCTCCAACAGAGCGAGACTCGCCTGGATTACATTCGCAATTTTCATCAATACTTCCATTGCAATTATTGTCAGCTGTATCACCACATTGATCGGTATTATCAGGGAGAACTTCATCCCTACATTCTGTTGACCATTGTCCGTTAACACAAGCTGATGTGCCATCTGTGCATACTCCCACATGTTTTGTATCGGCATCACCAGTATAGCAAGTTTGTGGTGTAATATCTTCGTCAGTAGTGCCGTCGCAATCATCATCTACACCATTGCAAATTTCGGTTGGTGCATCCCCGCAGGTCCCACAAGAATTTTTAACTCCTTCATCAATTTGGCCATCACAATTGTTATCTGTACCATCACAAACTTCAGTAGTGGGTGTGCATTCAGTGGGGGGAGTGATGGTTGGTTTTGCTAAACACAATCTGGCCCATTCCATTCCAAAGGGTCCATGGAGGCCTGTGCTTGCGTCTAAGAAAAGTTCTGTTGTTTTTTTATTCAGATCAATTTTATAAACTTTACCTCCGTTGAAATCGCTTACAAAAAGAGAGCCAGTATGGTAAGTAACTCCTCTTGCTGAGCTTATTCCTTCAGCTAAAAGTTTTACTTGTTTGCTAGCAATGTCAATGGCAAACAACCTGCCACCTTGGTAATCTGGAACAATCAGTTTGTTATTATAAACTCGCAAGCTGGCTTCGTTATTGGCATAACCTGTCATTTTAGCATTGGTAAGGTAGGTATTAAGATCTAAAAAGACAGTTTTGTTGTAGATGGTTTGACCGGAACCATCTATTGCTTTTTCCAAGGTATAAATATTTCCAGAATAATCAGTGACATAAATTTTGTCGTTTGTATCGGTTGCAACGCCTTGGGGAGTTGCATAATCTGTTGAAATGGCTTCAAGAGCCCCTGTGGTATCCATTTTTGAAATTCTTCCCCCACTGGCTTCTGCAATGAAGAGAGTCGAATTGTCGGCTACTGCCAAACCATTGGGATTTCCAAATTGATAATCGGGTGTGGTTGAATTGGGAGCAATGGTTTTTAATTCCAGAGTTTGTTTATTGATTTCATAAATATTATTTGAGTCATCAGAGAATAAAAGATCACCATTATTTTGCACAGCATGTCCCGATCCACCTATAAAGCTGTCAAAATAAATGACAGGTGCTTTATCTTTGGTAAAGCAAATGGCGCTGTGTTCACCAGCAGCAGAAGTGGCAGTTTCGTTAGCTACGCATAAAACCTCTGTGGGAGTGGAACTGGCAGCCCCATCTGGACATGTGAAATCTTCTTTTAATTTGCAACCCCCATCGCAATAAAATCCGGTTGTTACTCCCGCTGTTAAATCGCATTGTTCATAGGTATCAACAACTCCATCACCGCAATAACCTCTTGCTTGATCTGTAGTAGCTGGTGTGCACCCAGCCCCATCATCTATTGTTCCATTGCAGTCATTATCTTTCCCATCGCCACAAATTTCAGTTTCTGGTTTGAGGAACGCACACCAACCCCAATGACCATCATAGCCGCATTTGCGTGCGCCTGTACCACATTCTCCTTGGCCATCGTTTGATATTTGATTATCTGTTGTACAGCCCGGATCAACTCCTACAGTGCAATTGGTTGCAGAGCAGGCTTCTTGTGTTCCAGGAGTGCATTCGGCTGTTGTGGTTTGTGTTGGATTACACGTAATTCCATCGTCAATGGCTCCATCACAATCATCATCTAGAGCATTGCAAGTTTCTGTTGGAACAGCTCCACAAGTACCGCAGGCATTTTTTACATCCTCATCAATGGTTCCATCACAATCGTTATCAACACCATCGCAGGTTTCATCAGGAACGGTACCACAAGTACCACAGGCATTTTTTACACCTTCATCAATTTGATTATCGCAGTTGTTATCTTTGCCATCACACACTTCTGTTTGTGGTACACAGGCAGTTTGGTTTTCTGTAGTTTGTTGTGTAGTTTGTTCTGGTGCAATAGCTGGAGTCCTTGTTTCTGTTATGTCAGGTGTTGTAAGTTTTGTGTTTTCCTCTACTGGAATTGAGTTATCTCTGGGTTTTGTAGTAGGACTTGTTGTGTTTGTTGTATCTTTTGTATCCCAAAATATGTTCATACCTGGTAATTCGGTCCCTTGAGTGGCAGGAAGTGCATTAATAACTTCAGTCCCTTGTGTCTCATATGTTTTAAGCCATTGATCATAAGCAGGATTAGTTGTTGGTGCTTCTATTGGTTCTGCTACAGGTTTGGAAGTTTGAGTTGCCTCTACGAGATTAGTTTCTTTGACTGAAGCAGTTAATTTTTTTGAACCTCTTTTTTTAACTTCAACAGCAAAGGCCCCAGAAGATACAAGAATTCCCAAAACAAAGAGCACAATAGTTATGAAAAAAGTTTTTTTCACTTTTATTCAATTCCTTTTTTCTTATGGTGTGGTTGCAGATGTTGAAGTAGATCCCATCATTTCAACTATCTGCGTTACAAAGTTATCTGTTAACTCAATAATGATTCTGGCTTGCCAACTACTATCAATCCAGTAAGCAGCTGTAAGTTTGCTGTAACCAACAGTTTCTCCTGTTGTTAATTCACTTGCTTCAGTGGTATCGAGTTTTAATTCAATATAATCAAATCCCGTTGCAGCATCTCCTGTGCCAGAAAATGTTTTCATGGCATCAAAAAACTGCTTTGTACTCGATTCTGCGGTAGAACTTTCAAATACCTTGGTATTAAGAATTGCATGAATTTCATTGCAACCCTCAGCTGTAAAAGCAGTACCCATGGTTGTTGTAGTAATAGAAGCTGTTTCTCCCTTAGCTGTAGATAGCGCTGTATTAAGGGCTTCTGTGTATCCACACATCCCTTTGGTTTCAAAAAAGAGGCATTCAAAATCTTGATCAGCTGTGGGATCATCTATGCGGTCGGTTTCCATTAAGTGAACACGATGTGCTGCTATATCTGTAACGTAACTATAACTCGTGATGGTCATGGATTTGCCGCTTATTGTGAGAGTTGCACCTGTAGCAAGAAGGGTTGCCATTTCACTCCAAAGGCTGGTGGATTGGCTGAAGGAAGCCATCATAAAATTAGGGCCATCAATGGAAGAAGATGCTGTTTCGGGTAGAATTTGCAGCATAGCTGAAGTTAAGCTATCGAGGCTGTATCCTAGGGGAGTAAGAGATGCAGAAACAAGATCTTTCCCTTTTTGTAATCCTTCGGTGGCCTGTGTAGATTTGCTAAGCCCCGATTGAATGATAGAGGCATTAATGAGATCGTTGGGTTTAATTAAAAACGTGAAATAAGTTGTTGTAGGAACATATTTTAATTCTTCACTCCAGATATTTGAGCATGTAGTAGCAGGTTCGGTACACGTATTGGTAGATGAGGTATCAACAACAGTTGTTTCTGTTGCAGCGGGGGCTGGTTCTTCTTCGGCTACAGGTGCTGCTTCTTCTTCTGCTGCTGGAGCATCAATGCATTTTCCATTGGCATCAAAAAATTCGCAGGGAGCAAACATTTGTCCGCTGGCACAAGAGTTTAAATAAAGAAGAGATAAAATGCTGAAGATGAATAAAAAAGTATTTCGATACTGAGTGAAAAAATTAAATGGGTTCTGGTTAACCATTTTAATCCCTTTTAAATTTCCACCCGTAATACCCTTCATACATGCAAAAAAAAGGCCATCATAAGAGTTTAAGTTTTAAAAAATTATTTAATAATTTCATATATTTATTTCTTAATTTTTTTCTTGCTCCCCTTATTCCTATTTCATTTTGAGAAAGGAGCTTTAAATTTTCATTTTGATAAAAATAAAAAAAGGCTGAGTGGGTTTTATCCCACTCAACCTCTATGGCTTTGGGGTGAAGAAAATTATTCTAGAGTTGTTTGGCCCATGCAAAGCTGGTTAATGAAAGACAAAATAAAGTTAGAAGTATGGATAAAAGTTTTTGTTTCATAAGTGCTCCCTATTTCCAACCCAATTGTGTCGTGCTTTTAAAACCTACAAAGCAAGGGCTGTGCCATGTAACAAGTTGTGGTTTGGTATCTATGTTTGTTTTGGACACTGGACAAAAATCTGTAAGCAAAGTGGTGAGTAAGAGATAGTTTTTGTTGCAAAGAAACTTTACACAGAATGGATGCTTGGTTTAATCAAAAAGAGAATTTCTCACTCTGAGAATAAAAATTATTTCATTTTGAGAAATAAACATTCAAGGGACTGGGAGGGGTATTTCTTGAGAAGCGAGGACTGTCTGACGAGCCTTCAGGGCGAGGAGTTCCGCAGCGACGAAAGAAATACCCCTCCCAGTCCCTCTTAAATTGATTATTCATTCAAATAGGAAGTTAAGGCTTCAATATCGCCTGCTAGATGTTCAAAACGAGGCATTAAGGTAGAAGGTCTTTTTGGAGAATAGGAAGGGGGATAACTTCTTTTTAAAAGGCGATATTCAAGAAGTTCTTTTGAAGAGCCATGAATAGCAGGTCCCAAAGGGCCATCTTGCCTCGGATCGGGAGAATGACAGCTAATGCAATTAGCCATATAAATTTGTTTCCCGCGATTAGCTAGAGGATTTACTGTGGAAACTGGTTCAGAAGAACATGAGATGAAGAAAAAAAAAGAAAGGATAATACTGGGATTTAGAAGAAAGGAAATAAATCTTGAACCAAAAGCATCTCGCAGCCAATTTGACCATTCGAAAAAAACTGACAAATTGGCGAGAGCGAGTGGCTTTAAGGCTCGATGCCTTAAAGACCACGTCTTTTGTGAAAGATTTATTTCCTTTCTTCTAAATCCCATTTCAAGGTTTATAGGGTTGTGGCTTCAACCAAAAGATAAATTGCCAAAGTAAGAACTACCCCACAATGAATCACACCTTTTACTGTTTGCAAGGGACCCAGTTTTCCTTTCAGGGCATTGAGTTCCAAAAGTAAAAAAATCCCACCAATAGAACCAACAACCGACCAGTAAGAAACCGTATCAAAGTTACGCGATAAAATGAGATGTCGTGCAGCTCCCATAAAAAAAAGCAAGGGGAGTGAAAACATCACATTGCTTCTTGAGGCAACCCAAGCCCTAGAAGCCTTATCTGCTACTCCTGGGAGAGCTTGCCCACCAGAGGCTACCTGCACTGCCGAGGCAATAATTACTTTTTGTGCCGGCCAAATAACAAACCAAACATTAAACCACATGAGGGTTCCAATTCCGCTGCCAATTAAAATTAAGACGCCCCAAGCTGATTTAAGAGGAACTCCTGTATGCATGGTGCCTGTAATGATGAGAAGGCCCGATATAAAAGTAATCATGGCTCCCCAGCGAAACCAAAATAAGGCCCTTGGAACCAATTTTTGTGTACAGATTCCTTTAACACCTGCATCAATTTCTTTGAAAAATTCACCTTGAACAAAATTGAAGTAATACAACATTCCAATCCAGATAATGCCTGCGAAGACATGGATCCAACGTAAAAAAAACAAAGCTCCATCTGGAGTAAACAGTGATAAATGCATAAGACCTCCTTTTTAATGAGATAGGGGGGATATTGCCAGAAAGCCTAACAAAGTCAATTACGGAGAGGTTTTCCCTTCATGAGCAAATGTTGCATGCGGGCTTGAGATTTTTCTTCACCACAAAGTGATAAAAAGGCTTCCCGTTCAATATCCAAAAGATATTGCTCAGAAACCAAACCTTGATTAGGCAGATCTCCTGCGCAAAGAACATGAGCTAATTTTTGGGCAATAAGGGCATCGTGTTCAGAAATAAGTCCTTGCAGTCTAAAATTACCCACAGCATTAAAGAGCGCCATTTTTCCACCCACGCCTGCAACCAAAATATCTTCACGAGGTTTAGAAGGTTGATAGGTTTTAGCTAACTCTAAAACATCTTTTTTGGCATCACTTAAAAGATGTTCGCGTGAAAGAGTAATACGATCTGATTTTTTAAGATAATTGTAATTCATGGCTTCTTTGCAGCTCATAGAAACTTTAGCAAAGGCCACAGTTTCAAATGTTTTTTGAACTTTGGGGAAAAAACCTCCATCAGAAGGCCCTGCCCAACCCTTGGCCCCCTTGGCTTTAAGGGCTGCTTCATTATTCAAAAGTAATCTCAAATTACCACCACCACCAGGAATAAGCCCGGCACCTACTTCCACCAAGCCCATATAAAGTTCGCCATACACACGAGCGGCATTACAGGCCATGGTTACTTCGCAACCACCGCCCAGGGCCATTCCAAAGGGAGCAGCTACCACTGGCTTAGAGGAATATCGAAGTCTCATGCACACATCTTGAAAACCTTTTACTAAAGCTTCAATGCTTGCCCAATTTTTTTGTTGAGATTCTAACCATAACAACATGAGATTGGCTCCTGCAGAAAAATTAGGTCCATCATTTCCAACCACCAAGCCTTGGTAAGAATTGTTTGATTCCATTAAATCAACAGCATCGTTTAAAATTTGTCCAATGTCGTTATCGATGGCATTCATTTTAGTGTGGAATTCAACGCACAAAACGCCATCACCCAAATCAAGAAGCGATGCTCCTGCATTGGATTTAATTTCTTTCTTTTGTTCTTTTAGATTTTTAATAACCAAGATATTTTTCTTGATAGGAACAGGTTTGTAGGTGGATGTACCAATATCAAAATAGGAAGTTTGCCCATTTTCATGAATGTAAAAAGCACCTTTTCCTTTTTGGAGTACAGTTTCGGCTAATTTAGGAACCGCACTTCCTTCTTTTTTCAAGCGATCTACAATTGTTTTTACGCCGATAATATCCCAGGTTTCAAAAGGGCCTAAATCCCAATTAAAACCCCATTTCATGGCATTATCAACGTTAACAATATCATCTGCTATTTCAGGAACGCGGTTGGCAGCATACACCAAGGTGGCACTGGTATTTCTCCAGGCTAATGCGGCAGCACGATCGCTAGCGTTAATAACTGTTTTTATTTTTTCACTCGGCTCGTCTAAATTTTTTGCGGCTCCAAGGGAGTCGTAACGAAATTTTTCTTGGGGTTTATATTCAAGAGTTTTTAAATCGAGTGAAAGAATTTCTTTTCCTTGAGGAGTTTTATTTTTCTTATAAAAACCTTGTCCCGATTTTCCACCCAGCCATTTTTTTTCTACCATGCCCTCCAAAGCAGGGGGGATTTTAAAAACTTCGCGTTCTTCGTCTTGGGTGCATACCTCATAAGTGTTTTTAGAAACATGCACAATGGTATCAAGCCCAACCATGTCGGCTGTTTTAAAAGCCGCAGACTTAGGGCGTCCAAGGGCTTGACCTACAATGGCATCTACTTCCTCAACTTTGTAATTATTGGCGAGTGCATCTTTTAAAACCTTCATCCATGCATAAACACCAATGCGGTTGGCAATAAAGTTGGGGGTATCTTTTGCGTACACAACACCTTTGCCCAAAGTGTTTTCTAAAAAATTCACCATGGTAGAAATAACTTCGGGTTTATTTTCTTTGCTTGTCACTACTTCTACTAATTTCATGTAACGCACAGGATTAAAAAAGTGAGTGATGATGAAATTCTTTTTAAATTCAGCCCCGCGTCCCTCAGACATATCTTTTAAGGGAAGACCAGAAGTATTAGAGCTTACAATAGCTCCTGGTTTCATGTGTTGTTCTACTTTGGTGAAGACAATTTTTTTAATTTCGAGACGTTCGGTTACGGCTTCTACAATCCAATCACATTCTGAAATTTTGGAAATATCGTCTTCCATGTTTCCCACTTGAATGAGTTTGGCATCTTTAATGTCGAAAATGAGAGAGGGTTTTAGGGTAGGAAGAACATTTTCAATTGCGTTTAAGGATAACTTGTTGCGAAAGCGCGAAGAATTTTCCTTCAAACCTACTTTTGCATCTTCATCTGTAAACTTGGGAACAATGTCTAAAAGGATGGAAGGAATCTTTGCATTAGCCAAGTGGGCAGCAATGCCAACTCCCATGACTCCCGAACCAATAATAGCAACTTTTTTAATTTCCATTTAGTTTAACCTTTCCACAATGGTGGCAAGGCCTTGCCCACCACCAATGCACATACTTTCCAAGCCGATGTTTTTATTGTAACCAATCAAATCTTGCACAAGGGTCGACATAATACGAGCACCCGTACAACCAAGAGGATGGCCTAGTGCAAGGGCTCCACCCTTGGGATTAATGCGTGGGTCGTAGTAATCAAGCCCCAGCATTTTACTCACACTCATGGTTTGCACCGCAAAGGCTTCATTAAATTCAAAAATATCGACGTCTTTTAAGCTTAAGCCCGCTCGTTTTAAAGCCTTAGGAACCGCATAGGCAGGGCCTTCACCCATGGTTTCTGGTGCGCATCCTGCAACAGCCATGGCACGAATTTTCACCAGGGGCTTAATGCCCAATTCCTTAGCTTTTGTGGCAGACATTAAAATAACAGCAGCAGCCCCATCAGTTAAGGGGGATGAATTTCCAGCAGTTACCGAGCCACCTTCTCTAAAAACAGGTTTTAAGGCAGCTAATTTTGCTAAATCGGGTTCACGTGGACCTTCATCAATTGAAACCAAGGCTGTTGATCCATCTTGTTTTTTTACAGTAACTTCTACAATTTCTGTAAACAAACCTTCCTTCATGGCTTTTAAGGCCTTAATGTGTGAGTTAGCAGCATATTTATTTTGTTCTTCGCCGTTTATTTTATGTTTTTCTGCCAGATTTTCTGCGGTAATTCCCATCGAAATGTAGGCATCGGGCATTCCCTTTTGCATGAGGAGTGGATTGAGGGATGGATTAAAACCACCCATAGGAACATGGCTCATACTTTCAGCGCCTGCAGCAATAATCACATCACCATTTCCAACCATGATATTAAGAGCTGCTGTATTGATGGCTTCAAGTGATGAAGCACAAAAGCGATTAACGGTAACTGATCCTACAGTAAGGGGGAGCTTAGCTAAAAAGGCCACGTTACGTGCCAGGTTCATACCTTGTTCGCCTTCGGGCATGGCACAACCTAAAATAAGATCTTCAACCAGGTTTGGATCAAGGTTGGGAATCTTAGCCAGGGCTTTAGTTACCACTTCGGCAGCGAGGTCATCGATACGGGTCCAAACATAGTTTCCTTTAAGTGCACGCCCCATGGGGGACCTAACTGCAGCAACAATAACGGCATCACGCATAACAACTCCTTTTTAAAAAATGAATGATCATTCAGTGCATAATCCCAAGTGATGGGGATGTCAAGTAGTTGATGGGCTTATGATCAGCACAGCAGTATTTAGTAATTATTAATTGCAAAAAATTGAAAAATTGCAAAAAATGTAGCAACGAAGGAGAGGAATGTACGATAAGATAACCAAGTGAGGATTTATGGCAACAAGTGCTTTTCAAACTCCTTCTAAAAAACCTTAGAGCACCCATTCTGTCATCCCGCACTTGATGCGGGATCCAGAATTAATTCATGGGATGGATCCCGGCTCTCCGCTCGAAATACTTGCTTCGGCCGGGATGACGGATTCTGTCCTGATCCGCCTCAGACGGACGGGAATGACAAATAGAAAAAAGTTTGAGTAAATAGAAGTGCCCCTTAATCTTTTCTTTCCTTTTTTATTTTGGTTTCATAGACTTTTTTAATGAGCAAAACTGTTTTTCTTTGGGATATTGATGGAACGCTTTTACTAACAGGTGGGGCAGGGGGCTTGGCTTTTGAAAATGTTTTTTTTGAACTTTATGGCGTGAAAGATATTTGGAGCAAAATCGAACCTGATGGAAGAACGGATGATTCTATTTTGGAAGAAATATATTTTAATCGTTTTAGGCAAATGCCAACGTTAGATGAAAAAAAACAAATTGAAGAACTTTATTCCATTAAATTGCCCGAAGCCTTAAAAACTGCCACTCGTTTTCGTCTCATGCCCCATGTGCCTGAAGTGCTTAAGTACCTTCACTCTCTAGCCCATGTTTCTATGGGATTAGCTACAGGCAATTATGAAAGAGCAGCACATCATAAATTGGTAAGAGCAGGTCTGCGTTCTTATTTTGACTATGGTGGTTATGGAAGTGATTCAGCTGATAGAGAAGTTTTAACAAGATTAGCACTTACCCGAGCCACCCAATATTTAAAAACTTCTCCAAAAAAAGTAATTGTAGTGGGAGATACCATTCATGATGTAAGGTGTGGCTTAGCTATTGGAGCCAAGACTCTAGCTGTTTGCACAGGGCGAACGAAAGCAGAAACATTAAAGGATGCAGGGGCTACGTGGGTTATACCTGATTTGTCGCATTTTCCTAGTGAGTGTTGTTAATATGGTTGCTGGGGAGACCCCTTGGGGGGTCTTTTCTGTAGCCGAGGACTGTTTGACGAGCCTTCGGGGCGAGGAGTTCCGCAGGCAAAGAAAAGATCCCCCAGGGGGTTCTAGCAGGGAGTTGGTATGAATGAAAAAAATATTTCTATTCAATCTTTATCACATGCAGGACAAAGTTTTCCGCCATCAAAAACCATTTCAGAAAAAGCACACATTCGCTCGCGGGAAGAATATCAAAAAAAATATTCTCAATCAATTAACGATTCTCACAATTTTTGGTTAAACGAAGCCAAACTTTTAGATTGGTTTTCTTTTCCTACACAATCTTGTGACTACACTTGGGAAACAAACAAAAATCAAATTGAACACACCTGGTTTAAAGATGGCACGCTCAATATTTCTGTTAATTGTTTAGATCGCCACCTTGCCAAACGCAAAAACCAGGTGGCCATTTTATGGCAGGGGGAAAAAGAAGAAGAGGTTCGTAAAATTACTTACGGAGAGCTTTACGTTGATGTATGCCGTTTTGCCAATGTACTTAAAAATCTGGGGGTTCAAAAAGGTGATCGAGTTTGCATTTACATGCCCATGGTACCAGAGGCAGCCATTGCCATGTTGGCTTGCACGCGTGTTGGTGCCATTCATTCCATTGTCTTTGGTGGTTTTTCAGCCAATGCCTTAAGAGATCGCATTCAGGATTCACAAAGCAGCCTTTTAATTACAGCCGATGTGGGTTTTAGGGCCGGAAAAGAAATTCCCATCAAAGCAATTGCAGATCAGGCTTTAACTGCATGCCCCGGTATTAAAAAATCGATTGTTTTAAAAAGAGGAAATGGAAAAGTAATGATGCAAGAGGGGCGTGATGTATGGTGGCACGAGGTCATTGAAAAAACAAAACCAGAAAATCAAGCCGAGGTGATGAAAGCCGAAGATCCCTTATTTATTCTTTACACTTCAGGCTCCACCGGTAAACCCAAGGGAGTGTTGCATACCACAGCCGGGTATTTTCTTCATGTAGCTTCTAGCTTTAAATATATTTTTGATTATCAAGAAGGCGAAGTTTTTTGGTGTACAGCAGATATTGGTTGGGTAACTGGGCATAGTTACTTAGTGTATGGACCTCTAGCCAATGGAGCTACAACCTTACTCTTTGAAGGGGTTCCCACCCATCCTCATCCCGATCGATTTTGGCAAACGATTGATAAACATCAGGTGAATATTTTTTATACAGCTCCAACGGCTATTCGTGCCTTGATGCGTGAGGGCGACCAATGGCCACAAAAATACAAACTCGATTCCTTGCGAATTTTGGGAAGTGTGGGCGAACCCATTAATCCCGAAGCTTGGCTTTGGTATTATCGTGAAATTGGTCATGGGCATTGCAGCATTGTGGATACCTGGTGGCAAACTGAAACTGGTGGAATTTTAATTTCACCTTTTCCTGGAGCCAGCACACTTAAGCCAGGCTCTGCCAATTATCCTTTCTTTGGAGTTGAGCCTCTTATTTTGCGGGATGATGGAAGTACTTGTGATGTAAATGAAGGTGGTAAATTGTGTATTAAAAAACCCTGGCCAGGGATGATGCGCACCACCTGGGGAGATCACGATCGTTTCATTCAAACTTATTTTTCAACTTTCAAAAATCTTTACTTCACAGGGGATGGATGCAGGCAAGATGAAGACGGTGATTACTGGCTTTTAGGTCGCATTGATGATGTGGTAAATATTTCTGGTCATCGCATTGGTACGGCCGAGGTAGAAAGTGCGCTTGTTTCTAACTCCAATGTTTCCGAAGCTGCTGTGGTGCCCATCCCTCATGATATTAAGGGGCAATCCATTTATGCTTTTGTAAGTTTGAAGGATGGAATTAAAGTGAGTGATCAGCTCAAAACCGAACTTTTTAATCATGTAAAAAAAGAAATTGGAGCCATTGCTAAACCAGAGGTGATTCAATTTGCGTTAGCCTTACCTAAAACACGTAGTGGAAAAATAATGCGTCGTATTTTACGAAAAATTGCAGAAGGGGATTTATCTAACCTGGGTGATACGTCTACACTCGCAGATCCAACTGTTGTAGAAAAATTAGCTAAAGAGAGAATTGCGTATTAAAATCAGAAGCACGAAAAAAATATCTTTCGTAGGGGCGGGTTCCAAACCCGCCCGAATAAATATTTAACATGGGTCTGTTGAAAAATATAGTTTTCCATCAATTCTGTCATTCCCGCGAAGGCGGGAATCCAGTCTTTTCAATAGGTTCTGGATCCCTGCTTTCGCAGGGATGACAGAGGGGAGGTATTTTTCAACAATCCCAACATAGACAATAGGGCAGGTTTAGAACCTGTCCCTACGTAGGAGAGGAAAAAATTGTCATCTCCTTTAAATGTTTCTGCACTGTTTTTAATAAATCTTCTTCGCTTTTAGCCATCGATTCGCGAATTACAAATTTTCCATCAGGTAAAATTTTATATTTTTTTGCATTTGTTTTTGTTTGTTTAAGAAAATAATCAGTTGGAATAGGTGAGGTTCTGTTTACCTGGTAAACATACACATTTCCCTGGCAGGAAATCTGGCTAATTTTAAGTTTGCGTGCGAGTGTTTTAGCCAAAATAAGATTAATTAAATTTTCCATTTCGTAAGGTAGGTTTCCAAAGCGATCGGTCCATTCTTCTTTTAAGTGGTAGCATTCTTCTTCACTTTTCAGTGAGGAAGCTTGTTTGTATAAAACCAAACGTAATTGAGTATCGGGTACTAAGTGGTCTGGAATAGAAGCAGCAATGGGCAATTTTACCTCGCAATCAAAATCTTCCTCATGGCTAGTGCCTTTTAAATCCATCACAGCTTCTTCTAAAAGTTTTACATACAACTCATACCCAATAGCAGCAATATGTCCGGATTGCTCTTGTCCTAAAATATTTCCAGCCCCACGAATTTCCAAATCGTGCGACGCAATTTTAAAACCCGATCCTAATTCCGTAAAACGTTGAATCACCGAAAGGCGTTTTTTAGCAGACGCGGTAATCAACACATCTTGTGGAATTAAAAGATAACAATAAGCCCGATGATGCGATCTTCCCACTCGTCCACGTAATTGATACAACTGGGCCAAGCCCATGGTATCGGCTCTATTGATAATCATGGTGTTGGCAAGTGGAATATCCAAACCCGATTCAATGATGGTTGTGCACACCAAAACATCAAAATGATGTTCCATAAAATCCACCATCACTTTTTCCAGTTCTTCTTCTGGCATTTGCCCGTGCCCAATGCGTATTTTGGCCTCGGGGACAATTTTTTGAAGCCTTTCTGCCATGCGTGCAATGCTTTGAACCCGGTTATGCACAAAGTAAATTTGGCCCCCTCTTTTCATTTCTCGTAAGAGAGCTTCACGAATGGCTCCTTCATCAAGATGCGTTACATAAGTCCGGATAGCCAAACGATTTTCTGGCGGAGTGTTAATCAGTGAGAGATCACGAATTCCTGTTAAGGCAAAATTAAGGGTACGGGGAATGGGAGTGGCCGAGAGGGTTAAAACATCCACTAACTTTTTTAGTTTTTTTGTTCGTTCTTTTTGAGTCACACCAAAGCGGTGTTCTTCATCGATGATTAAAAGCCCCAAATCTTTAAAAGAAATATCTTCCGAAAGAAGCCTGTGGGTTCCAATAATAATATCCACTTCACCTTTTGCTAATTTTTTAAGTGTTATTTTTTGTTCTGCTGCACTTTGAAAGCGGGAGAGAAGGGCAATGCCGGTTGGATAATTTTCAAACCGTTTTCGAAAAGTTTCAAAATGTTGAAAGGCTAAAACCGTTGTGGGAACTAATAATGCCACTTGTTTATGATCTTCTACGGCTTTAAACGCAGCCCTAATGGCCACCTCTGTTTTTCCATACCCCACGTCTCCACACACCAGACGATCCATGGGTTTATCTTCTTGCATGTTGGCTAGTACTTCACAAATGGCTCGTTCTTGATCGGGTGTTTCTTCAAAAGGAAATGTGGCTTCAAACTCTTCGTACAATTCATCGGGCGGGGAAAAAGCATAACCTTTGGCAGCCATGCGCACTGCCTGAATTTGCAAAAGTTGGGCAGCTAGTTTGCGGGTTGCTGCTTTTACTTTTTCACGTGTTTTGGCCCAGGTAATTCCACCCATTTTATCCAGCATGGGATGGATGCCTTCTTGGGCCGTGTATTGATAAATTTTATTCAGTTGATCGACTGGCACATACAATTTATCGCCACCCAGGTATTCCAACAAAAGAAAGTCGTTTTTGATTTTAGAAATTTCCAGATTAACAAGGCCCTTGTAAATGCCAACCCCGTGTTGGGCATGAACCACATAGTTTCCCGGAACCATTTGTTCGAAGGAAGAAAAAGCCTCGTGTTGCGAACTGGTGTGAACTTTTTTTGCTTTTTTCCCAAAAATTTCTTGATCGGTAATCCACCATTGATGATTTTTTTCCCATTCAAAACCTTCGTTTAAAGTTCCACAGAAAAGTTGAATTAAGGAGGTGGAAGTAGTGGTTGTCAGTGATTCTTCGATGGTTTTGTTAATTTCATCGGTACTTTGTGGTTCGTAAAGGGGAAGGTGAAAGCGGGCCAAAAGATCTTTGAGGCGTTCTTTTTGTGCAAGATTAATAGCTACTAAACTAATGCGAAAACCAGCTTTTCGTTTGGCCTCAATCTCATCTGCCAAGGGCTTTAACCCATGCTCACTATGGCGAATAGCCTCTAATTTTTGACGCAGAAAAAAATTGGATTTTGTTTCTACATGTAGGGGCACGGCGCGCCGTGCCCCTACTGTAGGGTCGGTATAAGAAAAATCGATAACGGGAAAAAAGGATGAGAGTTCCAAAACTTCATCAAAGGAAGCAAAAAGATTCGTGGGTGGAACAATGCGTTCTAGGCTTGTTGATTTTTCACAATGGCTTTGATGTTCTGCCATCGCCTGATTTTGTAGTATTTGCAACTCTGAGAGCGCGTCATAAAAAAGAATGCAATCTTTGGGAAGGTAGTCAAAAAGTGTGGCTGTATTTTTGTAAAAAAGGGGAAGATAGGTTTCGATCCCGTTAAAATAAACCTGGTTTTCAATCATTTCTGCAATAGGATCTCGTTCTGCCTTGGAAATTTCGGCTTCGTCAGAACGATTTTTAAGAGTTTTTAAAAATTCTTGTTTTTTAATGTCCCATATAATTTCATGAGCGGGAGTCACCACAATTTGATCAGCCGTATCAATTGATTTTTGATTTTGTGGATTAAAAAAACGGATCGATTCTATCATTGTGTCAAAAAATTCGATGCGGCAAGGGTAGAGATGGGCCGGAGAAAAAATATCAACAATCCCGCCCCGTACGGCAAAGGTGCCACGGTCTTCCACCAAGGGGGTGCGCTGGTAACCCAGGTTGGTTAATTTTACAAACCATTCATCCCGATTAATTTCGTCTCCCTTAATTAAAATATGGCGATGACGCAAAAAATCTGCAGTAGGCATGAGTTTTCGCGTTAAACTAGCGAGAGTTACAATCATCAAGAAAGGATTTTGTTGATGTTCGTGTAAAAGATTTAAAAGACGGAGTCGTTCGTGAAGAAGATCGGGATTGGGGGAAAGATTAAAGTAGGGAAGAACGTCCAGGGACGGAAAAATTTCTACGGGGATATTTTGGGGTAGAAAAAAAGAAATATTTTCTTTCCAAAACAAAGCTTCTTTAATACTGGGTACAACTAAAATAGAAATTTGTTTTTTTGTAACAAGAAAGTGGGCTAGAAAAAAAGCTTTAGAAGATCCTTCAAAACCCCTCAAGCTGATGGTTTTTCCTGCTTCTAATCCTTTTAACTCGAGTAATTGATTTAATGGCATCCCTTGATTGTTTTGTGGTACTATAAAGCATCTAACCCATAAAGGTTTTTTTCATGGCTACACCACCAGGATTTGATCCAAACGTTTTAGTTTCCAATGCGCAAGCAAGTCCTGCTGATCAAGCAGAAGAACTTCAGGCCAAAAAAAAATCTTCTCCACATCATCAGGAAGTGAAAAGTGCAGATCATTTTGATGGCCCCAATCGCCAGAGAGATTTTACAAACAAAATGGTTTTAGAAAAACGTTCCCCTTCTGAGGCTAGAGTTTTGTCGCATTTGGCCTCACAAGAGATGCCTCGTAAGCCCCAGGCTTTGCCCGAACATTATCGCCAAGTTGTTAAAGATCCTTTATTGCAAGATCCCAATCATCAAAATCTTTCCCAAGGTTTACAAAATCGCTCGATGGGAAATCAAGCCGCACTAAGCAAAGAAACGTTTTCTCAGCTTTTTCGTCTGCGTCATTTTTTTCAGGATAAACCAACCACTGTTTTGGTTCTCAAAGAAGAAGTGGCTTTGTCCAGGGAGGCTAAAACAGAAGAGGGGGGCAGGCTAACGCGGGGATCAGAAAGTTTGCCAGAAGGTTTAAACCAACAAACCCTCAATTTACTTCAAAAGGTAGAAGCTTCAATCAATAAAAACTCATTGGAAGGTCTTTTAAAGAGGCTGTTTGCTGGTGAAGAGATGATTCCCATAAATACAACAACTTGTTTGGGGCTGGCTGCAAAAACACCAGAGAGTTGGAAAACTTTTTTCTTAAATATTCTTTCAAAAGGGAGTGTAGAACAAGTAGTGAGTCAAAAATTACAAAGTTTGGTTGATGCTCTTTTTCGTGGTTTGTACAAGGCCACCCAAAGTGGGATGACTTTAGTTACTGATCTTCGGTTTCAAAATGGTGAAAAAGTTCTTTCCGAAAAATTTGCCCGTGTTTTGGTTGAAAATCCGGAGGTGCTTTTAGCTTTAGAAAAGTTGCAACCAGGAGAAACTCTTGCTCCTGATATTTTAACCAAGTTGGGTGAAGAACTTCAATTTTTAAAATTGGCTCATGTGCCAGCAGAGGCAGCAACTGGGTCGGCTTTAAGTCTTGTGAAGAGCCAGGCTAATAAAGAAGCCAGGGAAAAGTTGGAACAAAATTTAGTTCACGAGCGTAAAAAGCGCTTGTTAGCTGGCTTTTCGGGGGAAGACGCAGGTCCTTTTGATCAAAAATATGGCACCCCACTGGGGGCTGGTGGATTTATTGATAAAGATCAAAAACTTAAAAGGCGTAGTTTTATCCAATTTGTTTTGACGCTTTTGGGTTTAACCCTCGCCGGCTTGCTCATTTTTCTCCTTTTTCAAAATTTAAGGTAAGTAATTGAAACTATTTATAAAATTTAAGGTTGATCTCAAATGGTAAAAGCAGTATATTATATTTGAAATTTAATTGGTTCATCCTCGTTTAAATAGGGTTTTCCCCTTTCACAAGGGGATTTTTCATGAAGGAGGCAGTTCTGGCGGTATTTTTAGGGTTGAGATGGGTTTTTCTTTTATTTTTTCCTCTTTTAGTAGCTTGCGGAGGCTCTTTGTTTACAGGAGATGTAAGATCTTCTGATGAAGACCAAGAGAGTTTAAACGCTGTTCTTGAGGATAATGAGGTGCAAGAAAAGCAAACTGCCCCCGTAGCTTCTGCTCGCCCTGGTGGGCGCATGGATTTTGTTGAGTATCATATCGCCCAAAGCTTAAAGCAACAAAGAGGTTCGCAGAAAGAAGAAAGCTTTCCCGAGCTCGAATCCATTTTTGATGCTCCCAATAAAACCTGGTCTCCTCGCAAGGGTTATAACATTCCCATGGTGCATAATGCAGCGGTAGATCGCTGGATTCGCACTTTTAATGGTCCTTTGCGCAAAAATTTTACTCGCTGGATTTCGCGTGCCAGTCTTTACGCTCCTGTGATGGAGGAAATTTTACGCGACTATAATCTGCCCACCGATCTTGTTTTTTTAGCCATGATTGAAAGTGGTTTTAATTTACATGCTTATTCTCATGCCAGTGCAGCTGGTCCCTGGCAGTTTATTGGTTCTACCGGAAAGCTTTATGGTTTAAGTTCGGGTGGCATTGTAGATGAACGCCGAGATTTAATTAAGGCAACCAAGGCAGCCGCAGCTCATTTAAAAGATCTCTATCAAGCCTATGGAAACTGGTATTTGGCTTTTGCAGCCTACAATGCAGGAGCTGGCAAAGTAAATAGTGCCATACAAAAGATGGGCACCAGGGATTATTGGAAATTAGCTTCACCCAGGTCTAGGGCGCTTCGTCAAGAAACCAAGGATTATGTTCCAAAAATTTTAGCAGCAGCTACTATTGTTAAAAATTATCGAAAGTATGGTTATTCTTCCAACCTTTTTGGAAAGCCCCTAGCTTTTGATGTTGCAACAGTGCCCGATGCAACCGATGTTTCGGTTATTGCCCGTTGTGCTGGGGTTCCTTTAAAGGAAGTGGAAAATTTAAATCCTGCGCTTATGGTTGGGGTTACTCCTAATGATAAACAATATTGTGTTATGCTTCCCAAGGGCACCTTGGATACTTTCGAAGAAAATTATGCGCGTGTTCCAAAAAATATGCGGGTGATGTTTACGTTTCATAAAGTAAAACGTCACGAAACCTTGGTTACTCTTGCTAAACGTTATGGCATTGGCAAAACACGTATTGCCCAGGCTAATAAATTAAAACCATCTGGTAAGCTTACTCCTGGGAGTATTGTTTTAATTCCCAATAAAGGAAATCCAGCCGCGTTAGAAACTTTGTTTGCAAAAAAATCGAATAGCCCAGGCAAAGAATTTACTACCGATGAACCCCAACCCACATCTCCCGAAGAACCTACTCCCACAGAGCCTCCCCAAGAACCTGTAAAACCCATGTTGTATTCGGTAAAAAGGGGAGATACTTTGTCTACTATTGCAGCCAGAAATGGTGTAAGCCTTGAAACGCTTAAAAGCCTCAATCAGCTTACCACCAATAAGGTAAAAGCTGGACAAATTCTTACCATTCGTGAAGCCAATCCAGTAATGCCTGTAGCCTATAATCCTTCTTCTGCGCAAGTAGCAAAGCCCCAGCTTTATAAAGTAGCCAGGGGAGACACCTTGTTTTTAATTGCCAAAAAACAGGGAGTGAGTGTTTCTGATTTAAGAGAATGGAATCGTTTAAAAGGCAACACAGTTTATGTTGGAAAAAATATTGTTGTATCTAGGCCTGTGGCGGGAGCAAATGTTATTTCTAAGCCGGTAGAGGCTACAAGTCCTCGCATGGTGGCCAACACGCGCACTTCTATTGCCAATGAAGCTGGGCGTTTAATTGTTCATCAAGTGCGTTATGGAGATACTTTGTGGAAGTTAGCCAGGCGTTACCGGGTAACGGTGCAACAATTACGAAGCTGGAACCGCCTCACCCGCGATGGCCTTACTCCAAATCAGAAAATTAAGATTTATGCTGCTATAAACCCCGATCCTCGCATTGCCTTAGGGCATCTTTAAAAAATAATAATTCGTTTTTACATTGTGTCCCCCAAGGGGACTTTTCCTTGCCTGCGAAACTCCTCGCCCAAAGGCTTTGCTCAGGGCTCGTCAAACAAAATCCTATTCTCTTTATTTATTTATCACAAGGCACCTAGCCATAATATCATGAAGCCCTTGCTTTTTTGCAGTGAAACCAATCATAAGAAATCCTATGCCACATATAGATACGGAAAGTATTTGCCCAAAATAGCGACCGCATGCTTTTCCAAAGGACATTCGATTTCCAGATAAATCAGTTACCACTATTCCGAGGGCCATTTTGCCGAGTGTGGCTTGTTTAACAGAACTTTCCATAACTACTTGGTAAACCCAAGCAAAAAGACCCGAAAGAATATAACTATCAACAGATTTAATAAACTCAGCTTTGCCAGTCAAAACATCATCAGGAATAGCAAAAATAAACCCAATAAAAAAATTGCCAATGGCTAAAATAAACATATCGATTACAAAAGCAGCAAATCTTTTCCAAAAACCAGCATAACTAAAGGTTTTATTTTGTATGTTCATTTTCTTTTTTCTCCTCCAAACAAAATTAAAATATATTTGAAACTATAAAATATATTTGAAACTTGGATTAGTAAAGTCCTTTTTAAAAAAGCCAGTTAATAAAAAGTAGCCCCAACCTCTAACGCACCGCATCATTTAAAAATCTTATTATTTCTGTAAATCACTTGCCATTGTTGTTTGAGTTTATTATTTCGCGAGTTGAGAGGAG
>Ga0155497_123_pt1 | contig 159451 bp, 147 predicted proteins | sample RifCSPhighO2_12_FD_107155 | JGI IMG/M metagenome (GOLD analysis project Ga0155497, IMG submission 107155) | Deltaproteobacteria bacterium RIFCSPHIGHO2_12_FULL_40_32 | reverse complement strand
TCGCCTCCGAGATTCGATCTCTTTTTCTCTGTATTCTTTAGTATTTCCAACGTGTTGCCAATTCATTCAGCAACACTTTGTGAGTATTATGCCACTTTTCAATAGTCCCTTTATACGACCCTCTTGCTTAAACTTTCTAAATCCTTTAAAATATATATATAAATCGCGGCTTTAGTGACGCGCCATGTCACATAAAACTAAACATAACAAGGGAGGTAACCATGAATCCCATCGAAACACTCAAAAAAGCCATTACCATCGGAGGAGCAGGAACGGTTGCCATGACCGCTTTCTACTACCTAGCCGATGTGGCTCATCTGCCTCGTGCAGATTTCCATGGGCTAGTAGCCCAGGTACTGCACCTAGGTACCACGGGTACCTGGTTTGCGTACTTTGTAATCGGTATTGTGTTAGCGCATGTTTATCATGCTTACCTGCGTGACAAGCTGCCTGCCACATCTACCGTACGCGGTTTGATTTTTGGCGCCATACTCTGGATGGCTATGGGGCTCCTTCTCATGCCTATGATGGGAATGGGACTCTTTGCCGGATCCTTTGTGTCGGCTGTGGGTATGCTTTTGGCTTTAGCAGCCTATGGTGCAACTGTTGGTTATTTGTCGGATCACTAAAACCGCGATTCACAACTTAATTCTTTTTAAACCAGCTCTGGAAACGGGGCTGGTTTTTTTCCTTCTATCCCCTCTCCCCTTGGGGGAGAGGGTGCAGGGTGAGGGGAATATGAGAGGAGTTCTTTTCATTAAGGCCCAAAAAGGATAGAATGTTCTTTCAATGCGTGAACACTTAAAAAAATATATCGAGTTTTCTAAAACCTCCAATGTCCGTGGCTTAAGAATTTTGCTGGAATATTTTTACGCCATGGAAATTTTTAAGCCCATTTTTAATTCTCAACGAAGAATTGTTTCTATTTTTGGATCTGCAAGAACCAAACCCAATAAAAAAGAATACCACGAGGCCAGAGAGTTGGGTCAGCTCTTATTTGAAAATGGCTATGCCGTTGTTACAGGAGGCAGCTCGGGCATCATGCAAGCTGCCAACGAAGGAGTTGCTAGCGGGATTATGGACCTCATGAAACGTGAAAATCCAAAACTTTCAGAAAAAAATATTCGGCGCTCTAAATCTTACAAAGATTATTTAAAACGTTACTCCGTTGGATTAAAAATTACTCTCCCTTTTGAACCTCAACATAATCCCTTCGTAGGGGTACATGCTACTTTTCATTATTTTATGGTTAGAAAATTTTTCTTTGGCACTCTTTCTTCGGCCTTTATTGCTTGCGAAGGAGGTTGGGGCACACGAGACGAACTCTTCGAAATGTTAACTCTCGTTCAAACTGGCAAATCTCCTTTAATGCCCATTATCTACATTAGCAAAGACCCTAAACATTTAATTGATGATATTAACCACACCATTCGCAAGGGTTATATTTCATCTAAAGATCGCTCTCTCATTGATATTGTGGACAACACCAAGGCAGCCTTGCATATCATTAATCAATTCTACAGTGTGGTGAAAAAAATTAATTACGACAAAATACACACCATCGATATGGAATTAGCCAAACCCTTGGTGGAATCTGAAAAAAAGGAACTCAAAAAAATTATCAAAACTGAGTATGGAAAAATTTTTAAGGGAGTATCTTTTTCGATGGGACGTATGATTTTAACAGGATTTAATTATCAATCTTTTGGCTACCTGCGCAAACTAATCGACCTCATGGCCACTTTTTAAGGCCCGCCATCCCTGTATCCCTTTTGTCATTCCCGCGTCATTTGTCATCCCGGCGGAGGCCGGGATCCATCTTTAGATTCCGTCATTGCAATAACCCAATTAATTGTAGGGGCAGGCCCCTGTGCCTGCCCGATTATGGGCAACCACAGGGGGTTGCCCCTACGGGATACCCGCGATGACAAAGATGGATTCCCTCTTTCGAGGGGATGACAGAGTGGAGATGGATCCCCGTCCCCCGTCTTCACGGGGGCAAGTTTAAAAACATGAGAATAACAGAGGAATCCTTCATCGCTAAGGTACAATTTCAATCTTAGAATCAAAACAAATCTGAAGGAGAACCATGCGCAAAACATGGGGAGGAATTTCACGGAAAGATAAAAGTTCGGCTACTTCAAGTTCTGCTGCTTCAAAATCTTCTAAAAATATTCCTTGCACACCAGCTCCATAACTTTCAATACGATCTGAAATGGCTACTAAAAATTGTTGTTCAACTTCTGCCCTAACGGTAGCAAGCATATCCAGATATGTATCTGGATCTTCTTGCAGGCCGGCAATATCATCTAAAACAGTTTCAACTTCATAAATTTCTAAGGGATGCGAAACCACACTTGTTCCATACGCCCTACTAGTGGGGAACTCTTTTCGTGACGCTACGGCTACAAGCTCTCCTGTTCTACTAAAAATAGCTCCCCCACTATTGCCATAATAAATTCCAGAATTCATAACCAAAAAAGGATGCCCGCTTTGTTGCATGTTTTCTGCATTGGCAATAAGCCAATCTTGTGCATCTGGGTTTCCACTATAAGCTGCATAGCGAGGATCTTGTTGATTCACAGGCAACACATCATAACCAAGGGTAGCTTCGATGGTTCCATAATTGTACAAACGGTAAGCCTTGCCTCCTTGATCAACATTTTCAGTTGCCTGGTTAGGATAACCAATAGCTAAAAAAATTTCACCATTTTGTGGTAAATCTGTAGCTATTGGCGCCCAGGGAATATCATCTTGATTAAAATAATCAGGAAAGTACAAAACTGCCAAATCAGCGCCTTGATCAATACTCACCACATTTTGTGGACCAAAACTGTGATAAGCTCCATCAAAATAAATTTCCATATCAGAAGCAATTTCACCTTGGGAGTTAGAAACCACATGGGCAGCTGTTACTACCATTCCGCCATAAACCCAAACACTAGATCCCCTTACCTCTCCTTCTGATGCACCATGCACTACAATAGGACTAACTGTTCTTCCACAATCTTTGGCTACATCTAAAACAACACCAGACATGAAGTGAATATTTGATAAATCTTCAATAGAAAAACCTTTGGCCAATAATTCTCTTGGCTCACACACTGCCTCAGGAATAACTCCATTGGTGTTCTGGTATTGAAGGGGACGATTTAGTTTTTCTCCTAAAATAGCCATGGCACTGATGCCATCGGGACAACCATCGATACGAAGCAAACTTTTTATTTGATCAGGATTAAATAAAAGAGGGTGGGCCGTCTGTAGGGGACCACTAGTGGAACCACCACATTCTAAAGTTGTTCCCTCACTTGTTCTCACAAAATTGCAATCACTAGAAGTTTTTAAACTCGCGGAGTCAAAAAATGGGGCAATTTCACGAGCAGTTAAAACATGATCTTGCCCAGCCACAAAAGCAAAAACAGCTTCATCAATTCCCTTGGCAACTAAAGCTTGTGAAGACATTTTCCCCTGGGCACGGGCAGTTCTATCTAAGCCAATAGTTTGTAAAAAAACCTCGAGGCTTGGATCACTTGAATCAAATTGATAAATCGTTGTCGCCATATTTTTACCAAAACTAGTCCTCTTTTCCTTAAATATAAGCAAAAACAATGCCAAATGTCACATTGCGTCATTTAAATTAAGTGGTTGAAAATATTTATCTTTTTTTGAATACTGTCTCTTCAATTTTCTGTCAGGTGAGGGGAGGAGACCTCAAACATTGACACTTGTCCTCAAAAAAAATAAAAGAGGATCCATCTTATTCCCCTCCTTTGTAAGGAGGGGTAAGGGGAGGTAGAAAATCTTGTAAGACTCTACCCCCTCCAACTCCCCCTTACAAAGGGGGAGAGCAACACAAAGGAGACATTATGACCGAACCCAAAAGTAAAAATATTTTCTGGCATCATGGAAAATTAACAAATGAAGACCGTGTTAAAAACTTGAAACAAAAAGGCTGTGTGGTGTGGCTCACAGGGCTTTCAGGATCTGGAAAATCAACAGTGGCGCGTGAAGTAGAACTGGCCCTGGTTTCCAACGGAAAAAATGCCTCGGTATTAGATGGTGATAATATCCGCCATGGGTTGAATAAAAATCTTGGATTTTCTCCGGATGATCGCAAAGAAAACATCCGCCGCATTGGTGAAGTTTCTAAACTTTTTTGTGAAGCCAATGTCATTGCCATCACCGCCTTTATTTCTCCCTACAAGGCCGATAGAGACATGGCTCGTTCTTTGGTTCCCCAAGGGCAATTTTTTGAAATTTTTTGTGATACCCCCATCGAAATTTGTGAGCAACGTGATACCAAGGGGCTTTATAAAAAAGCAAGGGCCGGACAAATTCCAGAATTTACTGGCGTTTCTGCCCCCTACGAGGCTCCAGACAAAGCAGAGCTCATCCTCAACACAGGCAAAGAAACCCTGGAAGAATCCACACGGCATGTGTTAGATTTGCTCGTTGAGAAAAAAATTATTTAGACTTAATCTGGTTTAGACCTCGGTTGGTATTTTTTTGAAAAAGCATCTCGCAGCCGATTTGTCCTTGCGAAAAAATAAAACAAATCGGCGAGAGCGAGCGGGATTGAAGTTTCGATGGCTTCAAGAACCGCGTCTTTTTAAAAAAAATACCAACCGAGGTCTAAAAATTATGAACCACATCGACCAAAATCTTATTTCCGAACTCGAAAAAATCACCGACCCGAAGGATTTAATTGGTGAAATTTTTCGTCGCTTTGGAAACCGCGCTGCCATTGGTACAAGCTTTCAGCTTACTGGCTCGGTGATGATTGACTTAGCCATTCAAGCTAAAATCAAACCTCGTGTTTTTACCCTTGATACCTTACGTCTTTTCCCTGAAACCTACGCCTTTTTTAAAACCATCGAAAAAAAATATAAAATCACCATCAAAAAAATAAAACCCGATCCCAAAAAATTGGAACAGATGATTAAACAACATGGAGAATTTCTATTTTTTGATAGCAAAGAAAAACAAGAATTTTGTTGTCATCTTCGCAAAGTAGAGCCCAACGAACGTGTTTTAGAAACTTTGGATGTATGGCTTACAGGCCTCCGGGCTGATCAATCTGAAGGACGCTCACAAACCCCATGCTTCCAAATCTTAGAACAAGGCGAAAAGAAAAGGCCCATCCTCAAAGTAGCCCCCTTAGTTAACTGGACAGAAAACCAGCTTAGAGATTATGCCAAAAAAAATAAGGTTCCAACCCACCCTCTCCTCGATTGGAAAAAAGACGGTTGGTACTACGAATCCCTTGGTTGCATTATTTGCACCACCCCCATTAGTCCCAATGAGCCCAGAAGGGCTGGGCGTTGGCGCTGGTTTAACACCAAGACGGATGACAAAGAATGTGGGTTGCACATCCCTAAAAAATAAGTTAGGGGATCCCCTTCATTAAAATTAAAGAAAGGAATACCATGGGAGCCTCCGTTGAGAAATTACAAAAAAAAGATTACAAAGTAGCTGATATTAATTTAGCTGAATTTGGCCGCAAAGAAATTGAAATTGCTGAAACTGAAATGCCTGGCCTCATGGCTTTAAGAGAAGAATACAAAGGCAAAAAACCCTTAGCTGGTGCTCAAATTGCTGGTTGCCTCCACATGACTATTCAAACTGCAGTACTCATCGAAACCCTTTCAGAACTTGGTGCTTCTATTCGCTGGTCTTCTTGCAATATTTTTTCAACTCAAGATCATGCAGCTGCTGCCATTGCAGCAAGCGGGATTCCTGTGTTTGCCTGGAAAGGTGAAACCGAAGAAGAATATACCTGGTGTATCGAGCAAACCATTTGCTGGCCTGATGGAAGTGGTCTCAACATGATTTTAGATGATGGTGGAGACTTAACTCAAATTGTTCATGATAAATATCCCAACATGCTTAAAAATATTCGCGGCCTGAGTGAAGAAACAACAACGGGTGTGCATCGTCTTTATCAAATGGCCAAAGAAGGAAAGCTAGGTTGCCCTGCTATTAACGTTAACGATTCAGTAACCAAATCTAAATTTGATAATTTATATGGTTGCCGCGAATCCTTGTTAGATGGAATTAAACGAGCCACCGATGTGATGATTGCCGGCAAAATCGCTTTGGTTGCGGGCTACGGAGATGTAGGCAAGGGCTGTGCTCAATCACTTCGAGGTCAGGGTGCCCGTGTGCTCATTACTGAAATTGATCCCATCTGTGCTCTGCAAGCAGCCATGGAAGGTTATGAAGTGGTTACCATGGAAAGTGCGGCACCTATGGCAGATTTGTTTGTTACTGCTACTGGTTGTTTAGATGTGATTCGACGTGAACACTTAGACAAAATGAAAAACCAAGCCATTGTGTGTAACATTGGGCATTTTGATTGCGAGATTGATGTTAACTCTTTGTTTAACGATTCTAACATTAAAACGATCAACATTAAACCTCAGGTAGACCAAGTTGTTTTTCCTGATGGAAGACGCCTTACTATTTTAGCCCGTGGGCGCTTAGTCAACTTGGGTTGTGCCACAGGACATCCAAGCTTTGTGATGAGTAATTCTTTTACCAATCAAGTGATGGCTCAAATTGAATTGTTTCATCATCACAAAAAATACGAAAAGAAAGTTTATGTTCTTCCCAAACATTTGGATGAAAAGGTTGCCCGTCTTCACTTGAAAAAACTAGATGTTAAGCTCACCAAGCTTACTAAAAAACAATCTGATTATTTGGGAGTACCTACTGAGGGGCCCTTTAAGCCAGATTATTATCGGTATTAAATCTCACACTTGACAAGGGGTAGGTTTTTAATGAAAAAAATGAAACTTGTTTATTCTCACGAAGCCTATCAACAAATCAGGATTTTACATCCTGAAATCAAAAAAGAAATCAAAGTTACTTTATACTATTTATGAATCTTAAGCTGTTTCTACTTTAGAAGTGGGTACAATACTCACTGTTAACACCCGATCAAAGGCATTGCCTACACTATCTTCCATCAAAAAAGGCAAATCGATTACTTCGGAAGGTAAGGGATCCAAGGGAATAAGAACCACGGTGCCATCATTACAATTAACACCATCTACCCAACTATCAGGAGATTCAATGGAGGCTTGATAGGAGCGGCCTTCAAAATACACTTCTTCTCCATCCATTCCTGGCCTTGAAGGGAGAAAACTTCCATCCGACTGGCGATATTCTACAAAACGATCAATTTTTTCTGGATTTTGATCATTTAAACCTAAAAAACGACGTTGTTCCACAAAACGAAGTTCATCAGAATCTGAAGGAATAAAACGAGTTTCAATCTTAGACCAATTGTGACCAGAATCATCAATCATACGAGGTATTATGAGCCTAAAACAAAAATCCGTCTATAAATAATATTTGTCAAAAAATTGACAAATGATAAAGGCTAGAAATTAATTAAATTTTTCAAATGTATGGAGAGGAGCAGAAAATTTTTTCTGGGGGGTGAATTTTAAAAAAATATCCCGAAGCCAACGAGACAATCCTAAATGACGCATTTGGGTCTTCCAGATTTTTTTAGAATAATTTTTTATTTTTTTGACACGCTCTATTCTCTTTTTTTGAAAATGTTGAAGAGCTATGGAAACTTCACTTGTGCCCAACTCCTGTGCAAGACAAACAGCATCCTCTAAGGCAAGGCTTGCTCCCCAAAAACCACTTGGTAAAACAGGATGGGCTGCATCTCCTACTAAAATAACCAGGCCATCCATCCAGGGTTTTACAAGAGCATGGTCATAAATATCCGTGCGAAAAATTAAATTCTCAGGCGTTGCATTAAGAAGTTCTAAAATATTTTTAGATCCTGTTTCAAACCGCTTTACAAGACTCATCCGCATTTGACCTGCAGGTTCAATAAGATTAGGCAAAGAATGATCGTAAGCATACCAATAAGATTTTCCACCACCTATTCCTACATAACCAAAAATCATGCCTTTCCCCCAATATTCAGTTAAAACACCTTCTTTGCTTTCTCCCCACGTAGAAATACCCCGCCATGAAGTTACACCTGTATAAGTAAGTTTATTCACCCGAACAAGCTGCTTCCGTATACAAGAACTCATCCCATCAGCTCCAATCAATAAATCACCTGCAATGCGTCTTCCCCCACTAAAAATTAAAGTCGCTTCTTTTGAGTCTTGATAGTAACCAAGAACACGATGATCAGAAAATATAGAGGCTCCTCCAATTTCATCTGCTAACAGTTTATGCAAATCACTGCGTAAAAAAGCTACAAGAGGAAACCCGGATAATTTAGAAATAAAATCAAGATTTACCATTTTAAGTAAAACACCATTCCAATGACGCAATTCAAAGCACTTGATGGCAAAGCCTAAATTAACCACACGATGAGCAATCTCTAAAGACTGCAAAGATTGGAGGGTACTTCCATGCAAAATAAGACCTGTGGGTATTGGCTTATCTCCCCCTTGTTCATAAAGGGAAACCCGAAAACCATTTCTTTTTAAAGCCAAGGCAGAAGCCAATCCACCTAAACCAGCCCCTGCAATAATAATTTGTAAATCAGTTTGCATTTTATCCATCACAATAATGCACTTGAAAAACCTTTCCATCCTCTAATCGATAAGCCGTAAGTTTTACTCCCCACACACAGGCTGTATCGAGAGAAACCAAATACTTTCTTTTGATATGCCCTAAATGAGCCCAGTGACCAAATAAAATAGTTTGATGGGCTGTTTTTCTTTTAGCAATTTCAAACCAGGGCTTAAAAGGTGCAGGGGCTTCATCTGGAGGACCCTTGTATTTAAAATGCAGCTGCCCTTTTTTATTGATAACCCGCATACGTGTAAAAACACCCAATGCAAAATTAAGTTCATCATTACTGTTTTTTATTTTTTGTGGTGCATCAATTCGTTTTGAATAAACCATTTCTAAAAATTCTGGGGCTTTTTTACTTCGTAAAATTTTCTCTAAAACTCGTGCATACTTTCTGGCATCTGCCAAACTCCAAGAAGGATGAAGCCCTGCATGAACCAAAATAAAACCCTTTTCTTCATGCATGAGAGGTCTTGTGCGAAGCCAATTTATCAATGTTCGATTATTTGCTTTTAATAAGGGCCCCAGGGTGTCTAACTCTTCGGGTTTTAGCAAACCAAAATACCTAGCCAGGCAATAAAGATCGTGGTTGCCTATAACAGAAACTAATTTTTTTTGATGTGCCGCAAAGCGAAGAACCTCAAGAGAATGAGGACCACGATTTACCAAATCTCCAACCAACCATAAGCGATCTTTTTTAGGATTAAATGAAACATGGGATAAAAGTTTTTTGAAGGTTTTAAAACAACCCTGAATGTCCCCTACTACATACGTTGCCATAACTTATATCAACATAAAATTTAAAATGAAGCATAGTTTAATTTTAATCTGAATGGAAGGGGGAGGATATTCCTTCCGGTTTCTGCGGAACTCCTCGCCCGAAGGCTACTCTCGGGGCTCGTCAAACAGTCCTCGAAACCTCCAGGAACATCCTCCCCCTTCCGCGCCATTGAGGTTTGGTTAAAGATTTTCATAATCCTCCACCGTATCTATCTCTCTCCACCACTTACCCTGAGTTGACACCATCCCTATCGTTAATTCTGTTCTTAAAAGAAGAGAAAAAACATCCTCGTAGTAATAACCTTGTAGGGGCAAATGATCATTTGCCCCTACCCCTCCTTCTTCATAAATTTTCACATAGGCCATGGCCCAATCTTGATCAAAACGAGATAACCCAATAAATTCTCCTGCTGCTTCATTCATAGGAATATTTTTTCCCAATGCTATCATTTTTTGATCAACACATTTTACCTTCATGGCTTCTTCATCTACTTTCTCTAAATTATTTTCCACCATCATGGCGGCAGAAAAATGAGAAGCTGCTAAATCATCCCAAAAAGTGGGATCACATAAAAGATCTCCATCACATAGAAAAAAATCTTGGGGATTTTCTTTTAAAGCCAAATAAAGTGAATAAGAATTATTTGTCGATTCAAAAAGAGGATTAAAAATAAATTGAATGGAAGCTTTTGGAAACTGAGACTTAACCCACCCCATTACTTTTTCCTTGGCATACCCTACTACTATCGTTATCGGATTTATTTTTCTTTGAATAAGGGCCTCAAGATGACGCTCTAAAAAGGTTTGCCCCTTAAAAGAAAGTAAACATTTGGGTAAACCTTCTTTTAAACCCTTTAAACGAGAACCCACACCAGCTGCTAAAATAAAAGCCTGAGACATCATGCAAATATATGATATTGTTTATCTATTTTGCAACCTTAAAAAAGACTTAATTTTGAGATGAGATGGCCGTTCTATTACCAATGGAGGGGGTCTTATGTCCGCGCTCAATACCTTTAGGGAGGGCTTAGAAGAGGTATGTTTGGAGGGGTTTGAAACGCCTACTCAATCAAGTCAACCCACACAACCAACTCTTTCTTTTTTACCGCACCAAACAACAGTACCTAGGCCGCTAGAAAAAAAACAACCGCTACTCCATATTCCTTTAGGGGATGTAGTCGCAGAGATTTTGATTCACTTGGCTAAACCAGAAAAAGAAATGACGAACTGAATTTTTAGTGAGAATCCGATACAAAAACCTGGAGGGGTATTCCTTCCGGTTTCTGCGGAACTCCTCGCCCTCGACTACTCTCGGGGCTCGTCAGACAGTCCTCGAAACCTCCAGGAACACCCCTCCAGGTTTTTACATGTGACTGCCTCATCCGATTAATCCTTTCCTCTTGATTCAAACTAAACCCGATGTTAACTCTTTTTCTTTTTTAAAAGGAGTACGCATGGGACAAATTAAATCCTTCATGAAATTAAATTATCGGCATTTTAACTCTGCTGTTACCGTTGATGCTGCTGAAGCCTGGATTAAACTGATTGATCAAGGTGGAAAAATGTTTTTGGCCATGGCTGGGGCTATGAGCACAGCAGAGCTTGGAATTTCCTTAGCTGAAATGATTCGTAAAGGAAAAATCCACGGCATTTGTACCACTGGTGCTAATTTGGAAGAAGATATCTACAATTTAGTGGCTCATAAACATTACAAAAGAATCCCTGGATATCGCTCGCTGCAAGCTCAAGAAGAACTCGATCTTAGAGAAAATGGTTTTAATCGTGTAACAGATACCTGCATTCCCGAAGAAGAAGCTATTCGTCGCATCGAAGAAAGCCTTCTGAAAGTTTGGCAAAAAGCTGATACCGAGGGAAAAAGTTATTTCCCCTACGAATACCTCTATCAAATGATCGACTCGGGCGAGCTTAAACAACACTACGAGGGTAATCCAGAATATTCCTGGGTGTTGGCTGCCCATGAGAAAAAAATTCCCATTTACACTCCAGGCTGGGAAGACTCCACCTGCGGAAATGTTTTTGTAGCTCATAATCGCCTGGGAAATATTAAACGCTTTAGTATTGTGAAAAGCGGAGCAGAACAAATGAATCATTTTATCGATTGGTATTTAGAAAATACTTCCAAAAACTCTATGGGATTTTTTCAAATTGGTGGGGGTATTGCCGGTGATTTTCCTATTTGCGTGGTTCCGTTAATCCACCAAGATTTACAAAAAGATTGCAAGCTGTGGGGATATTTTTGCCAAATCAGTGATTCCACTACATCCTATGGCTCGTATAGCGGAGCTGTTCCCAATGAAAAAATTTCCTGGGGAAAGTTAGGAAAAGAAACTCCAAGCTTTATCATCGAATCCGATGCCTCTATTGTAGCCCCTCTTATTTTCAATTATGTGTTGGGGAATTAAAAAGCCTCCGTCTTGACATATCATTGAATCTCATATATTCTCATATATATGAGTTACTGGTCTATTTACATCTCAAAAAAAGAAGAAAAACTCCTGCGAAAGCCCATTGAAACCATCGCTAAAAAAAACCGTTGGTCCTTTTCCCAGGCTGTTTCAGGAATCTTGAGACAACATCTCATTGAAGAAAAAAAACGTCTTTCCGACGAAGATAATTGGCAAAAATTAACCACGCAGGCCTTTTTTGAAGACGACGAAGAAAAAGACAGTATTTATGACACGCTTTGAATTTGGTGACATTGTTCTTCTTAACGCATTTCCTTATTTCCATCTTTCAGAAGTTAAAAAAAGACCAGCAGTTGTACTAGCAGATACGGGAGATTATGATTTTATCATTGCCCGGATCACGAGCGGGGATGCCAGAGATGCCTATGATTTTGTGGTATCTTCCTGGAAGCAATGTGGTTTACTGCTTGCTTCTGTCATCAGACTTTCAAAGATTGCCACTCTCGATAAACGCCTTGTACTTAAAAAACTAGGTAAGCTTGGATCCCCGGAAAGAAAAAAAATACGTTCCCACTTAAAAATTCTTTTTGATTTGTAATCCTAAGGTTGGGTTATTGTTTAAGGATAAAGCCTTGTAAGGGTCCAGCCAGAGGCTATTTTCTGATAACAAAATCGGTCGTGTAGTCTGTTAGGGCGTTCTTGCCAAAACTCGAAAAGATGGGGAACCAAGCAATATCCTACCCAATGGGGAGGACGAGGTACCACTTGCCCTTCAAATTTTTTCGAAAATTCATCAAAGCGTTTTTCGAGAATATCCCGTGATTCTAACACTTCACTTTGCAGCGAAGCCCAAGCTCCAATTTGGCTTTCTTTTGGCCTTGTTGCAAAATAAGCATCGGCTTCATCCACGCTTGTTCTTTTAGTTTTTCCATGAATTCGAATTTGTTTGCCTAATTCACTCCAATAAAAAGTAAGGGCTGCTCTGGGTTCTTTTTTTAAACTGCACCCCTTAGCAGAATGCGCATTGGTATAAAAAACAAATCCTGTTGAATCAAAACCTTTTAAAAGCACCATACGCCCCTCTGGGTCTCCCTTGGGGGAGGTGGTAGAAAGACAAAAAGCTTCCGGTAAGCAAATGGATTTAGTTTGGGTGGCTTCTTCAAACCAAGATGCAAATTGATCCGTTGGATCTGGGTTTAAATCTTTTTTATCGAGCGGCTTGAAAGTCATAGGTTATCTGGATATTCTTTTGATCTTCAAAAAACAATACAAAAATCTTTGAAACATCAATTAAAGCGAGATGTTTTTCACGGGTATTTTGGCCAGCCCCTATAAAACCTAAATAAATCTGGGTACTTCCCATAACTTTAGACATTTTTGGCACTTTTATCTTTTTTTCACAACCCTTTTATGTTATTGGCGATAAGGGATTATAACGCAGTGTATCATTTTGTAAAAATGAGTAAACAAAAATGGATGGAACTACAGCAAGAACTATTAACGACCGCATAGATCGCCTGGATGGTAAGGGTGATGGGAATTTTAAAGAAATATGGCCTCTCTATGGGTCGGATACAGCAACCAGTATTTGTCTTGAAAAAAGAGGCTTCACTTCTGAGTGTGTTGATTTCTATCAGGCACTCGATCAGATAAGTGCCTTGGCTGCCAGAACTCCCACAGGACAAGCTAAAATAAATATGAGCTATGTAAATACTGGAAACGACTTTAAACCCCGCCAGCAATATAAGGTTTCCTTTTCCGGTTCAAGTGATGAAATTTATGCTTATGCTATTTGTATGGAACTCCTGCATTGGTACATTATGGATGACAAGGATATTGGAACAAGTATTCAAAAGCTGATGGAAGATCCCAAACACACTGGATCTCACTCTGCCATTAACGATGCCATGAGTGGTGCAAGAATCTCTGTTGATTTTCCTCCAGGCACTTTAACTGTTGATCCCGCTGTTGGCCCCTTCACCAATAACATCTTTACCCGCTTAAGCGCTCAATATTCGATGGATCTTTCCGCCTTTATGGTAAGAACTTAAGAGCGCTGTTCAAAAATATTTAGATACGACAAGATTGATACCGAAGATAGTGGTCGGCCAGGGTAATAGCTACCATGGCCTCTCCCATGGGAATAAAGCGTGGGAGAAGGCAGGGATCGTGACGTCCCTTGGTTTGAATAGTTGTTTTCTTGCCTTTTCTAGTCACTGTAGGTTGTGGCCTTGCTAAAGAACTGGTTGGTTTAATCGCACAACGAAGCACCAGTGGTAACCCGGAAGAAATTCCCCCAAGCATGCCCCCATGCCTGTTTGTTTGAGTGGTAATTTTTCCTCTTTTTGAAATGAAATAATCATTATTTTCGCTTCCCCGCAGGGTAGCTACATTAAAACCTTCCCCATATTCTACACCCATCACTGCAGGTAAACTAAAAAGACCCTTGGCTAAATCGGCTTTTAATTTGTCGAAAACAGGTTCTCCCCAACCAGCAGGAATTCCTTTGGTTACAATTTCAGCTACTCCTCCTATTGAATCCACATTTTTTCTCACTTCATCAATAAGAGCTATCATTTGAGGAGCCATTTCTACATCAGGACATCTCACAATATTGGATTCTACTTCCGAAAGAGTTATTTTTTCAGGATGAGGAATAGTGGCCACTAAAGGACCTATTTGTTTTACATACCCCACAACTACAACCCCGGCACGTGCTAGAATTTTTTTAGCCACCACCCCCGCAGCCACACGTACCACGGTTTCCCTGGCGCTGGCTCTTCCACCGCCACGATAGTCTCTAAACCCATATTTGGCATCAAAGGTAAAATCGGCATGACCAGGACGATATTTGTCTTTGATATCTTCGTAATCTTTGGAGCGCTGATCTTGGTTGCGAATTAAAATAGAAAGTGAGGTGCCTGTTGTTTTTCCTTCAAAAACACCAGATAAAATTTCGGGGGTATCAGCTTCTTTTCTTTGAGTTGTAATTTTAGATTGTCCGGGACGCCTTCGACTTAAATCAAAAAGAAAATCCTTTTCGAGAAGAGGAATGCCAGGTGGTACACCATCAATAATCACCACATTCCCAGGCCCATGGCTTTCACCAGCAGTGGTAATTCTAAAAGATTGACCAAAACTATTTCCTGCCATGACTGGATATTCTAGCTTCTTCCTTGATTTTTGTCACGCGATGTTCCAATGAAAAAGAATGAAATTTATTTTGTTTTTTTTCATGGCTCTTTTTTCTTGGCATTGCCACTACCTGCATCAAATCCCAGATTTAGGACATAGAGAAGGCAACACTTATTATCACAATTATTTTGGTTTTCAATTAATCATCCCATCAGAATGGCATTTTCAAAGTGAAAAAATTGCTGACTATCTTAAAAATTCAAAATTAAATCCGCAGCAATTAAAAACTTTCGAAAAATGGCTTAATCCTTCTCAGCAAGAAATTATCACTCTTGCCAGTATTTTTGCCAAAAAAGCAGGCCCACCCGCTAGTTTTAATGCTTCTTTTCTCATCACTGCCGAAAAAACCCATTGGTTTGCAACAACTATAAACCGCAAAAACTACTTAGAGAAGGTAAAGAGCTTACTGATAAAGTTTGAACCCCCTTATCAGTTTGATAAATCCATCAGTATGACAAAAATTGATGGGGTGATGTTTGATGTTTTAGAAGGAAAATCGATGCTGTATACCAAGCCTATTTACCAGATTCATTTTACAACAATCAGAAGAGAATATTTTTTAAATTTAATTGCCATTTATCAAACTTCAGAAGAAAGAAAAAAAATCGAGGAGATCATTATATCCATGAAATTTAATATTGGATTGGAATAGTGCAAAAGCCGGGGAGGGGTATTTCTTAGTCTTTTACAAAATCCAAAATAATTTGGGCTAGCTCTTTTGGTTTTTCGAGATGCATCATATGCCCGCATCCCTTAAGCGTAACCAGCGGTGACCCCTTAGGAAAATGTTTTAAGCGTCTTGTAATTTCTTCTTTCAAACTATGATGTGTTTTAATCCAGGCCCGCATTTCGGTACTCTCTCCCATTAAAAGCAAACATTTGGCAGAAATGGCCTCCCAAAATGGAATAATTTGATTCATTTGAAACAAATGAGGATTGGGCATGCGATGCTTAAAATCCGCCGCCATTTGATACCCCCCCTTCATTTTCTTACAAAGAAAAGGGGTAATTTTTTTAGCCCGATCCAAGGTTAAACGAGGATTATTAGCTACTAACCTTAAGGCAAAAGCTTCCCTGCTTGGATAAATATGAAAACCCTTGCCCGTTTTACTTTCTAACCATTGACGTAATTTAAGAGGCGCTTCACTTTCAGAATGATCTGTTACCCCAAAACCTTCTAAATTTGCCAGATGACTTAACCGATGGGGATAAGTGCCCGCATACATCGAGGCAAGATGCCCACCAAGAGAATGCCCCACAAGCCTTACTGGTTTTTGAGATGAAAAATAATCAAAGAGGCATGCAATATCAGCTATGTATTCGTAAAAAAAATAACCCAAGGGATTAGAAGTATGTGCGCTTTTTCCATATCCCCGAAGATCTGGGGCAATACAAAAAAAATCTTTCTGTAGTTCATCGCATACAAATTGAAAGCTGGCCCCAGTATCCAACCAACCATGAAGAAAAAATAATTTTGGTTTATTTTCTTTTCCCCAAAAATAAACCTGATGCTTAATACCATTAAGGGTGATTTTTTTGGTTTGCATGAAAAATTAAAGCCCTTTCACCTCTAAAAAAACAGGACAATGGTCTGAACCCATGATCTTTGGCCGAATACCAGCGGCTTTCATATGGGGGACAAGGTTTTTAGAGAGACAAAAATAATCGATACGCCATCCAATATTTCTGGCTCTGGAATTTGCAAAATAACTCCACCAGGTATAATGCCCGGGATCTTGATTAAAATGACGAAAAGAATCTGTAAAACCAGCTTGCATTAAATGATCAAATCCTTCTCTTTCTTCATCAGTAAAACCAGCATTACGGTGATTTGTTTTAGGATTAGCCAAATCAATTTCTTTGTGGGCTACATTAAGATCACCACAAAATATCACTGGTTTCTTTTTTTCCAATTTTTTTAAAAACTGTAAAAAATCCCTATCCCATCCCATGCGATAATTAAGCCGCTCTAACTCTCTTTTGGAGTTGGGCGTATACACATTCACTAAAAAGTGGGCATCAAATTCGAGAGTAATGATGCGCCCTTCTAAATCGTGTTTTTCTATTCCCATGCCATAAAAAAAAGCAAGAGGCTCTTTTTTTGAAAATACGGCTGTTCCAGAATAACCTTTTTTTTGAGCTGAATTCCAAAAATGATGCTCATAATTGGGCAGGACTAGATCAACCTGATCGGGATGAGCCTTGGTTTCTTGCAAGCAAAGAATATCGGGGTTTTCATCACAGACATAGTTTAAAAACCCCTTTGTGAGAATAGAGCGAATTCCATTAACGTTCCAACAAGCCAATTTCATGAGGGCAATCAATCAAAATCAGGCAGCAAAGTAAAGAGTTCGTTGATGTTCCTGCTAAAAAAGGGTAAAAATAAGATATGGCCTTGAACCCAACTCAAATTAAGATGATCAAAAAGTTCCTTCATTCAGGCGCCGAGGGTGACATTGCCCGAATGATCGAAAAAATTCATCCCACAGACCTTACCATACTTTTCTCGGAACTGGCTCCCGGTGATACCAAACGACTTTTGTATTCTCTTCTCTTGGTAGCTAAAGCAGGGAAAACCCTCCTGGAACTCCCGGAGTTTATGATTCCAGATATTTTAGAATCCATCGAAAATGATAAACTAACCTCCATGCTTTCTCGCATGGAAAGTGATGATGCTTTTTTTCTTTTAGAAAAATTACCTGAATCCCGCTGGAAAGAAATTATCGACCTCCTCCCAGAAAATCAAAAATCAAAATTAGAAAAACTTCTCATCTATCCCAAAAATTCTGCGGGATCGGTGATGACTTCTAACTACTTAGTTGTTCACATTGATATGACAGTAGAACAAGCTATTGAAAGCCTCCGAAATAAACCAGAAATTGAAGGTATTTTTTATATCTACGTTATCAATGATGAGGGGCATCTTTTAGGAGTGCAATCATTAAGGGGCCTGGTGATGTCTAAACCAGGCGCTAAAATTTGTGATATCATGGGGCAAGAAGTCACTTCCGTTTTTGCTGATGAACCTGCAACCCATGCTGCCCATATTGTAGAACGCTACAATCTTCTGGCCATCCCTGTGGTTACACGCACTCGTGAGTTGGTGGGAGTGATTACTGTTGATGATGTTATCGACATCGTAAAAGAAGAAGCCGAAGAAGATATTTATAACTTAGCAGGATTATCTGGGCAAGATCGCGCCTTAACTCCCATTGTCATCAAAATTACTAAAAGACTTCCCTGGATGATTATGAATCTGTTTACAGCAGCCCTAGCTGCAACCGTGGTTGGTTTTTTTCAAGGATCAATCAAAAACATGGTAGTCCTTGCTGTTTTTCTACCCATTATTTCCAATATTGTGGGTAATGGCGCTATTCAAAGTTTAACTGTGATGGTACGAGCCATGGCCACCGATGAATTTTCATTTATTAAAGGCTATAAGGCGGTTTTTAAAGAAACCATGAGCGGTGCCATGATTGGTATTATTTGCGGGCTCTTGATGGGATTAGCCGGGGCTTTCTGGAAACAAAACTGGTATCTTGGCTTTGTTCTTTCTACCTCCACCATTCTTGCTTTGATTTTGGGATCTTTCATTGGTGCTGCTATTCCATTTCTCTTTAGACGATTAAAACTTGATCCCGCTGTTGGGACATCGGTTATTATTACCATGTTTACTGATTTTATTTCCTTTGGTCTTCTTTTAGAAATTGCTACTTTGATGATGACCTATCTAGAAGGACATGGAGTATGAAAACTCTCATTCAAAGACCTCGCAGATTAAGAATAAATTCTCACTTGCGCGCCCTAGTGAGCGAAACAACGGTAAGTAGTAAACATTTAATCCAACCTCTCTTCATCAAGGAAGGGCTTAAAACAAAAAAACCAATTCCAAGCATGCCAGGCCAATATCAATGGAGTTTAAAGGATTGCGCCCTTGAAGCTAAATCCTGTTACCAAGCTGGAATCCCTGCTGTTATTCTTTTTGGCATTCCACAAAAAAAAAATTCCCAAGGAAGTTATGCCCATGCTGCAAATGGAATTATACAAAAAGCCATTGATGCCATTAAAAATAAATGTCCCGAGCTTTTAGTAATCTCGGATGTTTGTTTGTGTGAATATACAAGCCATGGACATTGTGGACTCATCAATAAAAAAGGCTCTGTTGATAACGATGCTACCTTGGACATCTTATCCCAAGTTGCGGTGAGTCATGCCAAAGCTGGAGCCGACATGGTAGCTCCTTCCGATATGATGGATGGACGCATTGGGGCCATTCGTGCTGCCCTTGATACAAAAGGATATAGCAATACCCCCATCATGAGCTATGCAGTTAAATATGCTTCACCCTTGTATGCTACCTTTCGAGATGCTGCCAGATCTAAGATACAATTTGGTGATCGCAAGGACTATCAAATGGATTATGCCAACGCCAAAGAAGCTCTGCGTGAGGCCAGGCTTGATGAAAAACAAGGAGCCGATATTCTTCTTGTTAAACCAGCTCTTTTTTATTTGGATATTATCTCAAAAATTTCTCAAGCAAGTTCTCTGCCTGTGGCAGCTTATCAAGTAAGTGGTGAATACATGATGATTAATGCCCTCTCTCAAAATGCAGGCTATTCTAAAAAAGAACTCATTCATGAAAGTTTTGTTGCTATTAAAAGAGCAGGGGCACAAATGATTGTATCTTATTTTGCAAAAGAATGGGCCAGGCTTGTATGAAATTTGAAGCCTGTCTGTTTGATTTTAACGGCCTTATTATTGATGATGAAGCCATTCACTTTGAACTTTTTAAAAAAATATTAAGAGAAGAAGAAATTGATTTAACTGAAAAAGATTATTGGGAAAAATATTTGGGATTTGACGACAAAGGGTTAATTGAAGCTGTGTTTTTAGCTTCTAAAAAAAATGTAACACCCAAAAAAATAAAAGATCTCATCCAAAAAAAAAATAAACTTTACTTTCCTGCTCTCAAAAACAAGCTTCGGCTTTTCCCAGGCGTAGATGAATTTATCAAAAAAGTATCCCACAGTTTTTCTCTAGCCATAGTTTCTGGAGCCTTAAGATCCGAAATTGAATACGTATTAAAGGAAACAAATCTTTTTTCTTTTTTCCCCATCATTATCAGTGCTCATGAAACCAAACATGGAAAACCAGATCCTGAAGGTTATCTATTAGCTTTATCGGGGCTTAAAAAAAATAATCCCAAAATTGTTGCTGCAAATTGTCTTGTTCTTGAAGATTCACAAGCAGGAATAGAAGCTGCTAAAAGGGCAAGGATGACGGTTTATGCCCTAGCCCATACTTATCCTCCCGAACAACTTGAAAACGCTGATAAAATTTTTAAAAATTTTGATGAGATTGAAAATTTTATGAAACTTTATTGATGGTCCATTGAAGTTGTGGCCTTTTTTCTTTTTTGGCCAGTATTTTAGCTCTTAACCAAAAAAGAATAGCTCCAAATCCCAGACTCCCTAATGTTAATAATAAGGGCATATTAACCAGGGTAAAAAAAGCCAAAAGAAAAAATACGAGAAAACATTTTCGAAACCATCCATGATTTTTCCAGCAAGCTAATTGATAACCAACTAAAAGAAATAAAACTAAAACAAGATAGTAAGCCACAACATACATAACACGGGATGTATAAAAAAATCCTAAAGTAATTTCCTGGTTTGCTTTAAGCCCACTAGTTTTTGTCCTTAACTTTTTACCACGAGTTGGAAGATCAATTTTTAATGGAACTGTATGCGCAGTAGAAACAAAAGATTCATCGGTTCTGTATAAATCGCCATGCGGTTTAAAAAGTGATAACTTTTCTGGGGCATATACATCAGCAAGTAAGAGAGAAAGGGGTAAATCAAACTTTGGAAAACTAAAACGAATTAATCCTCCCACGGGCGAAAGGATCACTTCCTCATTTTCATAAACAATTTCTAAAAGAAAAGGGTTATCTCCCTGCCTTCTTACAGGAAATAAAGCCACTCCCTTATTGGCTTCAGAAGGTTTAACGGGCCCGCCATCCAAGTAACTATTAAGAACCTGCACATGAGGTAGTTCCATGGTAAGAAACTGTTTGGTGGTATTGCGAATAACAAGACTAGCTTGAGTTAAAACCTTTCCATCAGGAGAAATAACAGAAGTAAAATGGGCCCGATCAATAATAGCTTCATCTAATTCCACTGGATCATGACGATGAAGTTCAAACACAGCCGTAAAAGGATGTTCCATCGATCTTAAGGCATAAACCAAAGGTGACCTGGCAGCCTTACTTACTACCTCTGGCAACTCTCCTCCATCAACAAGACGAACCTTCTCTATTTTTTTAGGAACCAGTTCTGCATTTTCTTTCATTTCAATCCCCATGAGATCGAGATGTCTGGCAACTCCTGTAATAACAAAGGCTGGAAGGTTAATCTCTTGAACAGTTTCATCCACAGGCAAAAAATATTCGATAGAAAGATCAAAATCTTGATTTAAAGGATACTGCATCTGGACGGTATAGGTAGTTAACCCCTCTGATGATTCTACTGGTAACCAAGAAGATACCCCTTTTCCTTTCACCTGACTTACACTGGCCGTGCTTCCCACCTGAAAAACAACTCCCGTCATTTCGGTATTTAAAACTCTAAAATGAACTGTGGTCAGAAAATTAAGTTTATTTTCTTCAAAGCTTGCCAAAGTTCCAGACTCCGCATAAATTTTTTGTACCATGGATAATTTATCTGGTTTTACATTTTCTGCCTTTTGAAAAACTGCATATTCAACATCCAGCTTTTGATTTGTTCCAAGAGCTGCTTTCATGATGTTTTTTTCTTGTTTTTGCCAAATAGCATCATGAATCAACATAGACTGTACTTCATCACCAAAGTTAATCTCAATGGTGCCTCCCTTTAAAATAGGAGATTCTAAAATAAATTCTTTGATTCCTCCCTTTTCTTCCAAGGGAATCATCAGTTGCAACTCCAAGATTTGTGCCTCTAATAATCCTGTTTTTCTGGCTTCAAAAAATATCTGCCCATTTTCGCGATTTAAGGCCAAAGATTCACCATCTAACGCTGCATCGGTAATCACAACACCTTCAGAAAAAAGTGGGATTTTAACATAATCCCTCGACAAAACTTTGAGAGGAATGGTTAAGCTAATTTCTGCTGCCCGTTTAGTAATACGTCCTCCCACAGTAGAATCTCCAAAAATGTAACCCAAACCAAGTTCATCTTGTTCTCTTTTTTCTTTTTCCTCAATTTTATTTAACATCTCTTCGACAACACTCCACACCACATTCACTTGAGACTGGTCTTTTTCTACACCTTCAAATTCACTGGTACTGGTATTTGTTTGAGCAAGGGCTAGGGATCCCCCGCCCATCAACATAAGAAAAAGAAAAACAAGAGGAAGAAAGGTAAGTTCTGATTTTTCTTCGTTTTGTGAATCTAATTTTAGCTTTGGGACAAAAACTCGGGGGGCTATCCAGTCGATCAATGAATTTAAAAAAATTCCTGATACAAAACTTAAAACAACCCAATGCCACGCAGAAAGAGTAAGAAAAAAACCACTTGCAAGATAAGCTGCCCAGCAAATAAGACTTGGCCAAGCTTTAAGCCAACCCGTTGAAAGCATCTTTAAACGTTTTTTTACTTGTATTTTTTGCCACACCAAAAAAACAGCCAGACAAAAAATAAAAGTCCAGGCCCAGTATTCAAAAAGATAAAGAGTGAAAATTTGAGTAAGACCAATGATGATAGAAAAACCCAGCATGGTCCAAAGATATTTTTTCTGTCCTACAAAAAACTCAGGCATATGAGCTCTCTCTAAAATATAACTCAAAGTCCAAAAAAGACTGATGAAGAAAAATACACTGAGAATCAAAGCCAGTACTTTGTGAAAAGCTTCACACACAAAGTAAAAATGAAGAATAGGAGCCTTCCCTTGAATTAAATAAGATTCAAATTTTTGAGGAACTCCAAAAAAAGGGACTTCAAAACGGAGATGTGTTTTCTCTTTTGCATATAACTTTGTAAATAAGGGATTGGGTAATTTTTTAAGATTTAAAAAAAAATAATCCAAACCATCCTGTACCCGTTCTACATTACCTCTAGCAAACAAAACAGGATACGCTTTAGGGCTATAAATATTCCACACCAATTCACTAATCTGCACATCGGTTTCGGGAAGGTTTAAAACACGATGCCCTATCATGCTAAAACGTCCCAACTCTGATTGAAAAATAATTTCTAAAGGATGTGCTTTTTCTATTGATTTAATCAGGGGCAACAAAAGATAATTTTCGTCACTCGCAGGCTCAATATCTCTCCCATCTAAAGAAGCACTTAAAAGACGAGTATGTCCTGGTAATTTTAATTTTAAAAACTGAGCCTGATTATTTTTAACCTGGTAGGTAAGTCTGGTAATACCAGCACCAGATTCTGCCATAATCGTATCAGCCAGAGCTTGTTCAATACGAGTACCCATCAGGGGAATGGCTTTGTGTGCTTTCACTTCAAAAGCTAATTGGTGTTCTGGTGTCTTGGCTTTGTAATAAAAAAGGGGTTGATCTTTTGAAAGAATTTTTAAATCTTCGGGCCTATTTTGAATTTCATCTCTTTCTACTCCCTCATTTTTACTTTCATTAATCTGGAGACTAGTTGTAGAACCCAGTGCATAAAAGTTTTCCTGACTTTCAATATTTTGAGGCATCATTTTTGGAAATTCAAACGAATAAGAATCTGCTGGATGGCTCGTTTCATACTTAATCAGAAGTTTAAAGGACTGTTCTTGTTTATAGGATGTAATCACATGGAGTAATTTAGAATCACCCTGATCTTCACTATACCACTGGGCCACTTTATTAAAGGCTTGCGCTTCACGAACCTCAACTAAACCAATGTGAGCAGGAAAAATGATATTAAAAGTATTTGTTTCCCCTTCTGCTACTTGAAAGTTAACAAGAATTTGCCCTAGGGCACCACCTTCTTGAAGCTGAACATACTGATAAACGCTGGCCTTCATCTTTAATGGCAATTTATTTTTAGAAGCCTTCTTTTCAAACCAAGTCATTGAAATTTTAGAAGTAGCAGGGAAAAAACCCTGTAATTGTGATCCTCCCTCAATAACAACTGGCTCTACACTTACTCCAGGGCTTAAAGTAGCATCTCTATTTTTTTCGGGAATATTGAGAACAATTTCAGATTGGGGGATAGGAATAACTGGCAGGCTTAAAACCCTGGGCCAATCGTTAGAGTTAAGCTTCACACTAAAGGTAGCATGAAGAATATGCTCGTTTTCATCTGTTAAAAGCACTTGAAAAGCAGCATCTTTTTCTGTCCAGATAGAAGGTTCTTCATCAACGGTAACTGATTCTAAATTGATAGAAGCAGGAAGAAAAGGAACAAGTTTTTCACCATCTCCATAAGACTTAATGACTAAACTTAAATCTAATTGTACCAATAACTCACCCTTGGATTCTACACTTTTGCCCATATAAAGAGCTTTGCCATAAGCATAGGGCACATTTCTTTTAGCCTCTCTATCTTTTGCCTTTTCCCAAAGCGAGATAAAGGTATGCCAAGGCATGGAAATAGTATTTGGAGATAATTGCTCTTGCTTTTGTGTTGGCTTAGGCAAATCAGAGGGGCGGGCCCCTGCAACAGGAAGTAAAAAAAAGATCAAGGATATAAGCACCAGGGTATTACCCAGCAAAGCTCGTCCCCGAAGCCAACGACCAAAGGAAGTGCCTGTGGTACAGGCGTAGGGGATCAAAAATAAAAAAGTCCAGAAACGCATTAACCCTCTTTTTTGAAAATAAAAGCAAAAGAAGTATAGAAGTTTTACTTTTAGTTTTCCATAAAGAAATAATCAGGAATTTCTTGATCTTCACTTGAGGGGTCTGGTGGACGTTTCCCAAAACGAAGTGGATTAGGAATAATAGAAGTCAAAAAAGAAGCATCCTCTACCGAAAGACTTAAGGGAGATTTCCCAAAATAATGCTGACTTGCTTCTGTTATACCGTAAATGCCATTTCCCCATTCAATAATGTTGAGATAAATTTCTAAAATGCGATCTTTAGAAAGACAAGATTCGAGTCGTAGGGCCAAAATAATCTCTCCTCCTTTTCTCCATAAAGATTTACGCGGTGAAAAGTAAAGATTTTTTGCCAATTGCATGGTAATTGTAGAACCACCTCTTACAAATTTTTTCTTCTTCAAATTTATCCAAAAAGAATTTTTGATTTCTTTCCAATCCAATCCATAATGATCATAAAAACGTCCATCCTCTGAAATAACAACTGCTTTTTTAAGATGAGAGGAAATCTTAGAAAGCTCTGCCCATTCGCCAACTAATTTTCCTCCTCGATAATGAATAAAGGCCGTTTGAGTTGGATTATGATTTTTTAACCTGGGAATATCCCAGAGAGAAATTTTTCCCAACCAAAGGAGAATTAAGGCTAAAAAAAACAAAAAAACATCACGTAAAAAAATTTTAATTAACCGAAATCTGCGTTTAGAACTCATTTTTAACCCTTAACCAAAAAACAAGATGGGTGATGACTGCAATACAAAAAACAACCCAAATAGCTAAATGTGTCCAACCTAAAAAATAATAAGTAAGAGGCGGAACCCAAGTTAAAAAAAGATTTAAAATAAAAAATGGCCAAGAAATTGTTTTTTGAAGTGCTAAAATTGCCACCCAAAAACAAGGCCAACCATAACCAGTAAGCCGAAATCCACCTGGGCCAATCATGGGACCCAATACAAAAGATAAAAAGCCATAAATTAAACAAAAATAAATAATAGTTTTGTGTGAATCAACTACGGATAAACGAGATTTTATTTTTAATAAAAGAGAAGGAAGAAGCCCAAAAATAGTAAGCCATTGAACCAGTGTAATCAGTGAATTGATTGGATGCCAAGCACAATAACCGATTTGATTTATTTTCCCCACTAGAAAAGGAAGATTAAAAATAACTTTTGGAGTACATGAGTTCATTGAAGAATTCCAAAGTTCAATTCCAAAAAAATTAAGAGAAGTATTATAAATAATTTTAGAACCCATATAAAAGATTTCTGAAAACCCATAACGATTTGGTAAGCCCGCGTGAGCAAAAAAGTTTGAGAGAACAATGCCAATAGCTGTAGCACCTAAAATAATAAGAATATCCCTATACTTTTTTTCCCGTAATAAAACAAAAAATAAAACCAAAGAAACTAAAAGAGTTGATTCTCTCACTATAAAAAGAAGGGGAATGAAAATAAAAGATGATAAAATAGAACGAGAAAATAAAACCAAAAACAGGGCTAAAAGAGCACCATAAAATAAATCATGCATGTAGTAATCGTAAAAAATTTGAACTAGGTAAGGAGAAACAGTAAATAAAATTAAAGGGGGAGCAATTTGAAACCGACGGTAAAGCAGGGTTATAGCCAATAAAAAAACAATCAGGGATAATAAAGAAATAACCTGGAAAGACTTTCTTAAATCCCCTTTAAAAATTTGAGAAAAAGCTGCTGCAAATAAGGGATGGGCTACTCTTTTAGAAAAAGGAGATATTACTTCGTGTTGTTCTCCTTTGGCTATTTTGAGATAATATAAACGATCTTCAATCGGTTTTGTAACTTGAGTAAAGTTTTTCCAAGAAATAGAAAGAATGCAAAAAAAACAGAGCAATAAATAAAAAATGGTTTTACTCAACGCCTTTTGATAAAATGAAAAACTACGCGGGGACTTAATGAGACAAAAACTAATAAAATAAAAATCATCCAAGAAATAGAAGTTGAAGCTTCCGTGTTGAGAGAACAAGATGTCTCTCCCTGAAATATACTATCCATAGAGCTAGTTAAACAATTCTGTACAGTAACAAAGCCTGTATACATACCATTTTCGTTCATCAGAGGAACCACATCTACCAAAATACCATCATCTGTGGCTACGGTTACAGTGTCACCCTGCGCAAAAGACAAGCTATAAGAAGCACTCATGACTGGCAAATCTTCAAGGGAACTAATACCTAAAAGCTGGCAGGAATTAGCAGTTTCATCCTGGGCGGGGGTTTCTTCTTCGGGAGGGGGTAAAGATAAATCACTACAATTTGTCTCTGCTGCCGAACAATCTGACCACTCACCATTGGTGCAAATCATCACTCCTGCATCGCCACAGGAATTACTACAACCTTGTTGTAAATTATCATCCACTACTCCATCGCAGTCGTTATCTAAACCATCACACGCTTCATCTGTAGAAGTTTCTTCACCTTCACAAGTGGTACTCCACTCTCCATCTTCTTCACAAACGAGAGTTCCCTGCGCACATTCTCCCACATCACTTCCACACACCTGGATACTATCCTCATCACAAACACCCTCTAAGGTACAAGTGGCATCACAACCATCATTGGGAGTGCCATTACCATCATCGCAGGCTTCGCCTGAGTCTAAGGTGTTATCTCCACAATAAGGCTCAACCTCAACTAAACAAGTTGTGCCACAACTATAATGATCGGGGAGAATTGTAACTCCTGATTCACATTCTTCACCCAAACCCGATTGCACAATGCCATCACCACAAGATTCTAAAAGACACAGTGAATTACACCCATCACCATCTACAAAATTACCATCATCACAACCTTCACCTGCATTTAAAACCCCATCGCCACAAGCTTCGGTTTTACAAAGGCTAGAACAACCATCCCCATCTAAACTATTTCCATCATCACAATCTTCACCTGATTCTAAAATACCATTGCCACAAACAGGGTTAGGGTTTTCTTCTTTTTGACAACGAGCAGAACAGCCATCTCCATCCACAACATTGCCATCATCACAATCTTCACCTAAATTGAGAGTACCATCACCACAATAGGGATGAGTATGGCCCGGATTCCCATGCGCCTTGGATGTTCCAGGTACTTTGAGAATTTGGGGAAAATGAGTCTCAGCTAAGGAAGACAAAGGCCAAAGAAACAAAATAAATAAAACAAATATTTTTCTCATGAGCTTTAAATACTTAAATTAAATTAGAACGATAGGAATTATCTCCCACTTCCCATAGCCATTGTCAAGAAGTCCCATGCTCTATTCATACACTATGCACAATGCCTGATTTACTTTAATTATCGAGAATTTACAGAAAAGGTTGCTGGAAAGATATTTTAAATTAACCTATTGTTATTACTTATAAATTTTAATTCTTGTTCCCTCCCCAATCCATCATAATAGAAAAAATCAGGTTTGCTTAGAAGGAGCTTAGCTTTGCAGTGCGGGCATGTGATGGTGTTGTTGATCAAGGTGATTTGGATCATCGATGCGGGATTTCCCTGAATTGGAGACTGAAAAACTATGCGGCATGTTCTGCATCGAACCAAGATAATGCAACAAATGATTCGATAAAACATCTGCAAAGCCTCTACAAGCATTTTCATCAGAGCTTCAATGGAATAATCCTGAAGAGGACCTAGTGTCGATCCATACGATAAGGGCAAATGGACTCCATGATCTGTTAGCAAATGAAAAGTTTCGCTTTGGAACTCCTGAATACGCACTTTAGAGATAGATTCATACTCAATTTTTTCAAGCGCGAGCGTAAGTTTAAAAATGGCGATTAACCACGCATTTATTTTTATCCAATCGATAGTACCCAGATCATAGCCCGCAGTACTTTGCAGACATGGTAAATCCTTTACAACCCACGTAGTCATTTTTGCACGCTTTTTCTTTAATTCGCCGGATGCATGGATAAAGCCGCCCGTTTCGAGATTTTTTTGAATTCTGTGGATGGTCGAAATATAACAACATAAACGATCGGCTAACCGGACAGTGGTTAAAAAATCAATCTCTCTTTTAATCCGACAATGATGGCTCACCGACAACAAATAGAAGACATCCGCACGTATGACCGTTCCATATAAATACCGATATCTCATGAGAGAATTATTAAGAAGGATGCGTTCATGATCCTGCATTTTTTGTGTAGGGATTACTTGATTGTAGAGGACACCCCATTTTGAAAGCACTGGATCTCGAGCACGCCATTCTCTTTTTACTGAATGTATGAGAAGAGGTTCCAGATTTAGGGGCAAAGAAAGCAATTTTTTACATTGTTGGATCACTCCTTTCCATTGTTTTGGATCCGTATTTTCTAAAAGCCCCCCAAAAAATCGAGCGATCCACTCATCATTGCTCGAAGCTATCAGTGTTGCCAGGCGTTGGCCATTAACAAGATTCCCGTAGCATTTCAGCCAGCACCACACTCCTTCATAAAAACGACCATCTAATCTCGAGCCATATGCAGCTAGGATGAGTGAAGACTCGATGTCGGTCGAGTAGCAATTGATGCCCCCAGTTCCATGAAGACCTAAACGATTCCATTGAGCCCAGATGACATCGCGAACAATACTCAGCAAGTTTTTACTATAATTGTTTTGCGGACTCGCCATAGCCCAGTGTCTCCAACATACTTTTTAGGATAATCAAAAATCCTTCTGAGGTATCATGAGTCTGGCACCATCTTGCTGCAGCCAATATTTCTTCATTTGTTGGCTTTAAGGAAAGCAAATCATCCACATGATAACCTCCACGATCCGCTGCAGCATAAACTTTGAAAAAAATCTGATCGTAACGAGAAGCAAAGTAGGCCGTAAACCGTGTGCCAAACTGACTTACCTCTGCACGATCCTTAAATCCCTCGGGGAGGCCCATAGTAGTAATCATATCCGGACCTGAGTTGATCCAAGATTCAGGAAGTCCAAAATTACGTGCGACAATCTTGACAGCTTCTTTAAATTTTTCTGGCCACGGGACCGGAAAGAGAGTGTCAATATCCTTCGTTGTTCGATAAACCAAATCCTTAAATATCAACGCCGCTCCCCCACAAATGCCCACATCGATAACTGGCCCATTTAATTGTTCATAGACCGTTCCTAATTCCGTCAAATTCCTAAGTAATTGATTTTTATCCATTTGCATAAAAATATTATACTAAAATTAAATTTTAATGCAATAAATTATTGCTTAATAAACAATAAATTAATCTATTTTAAAATACTGTCTTGAAGTATTTGCAAACCACGCATTGGAATCGGTGTTGAAAGGTGTGCACTGAGTATGGCAATAACCATGTTATGAATATTGCTGTTTTGCTTCTTCACCCCTTCTGCAACATGACCTGCACTTTTTGTGTAACAGAAAATTCCATTGACACCATGACAATGCCCCAGGTGCTGGAATTACTGGATCAGCTTGTGTCCCAGGGTGTTACAAATGTGGTGCTTGGTGGTGGCGAACCCTTTACCTGGCCACACAATGTGGTAACTCTGGCGGGCCATGCCAAGGCACTGGGATTAACTGTCCAGGTGGGTACTAACGGCATTCGGCTGCCCAGCCAGTTTGCATCACTGGACTGCATTGACCGTTTTGTCCTGCCACTTGATTCTGTATTTGATACCGTGCACAATCAAATGAGAATTTATAGCAAGGGCCACCATGCCCTCATTTATGATCGGCTCCAAGCCTTGCAAGAGGCCGGCAAGGAAGTAACCATCTCAACCGTTGTCACCAAACAAAACATTCAACATTTAGTTGAAATTGCCAAATTCCTTAATGACTATTGCCGTACTGGAGGCAGGGTTCATGCATGGCATTTGTATCGTTTTTTGCCGTATGGGCGCGGTGGTTTTACTCATGCCACATACCATGGCGTATTAGAGACAGACTATCAACAAGCCATTGGCCAATTGAAAAAAAAATTATGGCCTTTCACCATCTACAAAAGAAAAGACATGTATGGCTCCAAAACAGTTAGTTTTTATTCTTATGAAAATGGACAACTGGTAGTGATGGGTGCTCAAAACATTTCTTATTCGGTGGTACCATTGGATCCGTGACAATCCATACAAATCGACTCGCCTTCTTCGGCTACTTGATCCTGAATCTCCTCCATATCGATTGTGACATCAGTTCTATTTTGGAGATGGATGTTGTTGATGTTGTGACACATCAAACAATCGGAACGCCCCCACCCATACACATGCTCATCTTCAGTCAGAACAAGGCTGGAAGGAGAGTCGAGAATATTGCCAAAATCCTCACCATTGTCATCGGCTTCACTCCCACAGGAAATGAGAGCAACAAAAAAAATAAAGGATAAAAAATATCGAAACATTTCCATAACCATCTTACCTAACCAAACTACAGCCAGCAGCTTGACCAGTATCGGCACTGTTTGCATCAACTGTGACCGTACAGGCAGTACTGGAAAAACAATCACTATCAGAACAATCCAAACTGCCATCTGCATCATCATCAAGCCCATTACTGCAATCTGATTCTGGCGTGTTGGTAGCTCCTGATGTTGTACTGGCACACTGAGGATTATCAATGCAATCAGTATCATCACAATCTGTTAAACCATCACAATCCTGATCCTTGGAATCTCCACAGGTTTCAGTGGCCCCAGGATGGATAGAAAAATTACTGTCATTGCAATCGTTGTCAGCCTCAGCATAACCATCGGCATCATTATCCTGGCATTCTGAGGAGGAACACTCATCATCAATACAAACTGTATCTGCACTACAATCAGCATCAATACAATCGGCTTGACCATCGATGTCATTGTCTTGCCCATCGTTACATTCTGTTTCAACGGTTTCACCTGTTGTACACGATGTGTCGGTACCATCACAATCCTGATCGACCCCATCGCAAGTATCAACCCCAAGAGGGCTCACGCTTGCATCTGTATCATTACAGTCATCCCCATTATCACTATAACCTGCTGGAAGAGAACAAGCCGCCGTTGTTGCGGTAACATCACCGTAACCATCACCATCTGCATCCTGGTAGTAAGTGCTGGTAACCCCTTCGTCTATAGAACCATCACCATCATTATCGATTCCATCACACTCCTCAGTATCATTGCAGTCTGTAGTTCCATCACCGTCTGAATCAAACCCCTCATCAGTGGCTCCATCACAATTGTCATCGACATTATTGCAGGTTTCTGTAGCCCCCGGGCTAACGCTGGCCTCATTGTCATTGCAATCTACGGTTTCGTCATAGCCATCGCTATCAAGGTCATCCACGGTGCAGTCGGTACTACTAGTGCAATCAGAATCATCACAATCTGTTGCGCCATCAACATCATCATCGATCGAATTGGAGCAACTTGTTTCTGTACCTCCGCATTGATAATAATAATCACAGTCAGAACTAGCGTCGTCACAGTCAGACCCATCACCATCATTGTCTATCCCATCGGTACAATCAGCTTCTGTTGAACCGCAATCAGCATCGTCGTCATCAGTAACCCCATCGTCATCATTATCTTCACTATCATCACAATCGTTTGTTTCATGTTCGATGAATTCATAAGCCCCCATGTCACAGGCTGTATCGCCATCGTTTCGTGTAAAACCCCGCTGATCGTTGGTAGCCGTGTCATAACCGGTAACCCCGTCGAGATTAACGATGGACGTGCAGTTCCCGGTATCGACGGCCGGGCTGGTTTCATTGATGGCTATGGTGTACGTTGGACCACCATTGTCAGCTAGAAGCTCCTCAAAGTTTGGATCATCCGTAAGCACAGAACCACTCGTAATGGTGCATTCTGATGTGCCTTCGATCAAGCTTGAGGTAGCTGTAGCCACTGTTCCAGAACAGTTTGCGTTAGAAGTGACCGCTGTATTGTCAGCAATAATGGAGCTGCCAATATTGACTGTTCCCCCTGATCGATAGAGACCACCTGCCGTAGCGCTTCCACTACTGTAGATGCTGGATGTGTTGTCTGCGATGGTGCTGTTGGAAATATTGATAGTTCCCGAAGTAACAGCAACACCGGCCCCATAAGCGGAATAACTGCATGCAGCAGTGGTACCGCATATAGAATCATTATCGGCAATGGTGCTGTTGAAAATATTGACAGTATCTCCAGATAACGCAAGCCCTCCTCCTGATGATTTTCTGCCATTGCTTGTTGATGTGGAATTGCCGCTGATTGTGGACCCTGTGATGTCTAAATCGCTCAATCCGTAAATGTAAACTCCTCCACCAGAGGCTCCCGGGTTGTGGCTAGAAGAACTGGAAGAATTTTTGCTGATAACCCCATTGTCTTTGATGGTTGAGTTTTCAATTTCAATAGTGGCATACCAATACCCATGAATACCGCCTCCAAGGGCATAACTGGAGGAGCTGGAGTAGGTAACCTCAGCACTATTTGAGCTAACGGTGGAATCAACAAGATGCAGGGAGGCATTGCTTACATAGATGCCCCCTCCCCAGATCTGGGAAGCACTTGAACTGGTCGCCTGGTTACCCGTAACTACAGTATTGGTGAGAGTAAGAGAGGCAGAAGTGGATGAAGAACTAAAAAGGATACCCGCCCCATAAATCCATGCACCAGTGCTAATCGTGTTGTTTTGAACAACAGAATCAGTCAGGGTAACAGTGTTGTTTTTATCATGATTGCAGATGCCAGCTCCTCCAACTGAAGAAGAAGAGCCACAGTAATTAGAGGATGTAAAATAGGCATTTTGGATGGTTAAATCTTCGAAATTAATAGTAAGCCCTCCAGAGACGATGTCAAAAATTCTATCTTGCAGGGTTCCTGAGGAACCACCGCCGTCGATAATTGTTGAACCAGAGCCAGCCCCCTGAATCGTCATACTGGAGCGGATGTCCAGGTCGCCAGTCGCAGCGTATTCTTCGTCGATCCCTGACATGCTTAAGGAATATGTTCCCGCAGGGAGAATGATAGTATCTGTGCCTGAACCCGCTGTGCAATCCGTGTAAGTGGCGGTATCATTGTTGGCATTGATGATCGCTTCGCGAAGTGAGCAACTACTGTCAGTGCCATCAAGAACATCCAAGGTATTATCCACGGCAATATCAGCACCGTGGGCCACAGGTGAAAACAACAACACAAAAAAACCAAGGCCAGTCAGAAGTTTCAAGGATTTTGAAAGTTGCATAAAGTTTACCTTCTAAGAGAACATCCCGCACCAGAATCAGCATCCAGATTCCACTCACTATTTCTAGCGCAACTGGCTTCATCAATTGCACCGTCACAGTTATTGTCGATTTGGTCACTGCAAATTTCAGCAGCATCCGCACTAATATCCGGATTGGAATCATTACAGTCTGAATTGTCAGCAACATAATTGGCAGCAGGCTGGCTACAGCTTGTTAACACTTCTGTCTCTGTAACCACATCGGCACTCCCGTAACCATCTTCATCACCATCCGGATACCAAGAAATGATGGAAAAAGAGGCTGTTTCTTCATCCACATTATCATCACAATTATTATCAATACTGTCCCCACAAACTTCGTCCGCACCTGGATAGATGGCAGAATTGTTGTCATTACAATCCCCTCCAACAGACAAATACATGTTGGGCTGACTGCAGGCCGCGATGGAGGTGCCACTAGCCCCATATGCATCCCCATCAAAATTGGGATACCAGATGGAGGCACCAACCACATCAACATCGCCATCATCCAGGTCACGATCGCAGTCGTTGTCAACACCATCGCAAATTTCAGTAGCTCCTGGGTTGATGCTACTATCGGCATCATCGCAGTCACCGGCATTTTCAGAATAGCCATCCCCATCGTCATCGTAGTTACTTTCGCCAACGCATCCCTCGTCGATATTGTCATCGCAATCGTTATCGATACCATCAACACATACCTCAGCTACATCGGGGCTGATGGCGCTATCGTTATCATTGCAATCTGAACTCTCAGTAGAATAACCGGTGGGTTCCGAACAGGCCTCGGTTGTGAGGGATGTTGTACCATAACCATCTCGGTCGCCATCGGCGTACCAGGTAATAGGGGTACTACCAGAATCTTGTTCATCAGTTGTACCATCACAATCGTTATCTACCGAGTCTCCACATATTTCTGTAGCTCCTGGGTAGGTTGTTGCAACACCATCATCGCAATCATCGATATTTTCAGATCCATCTGCATCGGCATCAATGGTAAACTTGACATATTTGTGATCTTGATTGGCCACATCGTAAAAAGTGGCATGAAAATATCCAATAGCATCTTGTTGCAAAGAAACATGTGTAACATCACTATCAACCAAAACAGCCTTGTTCCAGTCGTAGTTGGCATCCATGCTAATTGAAGTTAAAAACTGCAGTTCATCATCATCAGTTTCTTGATACGCAACATACAAATAATCCTGATCATCAATGAGAGCCGACGGATAGTAGGCATCAACTGGTGAAGGATTTGCCAGCTTGGAACAAGACCACCATCCTGGGATATTGGTGGTGTAGTTGAGCTGTGCACTAACAAAGAAAATATGAATGTCTCCATTGGAGTCTTGAAAAATTTCATTGAAGATCTCATCGCTTTCGGCACAGGTATCCGGATCATCGGAAACCCAGGTTCCGCTCATGTTAGTGGCGTAATAGGTGTAATACCCTTCAGTAGAACTGATATCCGAAAAAGTAACCTGAAAATATCCGGAGGAATCGATGAAAACATCAACATCTCCCTGTTCGACAAAGGCCAGGGAATCCACAGTAAAGGCCCTACTGGCCACGGTTTCTGAAACCCAGGCTCCGCTGGCATTGGTGATATGCATGAAATCGGTGGTGCCAAGACCTGTGCCCGAATCGGTGTAGCTCCAGTAATGAAAAATATGAACCGCGTTGGCAGCATCCAAAATCAAGGTGCTTATTTCACCAGTGATGTTCGTGCTATTGTCTAGGGTGCTAGAAACCCACGCACCACTACTATTGGTGGCGTATTTAAGACTGGTATTGGTGGCATCATAATAAGCAATATGCAGATAACCGCGAGTATCAATGCCCAAGGAGGCATACATGCCTACATCCCCCGTACTATCCACTGTTTCGGCCACCCAGCTCCCGCTAGTATTGGTAGCATACTTAAGATTAGCTTGATCGGCCTCATAGTAGGCCACATGGATATTGCCGGCAGAATCAAGAACCATCGAGGAATACCGACCAAGATCTTCCGAATTGGCTAGGGTGCTTGTACTCCAAGAAGAACCACTCCCCGTCGTGTATTTTAAAGCCCCATTGGTTGCATCGTAATAGCTGATATGAGCCGTTCCCCCAGAAGCTACAATTGCGTTGTAAGAACCCACATCTCCACTAGAATCAAGTGTTGTGGCGCTTGCATCCCAACCCATTCCTCCTGAATTATCGTAATGGACGTATTTTAAGTCGTCGTCAGTTGAATTGTAGAAACTCACATACAGATTGTTTGAGGCATCCGCGACTAGATTGACATATTCATCCACCCCAGAGGAAAGAACTGTCGTAACAGCCCCCCAAGTGGAAGAACCGCTAGGTTTAGTCTGATAATCAAGCCCCCCCGTGCTGCCATTTTTATAGACCATATGCAAATTTTGACTTGTATCAAGTGCAACCGAAGGCCAGGTATAGGCAGGCCAGACCGAGCTTAACTCGGTAACAGTCCAGCTACTTCCAGACGCAGCCTTGGTGGCGTAGCTGATACCATAATTACCGCTGCCTCGCGCTTCGTAATAAATCACGTGCAGGTTATCCGAAGAGTCAATGACAATATTGTTAGGTGATCCTGTTCCATTACTTCCACTATCGATGTTTACATCGACCCAGCTTCCACTTCTGTTGGTAAGATGGGTTAGATAAGCAGAGGCAACCTGGTAGGTGGCATGAACATAACCAGAGGAATCAAGGGCCATTGAAAGAGAGGTGCCTTCTAATGTGTCAATGCTTGCAGTAATCACCCAGCTTCCTGTAGCATTGGTAGCATATTTAAGATCCGCATTAACTGAATCGGTATAGATAACATGAATTACATCCGTAGCCCCGCTGGAATCAATGGCGATGGTGGCTTCTTCACCGGTGCCATTTTCGCTATCCACGGTTTCTGTGTTCCAAGTGGCACCATCGTAGTAGGTGTGATAAAGATTATCGCCCCCATAAACGATGTGTGGATACCCGTTACGATCTAGGGCTATTGCATGAGATCCCATGCTTGGAAACGAAGGGCCTACATCGATATCTTCGAGTGAGATAATGGAGACATCGAGTGTGGAATTAACCTGATCTTTGTTGAGATAATCCATGCTTCGGGCCCACGAAAGCACAGGGCAAAGCCCAAGGCTCAGTAAAACAACTACTGTGTGCACCATTAATTTTTTGTTCACACATTCCAGCATAAATTTGCTCCATGAGAGCCATGGCCCTCACGTCTTACCAGTCTACATGGCAATAACCCCGACAAAGTCCATAATTGGTTAGATTGTTTCGTGGTGCCCTATACCCATCGTAATGGCATTTATTTTCTGTACCGCCACCGCAGGTATTGGCAATTACAGCAGATGCAGTGGAGCCGGGAGAACGGGGGTCTGTTGGTTCGTCAGCATAGTAATTTCCCGATTCATCAACAGTGTTGGCCCAGCGTGTAATCGTATAAACATGGCTCCAATAAAATCCGTTTTCATTTCCATTCTTGGCATAATTGTTGGGTCCCCAGGCGGGCCTATTAATAACAGGGTCTCCTGCACTGTCTAAGGATTCTGTCTCAAGAGCAAGATGTGGATACAGATGGCATGAATAGCAGAACGTTTGTTCAGCCAAACTTGCTTGGGTTTGATCGGACGATCGGCCTGAAACCCCATGGCAGTTGTTGCAAGCATTAAAATAAGTTCCTGTGGTACTTGAATCTGTAAATACGATGGGTGATCCATGGCAGTCCCAACAAAAGGCGTCCGAATCATTGGCTGTGAAGTAAGTTGAAAAATAAGTACCATGGTTGGAGCCACCGCCAATATTGGGCCCCCAGCCGCCAGTATAGGTTGTACCTTCAATCGTCATGGAAGCACTTGTATGAGTCACTCCATTTTCATGGCAGTTAGTGCATTTAATGCCTCCCACTTCACGATCAAAGTTTTCGCCATGACAACGGGTGCATTCAGAGATATTGCCCTGGCGCATGAGAGACACAGCAATGGCGGCATGGACAATGTCTTTTCCGTTTGAACCAGTGGCATCAGCAACCCACACATCATCAGCATCACCGTCGGTATCCCAAATTCGGTCAAAGGTGCCGTCTCCATTGCTATCAACTGCATCGTTTAACACCTTCAGGTGATCAGGCAAACCATCAGAGTCTTGATGAGGCGCGTAGACATGGCATTGAAAACAGCTAACCCCGGCATCTCCGCCGGTTAAGTCATTGCCATGACAACCCATGCAAGTGCTTTTAGCGGCCCCTTCGGCATAGTCTCCATGGAAGGGATGGTCTGTATCAATGGCTTCGCCCGCATTTTTTCGATAGGTAGAATCAGCCCAACTGGGGAGGGTGGCTGCATCGTGTGGCGCGGGTACGGCATGACAAGCAGTTGTACAAGCAACCCCAGAAAGGCCTCCTTCCAGGTCAGAACCATGACATTGGCCGGCACACAGGGTTGTTCCATTGTTGAGGGCGTAGTAACCGTGGTTTTCAATGTCGCTCCACTCTGTCCCAGTAGGCATATCAGCAATGGCTGCTGTGGCATTTTTTCCTTTCGTATGGGGATAAATGATATGGCACTTGTTACAAGCCGTGCCTGTATCTTCTCCAGAAAGATCCTCACCATGACATCCCGTGCACAGTTCTTTTCCATTTCCTTTTGCTGTCACACCATGCACGTCTGGTTCGGCCCAGCCATCAACATGGGGAGCAAAGGAATGGCATTGGTAACAGCTCACCCCCACATCCCCACCGGTTAAGTCGCTTCCATGGCATCCGCGGCACACATCGTAACCAAGCTGGATAGTCGTTCGACCATGATTTATTTTTTCTCTCCATTCGCTGTCGTAAATATTTTCGTAGTCTGCACCGGTTGCAGCACTGGTTATCATATCATCATCGGATAACACATAGTCATTACTACCATCCTCCGCAACCTCAACATCAATGCCCCCCTCAGGCATTACATCAACTCCATGGGGAAATACTCCTTCATGACAACTGCGGCAGCGAATTCCGGTATCGCCCCCTTCAAAATCATCTCCATGACATCGTTGGCAAACATCAAACCCGTTTTCCAATGCTGCTTGCCCATGATTTGTTTTTAAAGCCCAGGCGGTGGCATCTCCGTGGGGATACACGGTGTGACACTGATTACAGGAAACACCCGTTATACCGCCATTGAGATCATCACCATGACATTGTTGACACTCCTCTGTCCCAGTCACAGATGCATCCGCCTCCCTGAGAGACAACACATACTTTCCATGTCCGCCCTCATCCACACCATTTCGCCAGCCTGTAACATGTGGAAAAACAGTGTGACAGGATTTGCATCCGGGAGGGCCTCCACCGGCATTAGCGCTGGATATGGTTGATTCTTTGTCGTGACAACGCACGCAGGTGGTATCAATCACATTAAAACCATTAGCCTTGAGCCAGTAGCCATGAAAACCTGAATAAGTGGAATCAGCCCAACGATCGGGATGGGGAAAAACAGCATGCTCGCCAACACTTAAATCAACAGAAGCAAACTCATTCGAGGCAGAATCAGATGTGCCTCCGCCAGAACAGCCAATAATAAATGAAACAAATGAAATAAAAAAATATAAAACGATATGATTTATATGCATTCTTCCTTCCAATGAATATTATCGGCCAATAATAGACAAAGTTGCCATGATCTATATCATTTTTCCCATTTACCGCCAATGATTCATATAGTTACTAGTCACTGTCAGAATGACAATCCTTGCAAAAATTCATTTGATGGCAATTACTGCAGGTGCGTGGATTACTTCTGGCCACAATGGAATGGTAGTAGCGAAAATTACTGGTATGCATTCTTTGATTTTCAAAATCTCTTTTTTGATGACAGTCGGTACAAAAGAAAGTTTTGTGACATTTAAAACAATAATCCTTGTCCTGTTTGGCAACAGTTTGATGTCTGTCTATCCAGTTTAACTGGTGGTTATCTGGTTTAACCTGGAAAAGATCTTTATGACAGGTGATACATTTAAATCGGGCGGCTGCGGGAGCTGGGGATTGATCATTGTTATGACAAAAATGGCATCCCATATGGTCGACTTTTTCGCGGTTAAAGGAATCCGGCGTTTTGTGGCACATGGTGCACGCAATGGCATACTGGGCAAAACGGGCAAAATGTTTGGTATGGTTGTAGAGATCAAGCGGTATATTAACCTGTTTTGGTTCCCATCGGGCTTCTGCACCAAGTATAGTAACAAGGCCCAATCCCAGAAAAATAAAATATTTTAGAAAGATTTTTCTCATTTTTTTTCTTTTTGTTTTTCAAATTCCAGAAACTTGGTGTCAAATAGATAGTTGAGTTTAATGGTTCCTTTTAAATCTGTTTCCCGAACATTGTTGTTCACATATTCTGCAACTGCCGCCAACCTCAACCCTCTCCGCAATTGATATCCAACCTCAAGCAGGGCATCAAACGCCTTGTCATCATTGTTGGTCACCTTGGTATAAGTAATGAAATCGACAAAGGCTCTAGTATAAAAATCACGTGTCCAGTCTTCGTAAAGTGAAAGTGAAAACCCGTGCAAGGTTCCGCCATAGCTTTTATAAAAATTGTAGTTCAGAGCTGTTTCAAGTTTTATTTTTTTAAAGAGGTAACTGGCACCCATGCTATTGTTGTAGCCATTTTTGGATAAGCTGGGCAAAACCTCATAGCGCTGAAAAGAAAAATAATCCGAAAGAGAGAGATTTTTTATGACATTCACCGCAAATCCACTGCGCCCCTGCCAAAGAGCCCCTTCCGAAAAAATGGTGAAGATACTGTCAAAATTGTCGTTGCGGCTTTCATTGAAATAACTGCCTTCCAAAAGAAAGCTGATCTTTTTGACAAAAGGATAAATTTCGGTTCCGGCCGTGAGAGCGGTTGGAAGAGTTTCTGTCAGGTCGTACTCGCCAAGTCCATAAAGCTTAAAAATGGAAATGCCCTTGGATAACGAGGCTGCCGCATACATTTTGTCGTTCAGGTTTAAACCACCTGCTGAAAAATCCTTTTTTTGATAAGTAAAATCAATTTTGGCCTTGGTGTATTTATATTCCTTCATTCTCAAACTTAAACCAGACACAAAGCCAAGGTTACCATCGATATCTTCTTGTTCGATGTAACGGGGAATACCGGCATAAGCCATTACATTAAAAAACTTGGCAGGCTTGATAGTAAGATCCATTCCATCCATGAGAAAATAATCCACATTGGATCCAAAACCCCGTCGACCCACTTTTACATCAAGATGATTTTTTAAAAGGTTATCTTTCTCCAGATAGGCCTCATAGATATCCAGATTATTTTCTTTTTCATCCAGCCACTCCCGTGTAAAACGAACCTGACTAGAAGCAGTTATTTGCTTGCTTCGCTCACTCAGATGAAAGCCCGCATAATTGTTAGTAGCAGTTTCCGTTTTTGAAAAACGATCCTCACGTACTTGAGCTGTTTGCAGAAAACTAAGATACATTTGAGAGGTTTGGGATTCTGCCTGCCACCGACCAATATCGGCATTTACAGCATGACAGCGGGTGCAGTTCATGGTGAATGGCTGTTTTTTTCCAGAAAAAGGATCCCGCCCATGGCACAGGGTACACTGACTCTGGTTTTCCAGAAATTTATCGCCGTGAATTTCCTTCCAGTCAGGGGGATGGGCTGGCAGGAGATGGCACAAATCACACTTAATGCCGGTAAATCCTCCAGTGAGATCAGGGGCGTGACAGGCCTTACAAAAATCCCTGTTTTTTACAAATTCCTTGCCATGCTTAACGATCCAATCGGGAGCATGAATTTTGGCTGATGGTGGGGGAGGGGTTTGACTTAATGCATCTCCAAAAAAAACGAGGTTGATAACCAGACAAATAAAAACCAAAAAAGAAAAAACATAAACTTTTTTTGAAATTTTCGTTTTTAAAAAAAACATTACACCTTGTGGGTCTGTTGAAAAACTACGTTTTTCAACAGACCCAATTGCCGCCCTTTTTATTTTTTCAAGGTTCTAATGTAGGCAACAACATCGGCTATTTCATCGGCCTTCAATGAAGAACCAAAAGCTGCCATGGTAGGAGATCTACCTACGGCAGGTCCACCTTCAGTAATGATTTTTGTCAAACCAGCATCATCCAGTTTGGTTTTTGTAAGATTGGCGGGCGGCGGCTTCAGGCTGGGGCCAGCAGGGCCATCTCCTGCGCCTCCTGCGCCATGGCATCCAGCACAAAGCATATCAAACTTGGCCTTACCCGCAGCAGTATCTGCTGCTGCATACACATTGTTCACAGCCACAATGGAAAACAAAAAAGTAAACATCAAAACATATTTCATTAAGTTCTCCTTTTTTTATAAAGTTAAAGTTGCAATGCTATAGTACAAATGCAATTTCTTTTTCCAGTATCTTTTTTTATTTTTTTATTTTTCAGGTTGTAATACCCACCCTTATTCAGTATGGATGATATTCTATTAATGACACTTACAATAAGGAGTTAACACTTGATTTCATTATCTATTTTGGGAAGCTACACCTTAGCATTGGCTTTTCCTTCAACACTTTTAAGCATCCTTTTTTATCTTGGGGGTTATTGGTGGCAAAAATCTGCTCTTGTAAAAATAGGGCAAAGGGCTACTATTTTTACCTTTGCTCTTCTTACATTGTCTGTGTGTTTTCTGATATTAGCCTTTGTTACAAATGATTTTAGTATTGTGTATGTTGCACATTATTCCAACATCACACTCCCTCTCTTTTTTAAATTTGCCGGGCTTTGGGCTGGTTTGGATGGTTCTATATTATTTTGGGTTTGGTTGGTTTCTCTTTATTCGGTGATTGTTCTTTTTCAGAACATGAAAAAAAATCCCGACTGGATGCCTTACATCAATGCAGTCATGATGACGATTGTGCTCTTCTTTTTGGCCCTGATTGTGTTTGCCAATAATCCTTTTACTCCTGTTGAAGGGGCCATTCCGTTGGATGGGAAGGGTTTGAATCCGTTGCTGCAAAACATTGCCATGGTTATTCATCCCCCTTCTTTGTACTTGGGGTTTACGGGTTTTTCAGTGCCTTTTGCCTTTGCCATTGCTGCTTTGGTAACCAGACGGCTGGATTCTGTTTGGATTGAAGACTCCAGGAGATGGACCTTTGTAGCCTGGTTTTTTCTAACCATGGGAAATCTTTTAGGAGCGGCCTGGGCTTACGTGGAGTTGGGATGGGGAGGATTTTGGGCTTGGGATCCTGTTGAAAATGCCAGTTTCATGCCTTGGTTAACAGCCACGGCTTATTTTCACTCTGTGCTCATCCAAAAAAGGAGGGGCATGTTTGCTGTATGGAATATTTCCCTCATTTGCCTCACCTTTATCCTGACTCTTTTTGGAACTTTCCTCACTCGTAGTGGTGTTGTAGAATCGGTGCATGCCTTTTCAGGTTCTAGCCTGGGGCCTTATTTTTTGGCCTTTATTTTGTTTGCCATAGCGGTATCAACATGGTTGATTGTTACGCGGCGGACGCAGCTTCAATCAGCAAACATACTCCAGTCTTATTTTTCCAAGGAAAGTGCCTTTGTCCTTAACAATATTATTTTGGTGGTGGGGGCTTTTTGTGTGATGTGGGCAACCATGTTTCCCTCTCTTTCGGAGTGGATAACAGGGCAGCGCATTACTGTTGGGCCTTCTTTTTTCAACAAGATGATGGCTCCCATTGGCCTGATTTTGATTTTCCTCATGGGCTTTGGTCCCATGGTTTCATGGAAAAAAGGCAGCTGGACCAATCTCAAATCTAACCTTTTAGGTCCCCTTCTTTTTGGGATTTTATCCGGTTGTGTGTTTTTCCCGATTTCTGGTGGATATTGGTATGCCATTCTTTCAGCAACACTTATTGGATTTGTTGTAGGGGTTATTTATCTTGAATTTCATCGTGGGATCACTGTGATCAAAAAACAGAAAAAACTTCCCTTGATGGTGGCCATGGTGGATCTGATAACCAACAATAACAGACGTTACGGAGGATACCTTGTACACCTTGGGGTTCTCATGATTTTCGTTGGCATTGCAGGAACCCTGTTCAAAAATGAGGCTGATTTTTCATTAAATCCTGGAAATAAATTCACCTTGGGTGAGTACCATTTTGTATATCAAGAACCCGTGGTCAATTCGGACGAAAACAAGGATGCCCTGGTAGCCAGGGTGGATGTTTTTAAAAACGAGAAAAAGATTGTGGAGTTAAAGCCGGCCCGGTTTTTTTACAAATCAAGCGAGCAACCCACAACAGAAGCTGCTATTTTTCATGCGCCATTCAGGGATGTTTACCTTGTTCTTGCCAATTTAAACACAAAAACCGGCAGGGCTGATTTTAGGGCCACCATCAACCCGCTGATTAGTTTTTTATGGATTGGTGGAATTGTCATTTTGGTGTCCAGCCTTATCGTCATTATTCCCAAGGGAACTCCGGGACAAAAAAAGATTTTTAAAGGTGGATTAAAAACGTTGCTCCTCACAAGCATTCTTTTTCATCTGACCGGAGGATTTTCAACAGCCAGGGCGGAAGATGTATCCAATCCTCCAGCAAACACGGCTTCCTTTAAGCATCTCGAAACAGGAGAAGACCCTTTTGCTGTCAATAAAACCGATCCATTGATTGAAAAACAAAAAAGCATTTCTGAAAAATTAAAATGTGCTTGTAAGGGTTGTGTGCGCATGGCACTCAGAACCTGCACCTGCGATTACGCAAAAAATGAGCGTGGAAAAATTTTGTCCATGCTGAATGAAGGAAAAACGGATAACGACATCATGGCAGCTTTTACCAGCAAATATGGCTTGCATATTCTGATGGAGCCTCCACGAAGTGGTTTTTTTGAAATTGGTTTTATATTGCCAACCCTGGCTTTGGTGGCTTCCTTTTTGGGTGGTTTTTGCCTGATTTACAAGTGGAGAAAAAACAGGGAAGAAAGCCCTTTGACAAAAAAAGTGGCAACAGAAGTACAGGATCCATATTATAAGCTTTTCAAAGAGGAGGCAGACAAAAATGACGATTGAAATTATTGCCATCATGATTATTTTTGGAGCAGGGCTCTGGTTTCTGTTTTCACCTCTTGCCAAAAATGACACAGACGAAATATCATTATCGACCTTCCAGGAAGATTTGGCTCTTCGCAAAGCCAATGTGATAGCTGGCCTCAAGGATTTAAAATTGGATCGTGCTTTAAATAAGGTTTCAGAAGAGGATTTTAAAGAAATGGAAAACGAGGCAATGAATGAAGGTGCCACATTGCTAAAACAAATAGACAACCAACAGAAAGGACAATTGTGATGTCTCATCAAAAATTTGTAACCGGCCTGGTTTTGTTATTACTGTGTGTATCTTTTGGGGTAAAAGCCCAAGGACAGGTTGGGTCTACACCCATACCAGGCAAAGATATGCATAGTGTGATGCCGGGAATGGAGATGGGACGGTTGGAAGGTGATTTGTTTGCAATAGATTCTACCGGCGAAAAAAAATTTCTTCCAAATCATGAAGTGATGATCAAGGTTTACAGGCAAAACGACGAACTGTTGTCATTAAACAAACACACAGATGAAAAAGGCCATTTTATTTTCAAAAATATTTTCAAGGATCCTGCCTTTGAATATGCCCTTGGTTTTTACCATGAGGGGCAACTTTTTGTCATCAATGGTTTAAAACTGGAAAAGGGTAAGGATGCTATTAATGTTGATTTTCGTGTAGGGGAAGGCTCTCCCTATCTGGTTCCAGAGGAAATTATTAATGCACAGATGGAGCAACAAGCAGCTTCTCAGGGCATGTCAGGAATGCCAGCGGGGCAAGCTTCCCCGGCGAAAAAAACGGCTTCTGGAAGCTTGAAACAATCTCCACAAAAAGTGGTGGCTCTTTTTCTTTTCTTGGTTGTGCTTGTTGTTTTTCTTTATTTGATGAAACGTCAGTTGTCCAAGAGAGCAAAATCCTAGAAAAACTAAATAAATAATGGTGAGCCATGGAGATGGGTGGTTTTTAGAGGCGCCCTCTCAAACCCTACAGTGTGCAGTGATTATCTTTTGAGAAGCAGCAAAAACACGTTTTTGAATTTCTTTCCAGTTAGTGTAAGGCTCCTGAAGATTTCGGTAAGAACTTAAATCGGTCTGAAAAAGATCCCACGGTTTTGGCTCAGCCAACTGTAAAGCCAGTTGTTGGCTCATAGATTGATCATCATCCTGGGGATAACAAGAATCAAGTGTTGAGAGTGCAATAAAAGCATGTTCGGTTCCTAAATGGTCAAAGAGCGCAATAAAATCGATATAATCTCGTGTCGCATTTCGTTTGACGATAAGATAGGCCTTTATTCTCAAAATCTCCTCCGGCGTGGGAATCTTCAAACCACGAACCATCATCGTTTCTAATGGCTTTAAACGAATCAATTGACGAATACCCGTACGAACCCCCTGAAAATTTCCAAGAATCAAGACTGGTGGTTCCAGTCTTTTGGTACGCCACCCCGCCTCAGCCTCTACCCTTGTAAGGATCTCACTAAATCGTTCTTTAAGTCGAGAGTGAGTATAATCAGCATCCAGGGAGATTCGATGCCCCACGTGAATAGCCGCAGCTGTACCTCCCACCAAAACGCATTCGGGAAAGTGAGATTGAAACATCATTTGTGCTGAGAGAAGATGTTCCCATTCTTCCGCTTGTGTTGCTGTTTTCTTTTGAGTTGGTTTTTTTAGTTTTTTAGGCACCTGGCGCCGCCCCCTGCAAACAAGCCAAAAGACCCTTCCAAAGCCTTGTTGCCCCATAGATAGTTACGGAATTAACAACTCGCTCTAAGGCTTCCGCCACTTCACCAAAGGGATAGTTAACAATTTGTTGATAAAGCTGTCTCCAATCGGAGAGGCTTCCTTCGGCAAGAACTTCTTCAAGATAGACGGGGTTTTTCCAAGAAAGGCTGGATAAACGAACGCTTGGCATTGGGGGAACAACGCTGTTCTTTCTCCAACGCACTAAAGCTGCGTGAGAAGCAATAGAGTGCCGTTGGCTTGGGGAAAGCCTTTTGTTCCGAGCATTCCCTCCTTGCTTTCCCCATTTCTTAAAAATGACTTGGGCTGTCTTTGGTAAATATTTCATACCAAATATTATATGCTTACAGGGTAAGCATTGTCAATGTTAATGACCTACTTTGTAATGACCTCCTTGCCCCATAAGTCTCTACCCTCTAAAAGGGAATTTGAGTTTTATTTTTTATCCAGAGGGAATGTTACAAAGAAATTTCATCAAGCGCAGTCCAGGGGATCACCTCAACATCAACCCTTTTTTGACGGACATCTCCAGCATAAACAAGATAGGCCTTGGATGCAAAACGTCCCGCCATTTTCTGCCAATAGCGGAGGTGATCAAAATAATCATCGGCAATTGTTTGACCTGATTTAATTTCCACCGGAGTTAATTTTTCGCCCCGTTCGATCAAGCAGTCAATTTCCCGTTTCCGTTGTTCTTGCCAAAAATAAAAATTCAGAGGAATTCCGTGATTGAGCCTCTGCTTGATCAGTTCACTTAAAACAAATGTTTCAAAAATGGCACCTCGCTGTGAATGAATAACAAGTTCTTGCGGCTTGGTAATCCCCAGCAGATAACAAAGAAGGCCAGTATCATAAAAATAGAGTTTGGGCGATTTTTTAAGCCGTTTATTGAAATTGCGATAATGTGGGGCAAGCTGAAAAACGAGAAAACTTGCCTCAAGAACCGAAAGCCAGGCTTTGGCGGTATTATGTGTGATTCCACAATCATTGCCCAGTTCGGAGAGATTAAGCAGTTGACCCGAGCGAGCAGCGCACATCCGGATAAATTTCTGAAATGAGGAAAGATTCCCAACATTTTTGAGGGAACGGACATCGCGTTCCAGGTAGGTTTCTACATAATTTTGAAGCCAGTCAGTCGGTTGCAAAGATTGGTCGTAAATACGCGGATAACCCCCTGAAAAAAGGAGGTCATTCAATTGGGGAATTTTGCCCACACCTTTTTTAAGTTCTGTCAAAGAAAGCGGAAGCAATTTATGAAGTGAAATACGGCCAGCTAGCGATTGAGTCACGTTCTCCATCAAAACGAAATTCTGTGACCCCGTCAGGATAAACATCCCCTTGCTTTTTCTCTCATCCACGATCGTTTGTAGATAAGAAAAGAGGGAAGGAACCCTCTGGATTTCATCCAAGATTGCTCCCTTGGCATATTGTTTGAAAAAACCTTGGGGATCATGGGTTGCAAAGGACCGTATTTGAGGATTTTCAAAAGAAATGTAGGTTTTTTTAGGAAAGGCCATCTGGGCCAAGGTTGTCTTTCCCGACTGCCGCGGACCCAAAATCCCCACCAAAGGGTATTTTTTCGATGCCCGTAAAATCTGATGCTGTAGCTCCCTTGGAATCATTGCAAGAGACAGGATAGGCGAAATTACACAAATTGTCAATCTGATTTACAATTTGCACATGTCATGACACCAGTTCTACTCATAGGCTATGATCAGTCATCCGAAAGATCTGAGTCGTGACAAGCACTGGTACAGCTGTTTGTATACGGGATAGACATCAGACTATCGCTAACCGTCTGACCCGCAACAATAGACGTTGTCTTGCGTGCCACAGAAAAAAGATGTGAGGTCACATCATTTTCCCAATAACTGCCATTACCCTGACGACCAGCACCCGTTTTGGCAATCTTATTCATATGACAATCAATGCATACCGCACCCATATCTGTTGAGGTTCCAAGCTTATCTTCTGTATGCTCCGTAACTGTGGTTTTGTCAGGATGACAATCGGTACAGAGGGCATCATCGCTTGTGGTGGCTGTTAAGCTACGGAAATTATCCGTCCCATGCATGTTATGACAATTCGAACATGTCACCAATTGCTCGTTGTTTTTGTAGAGCGAGGAGCGGATAAAATCAGTGTATTGTTGGTGATGGGACTTCGAGCTTTGATCCACGTCCGTGTAAAGATCACTGGAAGATGTGTCGTACTGAGTGCCGTTGGTGTGGTTTTCCAAAAAGTAGCTACGTGAATTACCGGGGCGCATCATATCCCCATCAGCGTTATCTGGAACATCGGTTCCCAAAGCACCTTTGGGGCGACTATGACATTGACCACAAACAATCGACTCACGTTCTGGTGTGAGCAAACCAAGAGCTACCGTCGCACCACCACTAGCCACATGCTCGGAACCGGGGCCATGACACACCTCACAACCTGTATTGATTTCATCAAGATCACCATCAGCATCAAAGTCGTAGGTGCCATCTGTGTCGCTGACTGCAGTCGCTGCATATCCGTTAGTGCTATCACCTCCTAAGCTATAACCAGTGAAATGACACCCAGCGCAGTTATTATCAAAGGACTTGCTATTAGCCGGAGTTGTAAAGAGCTGGGTGGTTTCGTTATACCAGTAGCTACCATGGTAATCCCGCCAGACCTTACGGGTACGCGGAGAGTTTGATTCACTGCCCTCTTGTTGATATTGCAGGGGCAGCACGGCGTGCGATACGGCAAGCCGAGTAAGGTATCGTTGCTTATAAACAGCACCGCCGTAGGCTAAGTCAACATCATAAACTATTCCATTATTGGGATCGGATGCATTTTTGACGTTGGTAAATTCCATTTGATACGTATCACCAGTTTTGAGCAGGCGAATGCGAAAGCTAACCGTACCAGAACTAGTTTCGGCTGTTTTATATTTATCAAACCCGCGGGTCGAATCATAGTCATAGAAATATACAGTTGTGGTCCCATTAAACTTGTCGAGCGCGTCATTAAAGTCATCGAATGCCGAGACATCCTGCATGTCGCTATCAGAGGCGGGAACATGCAAACTGTTGAAATGTCCAGTTTTGTAAATAGTTGTTTTGTCCGAGTGACAGGTTAAACAGGTTGAGGAACCCACGTAAGTGGCTGCTGCAGAGGGATTTGTGGATATCTCAATGTCAAAGTTCAACCCTGTGTTGGTCAATTGCCGTGAGATACGGCAAAGACTTCCACCGGGCAAATGGCTTGTGTCGGTATCTGCAGGTTTTACATAAATAAAATAGCTGTCCTCAGTAACAGAAGCAAAACTGTAGTCACCATTTACATCGGTTGTTGTCGTTTGGTAAGACTTTGTCGTATCGTTTACAAGATCCTCCAAAGGTTCATCATCAGTGGCATCAGGTGAAAAATCGGCAATATCCAGCCTCGCTGTGTTGATATCATCTGCTGGAATCAAAATCACAGTGGCGCTTTCTATAGCGGCTCCTGCGTTATCAGTAACAGTTCCATAGAGGCCTGCGGATTGACTCCTTTCATTTTCACTTACACTGTCGCTTAAATCGACACTGCCTCCACAAGCTAACAAGAGACTAGAGAAAAATAGAAACCCGATAATAATACTGACGTGTTTTTTAATGATCATAATAACTCCATATATTTATTCATTCCGTTTTCATCAAAACTCATTGTGTATGGCAAATCGTACAAGCCATACCATTATCCGGATGGCGCAGAGAGGTATGACAACCCGCACAATTAGCGCCTGTAACATGTAAAGCATCACTAGGTTGAGATGGTGTACTATTGTGAGATGGCGTACCTGCATGACATACCGCACATTGTTGCCCTCCAGCAGCTGTCAATGGGAAGTGGCAACTATTGCAATGCCGATTTGTCGTGGCACCCCAACCTGCGGTATGGCTTCTTGGTTCCGTAAGACGATGGCAACGTTCGCAAAATTGGGCATCGTTATGACAAGTCATACAACTAGACCTATCAAGCCCTACAAAAACCCCATGCCCTCTTTGCTTCCAGAATTCAGTATGTTGCTGGGGAGCTTCTTGTTGATGACATTTGGTGCATTGGGCTTCCGTGTGACAAAGGGAGCAAACATTTTCGTTTTTAAAACCATACCTCTGCGACTCAAATTTTCCATGCTCGCGCTTCCAGGTAGCATCATGATTTAATGGTTTTACTTTCGTGTTTTTAATATCATCATGGCAATCAATACACTTGGTGTCTTTGTCGATATCCACATGGTCTGATTCCCATTTAGTAAAATACTTTTCTCCCCATGTAGTTGAGCGTTCGCAACTCTGGTTGGCAAGCAAAAAAGGAGTTAATATAATTACCAACAACATGATGATGATTCGTGTGTGATTCATTTTAAAAATCCCATATTAAACCAAGATTAAACGTATGAAAACTATTGATGTCATTATGTTCAAACTCATAACTAGTTTTTGCCTTCAACTCTTTTGTTAGCTTTCCTTCCACTTTTGCAAAATAAGTTTGCACATCATTTGACTCACTGCCAGTTGCAAAATTAAATCGATAAAGATAGTAGGCTGTGCCACCACTTAAAATCAAACGCTTCTTAAAAAAACTTTGTAGGGCAGAAAAGGATCCACCAAAATAATTATCGCTAAGATCATTATCTTCCCCATGATAGTAATCCCCTGTGGCTGTTAGGCTTAAATTTTTTACGGGGATATCTGAGGAAGTGACAGACAAAAACCCTCGTTTGTAACCATGGTTAAAAGCACTGGCAGTTTGAGAATCATCCAGTTTGCGCCAATTAAAACCACCATCTAAAAAAAAATGTTTCCCTAAACCTTTAGTGGCGTTAATGGCATACTCAGTAAACGGTTTATAAGTTCCAGCAATAGAATAAGTATCCAGTTCAGGTACACGAATATCATACCCCTCTAAAAGCCTAAATACCTTCATCCCAATTCGCAAATCCTGCTTAGCAAAGCGCAATTTTGACTCCAAAGTTAAATCGCGGGTTTGATCTGAAAACGAAGTAAAGCGAGCTGCAGCATCCCAGTTTTTAAGGATATCAACCCACAACGTTCCTCCAAATAAATCATCTTCCTGATCTGCTTGGCTCATGCGAAAAGCAGCGGCATTATCCTTTAAATGAACCTGATCAAAACGGACCCTGATTTGCTTGATAGGAGTCCAGCTTAAAGCTGAACCAACAAGCCAATCCCCTTCATTCCAACCAAACTGGTTTTCGAACAAATGAACAGGAATACCGGCATAGGTACTTAAACGGATACCGTAATAAGGGTTAGACTCAACCGACACTCCATCAAAATACAAAGACTCAAAATCATATTTGTATTGACGACCAACACGCGCCTGTTCAAATAAACCTACCTTTTGGATATTGGCATATCCATAATAGAAGCGGCCTACCGCCCGGCTATCAAACGTATCATATATACTATTAAGAGGAGCGCCCTGATCCCCGTTTAATTCAAAATGATACCCCGTCTGTAAGGCCCCTGTTACTTTTTGATAGGATGAGTCCCCAATATTGAGGGTAAGAAGCGTGTCTGCATCGTGATCACTAACACCACCAGTAGAACGCAAACGATAGCGATTAAGGAAGGAGCCACTAAAAAGATTAAAAAATTTGTTTGTTTTGGTTGAGCTTGTTTTTTCTACCGTGGCTATGGTTTCTTGAGCAGGAACTGCTTTCGCAGGAACCTCTTTTGCTAACACACCACCAAACCAAACCAGCATGCTAAAAAAAACCAAACAACTTATTTTTCTTACCGTTACCACACACACCCCCAAACCCTACTTCACTTTCTGCGTTCACATACCACTTAACAACAACATCCTAAAAAGTATTAAGCCAATCAACCAGTATTTTAAGATCTCCTTCTGTTCCTTGAAATTTCTTCTTGTGCTTACGATCTTCTATGGTGGCCTCTTTTTTCAACCACTTGCCAATATCAAGTTTGGCTTTTTTGGATGCCACAACAGCATCCAACATATCCTTGGGTTCGATTTTTTTCCCGGCTTTATCAAGCACCTCTTCGTCGGCTTCTTCCCCATCATCCTCTGCAGCCAGGGCTTTTTTGGGAAGTTTCTCGATGCCTAATTTTTTAAAGGTGTGGCACTTGTTGCATTTGTTATCCAAAAATATTTTTTTGCCATCTGCATAGGCCTGAGAAATAAAAAACAAACCCGTTAATAAAATAACAATCACAACTTTTACCATCCGTAAGCACTTCATAAGTTTCTTCTCCATGTTTTAAGTTAAACAATATTTTCATTAAAGCATCCATGATATAGATCATGTACAATAAAATAATTACATTCTATGATATTAATCATGCAAATGATAAAAATATGCACGATGTTAATGATTGTGCTTATTATTATAAGCTGTCTATTTTTCAACACCTTTCTCCATGCCCAAGAAGATACTCCAGCTACGGTTTCTTCTCAAGAAGAGTTACCAAATGAAATCATAAAACGGACGCCTAAAATAGAAATGTATCGCTGTGACGAATGTCACGACAGTGAAGAATCTTTTAATAGTAAAATCAGGCCAATGGCAAAAGATAAAGACCACGAAAGTATCACAACCTTTCATCCAGAAAAAAAGGATGACCCAAACTTTTGGTGCAATAACTGTCATGCTTCAAAAAATTACAACAAACTTATTCTTCAATCGGAAGAAAAAATCAGCTTTAACGAATCTTATCGACTTTGTGGGCAATGCCATGGGCCAACTTTGAAAGATTGGAAAAACAATATTCATGGGAAAGTCGTTGGAGGCTGGTTAAATAATAAAAAACAACACTCCTGTACCTCTTGTCATAATGCTCATGATCCAAAAATGAAACAGGTAGATCCAATTCCAGAACCAACCAGGAGTAAAAAATCATGACCACAGATCGTTCAAAAAGAAACAAGCTTTTTCTGGAAAAAAAGCTTGAAGAAAAAATAGAGCGACGCACCTTTCTCAAAGGATTGGCCACAGGGCTGGGTTTGGCTTTGTTTTCTCCAGAAAAAACAGCCAATGCTTTGTCCTTCGACGAATTTTGGCAAAAGCATTATAAAGAACTTACTCCCGAAGATAAAAAAAGAATTTTTGAACGCATCGAAAAACAAACTCTAGAACGCCACCACACTGAAGTCAAAATTTCCGACCATCGTCCCATGGATGGGGTTGAATTTGTCTACTGCTTAAATCTTTCCAAATGCAACGGAAACCGCAAATGTGTGGAAGCGTGCCAAAAAGAAAACAACACCGATCGTTCGTTTTCCTATATCAAGGTATTAGAAATGGAGAACGGTGGTTTTAATCTTGAAAAAGGTACCACTCATTATTTAGGCCCTGTGCCCAAAGAAGGGAAATTTTATCTCCCTGTTCAATGCAATCAATGCGACAACCCCCCTTGCGTTAAGGCTTGCCCTGTTGCAGCCACCTGGAAAGAAAAAGATGGAATCGTGGTTATTGATTACGACTGGTGCATTGGGTGTCGTTATTGTCAGGCGGCCTGCCCTTATGAGGCCAGACATTTTAATTTTCGCACCCCCGAAATTCCAGAAAATGAAATCAATCCCGATCAGGGATATTTGAGCAATCGAATTCGTCCGCGTGGAGTGGTTGAAAAATGCACCTTTTGTCTCCATCGAACCCGTGTTGGCAAACTACCCGCGTGCCTGGAAGCCTGTCCCACCGGGGCCAGAAAATTTGGCAATATTCTCGACCCCGAAAGTGATGTTGCTAAAATCATCAAAAATGAAAGAGTTTTTGTGCTTAAGGAGGAGTTGAACACATTACCGCGGTTTTATTATTTTTTTAGTTGAGGTTCTCATGAAAAATTATTTAATCTATTGGCAAAGAATGGTGGCATGTTCTCTCAAGGGAAGCGTTTGGTATCGTCTGTGGCTCCTCTTCTTAACGGCTTTTGTATTATGGGGCGCGTTCAATTATTATCATCATCTTAAATATGGATTGATCACCACCAACATGAGCGATGCAGTAAGCTGGGGAATTGGCATTGCCAATTTTGTTTTTTTTGTTGGTATTGCTGCCACCGCCGTTATTCTGGTGTTTCCAGCTTATATTTTTAAAAGGGAAGATCTGAAAAGTGTCGTGATTATCGGTGAACTCTTGGCATTTATTGCCATTATGATGTGTCTCTTGTTTATCTTTACCGATATTGGACATCCCGAAAGATTTTGGCATTTGCTTCCAGTTATCGGTCGGTTGAATATCCCCAATTCTCTTTTGGCTTGGGATGTTATTGTCTTCAATGTATACCTTGTTCTTAATTTGCACATTCCTGGTTATTTGCTCTATCAAAAATATCGTGGAAAACCGGCCAAGAAAATTTTTTACCTTCCTCTCACCTGGATTTCGATTTTTTTCGCCATCAGCATTCACACCGTAACAGCTTTTCTTCTTGTAGGTTTGGGGGCCCGTTATTTCTGGAACACCTCCATCTTAGCTCCCCGTTTTCTAATCAGCGCCTTTGCTTCGGGCCCCGCCTTGTTAATCATTATCTTTCTGGTCTTGAGTCATTTCACCACTTTGAAAATTCAAAGTTCCATTATTGATTATTTAAGAAAAGTCATGATGGTAACTCTTCCGGTCAATCTCTTCTTGTTTTTGTGTGAGTTTTTCAAAGAAATCTATCCCAATACCCTGCATGCGGCATCGGCCCAGTATCTCTTCTTTGGTCTTGATGGCCATAATATGTTGACCAAATGGATCTGGAGCGCAGTTTTTATGAACTGTGTAGCTACTGTCCTGATTCTTATTCCCAAATGGAGCAAACAAAACAAAATTCTCATTGCTTGTTGTGTTCTTACTATTGTGGGAATTTGGATTGAAAAAGGAATGGGTCTTATTTTCCCTGGTTTTATTCCAACCCCATTGGGTGAAATCGTGGAATATTCGCCCAACCTTGGAGAAATTGCGGTAAGCCTTGGCGTTACTGCCCTGGGCGCTTTAATCTTTACCCTAATGACCAAAGCAGCGGTATGGGTTTTAACAGACAAACTAGCCCACAACGTTCCTCCTCAATAAAAGCAGTTTGTTAGAACCAAGATTCAGCAGAACCAAGGTCGATGTTCGTGAAGCATTTTGTACATATGCTTTATTTAAATATTCGATTTAAATTTGACATATGTTTAAAAATAATCCATTCTCTAGGATATGACTCATTTACGAAACCGTTTTGTTGAAACAGAAATTGCAAAAAAAATGTCCTATTCCCCTTGTGTGGGGCTTGTAGGCATGAGACAAGTTGGCAAGTCGACGCTGTTGCAGAGGTTTGCCAAAGAATATCACACTTTTGATGAACAGGGTTTTTTGCTTCGTTTCGAAGCTAATTCCCAGTCCTTTCTGGAGGTTGCCCAATTTCCCTTGGCTTTGGATGAGATTCAAAAATCACCCATGGCTTTTGATGCTGTTAAATATGTCGTTGACAGAAAAAAGACCCCCGGTCGTTTTTTGATGAGCGGTTCGGTCCGTTTTGCCTCCAGAAAACAGATTCGTGAGTCACTCACCGGAAGAATTGCACTGATTGAGCTGTTGCCATTTACAGTGGCAGAATGTCATCAAAGATCTCTCTCGTCATTTGTGGACAAAATGGAAAAAAGCAAGGCTGATGAGGTGGTTAAACAGCTCAAGAAAAAAAGTTGGGTGACAAATTCAGAGCTAACGAAATATCTGGAAACGGGTGGATTGCCAGGAATCTGTTTTCGTCGTGATGCCAAAATCCGAAGGGAAATGTTTGAAGACCACCTGGAAACTCTTTTGGCTCGGGATATTCAGCTCGTCAGAAAAGTACAGATTCCCTATTCTAAGCTCCGCCATATTTTATCGGAAATTGCCGTTCTTGAAGGGCGGGGCTTAAACATGTCAGTGCTGGCACAACTTGTTGGAAGCTCTGTCCCAACCATCAAAAATCTGTTGCAGGCCATGGAAAACCTGTTTTTAATACGATCTTATGGCAAGACCTATTTTATTCAAGACTGTGGTCTATCGCAGCATTTGTCATTTAAGCCTGTCTCCCTTGACAGAAATGGACTGATCCATCTTGTGTATCATGAACTTGTGGCACAGATAAATTATACCCATCGCTTGGGGGTAAAGTTTAGCCCTTTACAGTCGCGAGGGGGATTGAATGTTCCATTTTTTATTGAATATCAATCAGGTAGAAAACTTGGAATCTTTATCGAGGAAACTGACCATCCTACACACAAAGTGCTTAACAGCTTCGCGGCACTCAAAAAAAAATATTCCAATTTTGAAGGCGTCCTGTTTTATCAGTCAGATTTGTGGCATCAAACAAACAAGGGACTTCATTGTGTTCCCTTAACGGCGCTTTTTTAACGTCGCTGGGGGATGTTTGATTGGGCAAGGGCACGTTCTAAGCCTAGCCGTGTTTGCGACATTCTTCATTAATTTTGTCAATACCTCTTCCCCAGGCTTCAATGTAACCTGCTCTAAAAAAGGTATAAACTGTTAAGGATGTGCCCGGAATATACCTACTTGGCGGAGAGGGAGGGATTCGAACCCTCGTTACCGTTTAAAGTAAACACGCTTTCCAAGCGTGCGCCTTCAGCCGCTCGGCCACCTCTCCATAATCAAATGAAAACTTTATGCTTTTATCAAATATCCCGCCTGCAAAAAATAATTGCGGCTTCAGGCAAAAACGCCTTCTGTTTTTTTTGCCCCTCGGGTGGGTACCCTCGGAGCGGGCGCTCGGCCACCTCTCCAATGTCGGATCCCATAAATTTCCTCATACTGCGTCAGTTTTTCGTCGGGAATCCTCAACGTATACCCACATACGTTTCCGGTTCCCTCCTCAAACTTCCTTGTCTGCAGGAAATCCTGGAATCCTCTTAAAGATCTTTCATGTTTGAACGTCCAAAAAAGTAATCGTATAGTGAGAATTCCCCCAGACATCAAGAAAACAATCAACCTCAAATTTACCATTGATCTTAGATTGCCTTGTCAGCTAGGTTAGGTTTCCGTGCATCCACTCTTCCTAACCCCGCCAGGTCCGAAAGGAAGCAACGGTAAGAAGGGGGGAGTGCACGGTTATTTCTATGTCCTACTTAATTTTAGCACGTAAGTATCGCCCCCAGTTTTTTGACCAAGTCATTGGCCAAGATGCGGTGATTACCACGTTAAAAAATGCCATTACCTTAAATCGTCTTCATCAAGCTTATCTTTTTTGTGGAGCCAGAGGGGTAGGAAAAACTTCCCTCGCCCGTATTTTTGCCAAATCCATCAATTGTACAGCAGGCCCAACCTTAACTCCTTGCCAAACTTGCGAAGCCTGCATTGGCATTACCCAAACCAATTCACTTAATGTTTTAGAAATTGATGGGGCTTCTCATACCAGCGTGGATAATATTCGCGAGTTAAGAGAAGCTGCCAAGTACCTTCCCTCAAGTGGAAAATACAAAATTTACATTATCGATGAAGTTCACATGCTATCTACCTCGGCCTTTAATGCCTTGCTTAAAATCTTGGAAGAACCACCTCCTCATCTCATTTTTATTTTTGCAACTACAGAGCCTCATAAAATTCCAATTACCATTCTCTCACGCTGTCAGCGCTTCGATTTTAGACGCATTTCTGTTCCAACACTTAAAGGTCATTTAAAAAATATTCTGTCTCAAGAAAATTTAAGCCTCGATGAAGAATCTTTAACCTTGATTGCTGGGTGTGCCGATGGTTCACTGCGTGATGCGCTTTCTCTTTTGGATCAAATTTTAAGTTTTTGTGGCAATGAAACCAATCCCCAAAAAATACGTGAAATGTTGGGATTAACCGATAGAGCCTTAATTTGTGGCATCGTTTCTGCTTTAACAGAAAAAAATACCACTCAATGTCTTCAAAGTATCGCTCAGGTTTTTGAAAAAGGATTTGATCTTAAAATTTTTGCAGAAGGAGTTTTAGAATTTTTACGTCATATTATTCTTATCAAAGAAGGGGGAGCTGCCTTTGTTGATCTTTCACCAGGAGAAAAAGAACTAGCAGAAACACTTTCTAAAAAATATCCAACCATTCGTTTTGTACATCTTTTTCAAATTTTACTTAAAGGATTAGAAGAACTATCCCGCAGTGAATATCCTAAAATGGTTTTAGAAATTACTGTGATAAAAATGATTCAATCCGAAGATTTTCTTTCTGTCTCCGAAATTCTTCAAAGACTTAAAAACCAAACTTCAAATCCTCAGCCAGCCAAAACTTCATCTCCAACTTTACTTCCCTTAATCCCGACTTTGTCATCCCCCTCTGGCAACGAAGAAATACAAAGCTGGAAACGATTTACCCAAGTTGTACTGACAAAAAAACCCCAGGTTGGGTCCTTTTTAGAAAGAGCGCGATTGATTGAATTTAATCCTCCCACAATTATCATCGGATTTGAAGCAGGCTCGGTTTATTTAGAAATGATTAAAGATAAAATGGCTGTCATTAATGAAATGGCGTTAGAATATTTTAAATCAGACATGGTGATTAAAATTAAACCCCAGAGCCCAGAACATACCATAAACCCTACGGCCCTAGAAATGAGGGAGGCTGATGAACAAAAAGAAATGGGTGCAATTCGTAAAAAAGCAGTTGAAAGCAGTGCGATTCAAATGACTCAAAATGTCCTGGGAGCTAAAATTACCGAGATTAATCGGATTAAATCTTAAGTAGGGGCGGGGTTTTCCCGCCCTGTAAGGAAAAAAATATGAATATGAAAATGAATCAAATTTTAAAACAAGCGGGTGAGCTTCAAAAAAAGCTGCAAGAAAAACAAGCAGAGCTGGAAAAGCGCTCTTTTAGTGCACAAGCGGGTGGAGGAATGGTTACCGCCACTGTGAATGGAAAAAGTGAACTGGTTGCCCTTAAAATTGAGCCCGAAGTGATTAATAAAGATGAGGCCGATATGCTGCAAGATTTAGTGATTGCTGCAGTAAATGAGGCAGCAAGACAGGCAGCAGAAGCTAGCCAAGACCAAATGGGATCTTTGATGGGCAACATGGGCCTTAAAATTCCAGGACTGTTTTGATGAATCCCCTAGATCGCCTTACAGAAGAGCTAGCCAAACTCCCCAGTGTAGGGAAAAAAACAGCCTTAAGACTTGCCTTGCACATTATTCGCCAGCCCGAGCATTTTGCTAAAAATCTCTCGCAAGCTCTTTTAGAGGCCATTACTCAAATACGTTTTTGTGAAACCTGCCAACACTTAAGTAATGGCCCCCTCTGCTCTATTTGCCTCGATCCTAAAAGAGATAGCAGTATGATATGTGTTGTGGAAGAAGCTCCCGATCTTTTAGCTATTGAGCGTTCCCATAGCTTTAGAGGCTGCTATCACGTGCTCCATGGAGTTTTATCTCCCATTGATGGCATTGGCCCAGAACAGCTAAAAATTAGGGAACTTTTAGCCCGTTTGCAAGGTGGAAGTATTCATGAAATCATTTTAGCAACCAATCCCAATGTAGGTGGTGATGCAACAGCCCTCTATCTTTCCAGGCTTTTAAAACCCATGGGGCTTAAAATTACACGCATTGCTTCGGGGCTTCCCTTGGGTGGCAATATTGAATATACCGACCAACTCACCCTGGCCCGTGCCTTGGAATCTCGAGTGGACTTTTAATCTTTATTTTCTCAATTGACAGAGGGGGTTTATCCCCTTAGCATAGATCTTTAATATGGCTGTTATTGACTCCACCAAAAAAGAAATCAATTTTAAAATCGTTTATTATGGGCCTGCAGAGTCAGGAAAAACCACCACTTTGCAAGAACTGCATTCTTCGGTTAAATCCAAAAAAAAATCAGAAGTCACTAAAGCCTCTAAAACCGAACGAACCATTTTTTTTGATTTCTTGGCTTTAAAGTCCGATTCAATCGGCGGCTACAAAACGCGCTTCCAGGTATATACGGTTCCAGGACAACCTCTTTACGAAGATTCGCGTCGGCTTCTTTTAAAGGGAGTAGATGGCATCATCTTTGTAGCTGATGCCCAGCTTGATCGTATCCAGGATAACTTAAACAGCCTGGAAGAATTAAAGGTTCTCTTACATGAAATGGGTTATACCCCGCAAGAAATTCCCATGGTGATTCAGTTAAACAAAGTAGATCTTCCTAACATTCCACCTATTGACGAACTCAGAAAAGCCATTAATATTTTTCATGTGCCTGATTTTGAAACCATTGCCACCACCGGCAGTGGGGTTCATGATGCTTTTCGTGAGTGTGTAAGACAAGTCCTGATGACCTTGAAGGATTTGTAGGCGTCGCTTCTCATGGGCGCAGCAAGCAGCGCCCATGCTACCGCGGGACTTTTTTCCAATCATCCAGAAATTTTTTTAATCCCACATCTGTGAGGGTGTGTTTGGCCAGTTGTAAAATAACATGATAAGGCAAGGTAGCAACATCGGCTCCCATTAAAGCTGAATCTTTAAAGTGAATGGGATTACGAATAGAAGCCACTAAAATTTTAGTTTTAAGTCCATAGTTGGTATAAATGGTTTTAATCTCACGAATTAAATCCATCCCTGTTTGACCAATATCATCCAAGCGCCCTACGAAAGGACTAATGTAAGTAGCCCCAGCTTTTGCAGCCAACAAAGCTTGGTTAGCTGAAAAACAAAGAGTACAATTAGTTTTAATTCCCATTTGGGCACAAAGCTTGATGGCCTTTAAGCCCTCTTCAATGAGAGGAATTTTAACCACTACATTTTTATGAATGGCAGCCAGTTTTTTAGCTTCTTCTACAATGCTAGAAGCTTCCAGGGTTACAGTTTCTAGTGAAATAGGGCCATCAACAACGGCAATAATATCTTTGATTACATCTTCAAATTTACGCCCTGTTTTAGCTACCAACGAAGGGTTGGTGGTTACCCCATCAATAACCCCCATGGCATAGGCTTCTTTAATTTCGTTAATATCAGCTGAATCAATAAAAATTTCCATTTTCACTCCTCTCTATCAAACAAATATCTCCACTCCCAAAAATTTGTCCCGCTAATTCTTTCATAGTTTTATGTACCCTTGGATGAATCCACTCGGGTTTAATTTCTGCTAGAGGTTCTAACACAAAGCGTCTTGCCAGCATTTCAGGATGAGGAATTTGCAAACCCTTTCTTTCATAAATTTCCATTCCATACAAGAGTAAATCAAGATCGATGACACGGGATTCCCATTTTTTTTGACGACACCGCCCCATGTGTTTTTCAATACTTAAAAGATTATCTAAAAGTGCCTGAGGATAAAGTGAAGTTTGGCCGATGGCAACTGCATTAATGTAGTTGGGGACAATGTCAGTACACCCTGTGGGCACTAAAGCCTTACTTTGGTAGAAAGAAGAAACCTTAGAAATTTTTAGGTGTGAAATTTGTTTTAAGTGCAAAATAGCTTCTTTAACTTGGGCCAGAGGGTCACCTAAATTAGATCCGATACCGATGGCTATTTCTTTTCTATCCACTTCTTGCATATTGATTTCTCTTTTCATATCTACTACCACTAGAGAAATGGCACAAGTCAACACCCATTACTTAAAACTGCAGGCTGGTTACTTGTTCCCAGAAATTGGGAGACGGGTAAAAACTTTTCAAGAAAAAAATCCAAAGGCCGATATTATTCGTTTAGGAATTGGCGATGTGGTTTTGCCACTCCCTGCTGCTGTTATTACCGCAGCACAAAAAGCTCTTGATGAAATGGCCAAGCCTAAAACTTTTCGGGGTTACGGACCCGAACAGGGTTATCCCTTTCTCATTGATGCTATTTTAAAAAACGATTTTGCACCTCGGGGTATTAACTTGAACCCGAGTGAAATTTTTATTTCTGATGGATCTAAATGCGACACAGGAAATATTTTGGATATCTTCGGGCTGGAAAACACAGTGGCTGTTACTGATCCTGTGTACCCTGTATACGTGGATACCAATGTGATGTCGGGCCGCACAGGAGAAATGGATGCAAAAGGTTGCTATACAGGCATTATGTACATGCCTCAAACTCCTGAAAATAATTTTTGCCCAAGAATACCATCAACAAAAATAGATTTAATCTATCTGTGCTCACCCAATAATCCCACGGGTTCGGTGCTTCCCATCACAGAGCTGCAAAAATGGGTAGACTATGCAAAATACCATGGGTCTATCATCCTTTTTGACGCAGCTTATGAAGCTTTTATTACAGATTCCAAACTTCCCCATTCCATTTATGAAATTAAAGGTGCAAAGGAAGTGGCCATTGAATTTCGAAGTTTTTCAAAAACAGCTGGTTTTACAGGAATGCGATGTGCCTACACAGTGATACCCCAAGAGCTTAAACTGCCCGATACCAAGGGATCCCGGGTTTCGTTGAATTTTCTTTGGAAGAGGCGCCACACAACAAAGTTTAATGGGGTTTCTTATCCTATTCAACGTGCAGCAGAAGCGGTGTATTCTGCCAAAGGTAAAAAACAAGTCAAAGCCAATATTGATTATACTTTAGAAAATGCCCGTCTCATTCGCCACGGTTTATCAAAATTAGGATTTCCCCTGTATGGTGGTGAAAATGCTCCCTACATTTGGCTTAAAACTCCAAATGGAATTTCCTCATGGAATTTTTTCGATAAACTTTTAAATGAAACCCATGTTGTAGGAACACCAGGTGTAGGTTTTGGTCCCCATGGAGAAGGATATTTTCGCCTCTCAGCTTTTGGATTTAGAGAGCAAGTATTAAAAGCCATCGATCGCATCCAAAATAAACTTGCTTTTTAAATACCCTCCTTCTTTTTCACTCAAGATAAATCTCTTAACTTATTAATATTATTATATTTATTATTATATAAGTCAAATATTTGACTGTTAAAAAAATATGTTTGTTTTATATACACATTTACTTCCAAATCGTTTATAATTTTAACTTCGGGTGGGGGGAGTCTTAAGCAATGGATGCTATTGATAACCGGTATCGGATTATCAAAACGTTAGGCAGCGGTCTTTCAGGCGAAGTTGTTGCCGTGGAAGATGACGAAGGTCCCAAGGCGTTAAAATTTTTAAAACGCGTTCAGCTTAATGTTTCCCGCGAAGAAGCCCTTGTTAATTTCAAAAGCGAATTCTCCATTCTTTCAGAACTTAATCATCCAGGCATTGCCCGCATTCTCGATTTTGGATTTGATTCCCGTCTGGGAAAATATTTTTTCACCTCCGAAATTATTACAGGAAAAGATTTTTTCGAAGTTACAGAAAAACAACCCATGGAGGTTATCGAAAACCTTGCTGTACAGGTTTTAAGATCCCTGGGTTATCTTCATAGTCGTGGTGTATATCATTTGGACATCAAACCACAAAACATCCTGGTTCAAGAAAAAAACGGAGAACTGCAGGCTAAACTCATTGATTTTGGTTTGGCCTCGTTTGCAGCCCCAAGAAAAAAAGTGGGAACCCCCGCCTACATGGCTCCAGAAGTTGTTGTGGGTGGAAGTTTGGATGGCAGAACCGACCTGTATTCTTTTGGTGTGCTCCTCTACAAAGCCTTTACAAGAATCAATCCTTACGCTTCCAAGGATATCCGCGAATGTTTAGACAAACAGCAACATTTTACTCCAGAGGCTCCCTCTTCCATCAACCCCCTGGTTCCTAAACATTGGGATAAAATTATCCTGAGACTTTTAGAAAAAAATCCTCTCGATCGCTACCCTGAAGCCTCATCTGCCATTCGTGACATCAACTTTTTAGCCAACAAAAATTATGAAATCGAAACCATTGATACCCGCCTTTCTTACCTCCCCGAAAAAGGCAAGTTGGTAGAACGCAAAAAAGAAAGTGAAATATTTCGAAATCTTTTTGATTTAACTTTTTCAGATCAAAAACAATCCACCAATTCCCTTTTGGTTATCCAGGGAAAAAACGGAACAGGCAAATCAAGACTCATTTCAGAATTTAAATACTATTCACAACTGCACAATGTGCCTGTTATTTTTTGGAAACAATTTAATCAAACCACCCATACCCCTCCCTATGTTGTGATGATTGATGAAGCAGTAAATCCAGCTTTAGATGAAATTAATCAAATTTTAAAACAAGCTGTTTTAGAAAAAATCCTCATTGTTTGGGCTACAGAAGATTTTCCACCGGGGCTTGGTGGTTGTGAAAAAATTACACTCAACAATTTTACAATTGAAGGCTTAACCGAATATTTAGCCATGGTAACGGGCCTGGCTGACCCCCCAACAAGATTGGTGCGAGAAATTTTTAACCGTACTGATGGCAACCCCCTTTTTGTAACCGAACTTTTAAAAACCTTACTGGGTAATAATCTTTTACTGGATGCCTCTGGACGTTGGGTTCAAACTACATTTGAAGATTTGGGAATTAATTTTGAAAAAATTAAAGTCCCAAAAACACTTTCTGAACTTTTAAAAATTAAATATTCAAGCCTTGGTCCAAACGAAAAAAATATTGTTCGTTGGATGTCTGTATTTAACCGCCCCATTGCTTTTTCCATGCTCAAAGAAATCTCGGGTATCACACATCCTCAGGCTGCCATTTTAAATCTCACACGGGATGACATTATTGAGAGAACCAACAGAGAACAACATTACTTGTTTAGCAATCTTCTTTTAAGAGATGTAATCTACGAAGAAACATTAACACCTGATGAAAAAAAATTGATGCATGATCAAGCTGCATCCTATCTAGAAACCAAAAGCGGAGTGTTTGAAGAGTACCTCTACCATGTGGGGCAAGGAAAAGATGAACGAAAGGCCATTGGGGCCTTAGAACAATTAGCTGCACTGCAAATCAAAGCAGATAAATATGAAGCAGCTGTTAATAATCTCAAAAAGGCTTATGAGCTTACCTTAAAATGTGAAATTTCACTTCAGGTAGATATCGAAAACAAATTAGCTGAAAGCTTGGTGTTGGCACGTGATCATAAAACTGCCCTCACTCATTACGAACATCTCAAAAAATTCTACGACGAAAAAACCGACATGATAACCCTGATGAATCAACGCATGCAGGTTTATGAAAAACTAGGCGACCTCTATGCCAAGCTTGATCACTATAGCGAAGCTCTCACACTTCTCGAAACAGCACTTTCATGGCTTGATCAAGTTCCTAACAGTTATGTGCATCGCATGCTCATTCAAAATCATATGGCCCATGTCCACTTAAAGTCTGGAGACATTGATAAAGCCTTGGCAATTTATCAAAGTAATTACAAAAAATGGGATGAAAAGTTCACAGACGAAGAAAAAAAACATGTAACCAATAATTGGCTGGCTGATGTACTCATTCTCAAAAAAGAATACGAACAAGCCTCGATTCAAATAGCCAAAGATGCTAATTATTTTGAATCTATTGGCGCCAATTACTTGGTGGCTCGTAGTGCTTATGTGCAGGGAGATTTATTTTTTAAACAAATGCATAATATTAAAGGGCCAGAACGTTCTCACTTTAAAGAAGGGGCCATTCGTTCTTTCGAAAAAAGTCTTACTATCTCCAAAAAAATTAATGCCTTCGATCTCATGCTTCGTTCTTACAATGGAGTTGGAAACGTTTATTTCTATGATAAAGATTATGCCAAAGCCATTGAAGAGTACGATAGGGCCTTAGCCATTGCACGCAAATTAGGAGATTACTTAACAGCCGGGACCATCGCTTTAAACATAGGCAATAGCTACAAAATGCAAAAAAATTTCCGCGACTCTTATGCTTACCTTGTATATTCCATCAATACTTTAGAAGGACTCCCCACCAAAAATACTTACACCTGGATTTATCTGTTTAACGCTCTTATTGAAATTGCAGAAACTTACCGAGAATTGAATGAACTAACCAAGGGAGAAGAAGCCCTTACACGTGCCGGTGAAATTATGAAAGATCAAAATCACCTCAGTAATTATGCTTTCTGGGTTTGTTTTGAAAAATCAAAAATTTATCATCGTGCACAAAATATAACTCTGAGAAACAAAAACTTAAACCAAGCAGAAAGTTTAGCGAAGGAAGGCTTGGAAATCGATGAATTAAAAAAATTCCAAGAAATTGTCTGGCAAGATGACCAAAAAAAAGGTTTGTCGGTCAAAACTGGTTTCTTGGATAGCAAGGCCATGGAAAAACAAGAAACAATCTCGTTTTCTGATTTCGAGAATATTCTTAAAATCAACCAATTCTTAAACTCAGAACATGATCCAAATCATCTTCTTAAAATGGTATTAAACTATGCGCTGCAATTATCAGGATCAGAAAGTGGAGTAGTGCTTTTAATCAATGAGGAAGGTGGGTTAGACATTAAAGCCACAACCAATGAGGAAATAAACTCGAATATCTCCAATATCTCTACAACAGCTGCAAGAAAAGTGATTGAAACGGGCGAGGCTGTTATTGCATCAGATGTTGTTAATGATAGTCGTTTTAATTCTTCTGAATCAGCTGTTTTAAACGATTTAAAATCTGTAATTTGCCTCCCACTTAAATCAAGAAATCGTGTGATTGGTGTGCTTTATATGGATAATCGTTTCAAATCGAATGCCTTTAACAATCTTAATTTTTGCATCCTAAACGCCTATTGTGATCAAGTAGGCATAGCTCTCGAAAATGCACGCCTGATTCAAAACTATCGAAGTATTAAAAATCAGTTGGAACAAGACCTGCAAAAAACAACAGACGAACTCAGCGAGGTGAAAGAAAGACTCAAATGTGAAACTTCAGTTTTTCTTACCAAATTTTCTTACGATCATATTATCGCCAAAAGCAAACCCATGCATGAGATTTTTAAAATGCTCGATAAAATTACGGATACAAATCTCTCTGTTTTTTTACAAGGCCCCTCGGGCACAGGTAAAGAACTTATTGCCAAAGCCTTGCATTTTAATAACGCTCAAAGATCACAAAAACGTTTTGTAGCTGTAAACTGTGGAGCCATCCCTGCCAACCTCATGGAAAGTGAACTCTTTGGCTATAAAGCAGGGAGCTTTACTGGAGCCAATAAAGATAAAAAGGGATTATTTGAAGAAGCACATGGGGGCACTCTTTTCCTGGATGAGGTAGCTGACCTTGATCCCTCTCTTCAAGTGAAACTTTTACGTGTTTTGCAAGAAGGGGAGGTTCAACGTATTGGGGATACCAAAACCATCAAGGTAGATGTTCGTATTATTAGTGCCTCGCATAAGCCCCTAGATGAGCTTACTAAAAAGGGAGGCTTTCGTGAAGATCTCTATTACCGTCTCTGCCAAATTAGGGTTACCATTCCTCCTCTTGACGAACGCAAAGAAGATATTGCACTTTTGGCAGAACACTTCATTGTTAAATATTGTGAGGAAAATAAAATAACCGAAAAACTAAAATTAGCTCCCGAACTCATGCGTCTTTTACATGATTATAATTGGCCAGGAAATGTACGCGAGCTCGAAAACATCATCAATGTCGCTTGTGCCTTAAGAAGTAATACTGTTCTCGATATTAATTCTATTCCACAACACAGCGGGCTTCTCCAAAACATGCAAACAACAATGAAAAATTTTTCAAGTGACGGAAACCAAAAGAAAATTCCTTTGGATAATCAAAATATTTTTGATCCCTCTAAAACCTGGGAAATTTATGAAACCATCATCATTGCCAAGTGTTTTAAACTCAATGGCTTCAAAAAAAGAAACACAGCAGCTATGTTAGATATTTCGCCATCTACCCTCTACAAAAAACTAAAAGACTTTAGCCTCGAAGACCATCAAAGCCCCTATTATAGTGATCCCTTTGTTTATACCTCAGGCAAAACCCTACGAGAATATATCCCCACTGTTTTCCAGGCAGCCTTAGTACATGCCGATAACCACCCTTATGCGGCTATTAGGCAATTAGACATCTCACAGGGGTTTTTCTATAAAGTAATTAAACCACTACGTCAGGAAACAAGCCTATCTACGCTAGGCCCCGGTTAAGCTCAATTTGTTTGATTTTTATGACCTAATGTGGTCTAATGTAGTCATGACAAAAGTAAAAATTGCCAAACTCAAAGCTCATTTAAGTCGTTATTTGCGAGCCGCCCAAAAGGGTGAAGAAATCATCGTCACCGATCGAAACACCGAGGTTGCTAAAATTATCCCCTTTTTCTTTCAAGAAAGATTGCCAGTCATTCTTCCAGCAAAACGCCCTGTGAAAAATTTAGCCAAAATTAAACGCCCCAATGTCAAAACCAAAACAGATCCGGTCAAGTTTCTTCTTGAAAACCGTAAGGAAAGGGGATGATAAAATCAGCCTACGTTGATAGTTCGGTGTTGCTGCGATACAGCCTAGGCTCACTCAATGCCTATACAAATTTTAAAAAAATTGAAAACCTATATTCTAGTGGATTGCTAAAAGTTGAATTTTATCGTGCCATCGATCGCATGAGAATTTGTGGAGAATTGACCGATGATGAAGTAGCCTCCCAGCGTATCTTTTTCCTCGAAGTATTAGACTTGATTCAAATCATGCCATTGCATCCCTTGATTTTAGAAAAAGCTTCCGAACATTTTCCTACCGTTGTCGGAACATTGGATGCCATTCATTTAGCAACGGCCATTTTTTTGAGGCAACAAACCAATTCTAAATTAACCTTCCTCACCCACGATCGCCAGTTAGGCATCGCCGCCATGGCCTCTGAATTTGACGTTGTCGGCATCCGCCTTTAAGCACTTTTCTGGCAAGCCATGTTTGAGCACCTTCAAAGGGGCGAGGTGGGCTAGCCCTTGGTTAAGTCTCAATTTGTTTGATTTTTTAAAGCCTAAGGGTTAGTGCCTCATATCCTATGATCCAAAAACGTCTAACCCGCTCTGGCATTACAAAACTAACTGAATTAGCCCAAACTATTGAAGGATACGCCAAAAGTTTTGATGGAACAAGAATTTGGTATCGATCGGTGGGCCAGGGTTTGCCTATTATTTGTTGTAATGGCTTGGGTTGCTCAACTTTTTATTTTAACTACCTTGAAGATTATTTTAAAAAACATTACCGCGTTATCACATGGGACTATCGGGGCCATGGAAAATCAGATGCTTCTCGCATTAAAACAAACCATACAATTCAATCCCTTGTTCTCGATTTAAAAAAAGTAATGGATGCCTTAAAAATTAAACGGGCTATTTTTGTTGGTCATAGCATGGGCACCCAAATAGTTTATGAATTTTTTGGTAATTACCCTAAACGATGTATTGCTTTAATTCCTTGCTTTGGAACTTTTGAAAGACCAATGGATACTCTTTTTAATTTTCCATTTTCACGCTACGTTTTTGATTTAATCTATCTTTTTAATCATGCTGTTCCACAACTTTCTAATTTTATCGGAAAAATTTTAGTTAAAAACCCATTTTGGTTTCAGATGGGAGGCTTATTAAAAATTATGAAACCCTACTTGGTAGATAAAAAAATCCTGGAACAATATATTGATCACATTGTTAATGTAGATCCTGTTTTTCTCTCTGATCTTACGCGCAATATGCAAGAACATACAGCAGAAGACAGTGTAAAAAAAATTAATATCCCAACTCTCATTGTAGGTGGCGAAGAAGATACTTTTACACCTGTTTGGCTTTCTAAAAAAATGCATCATTTGATTCCTAATTCTGAACTCTTCATTGTTAAAAAAGGCTCACACGTGGCCCTGGTAGAACAGCCAGAGCTCATTAATTTAAGGATGGAGAAATTTTTGAAAGAACACATTTTGAAGGGCAAAAAATAGAGGAATGACAGAGAAAAAACCTTTTTCAACAGTCCTTTTTCTTGCTTTTTTCACATCCAGCTTACTTGCCCTAGTGGTAGCTTTTTTTGTTGGTCTTTTAAACCAAAAGTTTCCTCAGTTTCAATCTTTGCACACCCTGGAATTACAAAAGAGTTTATCTTGGGACAATCCTTCCTGGATTTTCCTGCAAGGTTTATTTCCAGCACTTTATGAGGAAGTTTTTTTTAGGGGAATTCTTCACTGGGCTTGCTTAAAGAAGGGGGAAAAAACAGCATGGATTGTTCCCAATCTTTTTTTTGGAGTCTTTCATCTGCACCCTTACTTAGCTCCTATTTATTTCTTGATTGGGATGTTTTTTTCTTACTGGCGGGTGCGCTCCCAAGGGCTTGTAGCACCTATTATAGCCCATTTTGCCTTCAACCTCACCGGCATCCTTTTGATTTTATCAGGGCTGTAAAATGATGCCAACTTCCTTGACAGGATTATCATGATATATTAAAATATCATTAGAGATTTTTAAATCTCATATGGTATAAAATGATATTCAACAATATTATCGAAAAATTATTAACCGATCCTATTCATCTCCGAGTTTTTAAAACACTCCGGTTGCATCCTGAGGGACTTACAGGGCGAACCTTAGGTGTTTTGGTCAAAACATCTTCATTTAAAATCAATGGCGTCGTTCGTTTCCTCGTCGCTTTGGGGGTCATAACCCAAACGGTGGTGGGCCGGGCGCATCTTTATCGCCTTAACGAACACCATATCTTGATTCAAGATGTCATCAATTATCTCATCGATTATGAAACCAATCTTTTAAATAAGCTGGGGGAAACCATCATGGACCAGCTTCCTCGAAAACCCCTCTCCATTATTCTCTATGGCAGTATTGCCAGAGGCGATGAAGCCCCCTTAAGTGATGTCGATCTTCTGCTAATTTACAAGGATAATGCCAAACCGGGTTTGATATCTCAAACAGCTCCGATGATTGAATGGATTAACCGGAATTATGGCAATACCGCCAGCATTCGGCAAGTTTTTATTTCGGAATTTCAAAAGCCGGAGCCAGAACATAAAACGCTCATTCGCAACATCATTAAGGAGGGGAAAAGCATTGCTGGACTTACAATAACGGAGATTTTAAACTATCATGACAAAAACGGTTAAGACGACAGCGGTTTCAAAAAACAACTATAAATCGTATCAGGAAAAATCTGATCAATTTTTTAATGTGATGAATACGTGCTTGAGCGATCGCGAGTGGGACGCCGTTCTTTTAAATGGCGTCCATGCAGCCATCAGCATCAATGACGCCCTCTGCGTCTTTCGCCTGGGGTTACGGAGCACTAGTAAAATGCATCAAGATTCAGTCCGGTTATTGATCCAAGCTGATCCGACGTCCGATGGGAAAAAAAATGCTACGCGACTAGCAGATATTTTGAATCAAAAACATGAAATCGAATATGAGCCACGCCGTTTCAAGGAAAGCGAGGCGCGGCAATTTGCCGAAAAGGTTGCCCGTTTTAAAAACTGGGCCGAAAAACACATTCCCTAATCCCTGAAGGCTTCAGGTTAAAAAAGATCACAAACAAATGGAGTTTTTATAATCTCCTGGTGGCTCAAAAATTTTCCAAAGATTTTCTTAAATCTGTTAAAAAAAGGCCCGCTTCCCTCCCATCCATCACACGGTGATCAAAGGCCATACTTAAATCACAAATAAAACGAGGAACAATGGCATCCCCCACCACCCAGGGGCGCTTTAAAATACGCCCCATACCTAAAATACTCACCTGAGGTGGCAGTACAATTTGAACTCCCCAATCTGTTCCATAAGATCCAAAATTATTGAAAGTAAAAGTGGCTTCCCTTAAATCATCCACGGTTAAATTTCCATCATGTGCCTTTTGAATCAGTGTTTTTAAGGTGTTATCAAAAGCATCAAGATCCAAATTGTGGGCATGAGAAACAACGGGAACAAACAAACCTTTTTCTGTTCCCACAGCAATACCCAGATTTAATTCTTGATGAAGTACAATTTCTTTTCCTCGCAGTGAAGAATTAACCAAAGGATGGGCAGCAACGGCCTTTTTAAGAGAGGGAAAAACCAAAGAAACAAAACTGGGAACCTTTTCTTTTTTGGCTTTTAATTGTTCGCGATAAGAAACCAATCGGGTTACATCTACTGATACCGAGGTATGAGCATGAGGAATGGTCTTTTTGGAAAGCACCATATTATCAGCAATACGAAGCCTTACAGGAGAACAGGTTACTATGTTTTCTTGAGAAGATGTGGGCTGTGAAATCTTTTTTGCCTCTTTTTTTATTTTTTCTTTTTTAATCTCTTCTTTTCCAACTTCACGACCAATGCCTAACATCAAATAAGTTTTTGCCTTGGCATCACTTACTTCAAAAATTGCAATGGGTTCACCTACGGCAACAACTTCACCTGCCTGATACAAAGCTTCAATAAACACTCCTTCAAAGGGAGACTCATATTCAAACAAGGCTTTTTCGGTTTCAAGCTCTACAATAGGCTTTCCTTCTTTAACTCCCGCCCCGCTTAAAACTAACCAACGCACAAGAGTGCCTTCGATAATGGTTTCACCGGGTTGAGGCATGGTAAGATAGATTTTCATAGCCATTAGTATTTCATTAAACCCCTAGCGGCATCAAGAATATCTTGCAAGCTAGGCAAGTAGTGATCTTCTAAAACAGGATTGGTAGGAATGGGGGTATGCAAGGCTCCCAGCCTCATAATGGGGGCAGCCATGTATTCAAAACATTCCTCAGCAAAAAAAGCAGCAAGCTCTGCCCCAAATCCAGCAATTTTGACAGCCTCATGAAGAATAATCACACGATTTGTTTTTGAAAAAGACTTTTTGAGTGTTTCTTTGTCGAAGGGATAGATAGTTCGAAGATCAATCACTTCTAACTCAATTCCTTCCTTTTGTAATAGAGCTGCGGCTTTCAACGCCAAGTAAGTAGGGCTTCCATAAGTAACCAAAGTAATATGAGAACCTTCGGTTCTAATAATGGCCTGACCTAAAGGAATATCGTAAATCTCTTCTGGAACTTCATCTTTAATTTCACGATAAAGTTTTTTCTGTTCTAAAAATAAAACAGGATTATTATCTCGAATAGAAGAAACTAACAAACCCTTGGCATCGTAAGCTGTAGAAGGAACAACCACTTTAAGCCCAGGGGTATGTACAAACCAGGCTTCCAAACATTTGGAATGAAAATGTCCAATACGAAGAGCACCACCTGATGGAGCACGAATGGTAATAGGCAGCTTTGTGCCTACCCGATAATGATAAGTGGCCATAATATCCACCAAAGGAGACATGGCTGTTGTTAAAAAATCTGAAAATTGAATTTCGGGGACTGGTCTTAAACCATACACTGCAGCTCCAATAGCCTCACCTAAAATTGCCCCCTCTGAAAGAGGAGTATTACGTACCCTTTTAGGACCAAATTCATGAAACAAATCTTTCGTAACTCCAAAAACACCACCATAAAGAGCCACATCCTCACCAAAAATATAAACATCACCATCTTCTTGCATGCATTGCCTTAAAGCTTCACGAATAGCATCGGCATAGTATAAACTTCGACTCATCTAAGACCTCGCAAAAACATCTTCTAATTGGTTTTGAATACTGGGATCCGCTTGGTTTTTAGCCCATTGGGTGGCTTCTTCTACTTCAGATTTAACCTCTGCAATTATTTTTTTAAAATAAGCTTCATCTGCATAGCCTAGTTTTTTTAATAATTTCTCATGATGCATGATGGGATCTTTCTTTTTCCAAGATGCAATTTCTTGATCAGAAACATATTTAGCTCGATCATGGGTTCCATGCCCAGACATACGCATGGTTTTACATTCCACTAAAGTTGGTCCGCCCCCTTTTTTAGCAAGGCGTACGGCCTTTAAAACAGTTTGATACACTTCCTCCACCTTATTGCCGTCACAAATCACTCCTGGCATGCCATAACTAGCCCCGCGATCTGCCACATTTTTGATAGCCATTTGTTCTTCTAAGGGAGTGGAAATAGCCCAACGATTATTATTACAAATAAAAACTACAGGGAGTTTGAATACCGCTGCATAATTCATGGCTTCATGAACAATCCCCTGGGAAGAAGCCCCATCACCAAAAAAAGCAAGGATACAGGCTTTCTTCTTTTTGTATTTCATGGCAAAAGCAACTCCATTTGCCACTGGAACCATGGCTCCCATATGAGAAATAAAGCCTAAAACATGTTTCCCAGTATGCCCTAAATGAACATTGGCATCCCTTCCCTTGGTAGGGCCTGTTTCTTTACTAAAATATTGCAACAAAAGCTCTCTGGGGGTTAACCCACGGATGAGAAGTGCCCCAAAATCACGATGAGATTGGGCAATCCAATCTTCTTTTTCCAAAGCATAGGCTGCTCCAATGGAGGTTGCTTCCTGACCTGTTGAAAGATATCCCTTTCCAATAATCAGAGGTTTTTGTGGGTTTTGATTGGCACAAATATAGAAAATCCAATCTTCGAGGGCACGGGTTAGCCTTAAATACCGGTAAAGCTCTAAATGCTGTTTTTTAGTCAGTTGCTCCATCCTCTTGTTATTTTAAAAGATAACCATTGATTGGCAAAGGTAATTTTAATAATCTGATTTTAATCTTCATGAAACCATGTGTTCTCAAACCTGGCGATACAATAGCCATTGCAGCCCCCTCCTCTCCTTTTGATCGCGAAGAATTTTTAAAAGGAGTTCTTGTTTTACAGAATATGGGGTTTAAAGTCATTTATCGAGATGATATTTTCGAAAAAAATTTCTATCTGGCTGGCTCCGATGAAAGACGCATTGATGAACTTTTTGACCACCTCGAAAATCCTGCTGTAAAGGCTCTCCTTTTTGCAAGAGGAGGTTATGGGCTATTGCGTATCTTGCCTCAAATTGATTATCGTTCACTCCAAACCAAACCTAAAATTATTTTGGGTTATTCGGATATTACTCTGCTTTTAATTCATTTGTATCAAAAATATGGGTGGATTACTTTTTACGGGCCTGTGGTAGCCAAGGATCTTTCTATCAATCTCAATGAAGCAACACAAAAATCTCTTTATGCGGCATTAACAAATAGTCAAAAACCAGAACTGCTTATTTCAAGGCAAGCTCATACTATTAAGTCGGGACAAACAGAGGGTGTGCTTGTTGGAGGGTGTTTAAGTTTGGTATGTTCTTCTCTTGGAACATCCTACGAAATAAACACTGATGATAAAATTTTATTTCTAGAAGACACCAACGAAAAGCCCTATGCAGTAGACCGGCTTTTAACCCAACTTGTTTTAGCCAACAAGCTTAAAAAAGTAAGAGGAATTGTTTTTGGTAATTTTGTAAATGGGGCCGATACACTGGCTTACCTAGAAGCATTTAAGAATGCTCTGCATCATTTTAAAGGACCCATTGTTTATAATTTTCCTATCGGGCATGGAGAAACTAAACTCACCATTCCCTTAGGAGTAAAAGTTTCCCTGGATGCAGATAAAAAATGCTTGGAATTTTTGGAAGCCCCTTGTCTTGAAAAATAATATGACGCACTCCTCCATTGACGATGCCTTTATAGCCTCTATTGGCAATGTTTTCCCAGGAGCATCACTTTTGGTTCAATTTAAAAATAAAATCATCTTTGAAAAAACTTACGGGTTTGTAACAAGTGAAACGCCGGATAAAAAAATAACTCCAGAAAGTTTATTTGATATTGCTTCATTAACAAAACCCTTTGTGGCTGTCCTGTTTATGAGGGCCGGGGATCAAAAACTGGTTAACATTAAAGACTCACTTGCTTCCTTTTTTCCTGAAAAAAAATGGCAAAAAATTACGCTCATGCATCTTTTAAATCATAGTTCAGGGTTGCCTGCATGGAAACCCTTCTATAAAAATTTTAATCCCACACAAAAAATTAACCGAAAAGAAAACAAAGAAAAATATTTAACCTTACTTGCTGCTATTCCTCTTCTATACCCGCCAGAAAAAAAAATAATCTATAGCGATTTGGGATATATGTTACTTGGGTTTGTTTTAGAAAAAGTTTACCAAAAAAATTTGGACGATATTTTCCTGGAACAGATTGCAAAACCCTTAAACTTAAAAAATACCTCTTTTTCTCCCAATCCTTCTCAATGCGTCCCAACAGAAAAATGTTCCTGGAGAAAACAATTAATTCAAGGTGTTGTTATGGATGAAAACGCTTGGGCCCTGGGAGGTGCGGCTGGACATGCAGGCCTTTTTTCCACTGCAAAAGATATCCTTACTTTTTTAGATGCATTGGATAATAAAAATGACCTTACTAAAAAATATCTCGAGGTACCAAAAACAAGGGATCTCTCCCTCCCGTTTTTCACACTTGGTTTTGATACACCCAGCAAAAATTCATCTTCAGGAAAATATTTTTCGTCAATTTCTGTGGGACACTTAGGCTACTCGGGTTGTTCTTTTTGGTGGGATCCTATCCAAAATTTAAAAATCATTCTTTTGACTAATCGTGTATGCCCTACACGTCAAAATGAAAATATTAAAATATTTAGACCTATGATTCATAACCTGATTTGGGAGACACTTATTTCTACATGAAAACAGATTGGCTTTTTACCAAACCAAAACACTTTTTTATTCTTCTTTTCATTCTTAATTTTCTCCTTCATCTCCCTTGTTTTTTTTATACTTTTCTCGATGTTGATGAATCTCAGTTTGCTGGCTTTGCTCATACCTTAATGGAAGGAGGGCTCCCTTACAAAGATAGTGTCGATACCAAACCACCGCTCATTTATTATTTTTATAAAATTTGTTTTATGCTTTTTGGGAAATACAACATGAATGGTGTGCATGTGATGCACATGCTTATTTCTTTTTTGGTAGCTTTTGGAATTTATCGCATTGCTCTTACGATGAAAAACTCTCAAGCGGGCATGTGGGGAGCTTTATTCTACATTGTTTTTTCAACAACTTATGTGCCAAAGTTTTTAGCCACAAGCATTACATCTATTATGATAGCCCCACTGGTTTTTTCTTCTCTTTATTGGCTTAAAAGTTTGAAAGAAAAAGAAAAACTCTATTCTCTTTTAGCAGGTTTCCTGGCTTCTGTAGCCTTTCTGTTTAAATACCAGGCAGGCATTCAAATTGTGATTGTTTTTCTACATGCTCTCTTTTTGGTAGTACTTCTTAAAGAAAAAATGCCCCTGCTTTTAAGAAAATATCTGTTTTTTTTATTGGGGTTTATAGCTCCTGTTTTTCTGATGATTCTTTGGTTTAAAATGACAGGAGTTTTATCTGACTATGTTCATTACAGTCTTCAAGGAAGTGTAAACTACATTGAAGGAGGAAAAAAAACCGTTTTTTTCTTTAAAAATTTTCTAACTAAGGGTGGCGGGTTTTTTCTTTCTACCATCCTTCTTTGGATTTTATGTGGATTCTTTTTTATTCGGGTTCGAAAAGAAAAAAAACCACCTGAAATCATCTTTGTAGTTCTTTGGTTTTTTTTAAGTTTTATCCCTATTGCTACGGGGGGACGATTTTATGGGCATTATTTTATTCAACTACTCCCTGCTGCCACTCTTTTGGCTGGTTTTGTCATTACAACTTTTTCTTCAGTTAAGGCTTTTAACTGGGTAATAAGCCTGATGGTAATTCCTACCGTATTGTTTTGGACTGTAAGAGCCAATTACAAATCCATTGATCAACTTTTTCCTGATGATCAACTTTTTCAACAACAAAGAATTGGAGAATGGATTAAAAATCATACTCATCAAACAGACACTCTTTTTGTTTGGGGTTTTGCTACAGCTATTTATTTTCATGCAGAAAGATCCAGCATGTCACGTTTTCTTTGGACCGACCTCTTAACAGGGCGCATGCCTGGTTCAGAACTTTCTCGTACACCTCATTTTGATACTACCCCCTTTGTACGCACGGAAGCCTGGAATGACTTTTGGGAAGATTTTAAAAATCCTCCCACTTATTTTGTGGATACTTCTCCTGCCAATCTTCATGATTACAAAAAATTTCCTCCAAGTTTGTACCCCGACTTATGGCGGTATTTAAACATGAACTACCAACCCTTCCAAAGCATTGAAGGGGTGGTGATTTACAAGAAAAAATGAGACACTTGCATTTCTCCCTTTTTTTTCTTAAGTAATCCCATCGTAATAAAGGAGCATTTATGACCCAATTAATTGGTAAAAAACGTGAGCATTTAGAAAAACTTTCAACCCCAAAGGGTATTATTGCCGCGGCAGCCATGGACCAAAGAGGCTCTCTCAAAAAATCTATTGCAGAAAAAAAAGGGGTCCCTTCTTCTGAAATTAGCCCGCACATGATGGAAGAATTTAAGACAGCTGTTACCAAGGTGTTAACTCCTCATGCCTCAGCTGTGCTGTTAGATCCCGAATTTGGACTTCCTGCCACCAAACAAAAAGCCAAACATGCAGGTTTAATTCTTTCCTATGAAGCTACAGGGTATGATCAAACAACTCCAGGACGCGTGCCCCTTTTAATTCCAACTTGGACAGTCTCTAAAACAGTAGAGGTGGGAGCCAATGCCGTTAAAATTCTTTTGTACTATACTCCCTTTGAAGAATCTAAAATTAATGAAATTAAACATGCCTGGGTAGAAAGAATTGGGGCTGAATGTGCGTATCATCAAATTCCATTTTTCCTGGAATTTGTGGGTTATCCAACTGGAAACGAAGATCAAAAAGGAATCGAATATGCTAAAAAGAAACCCATGATTGTTAAAAAGAGCATAGAAGAATTTTCAAAACCTAAGTATGGGGTGGATGTTCTTAAAATAGAAATTCCTGTAAATATGCAATTTGTTAAAGGAGCTAAGTGTGCCAAAGGTGAGGCTGCCTATACCATCGATGAAGCCAAAAGATTTTTCCGAGAAGCTGTTGCGGTTACAAAACTTCCCTATATTTATCTATCCGCTGGTGTTTCTGATGAGGAATTTCGTGAAAGCTTAGAGTTAGCCATTGAGGCAAAAACTAATTTTAATGGGGTTTTGTGTGGCAGAGCTACATGGAAAGATGGCATTCCCATTTATGCAACCAAGGGACTCAAAGCTTTTGAAGATTGGCTTGAAGGTCGTGGGGTTCAAAATATTAAAGCCTTAAATGAAATACTTGATCGTGGAGCCAAGTCCTGGAAAAATTAAAAAGAAACCCACATGACTTTAGCTAAATTGATCATTGCTTCCTCTGAGGAAGATTCTAACCTCTTCTATGCTACTCAATTTATTGTCCCAGATTCCGTTATTTTTTTTGAAATGGGTGGTAAAAAATCACTGGTTTTATCTGATTTGGAAATCGATCGAGCTAAACTAACTGCAAACGTGCATCATTTTTTTTCTCTCACCCACATTTCTAAACAAATCTCTCAAAAAAAATATCCTGAAAATTTTCCACCCTATGCCAAGGTTGTTGATTTTTTATTTAAAAAAAGAGGGGTTAAAAAAATTGAAGTTCCGGCCACTTTCTCCGCTCGTTATTATGCAGCTTTAACGGGGTTGGGTTACAAACTAATTATTGGGCCTGATCCTTTTTATCAAGAACGATTGATTAAAAATGATCTTCAAAAAAAACAAATTATTTCTGTTATTCGTAAAGTAGAAAATGTACTCGCCAAAGTTGTGATTTTTTTACAAAAATCCACCATTAAAAAAAATCGGATTTATCATGGAAAAGAAGTGGTCACTTCTGAACTTTTAAAAAAAATCATCAATACAGAACTAATGGAAGCAGGCTGCGTAGCCCAGCATACTATTGTATCCTCTGGGGTACAATCTTCCCTTCCTCATCATGAGGGGGCAGGCGCCATTTTTCCTCATCAACCCATCATTTTTGATATTTTTCCACGCGATTCACACTCACGTTATTTTGCCGATGTCACCCGTACTTTCGTTAAAGGCAAACCAAGCAATGTGGTCAAAAAAATGTATGCCGCCGTAAAAAAAGCTAACGAAATGGCCATGAAAAAAATAAAGCCCGGCATTGATTCTAGCCTGCTTCATAAAACTGCAACTTTGCATTTAGAACACTCCGGATTTAAAACAGGCAAAGTTCATGGCAGGATGGAGGGTTTTATCCATTCTACCGGGCATGGGCTAGGACTTGATATCCATGAGGCTCCTTCTATCTCGGGCAGGGGATCCCTGCTTAAAAAAGGAAATGTCATCACCATCGAACCTGGATTGTATTATAAAAAACATGGGGGAATAAGATTAGAAGACGATGTGTACGTAACAAAAACAGGGTTTGAGCAACTCACACGCTTTCCAAAAATCTTTGAAGTGGATAAAAATTAAATTTCCTGCAGAATTTTCTTCCGCAGGTTTTGATATTCTTGTTCTGAAATTAACTTATCAGTTTTTAGTTTTTCTAATTCTCTTAATCTACCAGCTACATCTTGAGAACCACTAGCTTCGCCTGCGTCCGCTGCTTCTTGTTTTTCTTCTTCTGTAACAAGCTCCCGAGCAGCCTTTCCTTTTTTCTTCTTTGCAGCCTTCCCTTGCAAAAGACTTTCTTCTTCTGCTTGCCTTCTGGCTAACTCTACTTGGGCTTCCGAAATAAAATTATGCGCAGGATCCATAATAACTTCCATAGCACTATAATAAGAAAGTTTTTGTCCCGGGCCTGCTTCTAGAGCTAATCTTTGAGACTTAACTTTTCGAAGAGTTTTATCTGTGTGAGCTGAGGCTTCATAATCACCAGAAATTTTGGCAAAAAGTTTGGTAAATTGAAAATGAATTCCTTCGCTATCGGCCCATACATTTCCCATTGTGATGTAATCATTTTGGAGAATAAAAGCAGGACGCTTATGAATCAGTGCAAAGTTAATTACATGGTCTGGATCAACCTTGGCTAAGCCCTCAACTAAAAAAGGAGCGTATCTTCTGGCTTCCCAAGAATTAAAAACATCCACGGATTCTACAGTTTTTTTAAGAGCGTAGCGTTTTGCTATCTTGATGGAGAGCAGCATGGCCTCCATTTCCTCGGTAGAAACGCTTGTATAGGGGTGTTTAAGAGAGCCTAGGGGTACATCTTTGGGATCCGCTTTATCTAATTTAACCCAATTAATTTTTTGACGGTAAATGTAAGTATTTTCGGCCTGAACAGAAAAAGAAAAACAGAAAAAGAAAAGAAACAAGCCACCTAAAATGCTTCGTACCATAAATACTCCTTGGAAAGGGGGATCTAGCAGATGGGGCAATAAGGTCAAACAAAATTAAACTACTTCTCAAAGCTTGAAAATATGGTATGAATATTTTGATGGAAAACAACGAAAATTCCCCTGCTGTCACTCCCTCTGTTGCTACCCCTTCTAATCCTCCAGTCACTACCAGCACAGCTTCTATGTTATCCTTGATTTTGGGGATTCTTTCCTTGTCTTGCTGTGGTTTTTTTACGGGTATCCCCGCCATTTTTTTGGGGCATGCTGAAATAAAAGCAGCAGACGCTGGACGTATTCATTCTTCCAACAGAACCCTAGCAAAGATTGGAATGGTTTTGGGAATTGTAGGTACAGCTCTTTCTTGTTTGGGCACCTTACTTTACTTTTTACTTCTCTTTTTTGGTCTTGGAGCTTCTGTTCTGCAAGGCCGCTTATCCCCATGAGAATCATTGCGGGGGCCAAGGGCGGTCTCCTGCTTAAATTTCCTAAAAGTGCTCTTGTTCGTCCGGCCACAGAAAAGGTTCGCGGAGCCATTTTTAATATTTTAGGAGATATAGAAAATCATATCTTACTCGATTTGTTTGCAGGATCAGGAAGTCTGGGTTTTGAAGGCTTAAGCCGTGGGGCGGGGCAATGTGTTTTCGTGGATACCTTAGATCAATCGATCAAAATTTTAAAAACTAATGCCCAAAAACTTGATTTTTTGCCCCAATGTTTAATTATAAAGGGGCTTATCCCATCTGTTTTAAGGCAAATTAAAAAACAAATAAACCAATTTGATGAAGTTTTTATTGATCCCCCTTACGATCGCAATTTAATTAATGTAAGCCTAGCTGGTTTAGCCTCCAATAATCTCGTTGACGCTGGAAGTACGATCATTATAGAACACTCGCCGCGGGAAGTGCCTTCTTATCAAGGCTTTAAAACTGTGGATCAAAGAAAATATGGCCAAACCTTGGTGAGTTTTTTGAAAAAAATTGAAAGGGTTTAAAATATCCTATGACACAACACTCTGTTATATGCCCAGGTTCCTTTGACCCTCCTACTGATGGTCATATTAATATCATCGAAAGAGGTTTGGAAATTTTCGACCATATTACCGTTGCGGTAGCCATTAATCGTTCTAAAAAAACTATTTTTGATCCCAATGAAAGAGTAAATATGCTCTCTGAGCTCCTTAAAAAACATGCCAATGTAGAAATCGATTCTTTCGAAGGCCTGTTGGTGGATTATTGTAAAAAGAAAAAGATCAATACCATCCTGCGTGGCATACGTACTGTTTCAGACTATGAATATGAATTACAAATGTCTTTGGCAAATCGCATACTTTATCCTGGTTTTGAAACTATTTTTATGATGACAGAAGGCCGCTTTTCTCACATTTCTTCTTCTATTATCAAGGAAGTGATTTCTTTTGGTGGGTCAGGAAAAAGCATGATCCACCCCTTTGTAGAAAAAAAACTCCGTGAAAAATTAAAAACTGAATTAACTCAAAAAAATTAATTTTAAATCATGAATTTAAGTAAAAGAGTTCAACGCATCAAACCATCTCCTACCTTGGCTATTACAGCACAAGCTGCAACCTTAAAGGCACAAGGAATAGACGTTGTTAGTTTTGGGGCGGGTGAACCTGATTTTGACACACCCGATAACATCAAACAAGCAGCCATTGATGCCATTAAAAATGGATTTACAAAGTATACAGCTGTTGGTGGCATTGATGAACTCAAAGAAGCAATTATTCATAAAATCAAAACAGATTTGGAAATCAATTATTCCAAACAAGAAATTTTAATTTCTAATGGAGGCAAACATTCCCTCTACAATATTGCCCAGGTTCTTTTTGAAGAAGGAGATGAAGTAATTATTCCGGCACCTTATTGGGTAAGCTATCCAGATCAAGTGCTTTTAAATGATGCACAACCTATTTTTGTTGAAACCACAGATCAAACTCATTTTAAAATTTTGCCAGAACAATTAGAAAAAGCCATCACTCAAAAAACAAAAGCTTTTATTTTAAACACTCCTTCCAACCCAACAGGCACAGCGTATAGCCGTGATGAACTTTTAAATTTAGCCAAGGTTTTAGAAAAACACAAAATTTTCTGCATTGCTGATGAAATTTATGACAAAATTGTCTACAATGGCTTTAAACATGTAAGCATTGCTTCTCTTTCTCCTGCCATGAAAGAATTAACTCTGATTGTTAATGGGGCTTCCAAGGCTTATTCGATGACGGGTTGGAGAATGGGTTATGCAGCAGGACCAGAAAAAATTATTGCGGCAATGGCTAAGGTTCAAGGCCAGGTTACATCAAATGTTTGCTCCATTACTCAAAAAGCCTGTGTAGAAGCCTTTAAGGGCTCCCAAAATTTTATTGCTAAAATGGTTTCAGAATTTGAGAAACGCCGTGATATGATTGTCGATGGGCTTAATGCAATACCTGGAATTTGTTGTTTTAAGCCGCAAGGAGCCTTTTATGTTTTTCCTAACATTCAAGGACTTTACGGCAAAAAAACACCTCAGCATGGTTTGATTGAGTCAGCTGATAGTTTTGCCAATTATTTACTTCAAGATGAAAAAGTAGTTGTGGTCCCGGGTGAAGGCTTTGGAGCCAAAGATTACATGCGACTTTCCTATGCCTCTTCTTTAAAAAATATTGAGGAAGGCTTGAAAAGAATTCAAAGAGCTGCTGGTAAACTTACCTCATGAGAAAAATTGCCATCATCCCAGAAGCTAAAGAGGCTGCTGGCTTTAGTGCCTGGCTTGGGCAAAGGGGCATTGAGCATCATATTGGTGAACCAACCAGTGAAGGCTATCCTGTTTGGATTTATAATGAGGCAGAAATTGAAACCGCCCAAAATCTTTTGGATCAATTTAAACAAGGGATACCACAACCTGTTTTCATTCCTCAAAAAATAAAACGGCCACTTCCTCAAAGAAAAAAACACACTTTATTTCTTTGGAAAAGAAAACAATTACTTGATTTAGGACCTATTGGCTTAACCATGGCCATTGCCTCCTTTGGAATAGCCCTTGTCAGCCAACTGGGCCATCGTGTTGATTTGGTAGAATTTTTATTTTACAGCCGCTACGTTCCCCAAAGTGGTGTTATTTCTCTTCCTCCTGAAATTATGACAGGCCAAATTTGGAGACTGTTTACTCCTATTTTTCTTCATTTTGGACTCCTTCATATTGTCTTTAATCTCTTGTGGCTCAAGGATTTGGGGGGAGCCCTTGAAAATCGCCATGGTTCAATTTACTTTTTAACCTTAGTGCTTGTTATTGCTGGAATATCCAATACAGCCCAATACTTTGTCAGCGGCCCTGCTTTTGGAGGGCTTTCAGGCGTTGTGTATGGGTTTTTAGGCTTTTTTTGGATTCGAGGTAAGTGTGACCCTGCTTATGGAATGAAGATTAACCCCTCTATTGTCATCATGATGCTGGTTTGGTTTGTAATTTGTTTAACCGGACTTATGGGCCCTGTGGCTAATACCGTTCATGGGGCAGGGCTTGCAACTGGAATGGCTTGGGGGTATGTAAGTTCCAAAGCAACCTTTTTTAAAAAGAAACGATAAGAAGCCTATGCCCTTGTTTGTAACACTTACATTTTTAAGTTATTGTTTTTTGAGAATACAACAAAGTAGGGGCACTTTGCCCCGTGCCCCTACCAAATACCAATACAAAAAGTAATTCCCGACTTTGCTTCGCAAAGGTAGGCCTGTAGAGGCATAAAAGTTGAACCCTGGGGCATATTTGAGGGAACGGTGTCTCCCGGCAGTTTTAAGCAGGCCGGTGAGCCTCTTTATATGCCTTAAGAAGAGCATTAATCCGTGTTTGATATCCATGCCCTTGGGACTTAAACCATTTGAGTACATCTTCGTCAATTCGAAGGGTCAATTGAGATTTTTGAGATCTAGTAGTTCTCAAGCCTTTTTGCACAAGACATCGAATAAAAACATCAGGGGGGATTTCTGGTGAATCTGAAAAATCGATATTTTTATCCTCCATATCAATAACTCGGGACCAGTTAGTGGCACTTTTCCCCAGTTGACGTAATTTCTTAAGTCCCTTACTTGAGTATCTAACTATTTTTGGCTTTTTCATAACACTTCCTTTCATTTTGACTGGCTATTCGGAATGAAATACATCGAATTCGTTTTTTTCGCATAGTATAAACAAATTTTAGAATCTTTCCTTTTACTTTAGCAAAATCAGCATAGCGGATTTCTTTATCTATAGCCCGTGTTACTTCAACCGTAACTTTTTCTAAAGATTCAAACACTAAATCGGCATCCACAAAATCAAGCTCATGCTTAGCAATATTTTTAAGCCGTTTGGCTTTATCCCACTCATAAATCACAACTTAATTGTAGCTACAATTTGGAGTTACGTCAATCTTTTCCTCCATTATTCTAAACATTCTCATCTGCATCTCAATCCGTTTTGACGTTCATGTAGATTTCGAGGATGGGATGTGGTATAAGGCGGGATGAATAAAACCATCCAAAGAAAACAACCTGGGTTTTTTGATTACACCATTCGTTTGAAAAGGCTGATGGAAAGGGCCCCTACCAAATACCAAAAGTAGTTAATTCGAAATAGCAGTAATAAAATCTTCAAGTTTACCACCCGCAGCATTTACAAGAGAATCATCAGTTGAATGTGTAAAACCTGCTGATGTAATCACTAACTGGTAGTCTGATTCAAACTTGGTATATTCGGAACTCATGGGAACCACAATACCCTCTAAGGTAAAAGACTCATCTGTTGCAGTAAAACTTAAAACGGTATCTTCGCACGATGAACCATCTTCGGGTTCTGAGATCTGAATATTCACATCACTGGAAGCACTCCCAGAAATACAAGGAATGGCGGCTGTTTGGTTAGTAAAATTAAAATCTGTTCCGTCCGGGAAAAAACTGTAAGAAATACGAAGCACACTTCTGGATGAACAAAATTCTAAATAATCTGAAAATGAAGCATCCTCACACACCAAACTAGTAGAAGTACTCCCACCTGTTGATACAGCCGTAGTATCATCTGTGTCACTCGATTCATTGCATCCAATAAGCCCTAGAATTAAAATTAAAATAAAACTGATTTTTTTCATATCGCCCTCTCTATTTTAAACTGCAATGCCCATGCCAAACAAGCTTTTTTGATATTTAAATAACTTATTGATTTTATTATGTTTTTTTAAGATAAAACATGCCCTGAAAACAAGCTGGGGAGAAAACCCCTCAAATTTTAAGAAAAACTATGAAAGAATCCCCAAGGCTACAAAGGCCATTTTGAGATAAGTTGTAGGAATTAAACCCAGGTATAAAACCATTAAAAAACAAAAAACCAAGGCAAACATGGCTGGAAAAGTAACTAAGGTTATGGGAGCACGGCCTGGCTCTCCCTTAAAATAGAGATAAACTAATGGCCTGATATAATAAGCTGCAGAAATAACAGAGGTCACCATTCCTAAAATAGCCAAACCTAAGTAACCCTTTTGAATAGCCAGACTAAAAAGTGAATATTTCCCCAAGAAACCAGCTGTTGGTGGAAATCCTAAAAGTGAAAAAAGAAAAACACAAAAGACAAAAGATAAAACAGGCCTTGTATATCCCATGCCTGTTAAATCTGAAAGTTGACAAGCCTCTTTTTTATCCCAAATCATCACTGATAAAACACCAAAAGCCCCTAATACTGAAAAAAGATAGGTGAGCAGGTAAAATAAAACAGGCATAGCCAAAGAAACATTAAAAACACTCCCTTCATAACAAGCAACCATTCCCAAAAGAATATAGCCTGCATGGGCAATAGAAGAATAAGCCAACATCCGTTTTAAATTATCCTGGACTAAAGCTCCCAAATTTCCAATCACCATGGTGAGCCCTGCCAAAAAAGCTAAAATAGAAACCAGTTTTTGATCCCCAAAAAAATGGATGGAATTAAGAAGTCTGATTAAAAAAGCAAAACTGGCAATTTTAACTGCCGAAGTCATAAAACCTGTTACGGGTGTGGGGGCTCCTTCATAAACATCAGGAGTCCAAAAATGAAAGGGCACCAAAGAAACCTTAAAAAAGAAACCAACTAAAATAAGAGACATGGCCACACGAGGAAAAACAGGCCCCAAGGAAGATGCCGATTTAATTTGAGCAAGTTCATCCAAACGAAGGGTACCATAAGAGGCATACAAAAGAACAATACCATAAAGAATAACTGCCGAGGCCAAACTGCCTGTTACATAATATTTAATAGCAGCTTCATTAGAACGAGCATCTTGTCTGCGTGATCCTACCAAGGCATAAGTTCCTAAAGAAAGACATTCTAAGCCTATAAAATTAACAATGAGATGATCAGATGCAAAAAGAAAAATTTGTCCAACCACACAAAAAATAATCAAACTGACAAAAGCAGCTGGCATCGTGGTTAAAATCACTTCGTCATCATCATTGATTCCACTTTTTAAATATCCATGAGAATTTAAAAGGCTTAAAAAACCAGTAAGCATCACTAAAAGAATAAAAAAATAACTTAATCGATCAAAAGTAAGAAAATCAACAGGCACAAAATCAGAAGTCACCCAGCGTTTAAAAACAAAAGCAATAGACACAGCAAAAGAAATAAGACCAAGATAAAAAACAATTTCACGATTGTTTTTGATAAAAGCATCTACCAACAAAACAATAAGCCCGCCTGCTAGTAAAATCCAAATGGGCAAACCCGAAAAAAATATTTTTTTGTAAATCAAAACATCCATCATGAATGACTACCTCATATGAATTTCTTCATGTATCTGAACGGGCCCTTCCTCCGTTTGCTCTGGTGCCAACTGGATGAGTAAATTTTCGATAGGACGATTCATTTTACTTAAAAATGGTTTTGGATAAATACCCATCCAAAAAATCAAAATGATAAAGGGAAGAAGAATCAAAAATTCTTGTCTTGTGATATCCAATAGTGTTTGGCCACCTGGAGTTTTTAATTTTCCAAAAAACACACGCTCAACTAGCCAAAGCATGTACACAGCAGACAACACAATACCTGTAGCTCCAATGATGGTTGGAATTTGAATTGTTTGGAAACTGCCAGCTAGCGTTAGAAACTCACCTACAAAACCATTGGTTAAAGGCAATCCGATAGAAGCCATGGTGGCCAACAAAAAAAAGGTGGCATAGATTGGCATTGCTTTAGCAATGCCGCCATAAAGACTAATTTCTCGAGAGTGAGTTCGATCATAAAGCACACCCACCAGTAAAAAAAGCACTCCTGTAGAAATACCATGGTTGAGCATTTGATAAAGTGCCCCCTGCATCCCGGTAGGATTTAACGAAAATAAACCCAACATCACCAAACCCAAGTGTGAAACTGAAGAATAAGCAATAAGCTTCTTCATATCTGTTTGCACCATGGCCACCAATGCTCCATAAACAATGCCAATCACCGCTAAGATAACCAAGTAAGGCTTTAAAAGATCAAAAGCTTCAGGAAAAAGAGGCATTGCAAAACGGAAAAAACCATAGGTACCCATTTTAAGAAGAACGCCTGCCAAAATAACACTGCCTGAAGTAGGTGCTTCAACGTGAGCATCGGGAAGCCAAGTATGAAAAGGAAAAAGCGGAACTTTAATAGCAAAGGCTAATGCAAAAGCCAAAAATAACCACAATTGAGCCGTAAAACCTAATGTGTGTTCGTAAAGTTCTACTAGGTTGAAGGTATTTCCTCCTTGATAATAAAGAAAAAGAATAGCCACCAACATCAAGACCGAACCAGCCATGGTATAAAGAAAAAACTTGATAGTAGCATAAATGCGATTTTTTCCACCCCATACTCCAATCAAAAGATACATCGGAACCAACATCACTTCCCAAAAAACATAAAACAAAAATAAATCGAGAGCACAAAAAACACCAATCATGCTTGATTCTAAAATAAGCATGCTCACTACAAATTCTTTCACCCTCACCTTAATTGAAGAACAAGCCGACCATAAAACCAAAGGCATCAGAAAAGTGATTAATAAAACCAAAAACAGGCTTACCCCATCAACACCCACAAAATAATTAATTTTCCAGGTTAGAATCCAGGGTTTAATCTCGATAAATTCAAAAGAACCTGTATTTTTAAAATAAAAATAAAGATGAAGCGAAAAAATAAATTCAACCAAAGCAGACAAGCCTGCTAAGTACATCAGCAGTTTTTTTTCTTCACGCGGGATAATTAAAAAAACAAAAGAAACCACTACGGGAAATGCAATCAAAATGGTTAAAATGTGATTATTGATCAACTCCATTTATCCAACCGCCAAGTAAAACATAATTCCAATAAGTCCCAAAACAAAGAAAACAACATAGTGCCCTAAAAATCCAGACTGAAACCTAGAAATAATACGCGAAGCCACTAGCGAAATATCTGCAAAACCATGTACCATCACTCCATCTATAATGGCCTCATCCATTCCCTTCCAAAAAAACTTGTGAGATAACCACACGAGGGGCCGAACAAAAATCCCATCATAAATTTCATCCACATAATATTTTCTAGAAACAAGGTTATAGAGTTGCTGACATTTTTCTTTCAAAGTTTTGGTCCATTCTGGATTTTTGAGATACAAAGAAAAAGCCATAAAAGCTGTTATTAAAGCCCATGCGGAGGAAATGCCCATTAAAATAAGTTCGGTACCATGATGTGCTACTTCTTCTCCGTGTATTTCTGTGGAAAGAAATGCAAGCCAATGACTTATCCGATTGGTTCCACCTAAAACCTCTGGCACTCCGATAAATCCTCCAACAAGGGCTAAAACTGCCAAAATAGCAATGGGGGCATCCATGGCTAGGGGTAAATAATGCGGCTCCAGGTGTCCTCGATACTTTCCTAAAAATACCAGCGTGAAAAGTCTGAACATGTAAAAAGAAGTAAGGCCCGAAACTAAAAAACCAACGATGTAAAAAATTCGCGGGGCATGAGTAAAAGTATGAAATAAAATTTCATCCTTGCTAAAAAAGCCAGCTAAGGGCGGAATACCCGCTATGGCAATAGTAGATACAAGAAAAGCAAGAGAGGTAACTGGTATTTTTTTAAACAATCCTCCCATGTGTCGAATATCTTGCTGGTGATGCAAGGCATAAATAACACTGCCAGCACAAAGAAAAAGGCAGGCCTTAAAAAAAGCATGAGTGACCACATGAAAAATAGCAGCTTGTGGAGCTCCAACTCCAAGAGCTAAAAACATATAACCCAATTGCGAAACAGTAGAATAAGCCAAAACTTTTTTGATATCAGTTTGTGTGAGAGCAATACTGGCAGCCATTAAAGCTGTGAGAAGCCCGATAATGGCTACAACCTGAAGAGCTACTGGCGCCAATTCGTAAAGGAAATAAAGCCTGGCTATCATAAAAATGCCTGCTGTCACCATGGTAGCTGCATGAATTAAGGCCGAAACAGGAGTTGGACCTGCCATAGCATCAGGAAGCCAAACATAAAGTGGAATTTGGGCTGATTTTCCCGCAGCTCCAGCAAAAAAACATAAAGCAATCAGAGTAGCCTCTGAAAGAAAAAGATCCTTGTGCTGAGCGATAAAAGAATAATCCAAAAAATTAAGATCAGAAGATTGGCTCTGCGATAGAAAGGTATGCATAACCAAAAAAATTCCTAACAAAAAACCAAAATCTCCAATGCGGTTAACAATAAAAGCTTTTTTGCCACACTTGGCTTTCTCTTCATCTGTAAACCAAAAACCAATGAGCAAGTAAGAACATAAGCCCACTCCTTCCCATCCTACAAAAAGAACCAAAAGATTATTGCCCATAATGAGAAGCAACATGAAAAATAAAAAAAGATTTAAGTAAGCATAAAACCTGGCAAAGCCTTGATCTCCATGCATGTAGCCCGTAGCATAAATATGAATGAGAGATCCCACTCCCGTTACCACAAGCATCATGGTGGCCGTTAAGGGATCAATCATAAAACGAAAATCCACAGTTAAAAGAGCCGTATCAATCCAACGGAAAAGAGCTGGAGGTGAAATAACCATGCCCTCAGGTGAATTGCGTAAAATGGAAAAACAAATGAGCGAAAGAATAAAAGCCAAAATAGGAAATAAACACCCCACCAACTTAACTAAAGCTTCGCTTCCTGGCTTTTGGTTTTTAGCCCACAAAAGAGCCACGAGAGTATTGATCACAAACCCAAGCAAAGGGAAACCTGCAACACAATAGGGAAGATAAGATAAAAATGTGGATTCCATCATTAACCCCTTAAAATTCTCCAATCGCTCGTACGAATCGTTTTACGAGAGCGAAACAAAGTAACAACAATGGCTAAACCAAGAGCTGCTTCACTGGCTGCAATGGCCATCACAAAAAATGCAATTACATGCCCATCCATTTTTCCAAAATGGCGAGCCATGGCAACAAGAGCCAAGTTAGAGGCATTGAGCATGAGTTCAATACACATAAAAATGATCAATAAGTTCTTGCGAATAACAAGCCCTAAAACTCCCAAGCCAAAAAGAATAACGGATAAAGCCAAAAAATGTTGAACTGTTATCATTTAAAATTTCCTCTTTGCTAAAAGTACCACCCCAACAATAGCAATCAAAATTAAAATTGAGGCGATCTCAAAGGGAATTAAATAAGTTTGAAACATCAGGCGCGCTACTGGTTCTACTTGACCAAAATTTTCTGGCATTATTCCAGCACTTGATTCTAAGGGCAGCTTTAAAACAAGATAAGCCAGATAAAATAAAACAACCAAACCTACACTTAAAAAAGAAACTTTGAAGGGAGTGATATGATCATCTTCCAAATCTTTTGGATTTAAATTAAGCAGCATAATGATAAAAACAAACAAAACCATAATAGCCCCTGCATATACTAAAATCTGCAAGGTCCCAACAAAAGCAGCATCTGCCAACACATAAAGAGCTGCTAAGCCAAAAAAAGAAAACACAAGACAAAGCGCCGATGAAACGGGATTTCTTTGCAAAATCATCAAAAGAGCCATCACCACCGTAATCAATGCAAAAATAGAAAAAAAATGAAGTTCAGTCATATTTTATAAAAACAATAAAACAACACCTGTTATAAAAATATTAGCGAGCGATAAGGGAATCATGACCTTCCAACCCAAATGCATCAATTGATCATAGCGAAAACGAGGAAGAGTCCAACGTACCCAAATAAAGAGCCAACAGAAAAATAAGATTTTAGTCATGAGAGCTCCAAATTGCATCAAAGCCGCAAAAATTTGTCTCCCCATCACACCATAATCCCCTGTCCCAATAAAAAGAGCTGTGAAGCCAAGACCCAAACCTAACAGAGTAAAAGGAACTCCAATAACAAGAACCTCATAATCTCTTTTATCCCCGTACTTGCCTTTGCTAAATTTTGATAAAAGAAAAATCCCAATCAGTACAAAAAGAAAAGCATGAGCCAAAAGTAAAATAAAAATTCCTTCTCCTGCTTGTTCTCGCAAAAAATGAGTGCTTAAAAAAGGAAATTGCCATCCTCCAAAAAAAAGACAAGAAATAAGAGCCGAAGCAATGATGATATGAGCATATTCGGCCATAAAAAACATGGCAAACTTCATGGAGCTGTATTCTGTATGATACCCGGCTACAATTTCAGATTCACCTTCGGGAAGATCAAATGGATTGCGATTAGTTTCAGCAAAGGTAGCAACAATAAATAAAAGACAAGCCAAAGGCTGCTTCAAAAAATTCCATTGCCAAGGAAAATGGCTTTGTTGATTAATAATTGTTGTGAGTTCTAGTGAACCCCCAATCATCACTACACTCATGAGGGAAAGCCCCATGGAAATTTCGTAGCTAAACATCTGGGCCGAAGAACGCAAACCACCTAAAAGAGCATATTTATTGTTGGACGACCATCCCGCTAGCATCACACCAAACACACCCAGCGATGACATAGAAAGAATATACAAAATTCCCACGTTCAAATTAGCGGCCTGTAATGGAAAAAGTTTACCATCAATGATTAAGGGATCGGCAAATGGAATAACCGCATAGGTAACACATGCAATGGTAAGAGTGATAAAAGGTGCTAAAATAAAAAAAGGTTTATTCACCTGAGAGGGAATAATATCTTCTTTGGTTATGAGTTTAATAACATCTGCTAATGCATGCAAAAGCCCACCCAACCGAATTCCAAAAAAACTTGCACGATTAGGCCCTCGTCTATCTTGAATATAGGCCGAACCTTTTCTTTCTACCCAAATCAAAAGCGGAATTAAATTAACAATGATGAGAAAAGGAATTAAAATTTTTGCAATAATAATACCCATTAAATTCCAAAAGCAACCCTAGGTTTTTTGTCCTCCAATTGCGCAAGTAACATATGTAAATAAACTCCAATCTCTTTGGATTCTCCTCTTGGTTTAAAGGCTGCCTTGAAAGCTTGGACTAAACCATCTCCATTTGTAAAATGTCCATTTTGTTCAGCAAAAGTAGGAATGGGGAAAACCAGAGAACAATTTTTAGAAAGCTCTGATTCATTGGCAGAAAAAAGAGCTATCACCTTGGCTTTCTTTTGAGTGACAAGCTCTCCATCTTTTTTTGATAGCCCATTGATGACAATCAGGCTTTGACCTTGGGTTAACTCAGACAAGGGTTTAAAACCCATATGATTAATACCCATTTGATTAGGATTTTTATCTTTAGTCATCAAAAAATGATCGCTCAATGGATTGTGAGGTTCATTTCGACTAAAAAATACTTGAGTTCCTAAGCTTGTTCCCAATTCTTTGAGTATACTTAAAACTTCATTGCTCAAAGTAGCATGAGCCACAATGCCTAGAGAGGCAGGCGAAAGATTCTTAATTTCTCCTGCTAAATAGGAAATAGCCATACTCGCTGAAATTTCAACTCCATTTTTTGTGGGTTTTAAAATACGATTTTCATTAACAAAATGAAATCCATGACGACCTTCATCACACATCCAATAGCTATTTACTTGAGGATTAAACCGTGGAATCAAACGATAAACCTTGGAAGCCTCAAAATGAATTTCAATAGCGCAACCACGTGAGCAACCAGTACAAACAGATTCAGTTTTAGATAAAAACCAAACCCGTTTTTTAAACCGAAACTCATTGCTCGTTAAAGCTCCTACGGGACAAATATCAACCACATTTCCTGCATAGGGATTTGAAAGTTTTTTGCCTGGAAAAGTTGTAATGGTAACATGATCTCCCCGATTGGCTAAAACAAGTTCGCCCGTTTTTGAAACTTCGTTACAAAAACGCACACATCTGCTGCAAGCAATACAACGTTCTTGATCCAACATAACACCAGCACCTAAATCGACCATTTTATTTTTATGAACTTTTTCTTCGGCAAAACGAGAAGCAATGCGATCGTATTGCATGTAGTAATCTTGCAAACGACATTCACCTGCCTGATCACAAGTAGGGCAATCAAGTGGATGATTAATAAGTAAAAACTCCATCACAGAGTTGCGCATTTTTTTAACATTTTCTGTTTGGGTTTTAACGACCATGCCTTCCGCTACACGGGTATGACAACTAATAACAGGCTTTGGGATTTTTTCTATCTCCACCAAACACATACGGCAATTACCATCGATAGAAAGACCAGGATGATAACAATAATGGGGAATTTCAATACCAACAGCTTTTGCAGCCTCTAAAACCGTTGTTCCTGCTTCGGCTTCTATTTCACGATCATCAATTTTTAACTTAATCTTTGCCATATTAAATAACCTTGGCCCTGGGAGAACTTCCTGTTCTCCTGAAGTGATTTCTAAAATCATCAGGAAATTTTTTAATATAACTTAAAACGGGCATTGCCATTGCATCAGCTAAAACACAAATGGTTTTTCCCATCATGTTATGACTTATGTCAGTTAAAAGATTTAAATCTTCATTGGTGCCACCTTCATGCAACATACGATAAAGAATTTTATCCACCCAACCTGTTCCCTCACGACAAGGCGTGCATTGTCCACAAGACTCGTGAGCATAAAAGCGTGTTAGATTTTTTAAAGCCCAAACCATATCCACATCTTCGTTCATGACAATCACTCCGCCAGAACCAAGCATAGATCCATGAGCAATGGCAGATTCGTAATCTAACATCATGGTTTCTACATCCTTGGCTGTTAAAATAGGAACCGATGATCCCCCAGGAATAACGGCCTTCAGTTTTTTTCCAGCAGTCATTCCTCCACAATTTTCTTCAATTAATTTTTTCAAAGAATATCCCAGAGGCAATTCGTAAACGCCTGGCTTTTGAATATGGCCTGAAACAGAAAAAAGTTTGGTACCTGGTGATTTTTCTGTTCCCCACTTTTTATAAGCAGTGGCCCCTTCTGATAAAATAAAGGGAAGCGCCGAAAGAGTTTCAACATTGTTGATAATGGTGGGGCACCCAAATAAACCAACCACAGCAGGGAAAGGAGGTTTAATGCGGGGTTGCCCTTTTCCTTCTTCAATGGATTCTAAAAGAGCTGTTTCTTCACCACAAATATAAGCGCCAGCTCCACGATGAATATAAACATTCAAGGCATAATTTTTCCCCAGAACATTTTTTCCTAAAATGCCTTGGGCATAGGCTTCTTCAATGGCTTTGTGGATGCGTTTGTAAGATAAATCGAATTCACCACGAATATAAATGTAGGCCGTATGACAGTTAATGGCATAGCAGGCGATAATAATTCCTTCGATGAGTTGATGAGGATCTTTTTCTAAAAGAAGGCGATCTTTAAAAGTTCCGGGCTCGGATTCATCGGCATTTACACAAAGATAGGTGGGTTTTCCTGTATTTTTAGGAACAAAACTCCATTTCATGCCACAGGCAAATCCAGCTCCTCCACGCCCTCTCAGCCCTGAATTTTTTACTTCTTCAATAACCCCATCTGGAGTTTGTGAAAAAGTTTTTGATAGGGCTTTTGAATAGCCCCCCGTTTTTTGATAAACAGCCAGGGTGTGAGAATCGGGGATACCCACGCGGTTGGTAAGAACTAATTGTTTCTTAGGAGCATTCATTTTTAAATTTTAGTTTCCCGTAGGGGCACGGCGCGCCGTGCCCCTACTTTAACTCTTTCAAAATCTGATCCACTTTTTGTACATTTAAATTCTCATGGTATGTTTCATTCACCATCATGGCAGGCGCAGTGCCACAACTGGCCAAACATTCCACTGCACACAGTGAAAAACGTCCATCAGGAGTTACTTCTCCTTCATTAATTTTTAACTTGTTTTTGAAATGCTCAAGTAGATTTTCTGAACCCATCAAAGCACAAGACAAAGTACGACATACCTGAAGATGATGTTTCCCAACAGGTTTTAAATGATACATGGTGTAAAAAGTAGCCACACTATAAACATGAGCAGGAGAAACATCTAAAAGATTGGCCACAACTTCCATCGCTTCAAAAGAAATATTTCCTTCTTGTTCTTGCACCAACCAAAGCGTTGGTAAAAGCGCTGCAACCTTAGTAGGATAGTGTGAGAGAAGTTCCTCAAACTTTTTTTGATTTTGTGCATTAAATTGAAACAACATTATCGATCCAACTCCCCTACTACCACATTTAATCCCCCTAAAATGGCAATGGCATCGGCCACCATGAGTCCCTTAATCATTTTATCAAAGACTGCAAAAATGGGAAAACAAGGAGGCCGTACTTTAATGCGATAAGGGGAAGCTCCCCCTTGACTTACAATGTAAAAACCTAATTCCCCATTAGCAGCTTCGGTTGCACTATAAATTTCTCCCTTGGGAGGTAGAATACCGTGCATGATAAGTTTGAAGTGGTTCATCAACCCCTCTATACTTCCATACACTTCTTCTTTAGGTGGCAGTGAAACCAGGGCAGCATCTGTCATGATTAGCCCTGATGGTAATTTTTCTAATGCTTGAAGTACAATACGTGTGGATTGTCTTACTTCTTCCATCCTCACCATAATACGATCATAGCTATCGCCATTTTCAGCAATGGGAATATCAAAATCAAATTGATCATAAAAATAATAAGGTTCGGCCTTACGCAAATCATGATCATACCCTGAGGCTCTAAGGCATGGGCCAGTAAATCCCCATTCAATTGCTTGTTCTTTTGTTACCACACCTACATCGACAGTACGTTCAACTAAAATACGATTATGCTGAATAAGACCCAACACATCTTTTACGGCCTGTTCCACTTCTTTTAAAACAATGCGGCAATCGATTGCAAAAGCAGGATACAAATCTCTGGCTACTCCTCCAATCCGAGTGTAGGAATAAGTTAGCCTGGCACCTGTAACCATTTCTATTAAATTGTAAATTCTCTCACGGATATTAAAGAAAAACCAAAAATTAGTAAGAGCTCCAATATCTACCAAGTTGGTTCCTACACAAACAAAGTGATCCATAATTCTAGAAAGTTCACACATAATCACTCGAATAATAATCGCACGATCAGGAGCTTCAATTTTGAGAAGCTTTTCTACAGCCATGCAATAACCCACATTGTTCATAAGAGCTGAAAGGTAGTTAAGACGATCGGTATAAGGAATAATTTGTTGGTAAGTAGAACATTCTGAATGTTTTTCAAAACAACGATGAAGATAACCAATTTCACTGGCTGAACCTACAATGCGTTCACCATCTAACTCCATCTGAGTGCGAAGTGCGCCATGCATGGCTGGATGTGAGGGCCCTACATTTAAAAGCATGGTTTCAGATTCTAATTCTTGCTTTAGCGCTGGCATAATTAAACAATATCCAAGGGTTCAGGAATAGGTTGGCGTTTATTTACCGGATAATCTTTTCTTAAAGGATGCCCTACAAAACCTTCCCAAGTTAAAAGTCTTTTTAAGTTAGGGTGACCTTCAAAATAAATACCATACATGTCCCAAGCCTCACGTTCAAACCAATCAGCAATTTCCCAAACAGGAATAATGGTATTTATTTTTAAATCAGTCTCATCCACCTTTACCCTAATTCTTAATCTTTTTTTCTTACTCAAAGAATACAAGTGATACACCACTTCGAAACGAGGTGTTTCTCCTTGATAGTCAACACCACACAAATCAAGCAGTTGTTCAAAAGAAGTTCTCGCATCATATTTTAAAAAACGCATCACAGTCACAATATTGGATTTTTGAATAAAAACAGTTTCGTCTCCATAATCATGGTGTTCACTTATAAAACTTTCAGGAAATTCTTTTTTTAAAATTTCGGCAACTGTCATTAATCAAGGGCTCCTTTCGGATCAATCATTTTTTGGATTTTGATCACAGCATCCATAATTTGTTCTGGACGCGGAGGACATCCAGGAACATACACATGCACCGGGATCACTTCATCAATGCCTTGAATCACACTGTAATTATCATAAAACCCACCCGAAGAAGCACAGGCTCCAACAGCGACAACCCACTTTGGCTCGCACATTTGTTCATAAATTTTTTTCAAAACAGGGGCTTGTTTATAATTAATAGTGCCCATCACTAAAAGTAAATCGGATTGACGTGGTGAAAAACGCACAACTTCGGCACCAAAACGTGAAATATCATGCATGGCTGAAACAGCACCCATAAATTCGATAGCACAGCAAGCTGTACCATAAGGCATGGGCCATAGAGAATACTTACGTCCCCAGTTAACTAAATCTTTCATGCGGGTCGTAAGAATTGTATCTCCAAAAAATTTACCTAGATCCATTTTATCTCCAATCAAGGGCCTTTTTTCGCCACACATACACCAAGCCAACTGCCAAAATGAAAAGAAATATCCCCATTTCGATAGCCATAAAGAGGCCCAAACCACTTTTAATGAAATCTCGGTACAAAACAGCCCAAGGAAAAAGAAAAACAGTTTCGATATCAAAAAGAATAAAAAGCATGGCAACTAACGAAAACTTTACATCTAGCCTTTCTCTAGCATTTCCAACGGGTTTTAAGCCACATTCATAAGGAGATAACTTAGATTTGGTGCCCTTTTTGGGGCCAATAAGAGAGGAGGCTAAAAGAAAAACACCAGCAAAAAGACCCCCGAGCACAATAATCAATAACACCGGGAGATAAGGATGATGCATGCGATGCCTTTAAGTAATTTTTGGGAGCTTGTCAATGATGCAGGTGTGAAAAATTACCCTTAAAAGCACTGTTCAAAAATGCCCAGATACAAGGCAAACAAAAAATTGAATCAAGAGGCGTACTTAAAATGTACGTTGATTGATTCAATTTTTTGTTTAACGAAGTAGATGGGCGTTTTTCAACAGTGCTTTAATGCATTTCGACGGAAACGAGCTGCGATACACCCGCCTCTTGCATTGTAACCCCATAGAGCACATCGGCTGTCTCCATGGTATTTTTGTTATGGGTAATAACAACAAATTGGGTTTTACCTGTCATTTCACGAATGATATCGTTATATCGTCCTACATTTACATCATCTAAGGGTGCATCCACTTCATCTAAAATACAAAATGGCGATGGTTTAATTAAAAACATGGCAAAAATAAGACTCACTGCAGTCAGAGCTTTTTCACCTCCAGACAGGAGGCTAATGGATTGTAATTTTTTACCAGGTGGTTGGGCAATAATATCTACACCACTTTCTAAAAGATCATTTTCATTGATTAAGAGCAGTTTAGCCTTGCCCCCTTTAAAAAGATGAGGAAAAATAACCTGAAATTTTTCATCAACCATTCGAAAGGCTTCTAAAAATTTTTCCTTGGTTGTTCGGTTAATTTTTTGAATCACTCTTTGCAGCTCGGTTAAAGAATTTTCTAAATCTTCTTTTTGTTTGGAAAGAAAATCAAATCGCGTTTTTTGTTCTTCATATTCAGTTAAGGCTCCTGTATTTACCTCTCCCATGCGTGAAAGTTGATCACGCAAAACCTTCACTCTTTCTTCCACTTCATTTAATATGAGGGTTTCATCTAAATGGTTTTGGTAGATATCGGCTAAAAGTATTTGATGTCTTTCCAAACATTGCTCAGTTAAAATTTTCATTTCTCCCCTGGTTTCAGTTAAAGAAATAGAAACTTGGTTCAATTTACTACTAGCTTCATCGTGATCTTGTCTTAATTGACGCAGTGTTAACTCTAAATCACGGATAGCACTACTTCGAGATTCGTAATTTTCCCTTTGAACCACCACATCTTCTTCGATAGAAGCTCTTTGCTTTAATTTTTTCTGGATAGTTCTGTTTGTATGATAAATTTCACTTTTTAAAAATTCTACCCTTCCATCTGCAATTTCTCTTTTGGTTTCTAAATCGGCAATCATCAAACGAAGCCGATTTTTTTCTTCAATGATGCGATTTACTTCGTTTTCGAGATGAATATTTCTTTCTTTAGCCTGGGCAAGTTCTATTTTTTTCTTGGTTAAGGCAGCAACTCTCGATTCAATGAGCTTTTGATGTTCTTCAAGTTGAAAACGTTTTTCTTCATGAATTTTTTTATTTTCGTTTGATTTGACCACCAATTCTTTTTGTTCAGCCTGGTAGGTAGCCATTTCTGGAAGTAAAATATCCCAGGCTTTGCGATCTAAATCGATAGCCATGGTTAACTCGGTTTGTTTTTTTTCCAGAGCTTCTAAATCTTTCTTTAAGTGCACAATATCTTTTTCCTGATTAGAAACTTTAATTTCCTCTTCTACCGAATTTGTTTTTGTTTGTTCTAAATGAGATTCTAAATTTTCTAATTTGCTGGCAAGATCAGTAAAACCTTTTTCTTTTTCTTTGAGTTCATCTTCTAAAAGAGAAATCATTTGAGCCAGTTCTTTCATTTCTCTTTTCTTTTCTAAAAGAGCCTGAGAAGTTTTAGCAGGGCTTCCTCCTGTGATCACTCCAGTAGGATCAACCACCTCGCCACCTAAGGTTACTAATGTTTTACGATGGCCATTAGAGGCCCAAAGATCCACTGCCTTTTTTAAATCTTCAACCAAAACTACATCACCAAAAAGAAAATCTGCCAGATGATCATAGTCATTTTTAAAACGTACGAATTGTTTCATGGGGCCTAATACCCCTTGCTGAGTAGGGATATCTCCATGATCACTTGCATAGTTTCTAAGCTGCAGGGGCACAAAAGAAGTACGACCAGCCGATACTGACTGGAGATATTGCACAGCTTCCAAACCTTCTTGTTGGCTTTTAACAACAACATACTGGAGTTTCTCACCTAAAATTGCTGAAATAGCTCCCTCATAACGAGGCTCTGTTTCAACAAATTGAGCTACCGTACCAAAAATGCCTTCCTGGTTCATTTTTTCTTTTTGAAGCATGACCTGACGTGTGCCTTCTTCATAACCTTCAAAATTACGTTGAAGTTCTTCTAGGGAAACTAAACGAGATTTTTTAAGAGCAAGCTCTTCTTTCAAACTTAAAAGGGCATCTTGTTTGCTTTTAAGTATTTCTTTTAAACTAGCCACTTCAGAAAAAAGAGAATCTGTACGCACATGGAGATCGAGTTTAAGTTGTTTTAAAGAATCTAAGGCTTGATTTGATTCGCGATAAATACAATCGAATTGATTGTATTGTTTTTTTAATTCTTCTAATTCTATTTCTTCTTTTTCCAGGCGATTTCTAATTTCACTTCCTCTTCGATCTTTCTCACCCAAAAGAGTTTCTAGTTTTTGCAAACGGGCCTCGGTAGTAAAAAGTAATTCACGTATTTGATCTACACATGTTCTTAAATTTGCAATGGATGTATTTTTTTCGTCTACTTCTTTTTGCAACACCTCTACCTCGTCAATTAAACTAGCCTCCTCAAAATCCACGAGCATTTTCTGCTCTCCTAGTTGATCAAGGCCATTGTTCATGCCAGTTAATTCTTTTTCAACTTCTTCAATGTCACAATCCAAAACTTCCCTATTTTTGACAAGCCCTTCTAGCTCTTCTTTTTTGTAACTAAAGGCAGCTTCACCCAGTTTAACCGCATTTGTAATTTCGTAATGATTATTCTGAACAGACTGATAATTTTTTTCGAGCTCAATTAATTCGGTTCGATAAATTTCTACTTTGTTTTCTTGTTCCAGAAGTGATGTTTTACGACTTACTTCGTTTCCATCTAATTCTTTTAAATCTTTCTCTAGTTGGTCTTGCGCCTCATAGAAATGCTGATACTTGGTAGAAAGAAGTTTTAAATCAAGAGTTGTAAATTCGTTTTTGACTTCACGATATTTTTCGGCCTTTCTTGCTTGCCGATCTAACGTACGTATTTGTCTTTCTACTTCAGTAACAATATCTGTTAAACGAAGCAAATTTTGCTGAGTTGCCTCAATTTTGCGCTCGGCTGCTTCTTTTCGTGCTTTAAATTTGGAAACGCCTGCCACTTCTTCGATATAGTAGCGACGTTGTTCGGGCTTAGCCGTTACAATTTGATGTACCTTCCCTTGTTCAATTACCGAATAAGCCTTGCGGCCAACACCTGTACCTAAAAATAAATCTGTGATGTCTTTCAAACGCACAGGGATACGATTGATAAAATATTCTGATTCTCCTGTGCGATAGAGTCTTCGACATACTGAAATTTCAGATTGATCAGCATATTGAAAAGGAGTTTGATAGCCTTCTGTTGAAAAAGTAAGTTCAACACTGGCCATTGACAGTTGCGCTCTTACTTCAGATCCTGCAAAAATAACATCTTCCATGGATTTTCCACGAAGATGTTTAGCTGATTGTTCCCCCATAACCCAACAAATAGCATCAACAATGTTTGACTTGCCGCAACCATTAGGACCCACAATGGCAGTCACATCTTTGTCAAAACTAACGATAGTTTTTTCTAGAAAGGACTTAAAACCGATTATTTCTAGTCGCTTGAGTCGCACAAATAATTAATACTCCTTAATGGCCACGATACTCTAATTAAATGGAGCGTACCATGAAGGTCTTTTTTTTGTAAAGTTCTAATCATAAACCATTGTTTTTACTTATTAAACTTATCCACAGCTGTGGATAAATCTGTGAATAATAGTGTATGGCAATGTATGGCCAAAAACAACTCTTTTCAACAGCGTCTTATTGCATCGTCATCACTTGATCAAACAATCTTCTGGTTTCTTCATTTTCAGGATACATTTTTTGAAGTTCTTTTAACTCCATCAGAGCTTTGACTTTTTCTCCCTTTTTTAAAAAAACATGAGCCAATTGGGTTCGCAAAGCAGGAATGCTTGGAAAAGTATGAACCGCTCTTTTCAAAATAGGTTCTGCTAAATCAAATCGCTCTTTTTTTATGTAGTAACCAGAAAGGCGACTTAAAGTTTCAAATCTTCCAGGAGCAAGCTTCACTATTTTTTCAAAACTCTCTTTATTTCCATGGGCAAGATAGTAACTCGAAAATGCATAGCCTAATGTAGGAAGGGAGAAAAAAAGAAAAATCACAAAAAGAGGTTTAAGAAAAAAAATCTGCCAAGAAGAAAATTTCAAATCCAAAAGATAATAAAAACCAAGAGCAAGAGGAATAAGAAGACCAAGCCGCATTACAGGATTATGGAAAGCTGTATCAAACTGAAAAACAAAACCAATACTGGGATAAAACACACCCAAGAGAATTAAAAATAAATCATCTTCTTTTTTCTTCCAGAGAGAAAAAGCTGCAAAACAAGGCAAAAGATAAACCATGTAAAAAAGAAGAGTACCAACAAAACCACTTTCAAAAAGTTGTTTCAAACTTTCATTATGGGGATACATCACCCACACCTTGTGCCCCTTCATTAAAAGCGATTGCTCGGGATCTGTTGGTTTAATAAATCTTAGATAATTATACCGAAAACTCCCCACTCCCCAACCTAAAAGAGGTTTGGCTAAAAAACCTTCCCAGGTATTTTGATACATACACAATCTAGAATTTTTTTGCGCTTGTTGTATTTGCAAAGAAGGTTCCAAGGAGTTTGAAACAGAATTTGAAACAACATTCGTAGAAAAATGTTTTTCAACTTCAGGAATAATTTTTTCAAAACGTTGGGCTATGCTCACATTTCTAAAGCTGTAATGAAGACCATTATTAACAAACAACAAACTCACCACAGCCATACTTAGCCACAACAAAATATGTTTTTTCTGAGGTAAAAAACAAAAAGCCAAAATTAAAGCAAATCCTAAACCCAGTAAACTAGCCCTGGTAGCCGATAACCATAAAAGACAAAAAAGAAAAAAAGATGCGGTTCCAAAAAAAATTTTGGGAGTTACAAAACGAAAATAGTAAAAAAACAAAATACAAAAACCAAGGGATAAAAGTGCAAAATCAGAATAGTAACTAATATGCCCAATGGGAATTTTTTTAAAAGAATTTAAAACTTCAACCCATTGGGATGGAATTACCGAAAATATAAAAGCCGCTAGCCCCACCACACATAAAATAAAACAAGCGAAAACAATTTTTTCTTTTCCTAAAAGGGCCAGATTGAGAGCTGTTAAAAGTAAAAGGGCTTCTTTGCCCCAAAGCGCCATGCCTTCAAAATGAGCTGTGGCTACAAATAAAACATTTAAAAACCCGTACCCCAGGTAAACAAAAACAAGAAAAAAGGGGAGAGACCCCATTACCTTACGCGCATAAAACCACTTGGGCATCAAAAATAAATTAAATAAAAAAAGAGATGAATAAAGGATGGCTTCTTTGGGATCATCGGTAGGCCTTAAAAAAGCATGTCTTGTGTAAAACCAAACCACACCCACACAAACCAAAAACCAAAAAATGAGAAAGGGAAGATTTTTATTTTTCATGAGAAATTTTGGAGACACAAGAAGACTGCTCACGGGCTCTTACAAACAATCGTACCCTTAAGGGCGGCAGAGGCAGTTGCCGTCGGTCTGTCCTGCGAAGTACTGTTGCACTTGGCATAGGCAATTGTGAAACCGGTCACTGAGACTTTTATGTAATCCATATTCTCCAGAGGAATGTAATCGACAACTGTTTTGAAAGTATTAGTGAGGTCAAACGAACTTTTTGTCTTTGTGCCCTTGGTTGCGGTTGTGGTGTAAGATGAGGGAGGTATGTCGGGATCCGTGCAATCCCCCGCGCAGAGACCGGTGATTGTGTCAGCGCTTTCGTAGACAACTGTTGAGGTAGTTCCATCCGTATCGATCACGTAGGCGGAGGCCATTACTTTCGCAAAACCCTCCATGGACGATTTGCCACTGCCCTTGGGATTGGAAGGATTTCTTGGATCATAGTTGATGGAGGTTGTGTAGCTCAGGGTGCAGGTTCCACCAGCATCCAAGATTTCTGTTAGTTTGCTAACTTCGAGGGTATTCCATTCGAATGTATAGGTAAAAGCATCCGAGTCGTTAGCCTCCGACGCCGAAGTTAGTGTTTGGCAATCGGCCACACTAGCCGTCGAAGAGTTGCTGCCTTCAGATTCTGCAAACACAAAATCAAGTGCCCATGCCGGGCTAGAGACAAGAAGGGTCAAGCAAACTAGGGTCCATGTAAATTTCATAGAAATCTCCTTATGTTATGTGTTTAGTTCTTTTTAGCCAGCAACCAACGCCGGCCTGTTTCCTCATCTGTGAGGATAACTCTCTGCGGCATCCCTGTGCCATCTGCAGCAAGCACTTCTGTCTGGTGACCAATTACAACGTCATCAGGCAGGGGCGAAACTGTGAAGGGCAAAGAGTTCGTCACAACAACAGCCATGAGTGCGGCACCCCAATTGCTCCGAAACGGCAGATCTTCCAGATCACGCAAGATACGGTCTTTTCTGTCATGTTGCAAGATGGCATCCAAAAAGGCACTCAAGGTATTCGTGAGATCGCCATCACTGGCTGAATTGATAAAATCTTCCGGCAAGTCTTGTACGTCTGTGTCTCTAGCAAAAGAGGCGGGTCGTTGAGGTGGATAAAAAAATTTTGATGGTAACGCTGTTTCAACCGGCCCGGGGCTTTGCTTTCCACCAAATTCTTTTTGCAACGCAACATAGCAGCTGGAAAACTCGTCAAAAGTAGCAAAAAGCCCTGGGAGACTTGGGAAATGCTGCGAGGCTGCAAAGGTAAAATCATCCTGAGTGAGTCCGCCGTCACTGTAAACAGGGTTTAGATAGTATGCCACCATTTCTTGACGTGAGGGGTATTCAATCTCCTGATCCAGAAGGACCCTCAGTTGCGCACAGCCTGTTGGGGTTACAGTCATCATAACACTCCAGAAAACATAAAACACACACAGAATTTATTATTATGATACAAGCAATATATCGTGTCAATCCCGTTCCTAGAACACTTGAATATTATCGGCTTTTATTAGTTTTTGTTGCGTCAGACTGCTTCCTGCCATTGCCTAACGTCCGCACTTACAGCAAATCCTTGAAAGAAATGATTTGGTCAAAAAAATCACTTTCCAAAACCTCCTCGCTTATCTCTCCCTCGCAAATTAAGACCGGGCGAATCGACATCCCCTTGGGTCGTTTTAGAAGATTTATTTTTTGAATTACCTCATCAATAACTTCCTTTCCTATCCGAACCCTAAATTTTATCTCACACAAATAAAGGGTAGAAAACCTCGTATGGATCAATAGATCAATCTGGCAGGCCCCCTTGTTACCCTTGGTTTTTCTTTGAAAATAAGGGGAGGCACTGATAACAGAATTGGGGTCGATCTCCAGATGATTTAAAACGGCGCCTAAATTATTTAATATCAGGTTTTCAAACTGAAACCCAAAAATGAGAGACCAATGTTTCAAGCTTTCCAGGCCCCTGGGTTCGTACAGGCCAGACCTGATTTTTTCCCTGATCGGCTCCACATATTTCAGGTAAAATCTCAGATAATTGTCGCGGATGCGATAGCGGCTTATCCGTGATTTTCTTCCATCAAACTGCCAGGTGTAATCGCGGCTTAAAAAATCTGACTTTTCCAGATCTGTCAGATATTCAGTAATGTCACCGTTTTGCGAAAGCCCCAGTTTTTTGGCTACTTCCAGGGCCGAACATTTTCCGGAAACCAAAACCCCAACAATGTCCTTGTAACGTGGGGCCCTTTGGCTGAAAATATCCGAAAATATCTTGTCAAACTCGTTGAACAATAATCCACTTTTTTTGAAAAAAAGCCTCTGAATATTTTTTTCGGAGCTTGCAGAAAAATCAACCTCTTCAAGATATTTGGGCACTCCTCCCACGGCGCACAGGATTTTAGCCTTTTCCATGGAAGAAATGCGTCCTTTTTTGTCCCTCCAAAATTCGTGGCAGTCTTTGAGGGGAAGTTCCTGAAGATTGATTTCCAGCGAAACCCTCCCTACAAAATCGGCATCCCTTAAAATATTGTTGTCAATCCAGGAAGAAACCGACCCGCACAAGACAAGAACAAGCCTTGGATTTTTTTTAAATTCCGTATCCCAGACAATTTTTAATTTTCCGAGAAAATCACTCTCTCCGCCTGCCATCCAGGAAATTTCATCCAGAAAAATCAGTGTCCTCCCCTTCCGAGTGTGGCTTGCCAGATGCGCAAAAGCCTCGGTCCAATGATCAAGCTGCAAGGGGGGAATCTTGAAAATTTTACCCATTTGCTCACTGAAATTTCGTCTCTGGTCGTCATCTTTAAGCCCAGACCGTGGAGCCAGCCCCTGGAATTCGCAAAAAAGCCCGAAAGATTCAGCAAACTTTTCAACAAGCGTACTTTTACCAATACGACGCCGGCCACGCATTACGACAAGGCTGGCAGTTTCTTTTTTTAACAGGGCTTTAAGCTGTTGTAATTCGGATTCACGACCGTAAAACATGGGTTCCTCTGTAAATTATAATTATTATTTTTACAGAGGAATATTACTTGAATTAAATTCCTCTGTAAATCAATTTTATATTATTTACAGACCACGGAGACAAAGGCGGACTGTATGCCAAGTATCTTCTACATCCCTCAATTTGAGAAACCGAGTGAGTGCTTTCCATCGCCTCAAAAAGTTGCCCCAGCAAAGTACTGAGACGTGGATTGATAACCAAAAGGCACCTCTATTTACTCAAATTTTTTTCTATTTGTCATTCCCGCGAAGGCGGGAATCCAGTCTTTTCAAGAGTTTCTGGATCCCTGCCTTCGCAGGGATGACATGAAACCATAGTTTTTAGAGGTGCCCTAAAGTTGTTCGAAGAATATTTCCTTCCTGCTTGGCAATCATAAGTACTACTTTACATTAGGCATGCCAAATATAAAGTCCTATTTAAATTTGCCGAAAGATGATTTTTCTAGCATCAATCTAAAAAATAATTTAAGTGCATTGAATTGAAAGGAGATTCATGGCTAACCGCGTTGAAAGCGATTCGATGGGGGAAATTAAAATCCCCAATGAATTTTTGTATGGGGCTTCTACCCAAAGAGCCGTTGAAAATTTCAAGGTATCCAATCGTCGTTTCGATCGCCGCTTCATTCAAGCCCTTGGCCTTGTTAAATGGGCTGCTGCGGTGGCCAATACAGATTTAGGAAAACTTGATAAAAAAATTGGCGAGGCTATCGCTAAAAAAGCTCTTGAAGTAGCTACTGGCACACACGATTTCCACTTTGTTTTAGATATCTATCAAACAGGCTCTGGCACCTCTACCAACATGAATGCCAACGAAGTTATTGCTAATCTTTGTAATCCAGAACTTGGTGGAATCGTTGGCTCCAAAAAACCGGTGCATCCAAACGATCATGTTAATTGTGGCCAGTCTTCCAACGATGTAATTCCAACTACAATTCATGTAGGGGCAGCCCTTGGTTTTTCCCAAGGCCTTATTCCCGCACTTACCGAACTTAAAAATTCTTTTGAAAAAAAGGCCAAAGAATTTTCTCAAGTCATTAAAATTGGGCGTACCCATTTACAAGATGCAACTCCCATCACCTTGGGCCAAGAATTTTCTGGTTATGCCTCACAAATCGAACAAAGCATTAAAAGATCCCATCAAGCCTTGGATGGACTTTTAGAACTAGCCATTGGTGGAACTGCTGTAGGCACAGGAATTAATACTCATCCTCAGTTTGCAAAAAAAGTGTGTGAAAATTTAAATCAACAAACAAAACTTAAATTTTCTGAAGCTAAAAACCACTTTGAAGCTCAATCTGCAAAAGATGCCTGTGTTTTTGCAAGTGGAGCTCTCAAAACAGTAGCTATTTCTCTCATGAAAATTGCCAACGACTTACGTTGGCTAGCCAGTGGGCCACGTTGTGGCATTCATGAAATTCATCTTCCAGAATTACAACCTGGCTCTTCCATCATGCCAGGGAAAATCAACCCCGTCATTCCGGAATCGGTCATGCAAATTGCAGCTCAAGTGCAAGGCAATGATCTTGCCATTCAAATTGGTGGACAACATGGCAATTTTGAGTTGAATGTGATGATGCCTGTTATTGCTGGAAATCTTTTTGAATCCATCAAACTTCTCGCTAATGGATCAAGTATGCTGGCCACAAAATGCGTGAACGGGATTGAAGCTAATACCAAACGCTGCAAAGAATTAATGGAAGCAAGCCTGGCCTTAGTTACCAATTTAAATCCCGTTATTGGTTACGACAAAGCTGCTGCTGTTTCTAAAAAAGCCTATAAAGAAAATAAAACCATTCGGCAGGTTCTTATCGAAGAAAAAATCTTGTCCGAAAAAGAAATTGATAAACTTTTAGATCCTAAAATCATGCTCAACCCGAAATAAGGGGATTGTTGAAAAATGTCTCCCCTTTGTCATCCCTGCGCCAGCCAAAGGTTGGTCCGCCTCTGGCGGAAAGGCAGGGGCGGGGAATGACAGAATTGGTGGAAAACTATATTTTTCAACAGACCCATAAGCTAAATTTTTAAATAAAATTAGGTATTTATATAAAATATATAGTATGATATATATATTGACTATATTAAAAATAAACTATACTATATATTTATGATTATTTCTGAAACTCAAATTTTTGGCATCATGGCTCGCCAGAATAGTTGGTGGCAAACGGGTTATATTCCCTCACACTTAGCCCATCCTTTTAAAAAATTGGCTTTTTATGAAATCCTAAATTTTTTATCCTATCCGGACTTAAACCGCGCCATTATTCTTACGGGAGCACGCCGTGTAGGAAAAACAACACTCCTGCATCAAATAGCAGCAAAAAATCTAAAAGAAGGAACTCGCGCCAAAAAAATTATCTACCTTAACTTTGAAGATTTTACACTAAGTCAAAATGATCTTCCAAAAATTTTAAACCTTTATGAAAAAAATATTGGGACCATTGATCATGATAATTTACTGCTTTTAGACGAAATCCATTACATTCCAAACTGGACCCGTTGGCTCATGTCTTTTTTACGAGAATACCCCCGCACACGAATTGTTGCTACAGGTTCTGCCGCAGTACTTCTTAAAAATTCAAAGCGAACCGAATCGGCTGCAGGACGATGGACAAGTATTCATGTCCCTACCCTTACATTTTATGAATACTTATCCCTTAAAGGAATAGCGCCACCAGAATTACCCAATGATTTTGATTTGTACACATTAACTAAACTTTCTCCCCAAAAAAAAACAGATCTTATGCTGCAGTGCGCGCCCCTTCAAAGCGAATTCAACAATTACCTCCTCCAAGGGGGATTTCCAGCTTTCGTCTCTGGTAACTTTCCTTTGAACATGATTCAAAACTTCATTCGAGAAGACATTATCGACAAAACTCTCAAACAAGATATGGCTCTGTTATACAATGCCCGGTCCCTCCATCATTTGGAAAAAATTTTCGCTTACCTCTGCTTTAACCTAGGAGGTATTCTTGAAAAAAATACTCTTGCCAGAGAATTAGGAGTTTCTCCCATTACTGTAGAAAATCATCTTCAAAGATTAGAAGACACCCATCTTATCTATCGATTAAATCCGTTCAATCAAAAAGGAAAAAAATCCTTAAAACCAAGGGCAAAATTCTACATAGCCGATCCCAGTTTAAGAAATGCCGTACTCCTCAAAGGCGAAGGAATTTTTGAAGACCCTAATGAACTAGGACCCCTTGTTGAAGCTTGCGTGTTAAAACATCTTCATACATTTTATCATTCTCAAGGCGCCTGGGCTGGATATTGGAGAAAAAACAGGGAAATAGATTTTGTATTTACACTTCCTAACAATACAATACATGCCTACGAAGTTAAATATCAGGAAAATCCAGAAGGAAAAATTATTGAATCATACGAAGAATTTTTTAAATATACACCAAAAGTTTCTCATGCTTTTGCCATTACAAAAAATGTATCCAATTACGGCATCATCAAAGAAACAAATATTTTCAAAATTCCAGCTTTTTTATTTTGTTATCTTTTAGGTTTTATAGAAAATAATAAATTGAAAAAATGAAGTAACTATGCCTTCCATTGCTTTTTTCGATGTTGATCATACTCTCATTAACGGTAACTCGGGTTACTTGGCCAGTTTTCGGCTCGTTAAAGAAAAGATTTTCAAGAAAAAACGCATTCTCCAAGCTGTTTATTACAGTCTCCTTGGAAAAATTTTTATCCAAAACATCAATACACTCTATAAAATTGCTTTTGCTGATTTAGGCGGTCTTTCTGAAGAAAAAATACTTAAAATTGGTAAAGATGTGTTTGAAGAAAAGATTAAAAATCTTTTCTTCAAAAAATCCCTTCATTTAATTAATGAACATAAAAAAAGAGGAGATCAAATTGTTCTTTTAACCTCTGGCCCTCAAATGGTTATTGCCCCTCTAGCACACCACATTGGAGCTACTGCTTTTTTTTGTGTAAGCCCTAAGGTGGCCCAAGGGCGTTTAACAACAGAACCCCTGTTACCTATTTGTTATGGGAAAGGCAAAGTACACTATGCCCAAAACTGGGCCAGGAAACAAGAAGTAGAACTATCAAATTGTAGTTTTTATTCAGATCATATTTCAGATGCCCCTTTGCTTTCACTGGTAGGGCATCCCTATGTTATTAATCCCGACTTTCGTTTGAAAAGACTTGCGAAAAAAAAGGGATGGCCGATACTCTATCATCAATGAGAAAAAAATCTTTTTTCATTTGTGGAACAGATACAGGAGTTGGAAAAACCTTTGTAACTGGTGTTCTTGCAGCAGGTTTTAAATCCCAAGGTGTTGATGTTGGAGTTTTTAAACCACTGGAATCGGGCTGCAAGGTAAAAAAACAAGCTGGAAAAAACATTTACCAGCGCACAGATTCTGCCTGGCTTAAAAAAATCTCAGGCTCAAATGATCCCATTTCACTGATTAACCCCTACGCCTTCCGTGATCCCCTGGCTCCCGCTATTGCTGCCAAAAGAGAAAAAATTTTTCCTTCACTTTCTCGTATTCAAAAATCTTATCAAAAAATCAAAAAAAACCATGAAATTGTCTTAATTGAAGCTGCAGGGGGACTGTTAGTGCCTGTTTTAGGTAAAAAAACTAATTTGGATCTTATCAAAACCTTCAAAGCTCCTGTGATTTTAGTGGCACGTCTTGGTTTGGGAACCATTAATCATACCTGGCTTACTTATCATCACTTAATTTCTCATAAAATTAAGGTCGCTGGTATTATTCTTAACCAAACTACAAAAAATTGTGGATTAGCCGAAAAAACAAACCCAAGGGTTTTAAAAAACCTGGGTTTTCCCATCTTGGGGCAGCTTCCTTACTCTCAAAATCAATCGCCTCAAAAACTTTCTCAACTTTTTGTAAGGCACTTAAAAAAACTAAAAAAATTGAATTTTTGACACATCCTTGACTTTTGATAGGAGAATCTCGTATCACTCAAGAGAGGGAGAAAACATGTCACGTCATCAAGGCAAAGTTCGTTGGTTTAATGAAATAAAAGGTTATGGCTTCATCGAAGATCAAAATGGTGGCGATGTATTTGTGCATGCTTCACAAATTATCATTCATGGGTATAAAAAACTTTCCCAGGGTGAAACTGTTTATTTTGATTTAAAAGAAGGAGCTAAAGGACCTGTGGCATTTAATGTAGATCAAATCCCAGAAAATTCTGCTCTTGTTGAAAATATACTTTTTCAATCCACTCAAAGTTCAATTGCATAATCCTTTAATTTTTTAAACAAAGTAGATTTAGCAATGCCTAACATTTCTGCTGCTTTGGTTTTGTTTCCTCCACATCGGTTAATGGCTTCTTCAATTTTGGATTTCTCAACATCTTCTAAATTAATTTCATCCTCTCCCTTGTAAAAAGGAATAGAAGAAAGATCAATATCGGTCACCCCTAGAGGATTGGCTTCCGACAAAACAAGACTTCGTAAAATAGCATTTTTAAGTTCTCTTACATTGCCAGGCCAAGAATGAGTAACTAATTTACGAATGGATGCCTCATTTAAAAGACGAGGAGAGCCTGCTTGTTCAATAAAATAACGAGCTAACAAAGGAATATCTTCTGTCCTCTCTTTTAAAGGAGGAATTTGAAGAGGCACAACATAAAGACGATAATACAAATCTTCACGAAATAATCCCTTTTTAACTAACTCAGTTAAATTACGATTAGTTGCTGCCACCACACGAACCTTTACAGACACTTCATTTGCTCCTCCCACCCTTCTTACCATTTGATTTTCCAATACCCTCAATAATTTGGGTTGGAGTTCAATCGGTAGTTCTCCAATTTCATCCAAAAATAAAGTGCCCCCATGAGCTTGCTCAAAAGCCCCCAGATGCCTTTGAAAAGCTCCCGTAAAAGCCCCTTTTTCATGTCCAAATAATTCACTTTCAATAAGATTGGGTGAAATAGCCCCACAATTTACGACTACCAAGGGACCTTTTAACTCGGATAAATCATGCAAACACTTGGCAACCAACTCTTTCCCTGAACCAGATTCTGCTTCAATCAAAATAGAAAGCCCACTTCTAGCTACCTTTAATATTTTGGAAAAAAGATTCCGCATGGCAGCAGATTTTCCCACCATCCCGCAAAAAAAATCTCCCTCATAAGGTTTTAAATTTTGTTCTTTAGATACCCAATCTAACTTCAAATTTGTTTTACCAATTAAAATTTCACACCGATGTGTAAAAAGAGCTTCTGTTATTCTTTGACCATCCACAAAAGTGCCATTGGTTGAATTTAAATCTTTAAGCCGTATTCCTTCTAATTCAAAACTAATCTCTAAATGCGACCCTGAAACATAGTCATCTTCAATCATAATATCCGAGTTAGCATGAGATCCCACAATCATTTTTGTGGATGTTAAAGAAATATTTTTTTCTTCCCTGGCGTTTTTAATTTTTAAAACAGGATTTTGTATTTCAAAATGATGTGTGTCTGGATTTAAGCGAATAAGCCTGGTAGGAGATTCTTTTTTAAGTTCTGTAATAACAGTGTTCATATCACGACGTTTTTTTTCATCTAAAAGGCTGCTTTCTTTAAAAACAAAACGCCAAGGACCAATTTGAAAATCAACCCCATCGGTTAAAACTATTTTATCAATAGGCAAAGAATCAACTAAAGTACCATGCTTACTGAGATTTTTAAGTTGATGCCCTTGCTCTCCCCATTCAATACAAGCATGTTGTCTGGAAATAATATTCTCGGGCAGGCATAAATCACAACCAACATCTCTGCCAATTAAAAAAGGTTTTCTACCAATTTGAATAGCAAGACCTGGCAAACCTGATTTGGAAAGGTGTAGTTCGGCCATTTACACTCCATCAAAAAGTATCTTATTCCCCGGCTTAGCTTTAAGACTACCCATTCTCCCGCCTTTAACTTCTAAAACATAACGAAAAGGAGTGGGGCAGCGAATAGGAACAAGTGAATAAGGAGTTGTGTTAGGAACAATGGAAATAATATTTTTATATTGATCTAGAAAAACAATATCAAGCGAGATGGGTGTATCTTTCATCCAAAATTCTTCAATGACCTCTTGATCCCAAACAAATAACATACCAGCATTATCGGAAAGGAAAGATCTATTCATTAACCCTCTCTCCCTTTGTTTCTGGGTTACAGCTAATTCTACATGGAAATTGACAATGCCTCTTCCGGTAACCAACTGTATTGAAATAGAATCTAAGGTTGCAAAAGAAACAGAATTAAAAAAAAAGGAAATCCAAAAAAATAAAAATATTTTTTTACTCACCCACTTCTTCTTTCTCAGTAAGAACTTCTTTCTCGGCAAGTTCTTCTTTTTCAGCAAGCTTGGCAACAGATACAACTTTTTCGCCAGTTTCTAATTGGATGAGTCTGACTCCTTGAGTATTACGTCCCATCACTGAAATTTGATTAACAGGTATTCGAATAATTTTTCCCAAATTAGTAATCAACATCACATCATCAGAATTAGCCACCTGAAGAGTAGCAACCACCATGCCCGTTTTATCAGTGGTTTTCATTGTTAAAACCCCACTTCCCCCACGGCCTTGCACACGGTATTCTCCTGTTTCTGTTCTTTTTCCATATCCATTTTCAGATACAGTGAGAAGAGTGGATTCGTCACTAATAAGGCTCATACCCACTACGGCATCACCCTCTCCCAAAGAAATACCACGAACTCCCGTTGCCCCGCGTCCCATGGGCCGTGCATCTTCTTCATTAAAGCGAATGGTTTGTCCTTCTCGCGTGCTAATCACCACATCTTGTTTTCCATTAGTATAACGTACCTCGATTAATTCATCTCCCTTTTCAATCGTTAATGCAATAATGCCACCCTGACGGGGGTTAGAATAAGCCTTGAGATCTGTTTTTTTCACTGTACCAGATTTGCAAACAAAAATAATATTGCCAGGCTCTTCAAAAGAATGAATAGAAAGAATAGCAGAAACTTTTTCATCACCACTTAATGCAATCAGATTTGTAATGGCTCTTCCTTTGGCTGTGCGCCCCACATCAGGAATTTCGTGCACCTTCAGCCAATGGATGCGTCCCCTGTTGGTAAACACCAAGACATAACTATGAGTGGAGGCAACAAAGATTTGCTCAACAAAATCTTCTTCGCGTGTGGTCATGCCTGTTTTTCCACGTCCACCACGGTTTTGCGCTCGATAAAGATTAATTGGATTGCGTTTGATGTAACCCAAATGACTTACCGTGACAACAGTTTCTTCTTCTTGGATTAAATCTTCATCCGAAAAACTTTCTACTTCAGAAACAATAATTTCGGTTCTTCTTTCATCTCCATATTTTTCACGAATTGCTTTTAATTCATTTACAATAATTTCCATCACCAATTTTTCACTGGAGAGAATTTCTTTTAATTTTTTGATGAGGGTCTGGATTTCATCATATTCTTGAATTATTTTATCCCTCTCTAAACCAGTTAAACGCTGCAGTCTTAATTCGAGAATGGCCTGAGATTGAATTTCACTAAAACCAAACCGGCTGATTAAAGCTGTTTTAGCCTCTGGGGGACTTGCTGATTTTTTAATCAAAGCTACAATTTCATCAATATTTTCGACAGCAATTTTTAAACCTTCTAAAATATGGGCTCGTCTTCCTGCTTCTTCCAATTCAAATAAAGTTCTCCGAGTTACAATTTCTTTTCGATATTCAATAAAAAGTTCCAAAGTTTCTTTGAGGCTTAAAATTCGTGGCTGACCTGCCACAATGGTAAGCATAATAATACCAAAGGAAGACTGCATCGCTGTATGTTTGTAGAGCTGGTTTAACACTACAGCAGAAACTACGGATTTTTTGAGTTCGATCACTACCCTTATGCCCTTACGATCGGATTCATCGCGAATTTCGCTAATTCCTTCCAATTTTTCTTCATTCACTAGATTAGCAATAGATTCAATAAGTCTGGCCTTATTCACCTGAAAGGGAACTTCAGTCAGAATAATCATTTCGCGGTCGGATTTTGGAATTTTTTCAATGGCGGCCTTAGCCCTCATTTGAACAATACCACGCCCCGTTTGATAGGCCTGTTTGATACCTGTTTGTCCATAAATACTAGCTCCCGTGGGAAAATCAGGTCCAGGTACAATTTTTAAAAGTTCGGCCGTCCCCAAAGCTGGGTTTTCAATCAAGGCCATCAAAGCATTAATAATTTCGCATAAATTATGGGGAGGAATTTTGGTAGCCATACCCACTGCAATGCCATCAGAGCCATTAACTAAAAGGTTGGGAAATCGCGTTGGAAGAACAATGGGTTCTACGGTGGAATCATCAAAATTAGGTGTGAAATCAACTGTGTTTTTATCGATATCGGCCATGAGGTCTTCGGCCAAGCTCATCAAACGAGATTCGGTATATCGGTAAGCCGCTGCAGAATCTCCATCGATAGAACCAAAGTTGCCCTGCCCATCAATTAAGGGATAGCGCATGTTCCAAGGCTGAGCCATACGCACCAAGGTATCGTAAACAGCGGTATCACCATGGGGATGATATTTTTTAAGCACTTCTCCCACAACACCTGCGCACTTAGAGTAGCGTTTGCTAGAGAGCAGGCCCTCTCGAAACATGGCATAGAGAATACGGCGATGCACAGGCTTTAGCCCATCCCGGCAATCGGGGAGGGCTCTTCCTACAATCACGCTCATAGCGTAATCTAAGTAGGAAGACTTCATTTCATCTTCAATGTTGATAGCTACTATCTCTTTGGATTCAGGCATGATTACGGCAATATCCAATGCCTTTTGAAAAGTCAATGAAATGGGATATATGTTTTATTGAACAATCATCTAATAACCGTCAGTTGTGGCTTGGCGGTCTTCTCAAAAAAAGATCACCCGCTGATTAAGTCTTGACATTGATTTGCGGTGAACTATGATACTTTCAATTTTCAAAACAACTTATCTATCTAGGAGGTAGACTATGACAAAAGCAGATTTAATTGATTTCGTTTCTAACCAATGTGAATGTTCCAAAGCATTAGCCGAACAGGCTCTTAATGCTGTTACCGAAGGCGTTGCTAAATGCCTGAAAAAGGGTGATAAAATTACCCTCACAGGATTTGGAACCTTTTCAGTAGCAAAAAGAAAAGCCCGAGTCGGACGCAATCCGCAAACCGGTGCTGAAATCAAGATTAAGGCAACCCGTGCCCCTAAATTCAAGGCAGGCCAGGCCCTTAAAAACTTGGTGAAGTAAGCTTTGATTCTTGTTAAGATAAAGGCAGTAAGTTTTAGGCTTGCTGCCTTTTTTTTTATTTTCTATGTCCACCAAGAAAGATACAGAAAGTTTTGAGTGGGAGACAGGTAAAATCTTAACTCCCAAAAATTATTCCCCTCTAGGCAAAGTAAGGGATATGGGCTTTGTTAAACTTTCTCATGCCCTCCCAGCCGATCCCATTCAAAGAAAAGAAGAACGAAGAAAAATTCTGCTCAAACCAAGAACTACAAATAAAGATCAAGAATTTTTTGCAGAAGAAAGCTCAGGTATTTTTAAAGATCTTACCCCATCAGATACTTCAAAGCTTCTTCGTCAATCCCCAGGCTTTTTTAAAGGAATTAAACGTTTTGGGAAAACCCCAAAAAAGGATAACAAATAATGTCCATGCCCCTCGAAAAAGGCGTTCCTCTTCCCGATTTAGTTCCTACCAACCCTCATGGACAAAAAATATCGGCCAAGCAAATTGAAGAATCTTTTCGCTACTGCCTTTTTTTAGCCAGAAACCACTACGAAAATTTTCCTGTAGCATCTCTGATTGTACCAAAAAACCTAAGACCTTATATTGCAGCTGTTTATGCCTTTGCACGCATCGCCGATGATTTTGCAGATGAAAAATCTTATGAGGGATTAAGACTGGATCTTTTAAAAGCGTGGGAAAATGAACTCAAAAATATTTTTGTTGTTCCCCCTACCCATCCCGTTTTTATTGCCTTAAGAGAAACCATTTCCCGCTTTAAGATTCCCATTTCTCTTTTTTATGATTTGTTAACGGCCTTTAAAATGGATGTGATGGTAAAACGCTATCAGGATTTTGAACAAATTCTTAATTACTGCCGTTATTCGGCAAACCCGGTTGGGCGAATTGTTTTGTACATCATGGGTTACCCGGCACCAACTTTTTTGGAATATTCCGATTATATTTGCACAGCCCTCCAATTAGCCAATTTTTGGCAAGATGTTGCAATTGATTTAGAAAAAGACCGCATCTACCTTCCCTTAGAAGACATGCAGCGTTTTGGACTTTATGAGGAAAATATAACGAGTAAACACTATAGTGCCCAATTTAAAAAACTGCTTACTTTTGAGGTTCATCGCACCCTAGAACTTTTTGAAAGAGGCAAACCTCTTATTCATAAAATTCCTGGGCGCTTTGGATTAGAGTTAAGGTTAACCTGGCATGGAGGTACAACCATTTTAAGAAAAATTTTATCTGGCCATTGTAATGTATTTGAGCATAGACCCAGGCTTGGCCTCTTGGATGTGCCGCTTTTGTTACTCAAATCGATAAGAAAAAAATGAACCATATCGACTTAATTTTACTTAAATCAGGTGACTCTAAATCCATTGTTGCCAGATCGCGCTCTAATTTTTCGAGTTCTTTTCTTTTTCTACCCAAAGAAAAACGTGAGGCCTTAAGACGCGTGTATGCTTTTTTTCGTGTGATTGATGATGTGGTTGACGAAGAGGCCAATCCTATTCGAAAAAGAGAACTATTAGAATCCTGGAAACAAGAACTCGAAAATACTTATCGCGGTATTCCTATTGTTCCCCTTCTTAAAGAATTAAAACAAACCATCGATCGATTCTCCATTCCAAAAGAATTTTTTCTTCTTTTGATTAAAGGATGCGAAATGGATATCACTAAAAATCGTTATGCAAATTTTTCTGAACTTTATGAATATTGTTATCACGTGGCGTCTGTTGTAGGGCTGGTTTGTATGCGGATTTTTGAATATCAATCAGCCACCTCTGATAAAACAGCAATCAATTTAGGCATAGCCCTTCAACTTACCAATATTTTGCGTGATGTGGGCTCTGATATGGATAAGGGGCGCATTTATCTTCCACAAGATGAAATGAAACAATGTGAAATTTCAGAAAATGATCTCATCAATAAAACAAACAACATTCACTTTGAATCTCTTTTTAATTTGCAATACGAAAGAGCTAAATCTTACTACAATAAAGCCAGAGGTGAACTAACTTCAGATTCTAGCGGCAAACTTTTAGCTGCAAAAATCATGGCAACTGTTTATGAAACTATTTTAGATAAAATTAAAAGATTACATTATCCGGTTTTGCACCAACGTGTGGGCTTAAACTTGTTTCAAAAGTTTTTCATTTTAACACGCATTTTTTTTAATTCATCGTTCTTATGAGTTTAGAAAAACCAGAGGCAATTATTATAGGTGGTGGCTTTGCTGGTTTATCTTTGGCTGTCTTTCTTGCGGAATTAGGTTATCAAATCACTCTCTTTGAAAAAAAACCACTCCTAGGTGGAAGAACTTACGCATTTGTTGATCGTAAAACCAAATGCTGGGTTGATAATGGGCAACATCTCTTAATGGGTGCCTACCATGAAACACTCCGTTTTGTTGATACCATTGGAGCTAACTACGCTTTATGTTCTCAAAAACAAGAAAACGTGCCTCTTATTCTTGATTCAGGAGAAAAAATTAATTTTAAAAATCATTTGATAGGAATTCTTGGCCTTAAAGCTTTAAGCTGGAAAGATAAATTTAATCTGATTTCACTTTATCGTTCCCTTAAAAATTTAAACAAACTTGCATCCCTTACTGTGCGTCAATGGTTGGTTAATGAAGGACAATCTTTAAAATCACAAAAAAATTTCTGGGATATTTTAACTTTAGCCACCTTAAATGATGATCCAGAGGTAGCGTGTGCCAAAAATCTGGCAACAGTAATTAAAAAAGGACTTTTGGGAAATGCTCATGATGCACGCATGATTTTTCCTAAAACAAATTTGAATGATCTCTTGGCCAAGCCTGCCAAGGCTTATCTGGAACTTAGGGGACATAAAATAATAAGAGATTCCCAAGTGGATTGCATTCATATCTTGGATAAAAAAATACAATCTGTTGAACTAACTGATGGAACAGAATACAGGGCCAATTTGTATGTAAGTGCAATCCCCTTTCAGGGACTTTTGCAAATAATTCCTCCTGGTTTTGTAGACTCTCTTCCTTATTTTTCAAATTTAAAAAAGTTAGAAACCTCCCCTATTGTTTCAATTAATTTATGGTACGACAAAGAAATTTTCGAGGATTTTTTTGTAGGAAGTGCTTACGGCTCTGTGCACTGGTTTTTTAATCGAAATAGAATTTCAGATGTAACTCATCCCCCCTATCATTACATGGGTGTTATTAGTGGCGCCAGACACCTTTTAGATTCTTCTCGTGATGAAATTTTAGAAATAGCAAAAAAAGAAATTGAAATTTTATTCCCCAAAGCAAAAGAAGCCACGCTGATTCATTCTTTAGTAAATAAAGAAAGAGAGGCTACTCTTTCACCCACACCTGCTTCTGAACTTTTAAGACCAGAAGTTCAAAGCCCTTTTGAAAATTTTTTAGTTATTGGGGATTGGGTTAAAACAGAATTGCCGGCTACCATCGAATCGGCGGTGGTTTCCGCCAAGCTGGCTGCAGAAATTGCTAAAGCACGCCTTAAAATTGAAGAAACAAAGGTTAGTCTTGCGGGTTAGGATTTTGCAGATCAAATTCATCATTAATTTCTCCAACTAGTTCTTCAATCACATCCTCTAATGTTAAAAAACCAATGATTTTATTTTCGAGAGAGGTGGAATGAGAAACAGCTGCCATGTGTACATGTCCTCGTTGAAATTCTTTTAATACACGATCGATGGTTAAGTTTTCGTTGAGAAATAAAAGAGATCTTTTTAAATCAAACAAATTAATCATCTCTTTGTTTTCTAAGCTCCAAATAACATCCTTAATATGCACAAAACCAATAAATCTCCCTTTTTGAGATTCTTTAAGAGGGAAACGCGTATGGCCAGACTCTTTGGCGTATTCCAGATTTTCTTCCACTGTTTTATCCAAGTAAAAACAGGCTATCTCTGCAACAGGCACCATAATATCGGCAACTTTTCTATGAGAAAAATCGAGAGCGTTATCTAAAAGATGTTGTTTTTGTGGAGCCATTTTTCCTTGTTCCACAGAATCTTCCAAAATGAGTTTAATTTCTTCTTCCGAATGAGCACGGCTTGCGCGATATCGTTTGAATCCAAACATTTTAAGAAACAAAAAAGAAGATTCATTTAAAATCCAAAGAAATGGAAAAAATAAAATGTAAAAAATTTGAAGAGGAATGGCCACGATAAAACAAATTTTTTCGGCATATTGAATGGCTAATGTTTTTGGAACTAATTCACCTAAAATAATATGAAGTGCAGAAATGACTAAAAAAGCCAGACTTAAAGAAACCGAATGAAGGGCTGCATCGGACAAATTAATTTGTAAATAGTGGATGGGAAACTCCAAAAGTTTGGCAAAAGCAGGTTCACCAATCCAGCCCAAGCCCAGGCTGGCTAGCGTAATCCCAAGTTGAGTTGCCGAAAGGTAGGAATCTAAGTTGGAAACCATGTGCTTGGCAAGTGTAGCCATAGGATGGCCTTGATTGGCTAAAACTTCCAGATGAGTTGAGCGAGTTTTTACCAAGGCAAATTCGGCCGCCACGAAAAAAGCATTGAGCAACACAAACACCAGGGCCAAAATAAGAAAACCTGGCGAAATAGAATGTATTTCCACAAAAGGCATGGGGCAAAAATATACTCTAGGTTGATTAAAAAAGAAACTTTCAAAAAAAATTTAAAAACATCAGAAAGAAAAAATATCTGCCACAAAAGACGTGGTTTTCAAACCATCGAGGTTTGAAACCACTCGCTCTCGCCAATTTGTTTTCATTTTTCGGAAGGACAAATTGGCTGCGAGACGCTTTTGCTTACAGATATTTTTTCTTTCTGATGTTTAAGATTTGAATTTATTAGAAAATTTTTATTAGAGGGGTCAAGCCGCCTGCGTCCCAAACTCAGTCCACAGGCGGCTCGGAGGGTACATGGAGGTCACTTTAAAAACTTTAAAGATCAACAAACCTGCTTCTATCTATTGCAGAGAACGTGCCAAAACACACTTTGGTTTTACATTTTAACTCTATGAAATTATTATATTTTTTAAAGTTTTTACTAGGCAATTTTTGCCTAGTTTTCTATTTGGGGGGAGTGCTCCACAAAACCACTCCTCAGGTGGAGGTGCAAAGACCACAAAACCTGGTACTTTATAAACTTTTGGAGGTAGTCACAGTCTGCAACCACCTCTCTAATCGCTTCATATTGTGAAGCGAATAATGAGACTAATTGCTTCATGGTTACAAGACTATAAAGTTTCTTATTTTTTGAAAAAAGTGGAACCGTATTTCTTATTTCTTCATTTGAGGTGTCAAATTGGCACTTCAAGTTTGAAGTTTCCTGGTACAATTATTTTAATCCTTCGATAAGCTGTTTTGAAGTCGGTAATTTGCCTTTCAAATTATCAGGAAGACTTTGATAAAGTTTGTATTCCGCCACACCGATAGGGTTGATTTTAGTTCTCAGCGAAAACTCAACTTCCAATTTATCTCTTTCAGCACAAAGGATGATGCCAATGGATGGTCTGTCGTCATTAGCTTTTTCAGATTCGTTAAGAAGGTTAAGATAAAAATCCATTTTTCCGGCATATTCCGGCTTAAATTTACCGGTTTTCAATTCAACAGCAACCAATGATTTGAGAAAGCGATGATAAAAAAGAAGATCGATAAAATATTCGTTCTCACCAAGCGTCAACCGGTACTGATTGCCAATAAAACAAAATCCGTAGCCAAGTTCGAGAATGAAATTTTTGAGCTTTTCAATAAGCCGATTTTCCAAATGACGTTCATGGATAGCTTCCTTGATCCCCAAAAATTCTAGATTGTAGGAACTCTTGAGAGTTTCTTCCGCCTGTTCCGCCAGATAAGCCGGCAAAGCTAATTTAAAATTACTTGCTTTGCTGTCTCTTATAAAATGGCAATAAGAGTCAGCCTTGATTTGATTTAAAAGAACATCACGACTCCAACCCAATGCCGTTGTGGCTTTTAGATAATAAAGTTTTTCTGGAAATGACTTAATTTTCTTAAGGATAAGAACATGGTGCCCCCACGGAATATTTGCCAGAATTGGTCCAATCATTTTTTCCCAATGGAGCGGCTTTTTCTTATTATTCAAAGATTTAATTTTGTTACGCCATTCTGGAACAAGCCGTTCCAAAATTGGCAATTCAACCTTTTTGGTCTTTGTGCCGGTCAATTCTGGAACAAGTTGTTCCAGAATTGTAGGATTAGAATATTCGGTATAAAATTGCCGCATACGCCATAAATTATCTGCTGAATATCCTTCAGAATTAGGAAATGCCTTTTGTAAATCCTTGGATAATTTCTCGACAACTGATTTTCCCCAACCAAGTGTCTTTTGTTTTTCAACAATATCGTGTCCAATAGACCAATAAAGGCTGATTAACCCATTATTAACCTGACGTGCCGCTGAAATTTTGGCTAAGCAAATGCGCGATTTGATATTAGCCAGAAATTTAGTGTAGTCGTTTGTTTTGGATAACTGCATTTTCACCTCCAGATCAAAAATTCATCAAGACATTCTCGTCAAAAGACACCCCTAAAGTTTCTTATTTTTTGAAAAAAAATAGATTTGCCCCATGATAATGAGAGTGATAATGCCCCTGCATGTTAATTCGTATTGCACACAGCCCCGATTCCGATGATGCCTTTATGTTTTATGCGTTGGCTGCTAAAAAAATTGATCCTGAGGGCCTCAAGTTTGAGCATACCTTACGTGACATCGAAACTTTGAATCAAGCTGCTCACAGTGGAACCTACGAAATTACAGCTGTATCTATTCATGCCTATGCCTATTTAGCCGACCGTTATACCCTTCTAGGCAGTGGGGCCAGCATGGGAGAGGGTTATGGCCCCATGGTTGTTGCCAAACAAGCTTTTCCGCTTTCTGAATTTAAAAATAAAAAGGTGGCCATTCCAGGAAGGCTTACTTCGGCTTATTTAGCGCTGCAGATGGCCCAGCCCGAATTTGAGCCTGTGGTGGTTCCTTTTGATCAAATTTTAGAAGTTGTAGAGGCGGGCATCGTGGATGCGGGACTTATTATTCACGAGGGGCAATTGCAGTATCAAGACATGGGCTTTAAGTTGATTGTGGATTTAGGCCAGTGGTGGAAAGATGAAACGGGGCTTCCCCTTCCCCTAGGTGGAAATGCCGTTCGCAAAGATTTGGGGATGGATCTCATGAAAAAATTAGCTCGGCTGCAAAAGGCCAGTATTGCTTATGGATTAGATCACAGAGAAGACGCCTTAAATCATGCCATGCAGTATGCAAGGGATTTGGATCCTAAACAAGCCGATCGTTTTGTAGGTATGTATGTCAATCAACGAACGCTGGATTATGGCGCGGATGGCAAGAAAGCCGTTCATCTTTTTTTAGAACGCGCCTATCAGAAAAAACTCATTCCACATCTCCCAAAAATTGAATTTGTAGATTGAACCGATTTTTTGAAAGCTTTTCGGGGGGAAAAGCCGCCCCTGGCTAACCCTGATCAACCAAAGGCGGCTCGGAGGGAATGGAGGGTCAAGAGGTCAACTGTAGATTTTCATCTGCAATCGTCTCAATAGGAGATAAAGCAACCCTTGTGCCAAATAAGCCCTCTATTGTTATTTTTATAAGATATTGAAATTATTACTATTTTTTAATATTTAACGGGAAGGACTTTACTTATCGTGGGCTCTAAACCCCGGGAATTTAACCCCCATTGAGGAGAGCAGACCCGTTATACTTTCTTAAATAGGATCACAACAAAAGGTGGGAGTAGTCGATAAAGAAGGGATGGGTTCTCTTTCGCTTATTCATTACTTACTAGCCGATCATAAACTCACAGGGCTTGAATTTACAGATCTAGAAGCTGGGCTTTTTAGCCAGGGTGGAGTTGTTGATAAAAATGAACTGTCCCAACTTGATGATTTTTTAGAAGGTTTAAATCAACATCCTGGTTCTTATTCCATTGAATCAACAGAAGATTACAGGCGATTAAAACTCTTAACCGCGCACAATGCTTTTACCTTAGAGCACTATATAACAACTCTGCAAGAATACGGGCTAACCACAAAAAATCCCTTAGATAAATTACAACAACTGGCTGGTGAGGCAAATACAGAAGAAGTTCTTCTCACGCTTGATAAAATTAAAAAAACAAAAACAGGCTGGAAAATTTGGTATGCCCATGGGGATCAAAAATTTGTTCTAACTCTCTTGGAGAATGAGAACCATGATTCTATCAAAATTAAATTAGGGAATTATGGTATTTATGATCTCTTTGCTGCTCTGGAAGTTTTTGATTCTACTCCTAGCCATTCTCCTACCCAAATAGAAGCAGCCATTGCTTTAAAAACAAGACTTATCGATTTAAGACATGATCACTCTGAAGAAGAAATAGCAGATCCCGCTGAAGTTTATTCTGACTATCGGGATGTGACTGATGATGTTTTAAAATTTCTCCCCGAAAATACAACGGAGATTCCTTCTGCCCAAGCTCTTACCTTAGCCAACCAAGTTTTAACTCAAAAAGATTTAGATTTACTCAATCAAAATCAAATTTCTATGCGTTATGGATCTTGGGATGATGTCTTACGAGATTATTACAATGATCAAAAAACAATTTCTGAACCCATGACATCCATTTCTGGAATTTGTCATCAAACTTCTGATAAAAAAATTGAAATTGGTTATTTTACAGAAGGCTATAAAGCCTACGAAGCCATTCATTGCATTATTCATGAAGTAGGACATGCTGCCTTCTTTTTAGTCGATCAAAAATGCGGAGGAGGCAATCAACTTCCTGGAAGTCTTTTTAATCTTTTCTCACTTCATTTTAGTCAGGTAAAAAAAGAGAGCCTCCATCAACCACCTTTTACTGGAAACAAGCCACCTCTCCGTTATTTTTCTACCCTCTATGCAGCCACAGATCCTCAAGAATGGTTTGCTGAAAATTTTGCCATTTATAAAATGGGAAAATTAGAAAACACTCCCGAATGTGGTAGTAGTTGTTTTGCAGACTGGAGTGGAGTTTCCCCAAGACAAAGAAGGGCTGAATTTCGTCGTGAAGATCCAGTTGGTTATCTTCTTATAGCAAAATTTGATTATTACCTAGAGCATGGTGGAAATGCTGCAGAAATTTTTGGAAATGATTTATATGCATCTGCTTTTCAATTTGCAAAATTACATCCCGAATTAACCGAAGCCCAAGTTGCCACATGGTTAGAAACACCTGTAGATCACTCTATTCAAACACAAGTAGAGCATCTTATGGCCAAAAGTGCTGTAGAGCGTGAGACAGAATTAATGGCCCTGTACCAGGCCAATCCTTATCATCCTTCTCTTACTACGGCTGTTACTCTCCATCTCATTGATAAAACTTTCGGATTACAAAAAGTACGTGATTATGTGGAAGAAAACTCAAGCTGGGTTTATTTTGAAAAAGTAATCAATGCCATCTCTGGATCTCCTGCTGAAAAATTACATATTGCTCTCCAAAGCTTGGCTCATAGTATAGCCATTAAGGTCATTGCAAAACAGGGTGGCACCATCCAAGAAGATAGCATTACTGGAGGAGAAGATTTTAAAGATATTATTGATTATTATGATTCACTTGCACAAGAAGAACCAAGAGAAAGCTTGATCGCTAGTTTATCTCCAGTTTCTGAAATCGATACTTGGGTTCTAAACTTTGCTCTTTTTTATTCCACAACTTTAGAAACAGAAAATCCAATTAAAAAACCCTACCAGGGGCTTATGAATCTTTTTGATCACTATTGGAAGGAAGGAACACCAGAAAAAGCCTTTACTTGGGGAGGAGCTAATTTAGTTGATGCCTCCTTACAACAAGGACAAACCGATCTGAGCTGGACAAACTTAGAACAAGTAGCTCAAAGTTATCCCGATACCAACTTTGAAACAAGCGCTACTGAAACTCGGTATCAAGAAATTAAAACATTATCTGCTATAGTGCAATACGGGCCCTTGCATCAGCTTTATTCTGAAACCCATTTTTATCCAGCATTAAGAGATTATGCCCTCCTTATTTTAGATTTATCTCCCACTGATGATCCAGGACGCTCCCAAGCTTGGGAGATTATAAAACAATTAATCCTCAAAAATCCCCATGATCAAAGTATTCAATTATTTCTTGCACTCAAAATTCCAATTTTAAATCTGGGAAATTTAGAAAAAGAAAATACTGAAACAAATTTTGAATACCCCCTCGTTTATCAACTAGCAGAGGCTCATCCTCAATCACCACTTTTTCAAGAATGGGCCTTCCAAGTTGCAATGGCAGAAAAAAAATGGGATGAGGCTTTGGCTTATCTTAAAAAACTAGATGAACTTGAATTGGACCCAGCAGATGGTGGCATGTTAAGAAGTTATGGAATATTTTATTTTAAACGATCACAAGATCCACAAAATAATCAAGCAAGTAAAGATGTAAAATTAGCCGAAGACTACTTCGTTCAAGCATCCAATAAACAAACAATGCAGGTTTACACCCTAGGTCAATTTTATGCTCATTCACACCAATATCAAAAACTAGGAACCCTTCTTGTTGATCTCATTAAAAAAGATCATTCTGCATTTTATAGTCTTTCTAAAAGGTTAGAAGAACTTAAAATAGAAGGGGATATCTCAGTAATTGATAAATTAAAATCCGAAGCTCCAGAAGCCTTTGCAGCCCTTCAGGTAGAGGTAAGAACTTGGGTTGCCTATCTCGAAAACAAAGAAAAAAGTGGTTCTGAAAACGAACAATACACCCACCTTAAAACCATTTATTTAAGTTAATTGGACCTGGATCGCCACGCTCCACTTCGCGCAGCGATGGGTCGCTCGCGATGACCATTCATCACTACAATTTCAAAATTAAAAAACACAAATGTGCATTTAAAAAAATTTCTTGATTAACTTTACCATTTGGAAACATTATGTTTCTTTCTTACCCCCTCCCCCTTGAGGGGGGAGGGTTAGGGAGAGGGTGATTCTTTGGGCTCATCCATTTCGTTTGCAAAAGAATTAAGAATAAAAAACACAGAAACAGAAAAGGACCTCTGGTATTTTTTAAGAGCTAAACGTTTCTATGGGCTTAAGTTTAGAAGACAACATCCCATTGGGCCCTATATTGTAGATTTCGTATGTCTTGAGAAGCTTATTATTATTGAGCTAGATGGGGGACAACATGCTGAGCAAAAGGAAAAAGATCAAAATAGGGATCAATGGTTAAAAAAAGAAAAGTATAAGATTTTACGGTTTTGGAATCATGAGTTTTATGAAAATAGAGAAATAGTTTTAGAACAAATTTATTTAGTTTGTTTTGGTCACCCTCCCCCAACCCCCTCCCCTCAAGGGAGGGGGGATAAATAAAAATTATTACTGCGCTTATTTCCTTATTTGAAAAAATCTATTTGATACGAGGATACTATCTTGGTTTTATTTTTTGTATTAGCCCCCTGGCATAGGGGTTGGATTCTAATCTTCTCATTTCTGCCTCTGCAGCACGTTCCATTACCAAAAAATAATCGGCGCTTACTTCACAAATTGGTACAGAAGCATATTCCCAAGTGTTTACCATTGATCGAAACTGACTTTGAGCATAAAAACATCGAGTAAGAAAAGCTGGCTGATAAAATGGATTATTATGATATAGGTTTTTCATTTCAGTCCAAAAATAATCGTGATATAAACTACCATAAGTAATTTCGCCAGGACATCCAGTTGAAGCAAATAGTGTTGCTGATTGATTTAAAAAATCATTTTTTGCATCTCCACTATAACACCCTGTTAAAACAATAGCACGACTCCCATAAACCATAGAATTCAGCTCCGGAACAAACCAATCATAATTACAACTATCCTGAAGACAAGGAATACTTCCTGCACCACCATGACCAAAGGTATAAACCACAATTTGATCATCACGATCTACTTTTTGTTTAATTTCTTGAATTGCCTGATACAATTGATCTGTTGTTGCAGAAAAATAATGATCCACCCCTAAGTTTTTGGGTATGCCGTACTTACAACATATATATCATAGTCCCTATCCAACGATACTAAGCGATCGATTATCTTATCTACTGCTTGTATATCTACCGATGCAGAGCTACCATTAATAAGAAGAGCGTATTTTTCTACTGGATTTGGAGGGGGGCCATATATGCTTGTCATGGCTCTATCTAGTTAATACCACCAAAATAAAAAGTCAATTTTAAGAGAAAAATTAATTTATCTCATTGAATTTATTAGCATTTTAATTGCCTCGTCTATTTGACAACTCCTTCATTATCTAGTCGATAAAGGCGAATGGCTATTCTCATTGGAAAACTAAGACAGCTCTTGGATGATCCTCTACTCACCCATAGAGAATTCAAAAAACTAGAACAAACTCTCTTTGAAGGGGATGGAGTTATTACAACACTTGAGAGAGATGAATTCATACCTTGGATACTTTGGCCCCAAGCTTTTCAAGTTTTAAATTTTTATGATCGATTACGTTTCACAGCACTTCAAAATAGATTCACTTTAGAAACCTATGTTGCATCCTTAGCAGAAGTTGGCTTGCGCCCTGCTAATTCTGTTTCGAAATTAATGAAATGGTCTACAAGGCCTGGAAAAGATTATTTAGCTCAAATTAAAAAAGTTGATTACCGAAGTCCTACTGATTTTGATCTTAAATTTAAATATGGCTGTAGAAAAGTTTTTTGGAAATATCACGGAGAAACAGATATAGAACAAATTGAACTCGCTTTAAAAAATATCCCTTTAGAAATTGTTTATCTTTCCTTAGCAGAATATGATGAAACACTTCCTCCAGAAGAAAAAATAAAAATTGATCCCATTAAAAAACAAATTGCCAAGATTATTTATTTACAAGATGGAGAAATAGAAAACGAAGCCTTTCAAGAAACCATTGAAGAAACCGAACCTTTAGAAGATCTTACAGAATATGATAACTTAGATGAAACAGGTGATGACATGTTAAAGTCTATAGACTTATCATTGAGTAAACCTGTTAATTCCACATTTGGTCTGCCCTCTAACTTTTTTACCAACCAAGAAAATCCAAAAATATTGGAAGCCTTAAAAATTACATGGGATGCTATCCCTTCCTATTTACGATCCAAAGTTGGTTCTCAAATAAACTTCTATACACTAAATTGGGGACAACAATTAAGAGGATATTACAACAACCATCCATGGGACAATAATCCACCCCAAGTAATATTAGGTTCAACTAAAACTAATAAAAATGAAATTGTCATTTTTGATGACTATGATCAGTTAACTGCTGCTCACACTCTTCTCCATGAAATGGGACATAGAGCCTTTTTTAATCTTGATAATCAAATGGGTGGGAACTGGAATGTTTCAGAAGATACAGAGCAAACCCCTGGAGCATTTGCCAAATTAGTAGCACAACACTACGTAAACTTGTTTACAGACCCAGAAGCTATTCTTAAATTTCCAACCCGCTATGCAATTACAGATTATAGGGATTATTTTTCTGAGATTTTTAGTATTTACTATCTAGGAGATCTGGATCTTCCACTCGATGGAGGCTACGTAACTTTACATCAAGGATATGCAAATGGCTTTAGAAAAATAAAAGCACGTTGGATGCAAAATGATCCCAAAGGATATGCACTCATGCAAAAATATGATAGCTGGATAAAAAATGGGGGAGATCCAAAAATTATCTTTGCACCAGAAAATAATCGAGTAGCATAACAGTGCATGCTTTTTTTCAAAAGTGCCTTAATCGATTTTCTTTATTATGCCACAGATGAAGAACAAATAACTTTTTCTTTAAAACCCGGTATCGAATAATGTAGTTTCCTTTTCCAAAAGGCACTAAAAATTCCCTAAAATTTTTCCCTAAATGAAACAAAGGATATCCCAGTTCTGGATATTTTTTTAAAGAATTAAATCCATAATAAAGTCGTTTTGCTGCCAGTTTAACAGCTTTAGGATAGGTTACTTTTACAAAGGCGTAAATTCTATTGAGATCTTCTAAGGCAGAAGAGGCAAAAAATAACTGCATTCGCTATTCCCAGGTTTTCAAGTACTCATCAACCTCTTTTAACGAAACCATGCGCCCAAGCGAAATAGACTCCCAAGCCTGGATGGTTTTACGATCATGCCAGTCTTCTTCTAATCTTTGAAGCAAGTATTGCCTTAAGGCTTCTTTAACCACATCACTTCGTTTTCTCTTCGATTTTTTAAGGAAGGAGGTAAGCTCCTTATCGAGGGCTGCATCTAACCGAACACCTAACATACTTATTGTTTAACAAATGTTTAACAAAAAATCAAGCTATTTAAAATAATTTGTATTGGGCTTCAAAGGGGTGTTTGTCTTCCTGTTTCTTTTTAAAAGCCCAATCCAGCTTTACTTCTTTTTTTTGTCCGCCCATTTTGGCCATGTAAGAAAGACTTTTGTTCTTTAAACCATAATCAAAAACATCTTTTGTAACCTTTACATCATTTTGGCAGTAATCAATCAGTTCCTTCATTCTTCCTTCACGATAAAAACGAATGGCATCAAGCCCATGCCCTGTTTTACCAACACCTAATGTGGCTTTTGCTACCGAATCAAGCCCCACACGATGTCCCAACTTTTTTTGGAGATCTAGCATAATATCGAAATGATTAAATTGAGCTACATCAATTGAGAAATAAGGTTGTAGAACTGGCATATCAAAAGAAACATGGTTAAATCCAATAATCAGATTTGTGTTAATGAGATGATTTTGCAAAAGACCTAAATCTTTTTCTTCAAATGTAAAATAAACATCACGATCGTAATCGTAAAGGCAACATATGGTAACCCCTAGTTGACCTAGGTGATCCCTCCCGCCAACCTCATCAAGTGTTTTTTTTGTTTCTAAATCAAGAACAACCCAACCTGTTTTTGCCATTAGTTCTTTCCTTCTCCCTAGTTTTCTTTTCTAAAAAATTATGCTACCCTTTATTTATGGCTTACACAGAATTTGATAAAAAAGGACAAAGCCCTCCTAACAATTCTAAACCAAGGAGGCAAGCTACTCCTATAAAACCCTTGAAACCAGTGGAAGCCAGCCCGGAAGAACTTTTAAATCAAAATCGAATTCAGCATAATAAGGCTATTAAAAACCAAAATGAAATAAGGCAATCACATAAAAAATATGACCGCGTGGTTAAATCAGTAGATGACGATTCTTTCTTAGATGATTTAGACGTAGCTTATGGTGAGGATGAAGAATGACAAATCGAAAAAGAACAGCTCTGTTGATGAACCTTTTTTTATTTCCTGGTTCGGGACATCTTTACCTTAAAAAATGGATTTCAGGGAGCCTCATTGCACTTGTTTGTGTGCTTACTATTTTGTGGGGGAGTCTTGTTTTTGAAATGGAACTCATCAAACAAATGAATTTAAATGGGGGGCTTTCTGTTTTATTCACCCATGCCTCTGAATTTGCAAAAAAGGCTTTTATAAATGATTTAAAAGCACATACGCTTTGGATGGGGTTATTAGGGGTAATATGGTTGGCAGCCGCTCTTCATTTGTTTGCTTGCCACGCCGAAGCCTCGCTACAGCGAGGCAAAGGTGGGTGCCGCTCCCCGGAATCGGCAGACAAGACATAGGTCTTGTCTGGCTGCAGTGCGCAGAATGATGAGGTGTCTTAATTCTGTGCCGCTCCCCGGAATCGAACCGGGACGGGATTGCTCCCACACGATTTTGAGTCGTGCGCGTCTGCCAGTTCCGCCAGAGCGGCTTGAAAGTTGGTTTTCATACTGCCTAATAAGAATTTGATCAAGGTTTAAAATGCTAGATCAAAAATTGATTTTAACCCTCTATATTTTCCTTTTTGGAAGTACTGTAGCTTTTAAATTTTTTTCTGTTCGTAAAAAAATCAAAAAAAGCCCTATTCTTTTAACCACTCATCATTTTTTAGCTGAGGCTTGGCTTAAAAAAGCGATCTTCCCCTTCTTTCTTGCGTGGATGGGAGGGATTTTATGGTTTTCCTGGCATGGAGTAGATGAAAAAAGTTATCTTTTTCCACCCCAATTAAGTCTCACTGTCATTGGATTAAGCCTTTTATTTTTATCTTGGGGATTATTTGTTCTTGCGCTTTGGCAAATGAAGGAGGCCTGGAGGGTAGGAATTGATAGCACACAAAAAAATCTTTTGGTTACAACGGGAATTTATTCGTATATCCGTCATCCCATCTATACTTCTCTCAAAATTTCAATCATAGCGATCTTGTTAATTTTTCCCCATGTGTATTTTTTAATTTTATTTTTTCCCGCATATGGGGGCACAACGATGATTGCACTTTTAGAAGAAGATTTTTTGATCAGTCAATTTGGTGAGATGTATAAACAATACATGAAAACAACACATCGATTTTGGTATTTTTAATGCCCTTTAAATTCGGTTGAGGTTTCTTCGTCTTCGGCAAGTTCTAAATCATCGATGGCAGGTGCACTATCGTTAGAATAACGACGACAATTGCTTAAAGGAGCTTCCACTACAACTGTTTCTTGCTTGTCATTGGGAAGAAAAAGAATGGTGGGCATGAAGGGTTTTGAAAAAGTTGTTTGATGTGAAAGATACTGCCCTCCACAACTTAACACCTGTGAGTCATCTCCTTGAATAATTTCTTTCTCACGCCCCTGGGTTTCGGCCCCTTGAATTGCTGAACCACAAAGAGTTTCTCTCCATCGTGACATAGCCTACCTCCCTTGCCCTCATAAACAGCAAATGCCATGCCATATGACAAAATAAAAAAACAAAAATAAATGTTTAAAATCAATAGGTTATAGATATAACTTTTGACGCAAAGAGGAAAAAAATATCCATTCTGACAATTATTGCACAATCCCAAGTCAATTAATTGACATCAATTCTTTCTTAGCCATGGCTTCTACTTCTTTGTTGTCTTTTCCCAAATCAATGGCTTTTTGAAATGCGGCGCTCGCCTCATTTTTATTTCCTAAACCCTTGGCCACCATTCCCTTGTTGTAATTTAAACGAACAGTACGATCAGGAAATTTATTTTCGTTCAGTTCTTCTGCTTTTTCTAAATATCCCTTGGCTTCAGCAAATTTTCCTTCCTCCATATAGCCCGAACCCAAATAATAATGAGCTAAAAAAGCTTCTAGCTTGGGACACATATTTGCAGATTTTCCCTGGCAAAAAGAAAAATATTGATCAAAGGCTTTTCGAGAAACATCATATTTTTTTCCTCTTTGGGCGTATTCTCCCTTGATATGTAAAAAAATGGGATTGTTAGAATATTTTTGAATCAAACGATCAAGATAGGGTATGGCCCCCATATAATTCCTTTTTGTTTTCCCAATGGCATGGGTTAAAAGAAAAAGAGCATCAGTCTGAAAAAGATTGGGCGTATCAGCTACACGATTTAAATATTCTAAACCTTTTGATTCGTTTCCATTCATCCCCATAAGACTTGCAATCATTTTAAGTCCCGCGGGAATATTTGCTGTATAAAAATTAAAAATTCCAAGAGCCAACATGGCATCTAATCGATTGGGATCATCCTGGATTACTTTTTCCATGTGAAGCTTGGCCTTCTTGAGAATAAGCCCTGCTCTTGATTTTTTATCTAAATCGAGCCATTTTTTAGAGAGGTACATGTGGCTATTGCCTAAAATGACCATCTTATCCAAATTGCCCTGATCTTGATTCCACTGAGTAAAAGCCAATTTGTTGGCCATTTTATAATTTTCTAAGGCTTGTACATCTAAATCATTGTTGTCGGCCAAGTGCTGTTTCCAATCGAGCGCTGAACCACGCACCATGTAACCCATGGGATCATTGGGATGGCTTGCTATATAACTATCCAAAAGAGAAATGGCCTGATTAAAATCGGCATTATAGTAAAGCTGAACAGCTTGTTCTAAGTTTGCATCATAAGCAAAAAGTTTTGTTCCCCAAAAAAGAAAAACTATCAAAAATAAAAAGTGTTTTTTAACCATTTTTTCTCCTATTCTTCTTTGACGAAATAAGGCCTTACCTCACCAATAAAGTAAATAGACCCAGTTACTAAAATAGGGGTTGTGGAAGCTGCGCTTAAAACCTCCTCTTTTAGTTTTGACACCCCACCTTCTAAGATTCGCACCTCAATCTTTAAAAGTCGAGAAAGTTCCGCTTGATAATTTTGAAGTTCCAAAAGAGATGGGGCCCGTCCATTGGAAAGCGGCACTAATGTTAAGCGCTCTGCCATATCAGCTAATTCCAAGGCCATTTTTAAAAATGGGCGATCTTTTAAAGCAGAAAAATAAATATCAAAAGTATCAGAAGTTTTTTTGGCCTCATCAACAAGTGAACGAATACCATCTAAATTGTGTGCAGCATCAACAATCAGACGAGGTTGACCCAGCAATTGTTCAAAACGTCCCGGCCATTTTGTACTCGCAATTCCCTGGGTAATGGCTTCATCAGGAATAATAAAACCATCATCCCTTAAAGTTAAACACACACCTATGGCCAAACAAGCATTGCGAATTTGGTGTCTCCCTTTCAAACTACATTTCAAATTCTCCAAACCAAAAAAAGAGAACCTGTCTTTTTTCTCCTCTTCTAAGTAATCATCGATAACATAAAAAGGAATGCTTCTTTCAAAACAATACTGCCATAACATTTCAAGCAATCCTTCTTGGGTAATAGCTGTCCAGGCAAATTGGTTGGGTTTTAAAATCTGCATTTTTTCAGTTAAAATTTCTTCCAGGGAATTTCCAAGATAATCCTGATGCTCTAAACCAATTTGAGTAATCACTCCTGCCATAGGACGAAGTACATTGGTGGCATCCCAGCGTCCCCCAAGGCCTGTTTCTACCACAGCCCAATCTATTTTCTTTTGATAAAAATAAAAAAAAGCCATCACAATAATCCATTCAAAATAAGTAAGGGGTATATCTGAAAGAATTTTTCGCATGTGATTATGAAAAAAAACAAAATCTTCCTCATTCATCCATTGATTATTAAGCCTGATTCTCTCTCTCACACAAGATAAGTGCGGGGAAATAGTAAAACCTGTAATATAACCAGATAGTTTAAGAATTTGTGCAATAAAAGCTACCGTAGAACCCTTGCCATTAGTACCAGCAATATGAATACTTTTGAAATGATGATGGGGATTCCCCAGTTTTTCCAGGGCATTCTCTACGCGAGTGAGTTCACGATTAACACCTCTCCCTTCAAAGGAGTTAAGTTCATCAAGACATTCCTGATACGAAAGAATACTCAAGATTTTCACCCCATTTTTATTAAAACAGCCGTCATATCATCGGTTAAGAAATCGTTTCCAAAAAAAGTTTTTAATTCTGATTTGAGTTTATCCAAAATAACCACAGGAGAATCCACCTGATTTTTTTTAATGAATGATTGAATTTTCTCTAGACCATAAATTTCCTTATCCAATCGCCTGTTATCACAAAGACCATCAGTTAAAAGAAATAGAAAATCATTTTCTCTAAGCTCCATCAAATTTGACACATAATTTTCATCAAGATTAACCCCTAAAACACAACCCCTGTGAAAACCTTCATCAAGGGTGCGTCCCTGATTTTCTCTCAAAAATAAAGGGGGCACATGTCCTGCATTTACCCATTCAACAGTATTTTTTCTGACATCTATATGAAAAAGAATGACAGAAACAAATTGATCATTTTTGATTAAATCTTTGTAAAGAAACTGATTAAGTCTCATTAAAACTCGAGATGGGTTTTTTTCAAACTGAAGAATTGTTTTAAGTTGGCTTCTAAAATTAGCCATTGTCATGGCAGCAGCAACATCGTGTCCTGAAATATCGGCTATCACAACAAAAACAGCAGAATCTTCATCGGGAATAAAATCAAAATAATCCCCTCCCACCTTGGAAGCTGTTTCACACCAACCAGCAAGTTTAAGGCCTGTTATTTTTGGTGGATCTCCAGGCAAATAACTCTGCTGAATTTTACGTGCAATTTCCAAATCGCGTCTTAATCCTTCTGATTCTTTCAAACGATTAATCAAATTACAAATATAAAGATAAGCCGAAGCTTGATTAGAAATTGTTGTTAACAGGTTTAAATCCTTCTTGGTAAATGGTTTTCCGTCAATACGATCTGTCATGTTGATCACACCAATTGATTCGTGACCCAACCGCATGGGTGAACAAATCATGGGAGCAGAAATAAAAGAAGCGCTCTTATATTGTTTCTGTCTGTCCCAACCAGAAGCATTATTATCAATATCCTCAATTAAACAAGGCTTAGCATGAAGAAAAACATAACCCGAAACTCCTTCACCAGGCTTAACTTGAATTTGATTTTTAATGGTGTCTGTCATGCCACGGCTAGCCACTACTGTTAGTTTATTTGTTTTTGGATCTAAAATTAAAATGGAGGCGCGCTCTACTTTAAACATCTCAAGAGCCCTATCAAGAATCACTTTATATACTAAAGAAGGATCTGGATTTTTAAGAATGGTTTCACTCATTTCATAAAGAAAATTAAGATTTCTGGCTTCCTCTCCACTTTCGGCAAAATTTCTTCTTAAGATCAGTTTATTTACTCCTCCTACTTTTTTATAGACAACCTCATCCATCAATTGCCTAATCATAAATATTCCACGACCAGATTCGGTAAGCTCTTCAAAACGAGGAGTAAGAACTTTTCCTAATTCAAAACCAGGCCCATGATCTAAAATAACCATCTCAATTTTCTCTGCACTAGCCTTTATTATACCTTCTACTGCTTTATTCTGCTCTAACTCATGACCATGCCGTATAGCGTTAGCTACTCCTTCGGTAAAAGCTGTCATTAAATCTTGGATGAATTGTGAAGAAAAATTTCTTTTTTGTTTTTTGGAGAGAGTGTGAATATTTTTTTCAAAAGTAGGAACAATTTCTCCTTCGCTTAAAATGCGGAATGAGATGGTTATTATTTTTGGTTTCATGACGAGAATTGTTTTAGGGCCTCGTCAACGGAATCGTAGATTTTAAATATTTTATCAAGACGGGTAATTTGAAAAATAGACCGCACTTCCGTATTGGGATTTGCAAGACCAACTTCACCACCTTTGGCCCTTAAACTTCGGGTTAAGCCAATCAAGGCTCCTAAACATGCGCTATCAATAAATTCCACTAAAGATAAATCTAAGACAACGGTAGAGCAAGTAACAGGAATAATTTTTATCAAATCATCTTTGAGTTTTGCTTGCTTGCCAACCTCAAGACTGCCCTCAAGAGATACAAGCATAATGGAATCTTTCATTTCTGAATAACGAATCATGAAGGCTTTCCTTGTAAATGAAGCTGATTCAAACCATATTTTTTTACCTTACGATAAAGAGTGGCTTGACCAATTTTTAATTTTTTGGCTACAACTGAAATATTACCTTGAAACTTAAGTAAGGCTAACTCAATCGCTTGCTTTTCTAAATCATCTAAAGGAATAATATTGGTTTCATCGGTTGTAGCTGGTTTAGCCACTTCTGAAAGGGCAATAGAACGATTAACCTTTTGAATATGTTTAGGCAGATATTTAAGTTTCACTTGTGAATCGTCATGAAGCACCACAATACGTTCGATAGTATTTTCTAATTCGCGTACATTTCCTGGCCAATCATAATTAATTAAAGTCTCCATGGCATCGGTTGCAAAATCGATAAAAATGCGATTATTTTTAGCAGAATGAAATTCTAAAAAATGAGTAGCAATTAAAAGAATATCCTCTCGTCTTTCGCGTAAAGCAGGAATATTAATATTAACAACATTGAGACGATAAAAAAGATCTTCCCGAAATAATCCTTTTTCAATGGAATCGTGTAAATTTTTATTGGTGGCAGCAATAATGCGCACATCCACATCAATTTTTTCTGTTCCACCAATTCTCATAAAACTTCGTTCTTGAAGTACACGCAGTAATTTTACCTGTAACAAGGGATCCATCTCGCTAATTTCATCCAAAAAAAGAGTTCCCCGATGAGCTGCTTCAAAACTTCCTAAATATCTTTTATGGGCACCTGTAAAAGAACCTTTTTCATGGCCAAAAAGTTCATTTTCTAAAAGATCTCTAGGAATGGCACCACAATTAAGATCAACAAAACGATATTGCGAACGATTACTGATATGATGCACAGCTTTGGCCACTAATTCTTTTCCAGTTCCTGATTCGCCAGTAATTAAAACCGTAGCATTAGATTTTGACACCGATTGAATCATCCGAAAATTTTCCTGCATTCGTTCTGAATTTCCCACCATGCCTTCAAAAGGCGAAATGAAACGAGACACTCCATCTCCCTGAAAAACACGTTTAGTCATGTGATAAACACGAATTTTGTTAGAAAGATTTTTTTTGAGACAATCCTTAGATTCAGAATAAGGCAAATAGTCAGTAACACCTTGCTTCATGAAAGAAACTGCTGGTTCCCAATGATTTTTTTTACCAATCACAAAAATGGGTAAATTATCGTAAGTTTTTCTTAATTCTCCGCTTAAAGAAATTTCTGGAGTAACATCTTCTCCATCAACAAGAATGAGTACACAATCATAGTCAGCTTCGCGCATAGAAGAAATAGCTTCTTCTAAAGTAACTACGGTAATATCAAAATCATCTTTTTTAAGCTGAGTTTTGAGCTGATCAATAGCTGTGAGCCACGAACCAATAATTAAAAGCTGACTTTTTGTCTTGGCAGACATTTCCCTTTTCCTTTTATCTTTTTACTCTTTCTTCATTTCAACACTATATTTTTTTATGATTTTCTTAAAATTACTGCGATCCATCCCAGCTTGTTCTGAAGCTGCTGTGATGTTCCACCCTGTTTTCTCAAGAATACCTATGATATAGGAACGGTTAAAAATATTCAACGCCCTTTTCTTGGCTTCTTTATAATTCAGTTCGGCTAAATCGGGTTCTTGTTTCACCGAATTGTAAAAAATGGCAGAAAGAATTTTAGAAGGTAAATTTTTTGCTGTAATCGTATCTCCATCAGATAATACAATGGCTCGCTCGATCACATTTTCTAATTCACGTACATTTCCAGGCCAGGAATAATTTTGAAGAGCACTTAACGCATCAAAAGCAATCTTTACCCCGGGTTTGCCTAATTGTTTGGTGTATTTTTGAAGGAGGCTTTGGGTTAAAATAGGAATATCATCCGATCTATCCTTCAAAGAAGGTAAATTGATGGCAATAACATTAAGGCGATAAAATAAATCTTCTCGAAATCCTCCATTGCTAATTTCGGAAGCTAAATTTTTATTGGTTGCAGCCATAATACGCACATCGATATTTTTTGATAGTGTATCCCCAATGCGGCGCACTTCACCCTCTTGAATCACACGAAGTAATTTAACCTGCATCGAAGGTGGAATGTCGGCTATTTCATCTAAAAAAACGCATCCCTCATGAGCAATTTCGAAAAGCCCTTCTTTATCCGTAGCCGCTCCTGTAAAAGCTCCGCGTATATAACCAAAAAGCTCAGACTCCAAAAGTGTTTCGGGCATGGCCGCACAATTAATGACAACGAAGGGTTTATCTTTACGCAGACTTGTTTGATGAATGGCTTTGGCCACCAATTCTTTTCCTGTCCCCGATTCACCAGTAATCAGCACATTGGTATCACTTGCACTCACACTACGAATCAAATCGAAAACAGCGCGCATTTTGGGACTAGTACCCACAATACCCTGATAGCCTGGAAAATTTTCACCATTCTCGTAACTTGGATGGATCAACTTATACTTTTCGATGGCTTGACGAATAAGATGAGTCACTTTATTTACAGAAACAAGAGGCTTTTCAAGATAATCAAAGGCTCCATGTTTAATTGCTTTAACAACCACTTCTGTAGAAGAAGCTTGTGAGAGTAAAACAACCTCGGGACGCACAACCTGGGTAATAATCCATTCCAACAGTTGCAAACCATTGATGTCACCCAAATCAGAATCGATAATAACCACTGTAAAATCATGATGAGAAAGTTGATGCATGGCAAGGGTTGCATCAGCCACACTTGCTATGCTCCAATCATTTTTGGAACAAACCTTACTTAAAAAGGCAAGGTCAGTCTCACTCTGGGTCACCAGAAGAATGGAAGGGTTATGCATTGTACTCATAGAAAACTATTCAGTGCACATCCTTTTCCAGCTGCTTTTTCTTAATTTTTTCAACTAGGGTGGTGCGATTAAGTCGCAAAAGACTTGCTGCTTTATTTTTATTCCAACCAGTTTTTTCAAGGGCCTTTAATATAAGGGTGTTCTCGAAATCATTTACGGCATTTTTTAATGAAATGCCGGCATCTGGAATATGAAGTGCTGAGTTTTTGAAAATAGTATCTGTTGCCTTGAGAAATTTATCAGGCAAATCGTTAAGCCCAATAACTTGAGCTGGCCTTAAAACCACCAAGCGTTCAATGGTATTTTCTAATTCGCGTATATTACCAGGCCATTTGTAATTCATCAAAAGACTCATAATATCTTGAGTGACAATGGGTTCTTTTACCCGATTAGCCGTAGAATAACTTTTGAGGAAATAGTCCACGAGAATGGGAATGTCTGATACTCTCTCCCGTAAAGGAGGTATGTTTAAGGGAATAACATTTAAACGATAATAGAGATCCTCACGAAATTCTCCCTTGGCTACCAAATCTTCCAAGTTACGATGAGTCGCCGTAATAATACGTACATCAACCTCTACTGTTTTAGTTGAACCAACGGGTTCAAATTTTCTTTCTTGCAAAACACGCAAGATTTTAACTTGGAGTCTTAAACTCATATCTCCAATTTCATCGAGGAAAATAGTGCCACCATTAGCCATCTCAAAACGGCCCATTTTGGAATTGATAGCACCTGTAAAAGAACCTTTTACATGGCCAAAAAGTTCAGATTCCAAAAGGTTTTCAGGAATGGCTCCACAATTTACAGGAACCAAAGGCTTATCAGCGCGATTACTATTGTAATGAATAGCTCTAGCAATCAGCTCTTTACCTGTTCCTGATTCACCAAGAATAAGAACGGTTGAATCAGTATCAGCTACTTTTTGCACTAATTTTAAAACACCATTTAACTCATCACTGGTTCCAATAATATTTTCAAAACCATAGCGAGTTTTTATCTGCTTCTGCAAAATTTGATTTTCACCTTTAAGCTGGGTATGTTCCAGGGCCTTTTTAATCAACAGACCAATATCATCCAGCTCGAACGGTTTTGTTACATAGTGAAAAGCTCCAGCCTTGGTAGCCTCTACCGCTGATTGGATAGATGCAAAACCAGTCATCACGATGCAAACCACTAATGGATTGAGCGCCTTAATTTCTTTAATAAGAGTAACTCCATCCATATTGGGCATTTGCAAATCAGTTAAAAGCAAATCGAAATGTCCTGTTTTAAATTTTTCGATGGCCTCTGGCCCGTCTCCCGCTATGTCTACCGCATAGCCTTCCTGGGTTAAATATTTTGATAAGGCCTTTGTTAAAGCAACCTCATCATCCACCACCAATATTTTTGCTTTCATATTTTTTCCTTTCTATCTTTCAATTGCTGGAAACGAAATTTTAAACTTGGCTCCATGACCCCAAACACTTTTTACTTCAATAGAACCACCATGTTCTTCTACAATGCCATAAGTAATAGCCAAACCAAGACCTGTGCCTTCACCTTGTTTTTTAGTGGTAAAATAAGGATCAAAAATTTTACTTAAATGCTCATCACGAATCCCATGACCATTATCTTCTATTTCGGCACATACGATATTTTTTTCTTTATCATAAAAAGTGGATAATTTAATAAACCCACCCGTTGTTACAGCTTGGCAAGCATTGTTAATTAAATTTAAAAACACTTGTTGTAATTTATAAACACTCCCCTTGATAGAAGGGAGAGTAGTGGCTAATTGAGATTCAAAACGAATGCGTGAAGCTCGGGTTTGCACCTGAACCAAGGGCACAATTTTATTGACTACATCGTTCATTTGCATGGGGACCATATTTTCATCCCCACTTTGCCTCGAAAAATCGAGAAGATCTTGCACAATTCTTTTACAGCGAAGAGCAGCTTCTTCAATTTCTTTTAAATCATCTTGGGCGGGATGTTCTTTTTCTAACTGCCGCATGGCCAACTGAGCAAAAGCTAAAATACCTCCCAAAGGATTATTAATTTCGTGAGCAACTCCACCAGCCAATTGACCAATAGCAGCTAATTTTTCACTTTGCAGAAGTCTGCGATTTAAATCTTTTTCTTCGGTAACATCTTGGTAATAAAGCACCACTTGTTTTTCTCCCTCACTTGATTTTAAGGGATAACTATGAACTGCAAACTGCCTCTCGCTTTTTTGAAAAGGCTCTAGGGTACACCCACCTGGAGTTTGTTTTTTGAGAGTAACGCTTAAGGGACATCCCTGACAAATTTCGGGAGAACCAGCCAAAGTTTCGTGACACTTGGTTCCAATCAGGGCGCGTACATCCACTTTTGAAATATGAGCTGCAGCCCGATTGGCGCGTAAAATATGATAATCATGGGATACAATCATAACAGGAGAAGTAATGGCATCGAAAGTGGACTCCCACATGTATTTTCCACGAGAAATCGTTTCTAAAAGGGCCTCTAATTCCTTAATGCGAGCATCTTTTGAATTATATGACTTTTGATCTGGACTTACAGGGGCTTGAGAATTAGCCCCAATAGAAGAACTCATATTTACCACCCCTAACAGTAAGCCGATGGCTTACTGGGTTCAATTGTACAGGGTTTGTCAATAAGTGTCACGTTTTATTTGACACTGTCAAAAAAATGTTTTTTGGATGAAAAAAAAGCCCCCAAAACGGGGGCCTTTTCGAATCTTATTTTTTGATTTAATTAATCGACGAAAATTTCGTCGAGTTCTTCCTCGATTTCACGTTCGTCACGTCCTTCGGCAAAGGCTAATTCTTTAACCAAGAGGTTCTTGGCTGTATCAAGCATTTTTCTTTCACCAAAGGAGAGCTCTTTTTCGTTTTTGAGAAGCGAAAGATCTCTAAAAACCTCTGCAATTTCATAAACAGAACCCGTTTTAATTTTATCCATATACTCCCGATAGCGCCGATTCCAGGTTTGATTATCAATCACCACATCTCTTTCTTTAAGGATGGTGTAAACGGCTTTTACTTCATCTTCTGAAATAAGCTCTCGTAAACCCACAGCATTGACGTTTGAGGTAGGAACCATGATTTTCATCCCAGAATCAAGGATTTGCAGGACATAAAATACCTGCCTGCTTCCTGAGATTTCGCGGGATTCAATGCTTTTAACCTCACCTACTCCATGCGCTGGGTAGACGGCCATATCACCAACCTTAAACGGTAAATCGGGCATTTTTACTTTTGATTTTGTCTGATTTGATTGTCTTGGACTTGCCATGTCCCTTATCCCTCCATGTAGGATGATTTTCATCCCTTGTTTTGTTTCGCTAACGGAATTTAGACCTTAGAATGGCATATTTTATACCACAAGGGGCACATACCGTCAACGACAACTAACGCTTTGTGTCATCGTATATAATAACTCATTGAAATCACACAAAAAAATTGGTGATCTCACCCCCTAAAAAGAGGGCCTTTCTATCTTCCCTTGTTGGACAAAAAAATCGAAAATGTCTAGTGTCTTCAAGGCCTTATTAGGGCTGCTAATCAAGTCTTGGAAAATATCAGGGTTACAACTTAAGTATCGGCAGTCTGCGGTAAAAGTTGCCCCTTATGTAATTTTAAGACAATTTTAATTACCGATCACAGGCTTCATCCCAGCAATCATCATCACATTCAGGAGTGGTTTGATCATCCCCACATCCATCCTCAGTACAGGCATCATACCAATCTTCGTCACATCCATCTAAATCAGGGTCATCCACACCAGGAGGCACTTCTGTGGATCCATCATTTTGAGATGCAGTGCCTCCTTTTTTGGTAGTCTGTTTAAGTTGCCCTACATATTTCCAAAAATTATTATCTTTTTTCACTCCACTTTTAGGACAAAAATAAGTGGAGCCATAACTATTTTCAGCTTTAACGCAATGGGTTTTAGCTTTCCCTGCCTTTTTTGCAGAACTTTGAGTTGGAGCCGCTCCCCAACTTGATAACGTACCTATGAAAAAAACCATTAAAAACAGGTAAAAAAAAATTTTAAACATAAATTCTCCTTTTTAGACCCATTTTCATTATATCAAAAAAGATAGTGCTATTAAACCTGTATTTTTAAATGGCAGCCTTCAAACTTAATTCAAGTACACGAGGTAAGGCCCCTGAAATAGAGCGTCCAGGGTTCCAAGGTAATTGAATGTCCTTTGGTTGAACTTTCCATGGATTTTCAAAATCAACCTGTGTTATTTCAGCAAGTTGTGCAAGATCGTTTTCTTCACCACAACCCAACACATGTTGAATGACAAAACGGGCTACTTCAGGAGCTAATCCACTACGGCCAAGCGCTGTTTCCATCGCTTGCACATTATTTTCATCCACCTCATAACCCATCTCATTTAACACAGAAGTTAACTCATCCGTTGATCCTACAAAAAAATCAGAGGGGCGTTGATCGGAAGGTTCCATTTGAAGAGCTGCTACGAGCTCATCACCCGCCCAAAAATTTTGATCTAAAAGCCAGCTAAGTCCTTGCTTTACAACTTCGTAATCATGCTCTTCTAGTTGAAGGGCCCGCATAGGAGGCCTTGCCAAACCAGACCTGGCTGTAGCCCCACGCAAGCCTGCTTGCAAAAGCCAATGCTCTCCACCCCAAAACCCTTCATAATGAGGATAATCATTCCCATACCAAGCCACAATTCCATCAGCTGTTTTTTCAATGTCAGATCGTGCAGTAGAAGCTTGAGGATCACTAGCAGCTGCTCCCTCTAGAGCCTCTAACCAAAGCATGTTGGCCCCTTGGATTCTTCCAGCTTGGGGAAAATCCCTTACAGCTTGTAGACTACTTGGATCATTAAGTGGATTAACACGCCAAGCTTGATAAGCATCTTGCGGCAACGCCACAACATTGCCTACAAAAGGATGTGAGTAGCCTCGTCTTACTCTCAATTGGTCATACTCGGCCTGTGTTAAAACTTGTCCTGCTAAAATAAGTTCAGACGCTCCTAGAGGTAAAAATCCATAAGACGTTAAATCTGCATCCGAGAGAGGATGGTCTGGCAAAACTAAACTAGCACGAGCAAGGGCTTCTCTTGCTGCAGTTTCACCTTCTGCCTCATCAACAATTCTTTTTGCTTCTTCATCAAGCAATGTCATGACTTTCCTTCCCAAAACCTGGGCCTCTTTTAATCCTGTTCCATGTTCTGTAAATCGATAATATTCGGCTAATTTAGCTAATGGCCAAGCAAGTTGTTGGTACTCACGATTAAGCACTACTTGTTTTGCTAAGTCGGTTTCTAAAATCCAAGCACAATGATCCCTAAGTGCAGTCGCTACATCATCTCCCATGTCTCGCAACATGGCTCGTTCACGCATGGGTTTATTTTCTCTTTCTGCCCAAGCCAAAGCCTCTATCACCGTATCTAAAAACAAAGCATAACCATAGGGCTGCTCATGAGGATTATTTCGTAAATCAGTTGCAATTTCTTTGTTTCGATGAACCATTAAATTCCAGGCCCACTCGGCATAACGATGCATGGTGTTATCTAAATCTGTTTTTTCTGTTGGGGCTTCCGCCATTGCATTTTGAAAAATAAAATAAGCCCCTAAATTTTGAATCATGGAGTGAATATCTGTATTCCATCCTAAAATCCTGGTTTGATCTACATTGGTTGCATTAGGAAGATGAAACTGAAAAGGAAGATTGGGAGCTAACTTTCGTACCAAATCAACATGAGCCTGTGGTGTAGGTGAAGGTAAAAAAGTAACTCCTGGAACACCATCTATTTCTTCACCTAACTCCAAAACCTCAGTTGGCAAAGCTTCTGCCATGTTAAAAGCATCTTCAAATAATTTTTCTAAGGGAAGATCTTGGCTGTCCCTGGAATGAAGTAGAGAAACAGGATAACTAAGAGGGGCAAATTTATTTTGGGTTTTCACTACAAAAACCCTGGGCACAACCCGCATTCCCCAATGAAATAAAATACGAACTTCCACAGGCCCTAAACCAATTTTAATCCAATTCATGGCTTGACCAACACGATTAACTCCCGTTTCTCGAGGATGATTTTTTTCAACGGTTAAAGTGGGAGTAAAATCTTTAAGCCAAGAACGATCCACTCCAGCTGAGGTAAAAATAGCAAGGGCTGCATCTCCTTCCCATCTTGCAGTCCCATATTGCCCTTGTAATCTTTCATCGGCCACACCTGTTACTTCCCAAATTAAATGTTGTAGAGTAGGCTGACTAGAAACTAGTGGGGGATTTTTTCTGGCAATATCAGGAACAACTTGCCAAGGAGCCAGGGTTTCACCACTGGGCAATACTTCTAAACCCGTAGCTAAAACAAGAGCCCCAGTTAACATGCCATCGTATTCAGCTTGAATTGCTGTATCTGTAGGAAATGAATCCAAACTTACTTCCATTTCAGAAGCTAAAGCCAGCAACTCATGACTTAAACGAATGAGCTGATCTCTGGGATGCGCCATGTTACCCAAACCAGCATCAATTAAACCCAAACGTCTTTGAGCTTCAAAGGCATAATCAGTTAACTTCTGAATCACATCGGCGGCGTTAGATAAATTAGTTAAACGAGCTTGTACTTCTGAAGCAGCATCCTCTGGAATACTCGCTTCCAAAGCTGCAACAGCAGCACGATAAGTCTCTAAGGTAGCAATAACGACTAGACCTGGCATGATCCTCTATCGACAACCCTTTCAAAGAGTTGCGTTTTAAGATTGACGATTGGGGCAAATAAAATTAAATGATTTCGAATACAAGGAGCAAATATGGGTCGAGGAGATAAAAGAACCAAGCGTGGAAAAATTTGGAGAGGGTCCAACGGAAAAAGCCGCCTCAGAAAAGTTAAACGCAACACGAAAAAAATCGTCAAGAAATAATTAATAATCCGATAAAAACAAATAAACTTTGCCCCTACGAGCAGGATCGCTGGGATTATTAATCCCATAGGTGTGGTAGTTTTTATTTATTTCATCACCGGGAGCACCAATGGCTACATCAGAATCCCCATCACCATCAAAATCCCCTGTAGTTACACCAAAACCACTTTCATCAAACGCTCTTTCGGGAAGAAAAATAAAACCTGCATCCTCATTAAAACTAAGACTCACATCCTCTAACATGTAGTAACCATTTTCTACTTTGCTCGTAAAGTCGGCCCTAGCCCTTCCTAAAACAAGATAGGTTTTGCCCCCATTTTCAAAACTTTTTCCATCTGCCCGATTAGCTCCAATCACAAAATCTCCATAAGCATCCCCATTAAAATTGGCATGCCCTGCTATTTCACCTTCAGTAATATGACCATGAAATTCAGCTCCATTAAAAACAAGGGCATTAGTATCATAGGCAATATCCCCCGAATAATTTGTGCCACCATAGTAAAGCGCCCCCATACCTGTATCAATCATGGGAACATTGGGATTATCAAAGGCATAACACCCCACCATAAAATCATCATTGCTATCCCCATCTACATCACCCAAACCAGCCAGCATTTGTCCACAGGCCCTAATATCTCCGGTTTGATAAATCTGTACCGGGCCTCCATAATAAGCCATGGCATCGGAGGTATCAACAATGGCTCCTAAAGTGAGTTGATCAAAATCAAAAAGATAAACTTGGCCTTGATAGATTGTTTCGGGAGAACCCGTTGGATTGTATCCATAAGCCCCAATGAGAACATCAGCACTTCCATTTCCATTCACATCATTTAAGCTCGCTAAAGTAATTCCAAAAACACTTCCCGAACCTTCTCCATAAATCTCAAAACCACATAGGGGATCTAACTGAGTATCATACACTGATAAATTAATCTGTTTTGGATTAGCTTGGAAAAAACAAGTAGGATCATTTAAAGCACGTGCATAGATCACATAAACCATTCCTGAAAAAGAAGCTGTAGCACTAGCTCCATAAGCCCCAATTAAAAAATCATTCAAGCCATCCCCGTCTAAATCTCCTGCGGGGCTTATATTAGCCCCGCTATAATCAGAAATGTTTACACCTAAAAAAGTAACTCCCTTTAAATCTTGACCATCTTGATCCAAATTAACCACATTAAAACTACCATCTAATTCGGTATTAATAATACACCCAGTGCCAGTACCGTAAATTAAGTAAGTCTTCCCCTTGCCAGAAAGTTGGTAGGGACTCCCGATTAAAATATCTTCGCAGCCATCGTTATTGGTATCTCCTCCATTGGCTATATAACGACCAATTTCATCTCCACTTGTTTCTCCAACAAAAGTAACATCCTGTATTTGTAAATTGAGGGCTGGGCTTCCATAAACAAGATAAACATGCCCCTTGTGATTTTCGGCGTAAGGGGAACCAATCAATAAATCATCAACTCCATCTCCATTAAAATCCACTGATTCCAAATTAAAACCATTATCATCCCCAATAGAACCTCCTTCAAAAATGGAATAAGCACTGGCTAGTTCAATACTTCGAATTTCCCCATCACAATCTTGGTCTAGCTCATCAATAAATTCTATCCCTCCCAGAAAAACAGAAGAGTCATCATCATCCACATCTCCACCCTTGGAAACATAAATGTCAGTAGCAGCACAAAGACATGAGGTATCTTGTAAGCTTCCACATCCATCACCATCATGATCGGCGTAGTAAATTGAGCAAAGAATTGTGGTGGCATCAGTATCGCAGGCATCGAGGTTGTTGGTTACATACCCTGTGGGCTGAGAACAGGCATTTACACTCACACTGGGATTACCAGATCCATCCCCATCGGCATCTTGATAAAAGGTTTGAGATCCTTGTGAATTATTTTCATCCACCTCTCCATCTAGATCGTTATCGAGTTGATCGCAAATTTCGACAGAACCGGTTTCAGTAGGAAGAGTGGTAGATTCGCTTACAACACTACCACCCCCACAATGGATGAAGCTTAAAAGAATGATCAAAATGACAATATTTTGACACACCTGAACCCCTCGTCAAGTTACAAGTGTAACAGAGGGAATAGTGCCAATCAAAGGGATTTTTTCAAAGGAACTTTTTTTAAGAACATCCCGTGGTTCCACCGCACGAGTCGCATTTTAAACAACTCCCATTGCGTACCAGGGTCATTTGGCCACATTCAGGGCAGGGATCCCCTTCATAGCCTTTGAGTTTAGCTTGATAGAGTTTGTTGGTAGCTACATCAAAATCTTTCATAATCCCCTTGTAGGTAAGGGGTACCTTTTTAGCAGCTAACGCTTCTGATCCGGAAACAACAACGGCAGTGCCTCCTACTTCCATTTGAGTACCATCTCCTGCGCTATAAGTTGTTGCTGGTATTTTGCGAATAGCAACCACTTCCTCTTCTTCAAAGTCAGCTTCTGGTTTTTTAACCGCATCGTTTCGTAAGTCTTCTGGATTTACATGCACCAAATCATAACGACCTAAGTAGTTCATGGCGAGTTCACGAAAAATATAATCAATAACCGAAGTCGCCATTTTGATGTTATCGTGGCCCTTCACCATGCCATTAGGCTCAAAGCGGGTGAAGGTAAAAGCTTCGACAAATTCTTCTAATGGCACTCCGTACTGAAGCCCAATGGAAACTGCGATTGCAAAGCAGTTCATGAGACTTCTGAAAGCAGCTCCTTCTTTGTGCATATCTAAAAAGATTTCGCCCAGAGATCCATCTTGAAACTGGCCCGTGCGCAAATAAACTTTGTGTCCTCCCACCTCGGCCTTTTGCGTGTAACCACTACGTCTGCTGGGAAGGATCCTTCTTTTGGACAGATACCGATAGATCACTTTTTCGATGATTTGATGAGAGTTTGGATGGGCCTCTTCTTGTTCAGAAGCTTTAATTTCATCATAAAGCTCGTTAGCCACCGAATTAAGGGGTTGAGAAAGTTTAGAACCATCACGATACAAAGCATTGGCCTTAATCATCATCCCCCACGATTTAAGATAGGCATTTTGCACATCAGAAATGGTGGCCTCATGTGGCATATTAATGGTTTTAGAAATAGCTCCCGAAATAAAAGGCTGGGCTGCTGCCATCATTTCGATGTGGGCATCTGCTTTGATAAAACGTTTGCCATATTTTCCACACTTATTGGCACAATCAAAAATAGGGAGATGTTCTGCCTTAAGATGCGGCGCTCCTTCAATGGTCATGGTCCCACAACAATAATCGTTAGCTTTGGTAATTTGTTCTGGCGTAAAACCCAAATGGCGCAAAAAATTAAAGGTGGGATTATTATAAATTTCTTCTGAAATGCCCAAGGTTTCAAAAAATTTCTCTCCCAAATTCCATTTGTTAAACACAAAAGTAATATCAAATGCACTTAACAATTGAGCTTCTACCTTGGCTAAAATTTCATCAGTAAAACCATATTTTTTTAAGCTCTCATGATTAATTTCGGGAGATTCTTTTAAAGTTCCTGAACCACGACAATAATTAACAATATCTTGGATCTGCTGTTTGCTATAACCTAAAGTTTCCAAGGCTGGTGGTACACTTTGATTGATAATTTTAAAATAACCACCCCCCGCTAATTTTTTAAATTTCACCAAGGCAAAATCGGGCTCAATGCCTGTGGTATCACAATCCATCACCAATCCAATGGTGCCGGTAGGAGCAATCACTGTAGTTTGCGCATTGCGAAAACCATATTTTTCACCCTGAATCAGGGCTTGGTCCCAACATTTTCTTGCTGTTTCCAAAAGAGAACCTGGACAAAATTCTTCATCGATTCCAATGGGCAATATAGAAAGCGCCTCGTACTCTTCGGGTTTAGCATCAAAACTTGCCCGGCGATGATTACGAATTACACGCAACATATCATTTTTATTTTCAGTAAATTTTGGAAAAGCTCCTAGTTCATGGGCTAGCTCGCTGCTCGTTGCATAAGACTCACCACACAAAATAGCCGTTAGGGCCCCTGCAATGGCGCGGCCTTTCCTACTATCATAAGGAATGCCCATCACCATTAAAAGAGCACCCAAGTTGGCATAGCCAAGACCCAATGTTCTGTACTCATGGGTTTTAACAGCAATTTGCTGGCTGGGAAACTGAGCCATCAAAACAGAAATTTCTAAAATGATGGTCCATAATCTGGTGGCATGAAGATAATTGTTGATGAGAAATGCTTTTTTATCCACATCATAAAATTTCATCAAATTAAGTGAAGCTAAATTACAAGCTGTATCATCTAAAAACATGTACTCTGAACAATTATGAACCACGAGACCATTGGCCACAAAGTGGGAGGTAACTGGCTCTGTGAGATCAAAAACAGCCTCTTCTCCAATGGACTCAATGGATGTAATCACATCAGTCAAATCATCTCGATAGGTGCCAATTTTTTCGTTGAGTTCGCGCAAAGTGGCTGTCTTTCGGCTCTGGGCATCAAAACCGATTTCTCTTTCAAAAATGATTCGGGAAACACGGCTTAAACGCAGGGAATGCATTTCACAAACGGGATAAGAACGAAGCCCTCCATTTCCATCCGGAAGAAGAGCCTCATTTTTTCCAGCTCGTCGGTTCTGATAAAGTTTCGACTTGATGCCAAAGGAGAGAAGCAGAAGCTGTACCTGTCGTAATAGCTCTAGGGAAGAAGAATCGAGGGAAACATACTGGCTTTTTTCACCATAATTGGCAACGGTGCCATCCGCCGTAAAAAGTCCACGGAGCACGGCCGCCAAAGAAGGGCGGTCTAGTTCAAAAATTGCTGGATGAAACCTTTTGCGATCACTTCCCTCATCCAAAACGGTATATTCCTTAAACAGATCAACAACGGATTGAGTAGCAAAACTTAAGCGGGATGTTCTCTGCGAACCTTCCTCATTAACAGTCACAATTTGCGGATTTCCGGCCATACCAGCTACACGCAAGAAACGTTTCTGCTCATTCACCTCACCCGCAATGGTTTGAAGAATGGGGGCCTCTTCACGACTCATGGTCAAAATGATAATTTCTTCACATCGACCCCCGGCATAAGATCTGGTTAAACAACCATCTCCCACGGCAACACCAATACCTAGAGCCAACCTTTCTGGAAGAGCTGCTCTTCCAAAACCAGGGCCTTGCAATTTTAAATGCTCCCCAACAGTGAGCTCGGATACAGGAACATCGCCCCGTTCCAGAGTTAATACCCGGTGATTGTCGGTGATTCTCACTTCGTAACCCGCTTTTGTCCGCAGACGAAAAACGAGCTTGTTTCCCGTTGAAAAAATTTTGGTTACAAAATGGGGAACTCCGTCTGCACCAATCACATTTGCACTCTTGCCAACCAGGGCATCAATGCGCTGCCACCCTACATCTGTTGCCACAAGCGTGTCTCCCGTTACGCAAGGATTGCTGGCATTGATTCTCCCGCCTTGAGGACAAGTGTGCCATTCGTTAATAGTGGTATCAAATTGTAAACCCGGATCAGCACAAGACCAAGCCGCATATGAAATTTCGTCCCATAATTCTTTGGCCTTCACAGTTTTAATGATTTTATTCGATGTACGGCTTACTAAATTCCAATCTTGGTTTTTCAAAACTGCTTGCATAAAATCGTTTGTGAGACGAACAGAGTTGTTTGAATTTTGCCCTGATACAGTGTGATAGGCCTCAGAAGTCCATTCAGTATTGTAACTTTTAAATTGAATTCCTGTAAATCCTTGGCGAGCGTATTGAATCACACGATAAATATAATTTAAAGGAAGCTCACAATTTCTTGCTTCAGCAATGGCATCTTTAAGCTTGGCATTTTTTTTGGGCTCGAAACGATCTTCTTTTAAATGTTGCATATCAGCATCGTGACAAGCTTGTATAATTAAATTGAGATGTTTTTCACATAAGCGAGAACCCGTAACAAGAGCCGCAACTTTTTGTTCTTCTACTACCTTCCAATTAATAAAATCTTGAATATCTGGATGATTGATATCTACAATAACCATCTTGGCAGCACGGCGTGTGGTTCCACCAGATTTAATAGCACCAGCAGCTCGATCACCAATTTGCAAAAAACTCATCAAGCCCGAAGATTGACCACCGCCGGATAGTTTTTCACCACGTCCACGGATGGCACTAAAATTAGAACCAGTGCCCGAGCCATATTTAAAAAGACGAGCTTCTTTGGTCCATAAATCCATAATGCCACCTTCGTTTACCAAATCATCGGTAACCGATTGAATAAAACAAGCATGAGGTTGTGGACGTTCATAAGCATTTTGTGAGCGTGTAAGTTGTTCTGTTTTAGGATCTACATAGTAATGGCCTTGTGACTTACCTGAAATACCATAAGCATAATAAAGCCCTGTGTTAAACCACTGTGGACTATTAGGCGCTCCCATTTGATCAGCCAACATACGACACACTTCATCATAAAAAGCATCAGCATCGGCACTGGTATCAAAGTAACCGTATTTTTCTCCCCAATAAGTCCAACAACCAGCAAGACGATGAAAAACTTGGCGAGCATCATTTTCACTTGTGGTTTCCTTAGAAGTATTTTTTGGGGCATTTTCTCTTTGATTGTGAAAATGAAGATTTTCGGGCTTTTGATTTTTAGTAACCCCTGTTTTACGAAAATATTTCTGAGCCAGCACATCTGCTGCTACTTGAGACCAAGTTTCTGGTACCACCACATTATCCATGTGGAAAACAAAAGACCCATCTGGATTTTTAATTTCCGATCGTCTGGTAGTAAAGCAAATACCCTCGTATGGTGAATGCCCTTTTTTTGTAAATTGTCTTTGGATTTTCATGTGCCCCCCAATTCTAGTCAAAACAAAACCTAACCCTTTGCCTTAGAAAGACAAGGAACTTAACTTAAAAATTTTTGTCGGGATAGATGGCCCTTCTGCAGGATACCACTATATCTTGTGGATGAATTTTATTCAACCACAACCATTAGTGGCCTTCAAGTTTTTTTTGGAAGTATTATTTAAGTATTTGATTTAAAAAGATAAAAAAATCTTTGGATGCGCTGCGTTAAATTAATCAATATACTAACTATTTGTTTTTATTAAAAAAATTTGAATTACCCATCTTTGCCAATAGCTTCCACCGGGCATTCTTCTAAGGCTTGCTGACAAAGCTTTATTTCTTCATCATTTTCGGGTTGTTTATAGACAAAAGAGTAACCTTCGTCTGGGTTTTGTTTATAATTAGCTGGGGCTGTGGTGCGACACAAGTCACAATCGATACATTGGCTATCAACATACCAACTACCAGTCATATTATCTTTTACTCGCTCATTAGGATCCGACATAAATACTCCTTACCATACAGGCGGATTCATCATAGAATCTCCCTTTTAGTCAAGGAGTTTTGCTTATGACACAAAAAACCTGCATCATCACAGGAGCCTCCACAGGCATTGGTTATGCCCTGGCTTTAAAACTAGCCGGCCAGGGATATACTTTAGGACTCACCGCCAGAAGGCTTCCTCTTTTAGAAGATTTAAAAAAAAATATCCTCTCTCGTTTTCCTCATGCACAAATTGATATCGAAGTATGTGATATTACCAACTTTGAGCAAACCACTATGGCTATTAACATTCTCGCAAAAAAATGGGGAAGGCTTGATTTATTTATTGCCAATGCAGGTATTGGTTATCAAACCCCTGCCTGGGAAAAAAATAAAAAAGAGGTGATTGCCATTTTAAACACCAATTTAATGGGCACTATTTTTTCCATCGAAGTTGCTAAAGAAATCATGCTAGAACAAAAATCAGGACACTTGGTTGCCATCTCCAGTGTGGCTGCCTTTAGAGGGCTTCCTACCTCAAGTGCTTATGCAACAAGTAAAGCTGGGCTTACCACCTACACAGAATCGCTTCGAATGGATTTAAAAAAACATGGAATTATGGTCACCTCGATTCATCCTGGTTATATTGCCACCCCCATGACCGAAAAAAATGCCATCATGCCTTTTTTGTTAACCGCTGAAGTGGCCGCAAAAAAAATCTCTCGGGCCATTCAAAAACAAAAACCATGCTATATTTTCCCCTGGCCCATGATACTGGCTGTAACAATCATGAAACTGATGCCCAGATTTTTATTTGAATCGCTGGTAACAATTAATATCAACGGAATTTTTAAAGAGGAAAAAAAACTCTAAGACCCCGTCATAAATAATAGCTTCCAGACATTTTTTTGACCACTTACCCTTGAATCGTCATTTTTTGAACCTTTGATCGTCCATTGGACACCGTCCCAAAATCGAACTTTTTAGTGGGACTGATTTTTGAGTGAAATTTGTATCTTGCTGAATTTTAATGACTATTGGGCTATGTGATTTTGGCAAGGTTTTTGCTTAGAGTTAAGGTAAGGAGGATTTTGTCATGACTGATCCTATTGGGCAGACCATTGTTAGCAAGCCACTTTTTATTCAAAAGATGTCGACCATTCCCACCGAGCTTGATGCCAACCAGTTTTTAAGTGAAGTGATGGGGATTTTGGAAACAGGAACTCAGCAAAACCATTCCACGGAATTCATGGCCGATCAAATTTTTGAACTCACCCAGCAAAACCCAAATCTCGTGAGTGAAATGAAATTCCCCGCCAGTTATCTTGATATCAAGATGGACGTGGTCAATTCGTGGAAAATTCAAAACACAAAAAATATCGCAGAAAAAAACATGCCGGTTTTGAACATGGAAGCTGATCGCAAAAAAAGTATTTTGGAAAACACGCCTGCGATTTTTGAAGTGGCTGAAAACCCTAAAGCCGATGGATCAAAACCCTGGTTTGAAAATCACAAACAATCTCAAGTTGCAAAGTATGATGATCTCATTGTCAAAGAGGCCAAAGCCCAAAACGTGGATCCTGATTTAGTGCGCGCTATTATGTACATGGAGACTACTCACGGGTATTATGACAAGATTTATCCTTTCCGAGACTCTATTCTGCCCATGAATATAAACTCCGAGGCGTGGAAGAATTTGGGTTATTCAAAACAGGATTTGGAAAATCCGGAAATCAATATTCACGCAGGCGTGATGCTGATTAAAAGAATCAGTGAAAGAATCAAAGAACCAACAGTTGAAAAAATTGCCACGCATTATAATGCTCTGGCAAAAGATAAGGTAACTGATTATGGTGCCAGAGTTGGTAATATTTACCACGAAAAACTATGGTTACAGAAAAAAAGTGTTCATTAAAAAAATCTTATCTTAAAATCAGTGTGTCCATCAGTGCCTTGATCAGCCTGACTGTCGCGGGCTTGATGATGTGGATTGCTATGAAACATAACCCACAAGGAGAATTTTGCACCTACATCGATGCGGACAATTGTGAGATTCAATGGCTACACTGGAGTGGACTTGGGCTCTCGTGGTTTTTTCCTTCTTTTTTGATTTTTATGATACTGGGATTTGTAGCAAGCAAATTACTTGGGTTCTTTTATTCTCAGAAATGAGAAATTCAGTTTCCCTTTGTAAGTAAAGTCGTAATCAAATTATCTACGAATTTATCGACCGCCTTCTTTTCTCCCTCCGTTAAAGAACGCACCTTTTGAGTTTGAGGAAATTGCTCCAAATACAAATCACGAATGGCTTGTTTGTTCCATTGATTGGGCTCGGTGGCAGGATTTTTATCGAGATCGCGAGCGACCCTTGGCCTTCTCCTCGCAATGACATCTTAAAACTATCTTTTAAAAGTTAATTTTTAATATTTATTCCAAAATCGTTTCAAGAGGGACGTTGATGGTTTGATTTTTATGGAGCTTTAAAAGACTTTTCACTGCAACAAATCTCATGTCAGCAATTTGTGCACATTGTGCAATGGCTTTTGCATCATTCCAATCATTCTTTCACTGCAACAAATCTCATGTCAGCAATTTGTGCACATTGTGCAATGGCTTTTGCATCATTCCAATCATTCT